>Ga0137415_10000316_pt1 | contig 44980 bp, 38 predicted proteins | sample CZODoug3_1_1_16f_FD_183082 | JGI IMG/M metagenome (GOLD analysis project Ga0137415, IMG submission 183082) | Vadose zone soil fungal communities from Angelo Coast Range Reserve, California, USA - CZODoug3_1_1_16fungal (Hybrid Assembly) | ecosystem: Environmental > Terrestrial > Soil > Vadose...
ATGCAGCCCCATGTGTCTTTTCATGTCAACGGCGGTCCCGTGGCGATGCCCGATGAGGATTTTCCGAAGATCGTGCATGAATCGCAGATCGCGCTCCAGGTTTGCACGGCCGGAAACTTGCGGACCACACTGATGTTGTGGGAGATCGTGAAGCAAGCACAGCAGTTCGATCGTTTCCTGATCGCAACCGATACACCCACCGGATCCGGCATCATGCCGTTGGGAATGATGTACACCATTACGCATCTGGCCAGCTTGGGCGGGATGCCGGTGGAGTGGGCCATTGCGGCCGCGACCGGTAACAACGCCACAGTCTATGGGTTGAACTCCGGTTTTCTAAAGCCAGGGCGCGATGCGGATGTCGTGTTGCTCGATGCGTGTGTAGGCGGCTCGAAGAAGACTGCGCTCGATGCTCTTCGCAACGGGGACATCGCCGCAGTCGCTGCGGTGATCACCGATGGCGTGCCGCGCTTCGTCGGCCGCAGCCGTAACACACCGGCTCCCAACCGTCGTATCAGAGTGGCGCAATGTCGTCTTCCGATGGATTTCTCCGGTCAGGCGCACTAATGGAATATCGAATCCGTAGTTGGCTTGCGTTTCAGCAGGAAATCCTGTGCAACGAGAGCGGGCGCGCTGCCGATGGTATGCCGCTACGTAGATTCGCTCTGGCGTGTGTCCTGCAGAATCCGTATGCGGGTCGCTTCAGTGAAGATCTCGCTTTGCTGGTGCAGGATTCCGCGCGGCTGGGGCAGGAGTTCGGGCGGCGTCTGACCGCGCTCGTCGGCCCAAGTTGCATCGAGAGCTATGGCAAGGCTTGTTTGGTGGGCACGGAGGGCGAGTACGAGCATGGCAACGCGCTTCTGACAACTGCGTTCGCTGATCCAGTGCGGGAAGCGGTGGGCGGCGGTAAGGCATGGATTCCATCGACCGGCAAACGCGGTGGACCGGGTACTACCATCGATGTTCCGCTGGCCCACAAAGATGCCCTTTATGTGCGCTCTCACTACGACACAATGTCCCTGACAGTGAACGATGCCCCGGCGCCAGGGGAAATCGTCGTCATTTTTGCCATTGCAACCCGTGGGCGTCTGCATGCACGGCTGGGTGGGCTGATGGCCGGCGAGATCGAGGGAAAGGACGGCCTGCGCTAGTGCCAAGCGAGTCCGTAATCACTCGCCGGGATTTTGTCGGGAGCACTGCCTCAAAGTCGCTTGAGTGGATACTAATGGGTGCTGGAAGCACCTGTTGAACGTCCGCAAGATAGCCGACCCGATAGGAATAACCGAAGCGTTCGAGGAAGGGGAGTCCCAACTCCAGGCGACAGATCTCGGTCCCCGACGGACTGTCCAGCAAGACCAGCGCGTGGGGTTCAAAGGCAATCTGCTCGATTGCGTGCTGCAGGCCCAGCTCATCGAGAGCGCGAAACGCGTTCGGCCCGAGTTGTATCCCAGCCCCTGTTTCGCGCAGCTCTCGCGCGCGTATCTTCAGGGTGATACCTCGTGAACCGGACCCTCACGCGAGCACAGCCCGCAGTCGTGTTTCGATGAGCCCCGTGGCCTCGTGCACGATCCGCGTGATGAGCTCACTCACGCTGGGGACATCATGGATCAGCCCCTGGACTTGGCCGGCCCAGTAGATGCCCGCATCCAGGTCGCCCGAGTTCAACAGGTCTCGTCCAAGGCGGCCGCTGACGAGGTGAGCAACATCGGCGAAAATCGTGTTCGGTTCATTCAGGATCGCGACGACTCGGTCGGAGACCGAATTCTTGGCCACGCGCGCGGTGTTCTTCAGCTTCCGGAAGATTAAATTGGTCGCTCGTTCGTCCTGTGCTACTAACTGCTGCTTGACGTTGTCGTGCAACGGCGCCTCGCGGGTGGCACAGAAGCGAGTTCCCATACTGATGCCGGAGGCGCCGAGTGCGAGCGCAGCTACGAGGCCTCTGCCGTCAGCAAATCCACCGGAGGCAAGAATCGGAATCCGCAGCTTGTCCGCGGCGGCGGGAACCAACACCAGCCCCGGGATGTCGTCCTCACCCGGGTGTCCAGCGCACTCGAAGCCATCGATGGAGACGATGTCGACTCCCATGCGCTCAGCAGACAACGCGTGTCGGACCGCCGTGCACTTGTGGATGACGAGAACTCCGTTCGATTTAAAATCCTCCATGTGCTCCTGCGGTTTGTTTCCGGCGGTCTCCACGATCTTGACGCCTGAGTCGATGATGGCGCGTCGATACGCAGCGTAGGGTGGCGGATTGATCGATGGCAGGATCGTCAGGTTAACGCCAAAGGGGCGGTCGGTGAGGGCGCGTGTTCGTTCGATCTCTCGAGCGAGTGCCTCGGGGTTGGGTTGCGTGAGAGCGGACAGAATTCCCAGTCCACCTGCGTTGGAAACGGCGGCGGCGAGCTCGGCGCAGGCAACCCACTGCATTCCGCCCTGGACAATCGGATATTGAATGCCCAGCAGTTTCGTGATGGCTGTATTCAAGGCATTTCGGGCTGAGTGGAATTGCGGAATTTATAGCATTAAATTTGACGTTCGTACAGTTATTTGATCCAATCGAATTGCCCCAATGGGCGCGGCGCGGCGGCTTGCTGGGTAAGTTCCCGCGCCCATTCCGGTTCGCGAATCGTGCCGCGGGGCGAGTAGCCGGACCATACCGGCTTGATGTCAAGGAGATGAGTGCCATCGACCGCGTCCAGCCCCTCAACCTCGATGTTCAATCCGCGGACTCGCACGAGACGGCAGATGGACACTCCTAATCGATTCGGGCGCACGCGACCGTGCTGGGCGAATATTCCAACGGCCGGCCAGTCAGGGCGACCGCGAGGCCGACGAGCGCCCAGCTCCAATGGCTCGTCTGCGTGAAGGTGGAAATAAAAGGAACCGCAAGCCGAGCCAGGCAGCCCTCAATCGACTGGCCGATAATGTGAAGCGACTACGGAACGCGCGAGGCATGACACAGAAGGAACTTGGAACCGCATGCGGTCTTGACCGCAGCTACATCGGCCAGGTAGAGCAAGGCGCGATCAATCCAACTTTTGCGAATCTCGAAGCGATTGCTAAGGGTTTGAACTGCACCGTTGGTGACCTAACAATGAAATGGAGTGTCGAATGATCGACAGCCCCCATAGTCAAAGCAGAAAGTCACTGCGAACCCACTGGCACAGCGCCGTCGTGATAACCCTCGCGGCATCCAGACGCGAAGCCAAAATGACACAGGAACATCTCGCGCTGCGTCTCGGTTGGCAGCGCACCCGAATCGCGAGAATCGAATCAGGCGAGCGCCGCATCGACGTACCCGAGTTCATATGTATCGCGAACGGATTGAACATCGATCCCAATCAATTACTAGAGCGTGTTCTGCTGTGGAAGAGCGCCCCCGCACTGCATAGGAGAGATAACCATGAAACAGAGTGACTTTGAAATTGCGTGCGCCGTCGTCCAAGCATCGGGCGATTCGCCCGGAAAAGAGAGACTACTCACATTCCTTGCTCACAGTGAGCGGCTTCATAATGGCACCATGACCGAGTTGCACTCCGTTGGCCCGGACGCTGCGAACGTGACACTGTTTCACGACAAGCTCGTTCAGCTTCGCGCAACACTGCAGCCCGTCCACGAACTCTTGATGGAAATGGAGGTGGGTGTCAGGGATATGCGGTTTGAGCGTCAAGTGTCTTGGGATATGGCCGACGCCGTGGGCAAAGTCCTGCACATGCAATCACACGAGCTGAACGGTTTGTTGTGGGCGCTATCGCACAAACGTCATAGTACCGCATAACCCGCAGCGCCGACCGATGGGCGAGGGGTACTGAATTGGAGAAGAGACTAAGACCGGCGCTGCGGCCGAAAGCAAAACCGGAGCCGCCGAGCGACGACGTACTGTGCAGAATCGCCTACAATGTCAGGACGATTCGCAAGCGGCGGGGGTGGTCGAAAAGGGAACTCAACAGGCGCTGCGGGTTTGAAGAGGACTACATTTGGTGCATCGAAGTGGGCCTTATCAATATCTCCCTTGAACACATTGAATTCCTGGCCGCCGAGCTGAGTTGTACGGAATTAGACCTGTGCTGGTTTCTCCCGGGCGACCCCAGATTCAAGACGCGTGGTTAGCTGCATTCGTGGCTAAACGAAAACATACGGCCAGACCCGAGTGGAGTCGAGCCATCAGAGGCTTGATGGCATCCAGTAGACACTTGAGGACGCAGGCCGCGCTTTCCAAGCGATCGGGAGTAACGGCGTCAACCATTGGCCGCATACTGCGGGGGGCGAAGTCGATGCCAATCACTTGAAACCGTGCGCGCAAACGCATCACGCTTCTGGAAATAATTTGCGCATTACAGGGAATTTCGCGTTTTCCCTTGCGCTGTTTGGGCAATACGTACCTCGATCCTTTGCCCAGTTTCTTGAGTTCGAGCAAGTGCTCAATTGCCCAGTCCGTGAGCGGCACGATATGTTCCCGCTTCTCTTTGTCGTGAGATGCCGGAATGCGCCACTCCTTGCGGTCGAAGTTGAATTCACACCACTCCGCCTTTGCCAGCGACCCGCGACGGACGAGCGTCAGCCAAAGGACCATCAAAGTGTGGTATCGCACCGGTGCGATGCAAACGATACTCGCGCCATGCAGAAAGGCATGGCATTCAGTTTCAGTGAGTACCCGGTCGCAAGAGCGCTCTTTGCCGCCAGGCTTGAAAAGGAGGCTGACGGGATTGCTCGCGACGATGGATCGATGCACCCCAAAAGAAAACATTTGCGAAATGATCGGCGCCGTCCGGTTTGCCATGACAGGCGCTCCGCGCGCAACGATCGCGTCCAATCGGTCGTTGATTTCCCTCGAGGTGATGGTGCGGGCATCGCGCTCTTTGAAGAACGGTAGAACATCCTTTTTGAGGATGCGGATTACTTCCTGAGGAACCTCGCGGTTCGGCTTCACGTAAAGCTCGACAAACTCGTACACCAGGCAGTGGACGCTGTGTTTGTCATCGGGGTCAGGCTTGGCAATCGATAAAGGATCCTCGGCTTCTGAAATGCCAACGGCCGTGCTCTCTGGCGTAGCGTCGAGTCGTGCGATGGTTCCATGATCAACTGTGCCGGCCGGAGAGGCACGCCTTGCTGTGGGACGGGCACTGCGACGAGGATCGATGCCGTCGTCCAAGTCGTTGCGGAATCCAAACGCAATCTCGCGCGCCTTCGCTATCCCGATTTTTGGGAAATATCCGATCTTGATTCGGGACCGCTCGTGCTGCCACGAGAATCGGAACAGCCAGCGCTTGCTGCCGCGGGCGCCGATGCGCAGCACGAGTCCAGCCACTGCGGCATCAGAGACGTCGTAGGATCGGCCCGTAACGGGCGCAGCGGAAAGCCCCGCAGTGGTCAGTCGAACGGTCGAGGTATGGAACGGCATAGGTGCATCCTTTTGTGGACCACTTGTGGACCATCTGCCCCGCGCTACCCCGAGACGCGGTGCAACCCAATGCGACAGCCCACTGCCCAGGCCATGCCTGCACGCGGCGGTCTGTCACCGTTCCTACCTTAGCACTGGATTCTCTTAACTCGTTAATTTACAACGAGTTTCTGTCGCGAACCGTCGCCTTGTGTTGCGCTCGGTTGCGAACCTGCTAGGCTGCTCGCCCCGCTTCCCACGGAAGCGGATCGGTCGGGGTGTAGCTCAGCCTGGTAGAGCATCTGCTTTGGGAGCAGAGGGTCGCAAGTTCAAATCCTGTCACCCCGACCATTTCACACTGTGTCCATCTGACCCTCAGTCGCTACACCGGTTTGTAAGCGACCCAGCCCTTGAAAGTGAAGCCTGCGTAGAAGAGCTCGACACCGTCGAACCCTGCCTCTCGCATCAGTGCAACATCCTGCTCGGGGGTTAGAACAGGAAGTCGGCTGCTCCAGCATTCCCAAAGCAAGGGATGCTACAGCGGAATGTGTGTAGCCTTCACCGAAGTATGCTCACTCCGGTACCGAATCACCGCGCTACCCTGACCCGGCACCACCACCTTAAACAGCGGCCGCCCATCGCGACTCATTGGGGTGGGTTCCGCGCCAATCAACTGCGTACCCTCATCCAACCGCAGCCGCAACTCAAACCGAATCGCAGAGCGACTCGCGTTGTGGATCTCCACTCGGCTGACGTCATCAACCACAGCAGAACTAAACCGCAAAACACCACGCAACAAAGGCGGATCCACTGCTCGACGCGGCGACACGTTAGTCGTCTCGCGCACCGCGCTGACCTGCACGTCCGCGCTGCTCCCGACTCCTATCTCGACATCCTCATCGACAGCGACGTCGCGTAAGGGGACTTCATCGAGCAGCAACGTCGAGTCCTTTCGTGTCGCGAAGGTCGCGACTCGACCAGAAGGCAGAGGGAGCCCGAGATGATGTGCGGCATCGTTCCTGGTGCGCAGAGTCCTTTCGGCGGCGGTGGATTCGACACTTTGATTCGCGTCCAGGTCGGCGCCGTAGAACAGTTCCACTGGCACATCTCGCCGGTCCAGCAGACGTACCTGCTTGATCTGCCGACTCGTGAGGGTAGTGTGCTCCGGTACCCGGTACAGTTTCAGGTCTCCGAGTTGTTCCTCCTGCACGAGTTGCGCGGCGCTCATTGCGATGGGCATGACAGCCTCATAGGAACGGCGTTGCGCTGTAACGAGCACTTCCTGGAACGTCGTGGCATTTGAATCTGAATCGCCAAAGGGACTCGCCCGCGGGATAACGGGCTCCTCAACCGGGTCGCTGGTGGTTCCCATGGGCCAACATCTCGCCAGAATCGGCTCACCCATATCCAGGGGCTGCACGTCGCCCGATTCGTGGTTGATGCGGCCGGCGACGACTTGTGTTTGAGCAGACGGAAAGGTGACACCGTTGCCGTTGGCGAGTGTGACCCACGCGCCGAGATCCATGGACTTGCTGTCAGGGGAGAGCGTGGCCACGTAATTCGCGGTCCAATCGAAACCATGGGCCAGGTATGAAAGGGTTACTTTCACGGTGGTGGCTGTGGGGCTTCGTACCAGTGCGGACAGCGTCGGTGTCGCTGCCAGGTCGGTGTTGGTGATGAAGCTGAATGTTTCAGCCAACCCGGAGCAACGCAGTGCCTCGATGCCCTCTGCAGTCTCAAACATTACGCCGCCCTCGGCGTCCGAGAGGATCTTGGCCGGAAGACGCGTTTGCTTGCCGGTTTTTCGATTCGTGCGAACCAACATGACGGAGCGCCCGAGCGTGGCGGCAACCAGTGCGCCGGGGCTCAGCAAGCGGGCATCGCGATTCTTCTCGAGCACGTCGCCCGGCAACCCGGTGATGATCGCACTCGCGGATTCGATCCCGTCCGCAACGCCTTCGAACCGGATCCGGCTCTCACCCTCAGGGATGGATACCGTCCGCGTTTCACTCACCAGCGCAAAGCCGCCGAGGTCGTCCAAATCGATCCCTTCGGATGACCTGCTCGGAGCACGATAGATGGTGACCGCCAGGGCACCTTCGCGTTGGACCGCCACGTCTGCCGCGGCGGCGCCCAGCGGAACAAATCCCAACATCAACGCAAGTGAGCGGCGCACGGCGGGCTCGTCAGTAGCGAGTCATAAACGTCGCAGTCAGATCAATCTTCCCATTGGCGGGGACCGTCACCAGCCACTCCGCCACGTCGGCGCTCCGGCGCGTACTTTTCTGGCTTTCCGCGCTGATCGTCGTATCGCCCCACAGCCCACCCTGCAACACGGCCACTTGCACTGACTTCGGCAGTGCGTTGGTCAGTGAATAGCGCATTTCGGTCCGCCAGGCGAAATCCCCAAGAGACGTTCTCTTGAGCACAGTCGGTTGCACCTTTACATCGAAAGCATCGCCCGTCGACAGCGAGATGATGGAGCCCATGGGCGTGTGGTCGATTTGATTCTCGCCAATGAACTGGGGATCGCCGCGCTTGTCGCGCATGTAGAACCGTAGGATGCCTGCAGGCAGTTGGTCGCCGAGGCCTGCTTTGGCGCTCGTTGAAAATCGGTACACCGACTTGGCGCTCTGTGGCGTTTCGGAGGTCCCGAGCCAGACGTTACGGTATTCATACCCGTGCTCGGCCGGCACACCGTGGACGTCGAGAAAGCTGACCTGTTTTGTCTGGAGGTTGGCAATCGTCGTGCGCTCGGTAATCGGATACAGGTAGAAGTCACCCAGACGCTCGCGTGTGCCACTCTCAGTTCCTGCCTCAGCCAATGTGGGACGTGGGCGACGGACCGCCCAGGAATTGTTTCCGGAGAGGTTGCTGGGGGAGCCCGCGACCAGGAGCGTTTTGGCATCGTCGTAGGTCGTGCCGCTCGAGTTGGTCAGTGTTACCCAGCCCTGCACGTCGATCTTCGAGTCAGCTTCGCTGAAGAGCGCCACATAATCGGCTCGCCAGCCCAGCCCTGGAGTGAGATAGCTCAGTGTCGCCGGCCGTGTACCCCCGTGCGCGCTATTGACGGTCACAGACAATGTCGGTCGGGCGCGCAGATTGTCGGGCACCTTGTCAAAGATCACCCGTACCGGCAGCCCGTCATCACGCAGTACCTCGATGCGCTCGCCGATCTTGAGAACCACGCCACCGTTGGTTGCCAGGACGAGCGCTTTCTCGCGGGTTTCTGCGCCGGTGCCCGGCGTGACCCTTACTATCGTCACTTATGGAGTGAGACGGGCGTCGTGATGGTCAAGACACGCGGGTAAGGCCCGCCCGACCCAGGGTCAGCGGAAGATAAACCCGCGCCCCAGTGGATCCGCCGGGTCAAAGTAGAATGCATTGCGCCCCGTGATGTGTGCGGTGCCTCCGACCTCCGGAGTCACCGCATCATAAGGACCAAACTTCATCCGCTCGACCGCGCGTACGGTCATCGTGCTACCGAGAATGCTCTCGATGGTGATGGCCTCGTTTTGAAACAGCTCGCCTTTGGCGTGATGAAGGGCAGCGCGGGCGCTCACACCAGAGCCGGTGGGCGAGCGGTCGAGCTCGCCGTCGGCAAAAATACAGACATTGCGGCTGTGGTGCCCGGCCTGGCGCGCGGGGCCGGTGAAGATCGTTCCGTACAGGAAGCTCAGGTCTTTCTCGAATGGATGCTCGATGGTGAATGCGTCCATGACGGCGAGCTTGATGCGGCGGCCGTAGTCGACCAGCCGGTTGAAATATCCGGGCTCGAGTTTGAGTCCGAGCGGCTCCGCTTCGACGAGCGCGTAGAACGCTCCGCCATAGGAGACATCGAAGCGAACGCGGCCGATGCCAGGGACGTCAACTTCGCGATCCTGTAGATACACGAATGAAGGCACGTTGCGGAATCTGACTTCGCGAGCCTTGCCGCCTTCCAATCGGGCCTTCGCTCGGATGAGACCGGCGGGCACGCTGAAGGTCAGTTGCACATCACCCTCTGCACGGACCAACCCCGTCTCCACTGCGAGTGTGGTCAGCGCGATGATGGCGTGACCGCACATCGTGCTGTAGCCCTCGTTGTGGAGAAAAAATACGTCGAAGTCGGCATCGGTCGATGGGGTGACCACGGCCCCATACATATCAGCGTGGCCGCGTGGTTCCCACATCGTGCCGGTTCGAAGGTGATCGTAGTGCTCGCGGAAGTAGCGTCGCTTCTCGAGCACCGTGTCGCCCTGGATCGTAGGGAGTCCTGAAGTGTAAACGCGCAGCGGCTCGCCGCCGGTGTGCATGTCGATGGTTTCGATTCGCGCCCAATGAGAAGGTGGCTGCCAATCCCAACCATCGAATGCTGATTTCATGTCCTGTGCTCGTCGTCTATGCGCCGGGTGTCGCCCGTCGCGATGAGGGTTCGGTTAGCGTCTACTGACGCGTACGTCCAAAGTATTCGCATACTCTCAATATTGGACGCATTCCGGAAGCGGTGCGGGACATTGGGGGGCAGGAACGTGGTTTCCTGCGGACCCACCTCGAACTCGGTGCCATCGACTTCGACGATGGCGTGACCCTCGAGGATGACTACGCTTTCCTCGCAGTTATGGCAGTGCAGAGAGACGGCGGCACCCGGATCAAAAATGGTGATGCCGTTCAGGAAGGTCGTGGCTCCATGAGCGCGGGTAACCAACGGAATGGTCCTGACACCGTTGCCCCGTTCGCGGGGAGTCAGTTGTGATGGACGAATGATGGCCGGTTTCATAGCAAATCACTCCTTACGTAAAACCCCACAAACAGCCGCGCCAAATACCTGGGTCCCCGCCACGCCCCCGATATCCCGAGTACGAGCGGCGGCATTCCCCAAAACCTGGTCCACGGCCGCGGCGATGGCAGCGGCGGCCTCGATCAGGCGCTCGTTACCATCGCGTTGACCGCGCCAGTCCAGCAACAGGGCGGCGGACAGGATGAGCGAGGTTGGATTGGCGATGTTCTTGCCGGCAATGTCGGGTGCCGAGCCATGCTGCGCCTGAGCTACGCAGATCTCGTCGCCCACGTTGATGGCACCGCCCAGGCCAAGGCTGCCGGACAGCTCAGATGCCTCGTCTGAAAGGATGTCACCGAACATGTTGGTTGTGACGATCACGTCGAACCGTTCCGGGTCGCGAATGAGCAGCGCAGCCGTCGCATCAACGATCAGCTCATCCAGCAAGACATCCGGATAGCTCTGCGCCACCTTGCGAACCTCACGCAGAAAGAGGCCGTCCGAGAGTTTGACGACGTTGGCTTTGTGCACGGCCGTCACCTTTCGCTTGCGGCGGCGGGCGAGCTCAAAAGCGGCACGCGCCACGCGCGCGGAACCCTTGGCAGTGATCTTGCGAATCGAGAACGCCATGTCCGGGTCGGGCATGAACTCTCCGCTGCCCGCGAACATGTTCCGGTCGGAATAGAAGCCTTCGGTATTTTCGCGAACGATGACCAGGTCCATCGGCCGCCGCAATATCGACAGATCGGGTCGCGAGCGGCACGGGCGTATGTTGGCGTACAGTTGAAATACAACACGAAGCTCGGCGGACGGGTTGATACCACCGTCCTGGCGGCTCGGGTATTCATAGTGCGACACGGGCCCCAGGATGACTCCATCCACTTCAGGGATTCGTTTCATGACCTCAGGGGGCAAGGTTGTTCCCCGTGACTTCAATGTGGTCAGGCCGATATCGTGCGTTTCGAATTCCAGGCCCAACGAGAAGGCGGCATCGGCTGCCTGGAGTACTTCGAGGGTGGCTCGCGTGATTTCCGGGCCGATCCCGTCACCGGGCAGAACTAGAATTTTCATGAATGTGCAGCCTCTTTCGAGATGCGCCGCAGGATGTGCGGCAGGATGCCGCCATCCTTCAGCAGCGCCACTTCCAGCGCCGTTTCCACCGCAACCGCTGCCGTGAGTGATTCAGTCTTGCCGGAGCTTCGTTGAATCGAGATTGATACGTTGGCGCGAGGAGTAATACTGGCGGGCTCCGCGTCGATCGTTATCGTGTCGCCAACAGCCAGAATGAGGTGTCCCCGGAGCACTATCGGCAGAATGCCCATGCCGATCAGGTTGGAGCGATGGATGCGTTCGAAGCTCAGCGCCAGGACCGCACGGACTCCCAACAGCCACAGTCCCTTGGCAGCCCAGTCGCGCGATGAGCCGGTGCCGTAACGTTCGCCCGCGATAACAACCACGGATTCCTGATCGGCCTGATAGCACTCGGCGGCGAGTCGAAGAGGTAATACAGCTCCGCTCCCTGCGTGGATTGTTGATCCCGGGGGAATGTTTGGGGCCAGGAGATTCCGTACGGAACTGTTGATGAAGAGGCCGCGTAGCATGGCTTCCCAATTTCCACGGCGCGCCGCGAAGACATTCAGGTCCTTCGCGTTTTCACCGCGGGCGACGAGGTATTCCGCCGCGTCACTGCCCGCAGGAACTTGCCCCGCAGGGGAGATGTGATCTGTTGTGATGTCGTCACCCAGCACGAGCAACGGATGCGCGACATACGAACCAAGCCGTGTCGCGTTTTCCGCCGAAGCAAACGGCGGCCGTCGGATGTAGGTCGACTTATCGTCCCATGGGAAGAGCGGCGCAGAGGGCGCGTCCAGGTTGCGCCAGATCTCGTTGTCTTCTGCTGCCTGATAGGCTTCGGAGAAATCTGCCGGCGTAACAGAAGCGGCGACGGCTGCATCAATCTCCACGCCCGTGGGCCAAAGATCCCGAAGGTAGATCATTCGACCGTCAGCAGACTGGCCGATCGGGTCAGTCGTAATGTCACGATCGACGTCGCCCGCTAGTGCATAAGCCACCACGAGGGGAGGTGAAGCGAGAAAGCTTGCCTCAATGAGCGGATGCACGCGGCCGGGGAAGTTACGATTACCTGATAGCACGGCGACCGGCGTCATGGCGCGCTCCTCGATTGCCGCCATCATGTCGGGGGCGAGCGGGCCGGAGTTGCCAATGCAGGTGGTGCAGCCATAGCCAACAATGCCGAAGCCGAGGGACTCGAGGTCCTCGAGTAGGTTCGCGCGCCGCAGGTAGAGCTCGGCCGCCGGGGAGCCGGGTGCCAGGGAGGTTTTCACCCACGGCTGGGGCTGGAGCCCCAGCGCGCGCGCTTTTCGAGCAAGCAGGGCGGCAGCCACCACCAGGCGCGGGTCGGACGTGTTGGTACAGCTGGTAATCGCCGCAATGGCGACCGCACCGGCGCCGGAGATCGCAGTGGCCCCGCCGCAGTCAGCAGCAGTGCGGGCCGGGATAGGGTTGCGGCTGCCGCCAACGTTGGTGCCGGGGATCGCGGTGACCCCACCGCCGCGGCCGCTTCCGCCGTCGCGGGCCAGCGCCGCCCGGGTGCCCCGAGGCGTCAACCGATCCTGCGGCCGCCGAGGACCCGCGAGCGAAACCTCAACAGCCGCCAGGTCAATCTCAACAACCTCACTGTACCGCGGCTCAGCGTCATCCTCGAACCAAAGCTGTTGCCGCTTGCAGTACGCCTCAACCGCACGAATCAACGAATCGGGTCGTCCAGTCGCTCGCAAATACTCCAGCGTCTGCTGGTCAACAGCGAAAAACCCACAGGACGCGCCGTATTCCGGTGCCATGTTCGCCGCGACCGCGCGCTCACCACAGGACAGAGTGGTCACCCCCGGCCCAAAGAACTCCACAAACTTCCCCGAGAGGGGCAGGGCGCGTAATCGTTGAGTAACCTCGAGCACCAGGTCGGTGGCCAGTGTTCCTTCGGGTAGATGCCCCGTCATCCTGACACCGACCACCTCCGGAATCTTCAACATCACGGGCATGCCGAACATGACACTTTCGGCTTCGAGCCCGCCGACGCCCCACGCCAACACACCGATCCCGTTGATCATAGGTGTATGGCTGTCCGTCCCGATCAGCGTATCCGGGAAGGCCCAGCCGCCATCGGCGTCGTCTAGTGACACCACCGTTGCGAGACGCTCCAGGTTCATCGTATGCATGATTCCCGTACCGGGAGGATGCACGCGGACATTGCGCAAAGAGCGTGTAGCCCACTTCAGCAGCCGGTACCGCTCACTGTTGCGCTCAATCTCCCGCGTCATGTTGAGGCGCAGGGCGTCTGGGGTTCCGTAGTAGTCGACGGCAATCGAGTGATCGACCGAGACATCAATTGGTAGGACGGGGTTGAGCACTGACGGATCCCGTCCGGATTCGGCGACCGCAGATCGCATGGCTGCAATGTCGACGAGCGCGGGAACGCAGGTCGTGTCATGCATCAACAGCCGGCCTGGATGAAAAGGAATCTCCGCATTGCTCGTGCCCGTCCTCGCCCAGTCCAGGATGGCGTGAGAGCTCGACAGATCACCTGCCGAATGACGAAGTGAATTCTCCAGAAGGATACGCAGCACGACAGGCAACCGGCGTAAGGTCGCGCCGCCGAAGGCAACAATGTCGGCAATCTGGTGTTGCCGTCCCGCAAGCTCCACGCTGGTCAATTTGCACCGGAAACAATCGCGTGCGGCTTCGGGGCGAAGCGCACGTATCGGGTCAACAGAAAGGCGCAGAACAGCAGGCCACTGAGGAACAGGAGTCCGCCCAGCGCATCCCCCGTAGACTGTTTCACCACGCCAACGAGATACGGGCCGACAAACCCACCCAGATTGCCCAATGAGTTGATTGCGGCAATGGAGACCGCCGCAGTTGCGCGGCTCAAAAACAAGCCGGGCAACGACCAGAACGGCGACTTGAAGGCATAGAGCCCGGCGAGGGCCACAGAGATCAACAGCAACGCCGGCACGGTACTATGAGTGAGCCCGGTTGTCGCGAGGGCCACTGCAGCTGCCAACAACGGCAACGCGGAGTGAAGCTGACGCTCGCCGGTGCGATCCGAATGAATAGACCACACCACCATTGCAACTGTCGCAATGGCGTAGGGAGCAATTGCGATCAGCCCGACCTGAAAATTGCTGAGGTGTTCCGCTGAGCCCGCAATGATCTGCGGCATCCAATAGCCAACGCCCAGGCTACCGGCCTGGTACACGAAATAGATCAATGACAGCACCAGGACCTTGGGATCGCAGATCGCGTGCCAGGTACTCAGCGTTCGGACATGAGGATTCTGCTGGCGTTCTGCGGCTATTTCCGCAGTGAGCCAACCCTTCTCCTCGTCCGTGAGCCACGCCGCATCCTCAGGTTTGTTCGTGAGCAGGAGATAGCAGGCAACGCCGCCCAGGATGGCGGGAATTCCTTCCAGCAAGAGCATCCACCGCCAGCCACTCAAGCCGAGCCCGGTGACGTTATCCATGATCCACGTGCTCAACGGAGCGCCGATGAGGTACGACACTGGAATGGCCGCGGTGAACAGCGCAACGGAAACGGCCTGATCCTTCGCGCGGAACCAGTAGGTCAGGTAGATGATGATGCCCGGAAAGAACCCCGCTTCGGCCACCCCGAGCAGGAATCGGCACACGTAGAGTTGGATTGCAGAATGCACGAAGGCGTTTGCGGCCGCGACCATTCCCCAGGTGATCAGGATGCGGGCGATCCAGATCCGGGCGCCGAAACGCGCCAGTGCCAGGTTGCTGGGGACTTCGAAGAGAAAATAGCCGATGAAGAACACGCCGGCGGCAAACCCGAACGCGCGGCTCGAGAGCGCCAGCTCCTGGTTCATCTGCAGGGCGGCATAGCCGATGTTCGCGCGGTCGATGTATGAAATGACATATAGCGAGAAAATGAGCGGCATGATCCGCCACAGCACCTTGCGGGTGGTGCGCTTCTCCAGGGAACTGGGATCGGCATATTGCATAATGGAACTATAAACAACAATCAAGGCCGGCGCGAGTTTTGAGGCCGGTCCTGCGCGGGACGAGCGTTTACGAGTTGTTGCGGCGCCTGGTCGCGGGCGCTTGGCGGTCCACGCCCGGGGATTTGCGCGTGCTGGCGCCTTCGACGTGCTCGCGGAGGGATTCCGATGCCTTCACGAGCTCCCCTGCCTCGAGGTAGTTCAGGATCTGCAGATGCTCCTGACATTGACGGGTCAGGCGTTGCCGGTCGAGGACGCGGTATTCGATCAAACGCCGCAACCGGTTGATGCGTTTGATGGAATCGAGAAAGAACTCATTGCGGCTGCAGGCTACGATGGTCTCATGCAGCTCGGAGTTGATTTTGAACAGGTCCGCCCGCGAGAAGCGTTCGAGACTGTTTTCCAGCAACATCTGCTGCTGCTCGCGCGCCAACCGGAAGGCGGCCGGATCGACCTGGAAGGTGGGTTCGAGCACCGCTGCCGATTCGATCGTGGCGCGGAAACGATAGGCCGCTTCATAGCTGTCCCGCGAGGTCAGCGTGGGCCGGAATTCCCAGCCGTGCCCCGGCAGGCGCTCGATCCAGCCTTCCTGCGCCACCCGGTTGAGAATCTTCAGCACCCGGCCCCGCGGCAGATTGTAGATCCGCATGAGCTCGTTCTCGCTCACCTGGGCCGGCAGCTTGCCGGACAAACGATCTTCGGCAATTTCGAAGTACGAGTCATCCTCGTCGCCGTCTTCGTTGACCAGGAGCTTGAGGGCGCGCAGGTCTTGCGCATCACGGGCGAGGAAATAGCCGCGATTCGCCTCGAAGCGCACGACTCCCATGCTTTCCAGGAGCTTGAAAGCAGAGGTGATGGGCGCGCGCGAGACGCGAAAAGCGTCCGCCAGGAGCTGGCTGGGCAGATGTTGGCCGCGCGGCAAACGGTTGGTTCGAATGTGATCGAGAATTTGCGACGCGAGCTGTGCGGTGAGACTGCTTCTCGCCATGAATTATCCTTTGTTCCCGCGCGATTGTGCCCCCCGCAGGGGGGCTGCGTGACCATCCGACGATAATATTCAATTGCAATGCGCCCAGGCACTGCCGTATGTTATCACAAAATGCAATATGAGCGGGGCACACGACGTTGGTTCCTCAGAGCCGCTTCAGCGGTTGCCGGTGGCGCGTTTTTACGGGCATCCGAGTCCGCCGAAGCGTTCGAACCCGCAGCAAAAAGGCGCGTGACTGACATGCACGACTCCAACCGTTGCTTTGCCTATGTAGGCTCGAGGACCACCCGGGAGCGAAACGCCCGCGGTGACGGAATCAACGTCTATCAGCACGACGTCGAATCCGGTTGCTGGACCCATCTGCAACTCATCTCCGGGCTCGCGAACCCTTCCTATCTTGCCTTCGACCGAACCAGGCAGTTTCTCTATGCGGTCCACGGCGACCTGAGTGATATCAGCGCATTCCGTATTGATCACGACACGGGAAAGCTGGCGTTCATCAACAGCGCCAGCACTGCCGGTAAGAACCCGGTGCACCTGTCAATCGATCCAACCAACCGCTTCATTGTCGTCGCAAATCATATTTCCTCGACGGTCGTGCTGCTCGCGCGCAATGCGGACGGCTCGGTCGGGTCTTTAGCGGATCAGGTGACACTCACAGGGCAGATCGGGCCGCACCGAATCGAACAGCCGTTCTCCAAGCCCCACCAGGTTGAGCTCGATCCCTCGCAACGCTTCGTCATCGTGCCGGATAAAGGCCTGGACCAGGTGTTTACCTTTCGGATCGACGCGGAGGCGGGGAAGCTGTCGCTGCTCGACGCGGGAACTCCCAAGTCACGTGAGGGCTCGGGCCCACGGCATGTTGCATTTCACCCCAGCGGTGCCTTCGCCTATGTCGTGGGCGAGCTCGACTCGACAATTACGGCGTATCACTTCGATCAGTCCACCGGAAAACTGACTCCGTTCCAGGTCCTGACCACACTGCCGGACACCTTTGTCGGCAACAGTCGCGCCTCCGAAGTGGCCTGCACCCGGGATGGCCGGTTTCTGTACGCCTCGAATCGCGGCCACGACAGCATCGTTGGGTTCTCAGTCGATCCTGGAAACGGTCGCCTGACTCCCCGCAGTTGGACGCAGTCGCAGGGCAAGACGCCGCGATTCTTTGCGCTCGATCCTGCCGAGCGCTTTCTGCTCGCTGCGAATGAGGACAGTGACAGCATCGTTCCCTTCAGGACCGATGCGCAAAGCGGCGCTCTTGCGCCCACGGGCACTGCCGTTCACAGCGGCAGCCCGGTCTGCATCGTTTTCGCCACGCTGCGGAGCAAGGCGTGACCGGTTAGCTCCCTGCGAGTTACCCAACAGCGTTGAGAAACGTCTCGAGTGCGATGTTGCGCCCACACAGGACCACCGCAACTTTGCGGCCCTGGTATTCGTGAGCGAGCTTCACGAGGCCGGCCAGGGCGACTCCGGCGGCACCCTCGACGATCCAACGCTCGGCCGCGGCGATGTGACGCATCGCCGCGGCTATCTGCGATTCAGTGACGGTGACTGTTTGATCGATGACCGACTGACAGATCGGAAAGGTGATCGACCCGGGCTCCACAGCACCGGCCGTGCCGTCCGATAGTGTGGGGCTCTCCGGAACGTCAATGATGCTCCCAGCCTCCAGGGCTCGAAGCAGACACGGCGAGTTTTCGGGCCACACGCCCACGACGCGAGTCTCGGGCCGAAGGTGTTTGAGCGCACTGCCCGTTCCGCCGATGAGTCCTCCGCAGCCGACGGAGATGAATACTGCATCCAACTGCGCCGCCTGTTCCGCCAACTCGACGCCGAGCGTTCCCTGTCCTGCGACGACATCGAGGTCGTTGTACGGGGAGATGTAGGGCTTGTTGTCCTGAGCGGCTCGGCGTCGCGCCTCCAATTCCGCGTGGAGCGGATTTCCGTCGAGTACAACGAGCTCGGCTCCCCAGCCGCGGATGGCCTCCATTTTGGAAGCGGCTGTCGAGGCAGCAACATAGACAGTGATAGGGACGCCCTCTATTGCGCCCGCCCGGGCAACTGCCTGTCCATGATTACCCGTCGAGGCGGTAATCACACCGGTATCCCGTGCAGCGTCCCCGAGAACGCGGATTTTGTTGGTGGCGCCCCGGATCTTGAACGACCCCGTCGGTTGCAAATGCTCCGACTTCAGCATCACGTCGCAACCGATTGCAGCCGACAGCGCGTTGCTACGTTCCAGCGGAGTCACCGCGACTTGCGGCCGGATCGCGGCGTGGGCCAGGAGAATTCGATCAAACAGCGAGGGTGTGGTCATGGAACGGGTTCCCGCGTAGATTGATTGCATCACTACGCTCAAAGGTTGAGACGGGACTATGAAAGTCGTGAACGTGGCCGAGATTCTGGCTGCACTGGACGAAGAGGTGGCCATCACCGCGGTGGAGACGGGATTCAAACGCTACTCCGCGGGCCAGACGCAAGTGTCGACGGTGCTGCACCTGGGATTTGCGGAGCCGCCTGGGGATTGCCACGTGAAGGCAGCGGCGGTGACCGGCGACGAGGTGTTCGTAGTCAAGTTGGCCACGAGCTTCTACCGCAATCCCGAGTTGAATCTGCCCTCCAGCAATGGATTCATGGCCGTGATCAGCGCCCGGACCGGTGAGATCCTGGCTTTGTTGCATGACCAGGGTCACTTGACTGACCAGCGCACCGCCATGGCGGGCGCGATTGCGGCTCGTGCGATTCTCCGTGCCGGGTCGCGCACGCTGGGAATCGTTGGCGCGGGCACACAGGCGCGACTGCAGGCCAAGTTGCTCCAACGCCGTCTCGGACTGGCTTCGGTGTTGGTGTGGGCACGCAATAGCAAGCGCGCGTCGGCGCTCGCGAGCGAAGTACGCGGTGAGGCTGTTTCTCTCGAGCAGATGTGCGCACGGGCTGACGTGATTGTTACGACGACGCCGTCCACGGAGCCTCTGTTGAGCGTGGACATGATCAGACCCGGGACTCGGATCGTTGCTGTAGGAGCGGACAGTCCCGGCAAGCGAGAGTTGGATCCACGGATTCTGTCCCGCGGTCGCACCGTGGTTGATTCAATCGCGCAGTGTGTCGACCACGGCGAGGCAGGTTGGGCGGTCCGCGCCGGACTGATTGATCCGGCATCGCTGCTCGAGCTGGGCTCGCTCCTCGAGGCGCCGATTGCGTTCGCGCCCGACGAGATTGTGGTTGCCGACCTGACTGGAGTCGCGATTCAGGACTTCGAGATTGCCAAAAGTGTCTGGCGTCGCCTGCAATCAGGAGTCCGTGGCTAGTCATACAACCCAAGCGTGCCGCGGACCACCCGTTGTCACCATCCCTCCCGGGTGGGGGTTACCGGACGAGTCCGCCCAATTCAGCGAACAACTGCGCGAGCGAGCTAACCTCGAGTTTCCTGAATATCTGCTTGCGGTGGTCTTTGACGGTGTGGCGACTGATGCCGAGGCTCAGCGCAATCTGTGCAGAGCCGAGGCCCCGCAACAGCAGTCGTGTAACTTCAGTTTCGCGCGGCGTCAGCGACGCAACGCGCGGCGGCATTCGGGGAAGCAGGGCTGCATGCTTGTTGAAAGCGGCGGCCAATGGCAGACGCAGCGCCTCCAATTGCCGCAGCGTGTTCCAGTCATCCGCCCGCTGGACGCGCCGCCGGTACAGACTCAACTCGATGAGCCGGCCTGCTGATTCGAAATACAGCCCTACTTCCTCCTGTCGCTCGGGCCATCCGAGCGTGCGGAAGCCGAGTTCCTCGTCCGCCGATTTCACCATGTATGACCGTAGGTTAGCGTTGGATTCAGACGCGGCGACGGCAAAATCGCGCGCCCGAAAAACGCCCGCACGACGCATCGCCCGGCACACGATGGGGTTGACGGCGTGGGTGACGTGGATGTAATTCTCCACCCCGCCGCGCCCACCCACCGTGTCAAAGTTGTCGAACAGCAGCGTTGGTTTGTCGTTTCGGCCATGCGAAATGATCGCCACCAGGTCGAACGCGACCCATTCGCGGACCGACTCGGCCATGACAGCGGGGAATTCCCGCTCGCCGATGGCATGGATGATGGGCGCGAAAATGGAGTGTTGTGTCTGCATTTGAGGTGTCCATGATAACCAAACTTCGCGAACTTCTCCTGGCCCTCGTGTTGGCCGCCACTGCCGCCGTGACTACCGCCCATGCCGAGGGCGGTCCCACCAGCATTCTCATCAACTACCGCTGTGAGCCCGCAAACCGTCCCGCGTTTCGAACCTACTTGCAACACGACATGCTCGCGAGGCTGGCGAAACTGAAACAGGCGGGAGTGCTGAGCAGTTATCAGATCCTGTTCAATCCCTTCACGCAGCCGGCCACCTGGGATGCGATGGCGGTCATGCGCTTTACCAGCTTTGCGCAGACGCAGCGCTGGCGGCAGATCGAGCGAACCCAGCCGGGCGGACTCGACGCAGCGGGTCTGCGCCTGGCCAAGCCGGTGGATACCTATTCGGCGGATCTGACCTGGCAAGGGCAGGCAGACGATCCCGGGAGCCCGGGCGACAGCGTTTTCTACGTAATCCCTTACGAATACTCCTCGGCCGATCAGTACCGGAAGTACGTGGATGCGTACGTGATTCCGCAGGTGGCTGGTTGGATGCATGAGGGTGTTCTGGCCGGGTACGAGATCTTCATGAACCGCTTTCAGGTCGGGCGCCCCTGGGATTCGCTCTTCGTGTACCGCTACCGGAACCTGGAAGCGTTCGGCCGGCGGGAGGAGGTGGTGTCCAAGGTCCGCACGACGCTCGTCGGCAATCCAGAGTGGAAACAATTCAGTGACATCAAGCAATCCATCCGCACCGAGAGCGAAAATACCATTGCCGAAGCGTTGCAGCCGCGCTAGGCTCAATTTGTCTTTTTAAGCTTGAAAAAACATATCGATCTCGACAATACTCCACAAGGGGGGATTTCCTCAGGATTATTGCAATCGTTGTGGCTGTAGCGCACACGCTGAAAACCTTGGCTGTCTGCGGGGTGCTCCTGCTGGGCTGCGCGATCGCGTGGGCGCGTGCCGGCGAAGTCCCGCGCGCCCCGTTGCTGCGCGCCCGCTTGAATTCCGACATCGTTTCCACCAATCCTGGAACACGGCGCGACGAAAACACTGACGGCGTGTTGCTCCACATCGTCGAAGGGCTGGTCGCGTCACGCGAGGACGGGTCGGTCGGCCCGATGTTGGCGAGCCGATGGTCGATATCAGCCGATGGCCGGGTTTACACCTTCGCACTGCGCCCGGAGGTGATGTTCCACAATGGTGCACCGCTGACTTCGGCAGAGGTCGTCTGGTCGCTGAAGCGATACCTGAAGCCCGAGACCCGTTGGCGATGCCTGGAGGTGTTTGGCCCGACCGGCATCGCACGCGTGGAATCAATCTCTGCCCCGGATCCCCACACCGTGGTGGTCACGCTCGATCGCGCGGCGCCAATGTTCCTCACCACGCTGGCCCGGGCGGATTGCGGCGGCACCGGGATCACGCATCCGGCGTCCGTGGCAGCGGACGGAAGTTGGATTACGCCGATTGGCACCGGGCCGTTCCAATTGGGAGAGTGGCGACACAACCAGTTCGTGCAGCTCAAACGCTTCCCGCTGTACGCCGCTCTTCCAGGGCCTCGTGATGGCAACACCGGCGGCAAGCACGCGTTGGTCGATGAGCTTCGATTTCTGATCATCCCCGACAGCTCAGCGGCGCGAGCCGCGCTCGTTCGCGGAAGCCTCGACATCATCGACAATCTCGCTCCTTCGGAGCTCATGGGCATTCGCGGCAGAACGGATCTGCAGTTCCAATCGGTCCCCATTCTCGACTGTTATACCGTGCTGATTCAGACGCAGGATCCTGCACTCCAGGATGTCAGGGTGCGAACCGCAATAGCGCTCACGATCGATGCGGTGGGCCTCACCAAGGCCATCACTCGGGGCAACGGGTCCGCGAACAACTCACCGATTCCGGTGGCGAGCCCCTTCCACCACTCCGTGGAAGCGCAACTGCGACAGGTCAATGTGGCGAAGGCCCGTGAATTGCTCAAAGCAGGCGGTTATGACGGACATGCCATCAAGCTCGTCACGAGCCGACGCGACCCGCAGATGTTCGATGCCGCGGTGGTCATCCAGGCGATGGCTGCCGAAGCAGGCCTCCAATTGCAAATCGACACGGTCGATTGGCCCGCACACCTGTCTCGCTACATTGCCGGTACCTATCAGCTCATGGTGCAGTCATTCTCCGCCCGGCTCGATCCTGCGCTGAGCTTCGGCGTCTTCATTGGCGACAAGCGCGAGGAGCCTCGCAAGGTATGGGATACGCCTCGTTCGCGCGAACTGTTCGATCAAACGCTGCAGACCGCTGATCCGGCCTCGAGACAGGCCGTCTTCGATACCTTGACTCGGGATTTCCTGGAAGAGGTTCCCGCGGTTGTGCTGTACAACTCATCCCACCTTTCTGTGGTTCGATCAGCGGTGATCGGTCATCAGAACTGGGTGTCAGCCCAGCCACGACTCTGGGGTGTCAGCCTGCGCTGACCCACACCATGCTCGGCTACATCTGCAAACGACTGTTGTTGACACTCCCGACCCTGCTGCTCGTGGCGGTCGCGGTGTTTCTGATCATCCGGCTGATTCCCGGCGACCCGGCGGTCGTGCTGCTGGGGGAGGGCGCCGATGCGGCGTCAATCGCCGGCGTCCGCGCCGATCTGGGTCTGGATCGACCGCTGCCCGTCCAGTTCTTTTCCTGGTTCGGACATGCACTGCGCGGGGACCTGGGCCGCTCGATCGTGTCCGGGGAGCCGGTTGGAGCCTCGATTCTGCAGCATTTCGGCATTACTGCGGCCGTCGTGCTGGTTGCTGTGACATTCGCAACACTGATTGCGGCCGCGGCGGGATTGATAGCAGCCTGGCGTCGAAACACCGCAATTGATCTGGCAGTCGTCGGGGCTGCGACCGTGGTACTGGCCGTCCCCAGCTTCTGGTTGGGCCTGGTGCTGTTGCTGCTGTTCGGTTTGAAGCTCGGATGGCTGCCATTCGTCGGCTACGTGCCCTTCTCGGAGAGCGCAGGTCAGGCCGTGCTTTTTCTGGTGCTGCCGGTCGTCACGCTGACAATCACCGAAAGCGGTGTGTTGACGCGCATGATGCGAGCCAGCTCCATCGATGTCCTACAGCTCGACTACGTAACCCACGCGCGCGCCAAAGGTCTTTCCGAGCGCGCTGTCCTCGTGCGACACGTCTTTCCCAACGCGTTCGCTCCGACGTTGACGCTGGTTGGTTTGACTCTCGGGCATCTTCTGGGCGGGATCGCGGTCATCGAGACTGTTTTCACCTTGCCCGGACTCGGGCGATTGATGGTGGATTCAGTGCTGGCGCGCGATTACCCGGTCGTTCAGGGCTGCCTGTTGTTCACGGCGGTTGTGTATGTCGTCGTCAATCTGCTCGTTGACCTGTGCTATCCCATCTTCGATCCGCGTGTGACCGCGCGATGAGAGTCTGGCTCCGGCACGCCGGCTCGGGCGCGATCCTCGGTATCTCACTCGTCGGGGCGTTGCTGTTGACCATCGCAATCGGCCTCGTCTGGATGCCTTACAACCCGATCGCAATCGACCTTGCACATCCACTGGCTCCGCCGGCGCTGCACCACTGGTTCGGCACCGACGAATTCGGGCGAGATGTGCTGAGCCGGTCGATGTTGGGAGCACGAATCAGTGTGTTGATTGCGCTAGCCACTGTTGCGGTGGCGATCACATTGGGCACAACGCTGGGTCTTTTGGCCGGCTACCTGCGTGGCTGGACAGACCGGGTGCTCATGATGGGGACCGATACTGTTCTCGCATTTCCGGGAATTCTGCTGGCGCTGGCCTTGATCGCCGTTCTGGGCTCCAGCAACGGCAGCATCATTCTGGCTCTCAGCACCGCGTACACCCCGTCAGTTGTGCGGGTGGTCCGCAGTACTGTGCTGTCGATCCGCGAGCGCGAATTCATCGAGGCATCGCGATCCGCTGGCGACAGCGCGCTCGAGACAATCGTGCGCCACGTTCTGCCCAACGTGTTGCCACCGGTAGTGGTCCTCGCAACCAGTCTGTTTGGCTGGGCGATGCTGTCGGAGAGCGCATTGAGTTTCCTGGGCGTGGGTGTGCCGCCCCCCGCGCCGACTTGGGGAAACATGCTGTCGGAGTCGCGCCCGTATATGGATATTGCGGGGTGGCTGAGCATCGTTCCGGGACTGTGCATCGCGGGGACTCTTCTCGGTATCAACCTGTTGGGCGATGCGCTGCGTGACTGGCTCGACCCCCGGAGGGAGTCGTGATTGCGTCGGTGGCGGCTCCCCTGTTGCGGTTCGATGGCGTGCGCATCGAGACCTCAGGACGGGCAGGCTCTGAGGCGCGCACGCTGTTGGAGGGCTTGTCGTTCGATGTCGCTGCCGGCGAGTTTGTCGCGGTCGTTGGAGAGTCGGGGAGCGGCAAGACCCTGGCTGCCCGATCGATTCTGAATCTGCTGCCTGCCGGCGTGCGGCAAACGGCCGGTCGAATCGAGCTGCAGGGACGCGATCTGAGCCAGCTCAGCGCGCCCGAGATGCGCCAGGTCCGGGGTGCGCAGATTGGAATGGTTTTTCAGGAGCCCATGGTCTCCCTGAATCCCGCCATGACCCTCGAGCGCCAACTGGCCGAAGGCATGCAACTGCACCGAAACCTGCCGAGCGACGAGATTCGGCGGCAATCGATTGCCATGCTCGAACGAGTCCGCATCAGCAATCCTTTGCGCTGCCTGAAGTCCTATCCCCATGAGTTCTCGGGCGGCATGCGCCAACGCATCATGCTGGCGTCTGTGCTGCTGCTGAAGCCGAAGTTGCTGATCGCCGATGAGCCGACGACCGCGCTCGATACGCTGAGCCAGCGCGAAGTGTTGGAACTGATGGTGGAGCTCGCGCACGACAATGGTGCGGCCGTGCTCCTGATCACACACGATCTCGGGCTGGTGGCGCGCTACACCGAACGGGCCATCGTGTTGGAGAAGGGCCGCTTGATGGAAAGTGGCTTTACGGACGAGATCCTGGCCAACCCGCAGAATCCCTACACTCAGCGACTGGTGGCGTCATTGCCGCGCGGCCGGGCGGACCTCGTGCCGCCTCCCGATTCGGCGCCCACGTTGTTGCAGGTGCGCCAAGCCTGCATCGAATATCCCGGTCGGCCGGGAATCTGGCGCGCTGGCGTTCCCACGCAGGTCGTCCATGGAGTGAGCCTGGACGTGCGGGCGGGAGAGATCGTTGCGGTTGTCGGCGCCAGTGGTTCCGGAAAATCGACACTCGGTCGGGCCGTTCTCGGCCTCAAACCGCTTGCCGCGGGGACTATCAGTTTCGATGGGATTGAACTCGCCGCAATGACGGCTGCGCAACGCAAGCAGTTCCGGCGTGACGCCCAACTCGTGTTCCAGGACCCGTACTCGTCTTTGGATCCGCGGCGCAGGGTGCGCGATATCGTTGGGGCGACTTTGCGCCATGTCGACGACCTGGATGCTGCGGAAAGGCGCGCCCGCGTGCAGTCGATACTGGAAGAAGTCGGCCTGTCATCCTTTGGCGATCGGTTTCCACACCAGATGTCGGGAGGACAGCGCCAGCGTGTGGCGATTGCGCGAGCGGTTGTCTCCCGGCCGCGACTCGTGGTTGCCGACGAGCCTGTTTCAGCACTGGACGTCACTATCCAGCAGCAGGTTCTCACCCTGCTTCAGACTCTGCAGGCGCAATACGGCTTCGCCTGCCTGTTTATCACTCACGACCTGGCCGTCGTTCGGCAGATAGCCACGCGGGTGGTGGTGATGTCCGGCGGCATAGTGGTCGAAGAGGGACCGGTTGCATCGGTATTTGCCGCTCCGGCCCACAAATACACACGCGAGCTCCTCGAGGCAACACCGTCCCTGGAAGTGGCGGTCCTGCCACGCTGCTGACGGCTGGGCCGCTTACTCCGGCACTTGTGGCATCAGCTCGTTCGTTCGGCGGCTGGCGAGCAGGTGGCCTTCCATCAACACCGCGGCGTCATGATGCCGGCCCGCTTCCAACGCCGACAGGATGCCGAGGTGCTCGTCGATGGAGGCTTGCACACGCTCGACCCCATATACCCACTGGTAGTTCATGAAGCTGCGCAGTTGGATCTGCCGTTGCACCGCATGCAACATGTAGCGGTTGCCGGAACAGCGCGCCAGCTGCTCGTGGAAATCGGAATTCATCTCGTAGAATTTCACGGCCAGCACGTCCCGCCACGGCTTGTGCCGGAATGCCAGGTGCCGCTCGCGTGACTGCCTGGCCCATTCCCGGTCGAGCTCGAAACTCGGCTGCAGGAGCATCGCAGGCTCAATGGCGCGCCGGAATGCATAGCTCTCCGAGCGCGTGCGACTCGAATCAATGGAGGACATGAACGACCACCCGTTGCCCGGCTTGCGTTCCACGAGCCCGAGGTCCGACATCTGGCGCAGCACCCGCAAAACGGTCGGCAATTTGACATCGAACAGCCGCACGACTTCCTGCTGTGCCACCTCCACCGGCAGCTTGCCCGTGTTGCGTGCTCGCGCGATGGCCACGAACAGCTGCTTGTCTTCCTCGTCCTGCGGATCGACGGGGTCGATATCCGGGACATGGGTGACCGGCTTGAGCAGCACAAACCCACGATTGGCACGCGCCTCGACACAACCCTGGTCCGCCAACAGCTTGAGGGCTCCCCGGATGGGCGTGCGCGACACGCCAAACTGGCGACACAGCTCCTGCTCGACGAGATGGTGTCCGGTGCCGGCGCCCTGCTCATTCAAGGCTCGCAGAATGCGCCCCGCCAGCTCAGCCTGCAGCGGGCTGGGGTCAGGCGATTTTGGCGGTCTGCCGGCCGCGCGCTGGGTTTTGGCCATGTTCATGTTGCGCATTCTCGTGGCCTCGAAATGTACAGTCTGGCGGTGCTTTCTGCCAGTCGGCGGCTCTCAATACACGTCCCGACGGTAACGGCCGGCAGCGGCCATCTCGTCCAGCCGGGACTCGCCCAGGATTTTCTGCAGGACGGCGTGAACCTCGGCGCCCATCTTCATACCGCCGCAGACGTAGAGGGTGGCGCCGTCTTCCGTGACCCATTTGACGATCTGGTGCGCGGCTTCTTCGATCCGGTGCTGCACGTACTGACGGCGGACTGGATCCCGGGAGAACACCAGGTCGCAGCGAATGAGCGTGCCGTCGCGCATCCAGGATTCGATCTCGCCGCTGTGGAACCGGTCGGCCTGCGGTGAGCGCTCCCCAAACAACAACCAGGCGCCGCGCACTTCGTTATGTTGCCTGTGTAGCAGGTGCGCGCGCAGACCCGCGAGCCCGGTGCCGGCGCCGATCAGGATCATGGGGCCGCCCGGGGCGGGCGGATGGAAATGGGGGTTGGAGCGGATGCGCAGGTGAATCGTGTCGCCCACCGCTGCGTGCTGAGTCAGCCATCCGGAGCCCAGACCGAGTTGGCCATCCGCGAGCGTGGTCCGGCGGACCAGCAATTCCAGCTGTCCCCGTTGGGATATCGAAGAAATCGAGTATTCGCGGGTGGGAACACTCGCATCCGGCGCCGTTGCGTCGATCTCAGGGCGGCCGCGACGTGGAGTGATGACCGCGATGTCGCCGGGCGTCCAATGCAGATCACCCGGATCGGACGCCTCGAGCTCGAGATGATAGGCCCCCGCAGCGTCGCTTCCCGGATTGACCAAAGTACGTTGGCGCAAGATCCAGGGTCGCGTCGGCTCAGCCCGCCAATGACTGTCTTCCACGGTCGCGCCGAGTGCACGCAGCTCCTGCCGCCAACTCTCCAGCGCGGTGGCATCGTCGGCATCCACTTCAATGAGGGGAAACAAGGAATCAACACCGTTGGCACGCAACCAGCTGTCCAACGACCGGCCGAAGCCACAGAAGTCCGGGTAGTCGCGGTGGCCGAGTGCCAGCACCCCGCCGCGCAGACCCGACAGATTGGCAGGGGCGGACAACACTTTCCGGGCGAACTGACGCGCGCCATCCGGCGGCTCGCCCGCTCCGAATGTGCTGGCCACCACCAACAGCGTCTTGGCCTGCTTGATCTGTGGAACATCCAACGCGCTCAACGGCGCGACGCGAGCTGCGCGGCCGCCTCGAATCAACTCCTTCGCCGACCGCCAGGCGATCTGCTCGGCCGTGCCCGACTGGCTGGCGAAGGCGATGAGCACCTCTGCGGCGTTGCCACCGGCGCTTCCCACTGCGGGCACGACTTCCTGAATCTGTCGCGTGGCCGATTTCTTACGACGTCGGTCGAGATACAGTAGATAGCCTGTGAGGCAAAACAACGGCAGCATGCAGGCTGCGAGCATGAAGACGACCTGCCCCGCAATACCCAACACCTTGCCGCGATGGACTGCCAGCATGCCGATCGAGAGCCGCTTTCCCACCGTCTGCCGGGCATAGAGGTTGTGCTTTGTGACCCCACCGGTGGTCCGATTGACGGTGATCTCGTTGTACGCGCGATAGTGAGGTGAATCGCTGGTGAGATAGCGGACGGTGACCGTTCGTGACGGTTTGTCGGAAACCGGGAAGAGGACAGTCGTTACGTCAGTGTGGACAGCCGCTTGGAATCCGGCCCAAACCTCGTCCAACGGTGCCGGCGATGTTGTCTTGTGCGGGGCTGGTGCCGGCTTTGCTGGCGGCGGGGCCGTCCAGGTGAGGAGGGCCGTCACATCATCCCGGTACCAGTCATAGCCGAACGTAGGCCCACTGATGGCAAACACCCCGAAAATCAAAAACAGCCAGGTTCCTGCCACCGAGTGCAGTGACCAGTACAGATTGCGGCCCCGGCGGCGCAGATCGGGCTTCAGCCAGGCCCGCCAGTCGAGCACGCGCCGCGGCCAGCGCAGATACAGGCCCGACACGGCAAAAAACAACAAACAGAACGCGGCGACGGTGGTGATGGGCCGGCCGGCACCGCCGCGGTTGTGAGGCAATAGCAGGTAGCGGTGCAACTCCCGCACAGTGTCGAAGAATGACTCACCCACGGCTTTGCCCAACACCTGGCCGGTATAGGGGTTCAGCCAGGTCCCGTCGGTGTTGTCCTCTTCAGTGGGAAAATCATCTTCCGACCGTGGCCGGTACACGAGCCGGGCCGAGTACCCGGGCTGTGGAAACAGGGTGATCTTGATAGGAACCGAGTCGGGCTGTTGCGCAATGAAACGTGCCAGAAGTGCATCCGGAGTCAGGGCGGGAGCCGCCTGCACCGGAACATCGATGATGCCATGACTCGACGCAGCTATGATCTCGTCTTCGAAAGCCATGATCGCGCCGGTAATACCCATCACACCGAGCACGACACCGGCTGTGATGCCCAGCAGCCAGTGAAGTTGATAGATGGCCCATTTCATTACGGCTTGGGCGCGGCACAGGAGAAACTCTCCGCCGCCGAAGCCGGTCCGCCGTTGTAGCGGGCTACCTTGGGATACACGCACAGGGGCCGTTGAAAAGCGACAGTGCGCGGGCCCGGAGCGCTGCTCGTGACGGGACTCTCATAGTGAGTCGCTATCAACTCGTCCGGTGCGGTCCCCCCTTCAACCCAGGCTTCCAACGCTCGCGCCATGTCGTGCTTCGCATCGCTGACCGGCGGCTCGGAATCCCGAGTCGCTGTTGAAAAATGGGTGGCACCCGGTCCGCCCGCACAGTGGCCCATACCGGGAACCATGAACAGGCGCAGGAAAGACTGGGTGTCGGCGCGCTTCGCCGTCGCCGACGTCGCGCTCGAGCGCGCCTCGACACCCTGGTAATAGTTGATCGCCTCCGCGGGCGCGCCCACGGGATCCTGCCAGCCCATGAACATGAGCAACTTGCCTCCCGCAGCCCGGAACCGGGTCAGATCCGTGGAAGTGGCGTTGAATACGGTCCCGATCCGCGCATCGATCGTGGCCACATCCGCGCTCCAATCAAACTTCCACCAGTTCCAGTCCGGCTGGCTGAACACCCAGTAACGAAAGAAATCCGCGCGGTCGGGTTCCATTCCGTCGTCCGATGACCAATAGGCGCTCCAGCCCGGATGCCGATCATTCGGCCCGGACACCACTCCCTCCGCGCCGAAAGGATAACCGGGATAAATCTGCGCGCCACTGCGTGCATCCCTAGGTCCGCGATAGATCTGATCCGCCGCCGCAATCTGTGCGTCCGTCAGGCAGTCGGGTCCTGCGCCGTGCTTGCACAGTAAGGTCTGCAATTTGAAATGACACTGCCGCGGATCGTTGATCACCCCGTCAGTGACGCCGTCTGCACTGTCACAGCTCTTGATCACCGCCTGGTTGATGAGCAACAGGTTGCTGACACTCAGCAGCGGTGTGGTGTTGTCACCCGGTGAGTGGTTGGCCAGAAAGTTCCACAGGAACGCCATGTTCAGATGGGTGCGATTGTTGCCCGGTGCGCCCGCAATGACGCCGTTGAAGTCTTCCGGATAGCGCTGCACTTCCGACAGCGCCTGGTAGCCGCCGGTGGAGCAGCCACTGAAATAAGAATGACTCGGCGCGGTGCCGTAGTACTCCTGTGTGATCGCTTTGGCCGCCACAACCGATTCGTGGACCGCCCGATACGCGAAATCAACAATGCGCTCCGGGTGGCCGATGGCAAAGGAGAGGTCGCTGCCTTTGTGGCCGGTATTGGTGGCTACTGCCACGTCCCCGGCGTGCAGCCGGGCCACCATCTGGGGGTAGTAGATGTTGGAAGAGTAAGCCCCGTTGCCCACCATGTGCAGACGGTGAGTCCAGGCCTTCTGCGGCAACCACACTTCGAATTCAATTTCGGAAGCCGGAGCCGGTGTTGCTGTGCCGCGCACGCGGCAGAATGGCGGAAGGTCTTTATAACTGCGACCCGCACGTCCGACGGCCGTGTCTTCAGTGAACACGCCACCGGTGATCGACTGGGCAGTCGAGATCTTCGCGTCGGTCAGCGCGAGTGCAGCGAGCTGATTGCAGTCCGCGGCCTGCGCCGCACTGACAGCGAATAGACCCACCAGGAGCGTCGCAGTGGAGCAAAAAGGCGTTGCCATGGGTTTGCATTATATCCGATAAAAATACAAAATGGATATCAGAGGAGTTTATGACAGACAAACTGGCAAGCCGCCCCGGGGCGGATGGACTGAGACGCGCTGACCCGCGCGAAGTGGGCGTCAATGCGGCGCTCGTGGAGGCGTTTTTGGATGACGCCGCCGCCGCGGGATTGGATATTCATGGGCTGATGCTTCACCGCGCCGGCCGGGTGGCAGTTGAAGGGTGGCAGTGGCCGTACCGGGCTGACCGGCCCCGCATCATGCACTCAGTGACCAAGAGCATCATGGCGAGCGCCATCGGTCTGGCGCTGCAAGAGGGCCGCTTCCAGCTCCAGGACAAGGTTGTCTCCTTCTTCCCGGAGTCCCTGCCGCCGGTGGTCGACGCCGGGCTGGCAGCGATGACCATTGAAAACCTGCTGACCATGCGCGCGGGTCATGCAGCTGAGACGTCGGGCTCGATCTGGCGGGGGATTGCAACGAGTTGGACCGCCGAGTTCTTCAAGATTCCCGTGGTGCATCAGCCGGGCACCACCTTCATGTACACGAGTGCGGCCAGTTACATGCTGTCGGCCATCCTGACGAAGGTCACGGGCCAGACATTGCATGACTACCTGAAGCCGCGCCTGTTCGAGCCGCTGGGAATCGTGGGCGAGCACTGGGATATCGGACCGGACAACATCAATCCGGGCGGCAACGGACTGACCATGACGACCCCCGACCTGCTCAAGTTCGGTGTGCTGTATGCACAGGGCGGTCTGTGGGAGGGACGGCGCCTGCTGCCGCAGGAATGGATTGCCGAGGCAACACGCGCTCACGGGCCGGATAACTACGGCTATCAGTGGGTCGCGACAGAGGAGGGTACCTATCTTGCGATAGGTCTCTTCATGCAGTTTGTCATGGTGTTCCCACGGCAACAGGCAACCCTGGCCATCGTTGGAGCGGTGCAGGAAGGGAGCAAGATTTTCCTGCCGGTGGTGAATCGCTATTTTCCACGCGCCTTCACGGATCAGTTGCCGGCGGCAGAGGCCGCGCGCGCGGATGAACATTTACACCAGCGACTGGCCGCTGCCAATAACCCGCCGCAGGTAGTCTCGTACCCCTCGAGTCTGGGTGCCCGGATCAGCGGGAAAACCTTTCGCATCGAGTCGAATCCGCTCGGTGTGAGCGCGCTCAGATTTGTGTTTGAGGCGGATCGGTGTGTGTTTCACCTGGCCGATGCCGCCGGGGAGCACTCGGTCGTCTGCGGCCTCGGCAGTTGGATCGAAAGCCGCACTGACATTCCCGGTGTGGACCTGCATCACGGGTACGCTCTCGACTCGGCAGTGGTCGTCGCAAGTGCCCGCTGGCTCGATGAGAGCACCTTGGAGATGACCTGGATTTTTGCGCAGACCGCCTTCCGCGATACCGTTGTCTGCCACTTCGACTCCGGTCGAGTGACTATGAACCGCAGCGTCAATGTCAACTCTGCCGCGATGGCCTGGCCGGGGCTGACGGGAGGGTAGCGCTTCGGGGGCGCGGTATACTGGATGACATGAAGGTCATTCCAGCCGCCGCGCGGGAAAAAACCTCTGCGCGGTTCGTCGCGATCTACGCGCTGGCCTACGCTGCCCTCTGGCTGGCACTCCTTACACCCGCAATCATCACGCTGGCGCTGCGTGTCCGGCAGCTCGTTCCCGGCAACGCCGCCGAGCCCATTTCGAGGGTCCTGATGGCGGGCGCGATTGTCGCGCTCGTCAGCAACCCGATTTTTGGCGCGTTGAGCGACAGCACCCGGTCGCGATTCGGGCGGCGGCGCCCGTGGCTCGTGGGCGGCGTGCTGTGCGGGTGCGCATCACTGGCGGTGATCGGCTTGGCTCCCACCGTCGATAGGGTGCTGTTTGGCTGGTGTGCCGCCCAACTTTCGTTCAATGCCGTGCTGGCTGCAATGGTGGCGATCATTCCCGACCGCATTCCGCCCGCGCAACGGGGGACAGTCGTTGGAATACTCGGTGTGTGCATGCCGGTTGGGCAGATCACCGGGACGTTTCTCGTCCAGCAGCTCGCCATCAACATGACGCTGGCGCTGGTGGTTCCGGGCATCATCGGGGTCGTGGGCGTGTTGGGGTTGGCGTTTGTGCTCAGGCGAGAGCCCATTGCGGTCGCGCTGCTGGGGCAACCGGCTGCAGTTGAGTTGCCCGGTGATCGAGCCGCGCCCACCGGTCCCCGCGGCCACCGCGATTTTTCCTGGACCTGGCTGAGCCGCGTGTTTTTCACCACGGGGTCCTGCTTCCTGCAGGCCTATCAGCCGTTCTTCCTGCTGGATGCCCTGCATTTCAGTGCCGCCGACGTACCGCGACTCATTTTCCGCTCGACGCTCGTGCAGGCGGCCATGGTGGTGATCTGGAGCCTGATCTCGGGCCGGCTGTCGGATCGCACCGGCCTGCGCAAACCGTTTGTCATGGCGGGCTCGACGATCCAGGGGCTGGGACTGTGGCTCATTGCCTGCTCCCACTCCTACGGCATGTTGTTGTTCGGAGTTGGATTGGTAGGTATGGGCCACGGTGTCTACGAGGGCGTGGATCTCGCACTCGTGACTGACGTGTTGCCCGATCGGGCCCGGCATGCCGCCAAAGACCTAGGTCTACTCAACATAGCCAACACGCTGCCGCAGGTCATCGCGCCGCTCGCAGCCCCTGCCATACTCCAGGCCAGCCGCGGTGACTACACGCTGCTGTTTGCTGTTGCAGGGGCAGTGGCCATTGTGGGTTCGCTGTTCCTCCTGCCCCTCAAAAACGTCCGCTAGGCCAAGAAAAGTACTAACGTTGTCTTTTTGGTACACATTAAAATTACAAGACGAATCAGCTAGTTACCATTAGGCCGGAAAAAATCCGCCACAGACCGTTTGACAACGCTGTCAATGCGGGTGTAATTCTGCGCGCCACAGTCAAACCAACTGTTTTCGGGAGGGGGAAGATGGTTACTGTATACCGGTCTGTTGCATTGATCGTGGGCGCGAGCCTCATCGCCATGTCGGCTGCACGCGCGGCGGAAGATGCCGCAAAGCCCGCAGAGCCGGCCGAGCTGGCGGAAGTAGTTGTTTCTGTTGAGCGTGTAACGCAAACGTTGCAGAGCTACGCGGGAACGGCTGTTACCGCTACCCAGGCGGAGCTGGATTCAATCGGCGCCACCAATCTGGTTGATCTGCCGTCGGTTCTGCCCGGCGTTGAAATTTCCAACTACGAAGACAATACGAACATCTACGTGCGCGGTATCGGCAGCGATGCCAACACCGAGCTCGGCGATCCGGCGGTCGCGCCGCATCTCGACGATGTCTACGTGCCGCGGCCGCGCGGCCTCCAGGTCGCCTTCTTCGACATCGATCGTGTCGAAGTCAACGTGGGACCGCAGGGCACCATCCGGGGTCGAAATGCCCTGGGCGGTACCATCAACATCGTGTCCAAGAAGCCGGAATTCAACAAGTTCGACGGCTACGCGCAAGTCGGCTACGGCAATTACGACGAGAAGGAATACCGCGGCGCACTGAATCTGCCGCTGGTGGATGACATGGCTGCGGCGCGCATCTCCGTGTATTCATCGAACCACGACCCGTTTGTGAAGAACGCAGGGCCGTTGCGCAGCCTGACCGGGTGGGAATCCCAGGATGATGTGGGTGGCCGCGCCCATTTGCTGGTGAAGCCGGTCGAGCAATGGTCCATATTGTTCACCGGGGACTATCTGCGCTCGAAGGGCACGGGCTCCCGCGGCGTGGATTTCTTCCAGGCCTCCATGGCCGGTATCAACTTTAACGATGTCAATGACCCGCGCAAGGTCAACATGGTGGGCTTCAATCCGACCCAGGACACCCGTCACTGGGGTATGTCGCTGAACACCACCTACAAGACCGATTACCTGAATGTGCAGTACATCGGTGCTTACCGCAGCCTGCACTACATTTCGGATCACCCGTCGGGCGGCCGTGATTATGCCTTCCCGGGCGATGATGCGATTTCCATCGAGCGCGGCGGTTTTGCGCAGCCCGGCACGCCTGAGGGCCAGCAGTACCTGATGGAGCGGGTCTACGGCAACTACAGTGCCCTGGTCTGGGACACGACTTCGAAGGAACACACTCACGAGTTGCGCTTTACATCGCCCGACAGCGCCGCGCGCATTACCTGGGCGGCAGGTTTGTACTACTTCAAGGAACACCAGGATGTATTCCTTGGCATTCCGCAGGACTACAACACCAGCCTGCCGTACCTGGAATTCAACCAGGGAAGCACGAACGGTGAGTCGAAGTCCGGCTACGGTGATCTGACCTTTGCCCTCACCGACAAGTGGAAGATCACCGGCGGCGCGCGCTACTCGAACGAGAGCAAGGATCGCGACGGTTTCAACTTCATCGCCAACCTGAACACCAATGGCGTTGCGATTCGCACCGGTACACCGGGATTCAGTTTTACCGGACTGTCACGGGCCCTGCGTAATCCTGATGCGAACGGCGATGGTGTTGCGAACACCCTGGCGGACGTAGTCGCGCTGTACCGTGCGGGTATCGCTTCCTACGGTATCAATGACACACTGCAGACGTTCCTGGCGGGTGGTTGCGTTCAGGCCAGCGCGTTTGGCGGCACTTGCGCCAACTACCCCGGCCTGCAGCAGCCGGCCACCGGCGCTGGCGGAGCTACCGTGCAGCACGGCTCCAACTCCGACAAGTTCGTGGACTGGCGCGCCCGTACGCAATACGAGATCACCGACCAGAATATGGCGTATGCCCTCGTGGCTCTTGGTCACAAGGCGCCCAGCTTCAACGACACTGTTGACGCCGGCGGCGGCAAGCTGATTACCCCGCCGGTCGGGCCCGAGAAGAGCATGATGGTGGAAGTCGGCAGCAAGAACCTGTTCACGGTGCTCGACCATCCGTTGGTGTTGAACGGCTCGGTCTACTACGTGAAGTACACGGACCAGGTGTTCAGCTCACAGGTGGGTGTTGCCTTCCTTGCGAACGATACTGCCGGTCAGGCTGCGTGTCTGGACAACAATCCCAACACGTCCTGCCCGACGGTGACACTGAACCAGAACGTGGGTAAATCGAAGAGCGAAGGCTTCCAGATCGACAGCGCGTACAGCCTGGGACACGGACTGGCACTCGCCGGAACACTGCTCTACCAGCACACTCGCTACGAGGATGGCTCCGTAGTCGTAGACGGGCGGCGTGGCGGTCCGGGTGGAAGTGGCTCGCCTTCGGTTGATCTCGGTGGCAATGAATTGCCGCGTTCACCGCCGGTGACGCTCAACATGCGCCTCAATCAGGCGTTCGCGGTTCCTGGAGGTATGGCCGACTGGGTCATCTCAGGTACCTACAAGAGCCGTCAGTATCTGACTGCCTTCAATGGCGGCCCCGGCCAGAATGGCTCGCGGGATGTGACGGCGGTAGATACCAACGGAGTGGCTACAGCATACGGTGCTGAGAATCTCAGACTGTACGACCGGGTCGACGGCTACTTCCACATGGACCTCGGTTTGGGGTACACCCACGAAGCCACCAACGCCCGTGTTGAGTTCTACGTCAACAACGTGACCGACGAAGCCCACGCCACGCAGGCCGGCATCGATACGGGCGCGCAGGAGTTCATTTTCAACCCGCCTCGCACCTACGGGGTCCGGCTGCAGGTGAGCTTCTAACAAATGATTCAATCAGGTCGGCCGGCCACCTGCGGGTGGCTGGCGTTGGTAGCGGGCGCAGTGACCTTCACCACGAGCGTTCTGGCCGCGGCGCCTGCGTCGGCACCGAAGACGGAAACCTGGCCCGTTGTCGCAAGCTCAGTGCCGAAGGACCCGCGCATCGAGGCGCGGATTTCCGAGCTGCTGAACAAGATGACGCTCGAGCAGAAAGTCGGGCAGATGATCCAGGCTGACATTCGCTCCGTTACACCGGAGGATGTCCGGACGTATCGTCTGGGCTCGATTCTCAACGGCGGAGGTGCTTTTCCAGCGAATGAGAAGCACTCCAAGGTGTCCGACTGGGTTGCCCTCGCGGATCGTTTCTACGACGCCTCCATGGACACGGCAGGCGGTGCCCCAGCGATACCCATCATTTGGGGCACCGATGCGGTCCACGGACACAACAACGTCATCGGCGCGACTCTGTTTCCGCATAACGTGGGCTTGGGAGCGGCGCACGACCCTGATCTGATTCAGCGGATTGGAGAAGCTACGGCTGCCGAGGTTGCGGCCACAGGGATTGATTGGACGTTTGCTCCGACTGTTGCGGTTGTTCGTGACCCGCGCTGGGGTCGCTCCTATGAGAGCTATTCCGAGCGGCCCGACATTGTTCGTACCTACGCTGGCAGGATGGTGCAGGGACTCCAGGGTACCGGTGGTACGCCGACATTCCTGGACGGCAAGCACGTACTCGCTACCGCGAAACACTACATCGGTGACGGCGGCACCAACCATGGTATAGACCGCGGCAACAACAAAGCCTCCGAGCAGGAGCTCTTTGCCATTCACGGGCAGGGGTATGTAACCGCGATCCAGGCCGGCGTGCAGACTGTCATGGCTTCCTACAACAGTTGGCAGGGAGTCAAGATGCATGGCCAACGCTACCTGCTCACCGATGTGCTCAAGACCCGCATGGGGTTCGACGGCATCGTGGTGAGTGATTGGGATGGCGTGGATGAGGTTCAGGGCTGTGCCAAGGATCGTTGCGCCCAGGCCATCAATGCGGGCATGGACATGATCATGGTGCCCGACCAGTGGAAGGCGTTTCTGCACAATACCCTCCTACAGGTACAGGCTGGCGACATCCCGATGGCGCGCATCGACGATGCAGTCACTCGGATTCTGCGGGTGAAGTTGCGCGCAGGACTGTTTGAGAAGGGCCGGCCTTCCTCACGCACCTTGGCGAACCAGGTGGCCCAGATCGGCGCTGCAGATCATCGGGCGGTGGCGCGCGAGGCCGTCCGCAAGTCCGTCGTACTGCTCAAGAACGACAAGTGCCTGTTGCCCTTGTCCCCCAAGGCCAACGTCCTCGTGGCCGGCGATGGCGCGAACGACATCGGCAAGCAAAGCGGCGGTTGGACGGTCAGTTGGCAGGGAACCGGTAATACCAATGCCGATTTTCCGGGTGCCACCTCCATCTATGACGGGATCAACGCGGCGGTCACAGCGGCCGGCGGCAAGGCCACTTTCAGCGCGGATGGCAGCTACCAGACCAAACCGGACGCGGCTATTGTCGTGTTCGGAGAGAGTCCGTACGCCGAATGGCACGGTGACATCAAGTCCCTCGACTACCGGGGACCGGTCGGCGACGGGTTGCTCGTCGACATCAACCGGCCCGCACCGGAAGTCAGCCCTGCGTTCGATGAGCCGAACTATGAGACTTCTCCCCTCACACAGGCGGCCGCGCCTGTTGCGGATTTGACGCTGCTGAAACACTTGCGGGACGGTGGAATTCCGGTAGTTGCCGTTTTCCTGACCGGACGGGTTCGCGGCGTGACGCCGGAGATTGAGGCGTCCAATGCGTTCGCGGTTGCCTGGCTGCCGGGTACTGAAGGCGGTGGCATTGCAGATGTCCTGTTTCGCAAGAGCAGTGGGGCCGTGAATTTCCCCATCTCAGGGAAACTCTCATATGCCTGGCCACGCGGCAGTGCAGTGGCGGCCCCGTTATTCCCGTACGGCTACGGCCTCGGGGGTTGCAATCAGCACTGAGACGCGCCATCGTCATGGCACCCATGGCGAACGCAACGATTATCGATGTCGCAAAACACGCGGGCGTCTCGATTAAAACCGTCTCGCGTGTCATCAACAACGTAAAGACGGTCAAACCGGCAATTCGCGAGCGCGTCATGCGCTCCATCCAGAAGCTCGATTACCACCCCAATCCGTCAGCGCGCGGCCTGGGGGGTAATCGCTCGTACCTGCTCGCGCTGCTCTATGACATTTCCTGCGGGTACTACGCCACCAGCGTGCTGGCTGGAGTGATGGAAAGAAGTCGTGCGGCGAAGTATCAAATTGTCATGCAGCCATGCGATTACAACGCGGACACACTGTCCGAGGATGTGGCTCGCAGCGTACGCCAATCGCGCGCCGACGGCGTCATCCTGACTCCACCCCTGTCCGACCTGAGTGCCGTGACTGAGGCCGTGGAGGGTTTGAATGTTCCTTTCGTGAAGATTGCACCGGGCAAGCACACCGATACGTATCGAAGTGTATGTACCGACGATCGTGCGAGTTGTGCCAGCATGACTGAGCAACTGGCCGCCCTGGGGCATCAACGAATCGGCTTCATCATCGGCAACCCGGACCACGCGGCGCTGATCGATCGCTATCGCGGTTATCTCGACGGACTGGAAGCGTGCGGCTTGAAGTTGGACAAGACTCTGGTCGTGCAGGGTTACAACTCGCATGCGTCCGGTGTTCAATCGGCGCGGAAGCTGCTGAACGTGGCACCGGCCAAGCGACCGACGGCGATTTTTGCAAGCAACGATGAGATGGCGGCCGGGGCTTTGACCGTGGCCCACAGCATGGGGCTCGGTGTTCCGGAAGACATCTCCATTGTGGGATTCGACGATGCGCCGCTGGCGAGTCAAGTCTGGCCTGCGTTGACGACGATCCGACAGCCCATTCCGGATATGGCGGCCCAGGCGGCCGAACTGCTGTTGAGTGCGCTGGGAGGTGAGCCGGCCGATCATTCCAAGCACGTGTTGTCGTCCTCTTTGATGTTCCGACAGTCCACGGGACCTGCCCCCAACAGGGCCCGCCATCAGGGCTCCAGGCCGGAAGGGCGGGGCCTGAAGCGCGCCTGACCTGCAGGTGATAACCTCCCGCGCAATGCGGGGGGCCTATCTGACATGGGTTTTGCGGCTGTGGGTCTGTTACCCGCAGGGCCGGCTTTGGCGCAATCGACCCCGGATGTCAGCTACGAAGAACCCGGCTTCCCGCAAGTCATCGTGACCGCCGAAAAGCGTTCCGCCATTCCGGTGCCCGACTCATCGAGGGCGTGCTGGAGTACTCACGCAACCGCTTTCGCATGCTCGTGCGAGACAATGGTTGCGGAATGGATGCAGACGTGGTCCGATCAGGCCGTGAAGGCCACTGGGGACTGACGGGAATGAGCGAGCGCTCCGAGCGAATCGCCGCCCGTCTCACCGTGTTGAGCGCCCCTGGGGCCGGTACGGAGATCGATCTCGTGATTTCCGGTCATGTTGCATTTGAGTCGGGAGCTGCCCGTGACTGACGCTGCGCCCATTCGAATCCTGTGTGTGGACGATCACCCATTGTTCCGCGAGGGAATCGCCACGGTCATCGCCAGTCAACCCGATATGACCGTGGCCGCCATGGCCTCCACTGCCAGGGAGGCGCTCGGGGAATATCGAAGCACGTTGCCTGATGTCACCCTGATGGATCTTCGCTTGCCCGACATGAGTGGTATTGCCGCTCTTTCGGCCATCCGCAGTGAATTCCCGGCTGCGCGCATCATCATGTTGACCACCTTCGAGGGTGACGTCGAAGTTCAGCGCGCCCTTGCGGCGGGCGCACGTGGCTACCTGCTCAAAAGCACGCCGTTGGAAGAGCTGGTGGCCGTCATTCGCGAAGTGCATCGTGGCCGCAAACACCTGCCCGCGCAGGTGGCACAAACACTGGCGGAGCACATCGGCAATGAAGTGTTGAGCGAGCGCGAGATCGAAGTGCTGAAGCAGATCGCCGAGGGCAATCGCAACAAGGATATCGGCGTGCAGCTGTCGATCTCAGAGGAGACCGTGAAGGCGCACGTGCGTCACATCCTCGACAAGTTGGATGCCAAGGATCGCACGCAGGCCGTTTCAATCGGCATCCGTCGCGGGATCATCCAACTCTAGTTAATTGGCGCGAAAAAGTTCGCGCGGAGCCCGGGTCCTTTGCCGCCAGCAAAAAGCGCGGTTTTTGCCGGCTGCGCGGCGGGGGGCGCCTTCGGTGCCCAAGCGATTTTGAGATAGGTTCTAGTCCTTCAGCACCGTCACATCGATCCGCTTGCGGCCGAACAGCCGCGCATCCACTGACCACGCGCCCGGTCCGAGCATGGCTACGCTCAGTCCAATCAGCGCGCGCACGACATGTTCGTACCCGGCGCCCGCCAGAACGTTTGCGAATTCCACGAGCGCCTGCAACACACCGCCGATCGGTGTCCAGAAACCGGCCAGCAGGGCAATGGCATCGTTTGCATGCAGCTCAATCGTGGCCGGTAGGGTCGGGTCATCGCCCGAGTCGCCGATGCCCCGGTAGTCGAAGATGATGACCTGGTATTTGTCCGTGAGCCCGCGCGCCAGATTGCCATGGTTTCCATGGCAATACGTGCCCCAGCCGCCCATGCAAAGGACAGGATCGCCTTTGCCCAGAACTTCGAAATACATGTCGTGATTGTTGAGTCTCAAGAGGGGCATTAGGAGCGCAGCCCTAGGGTGCTGGAGCTCGCCCATCAGGCCGCTTTTATTTCGCGTGCCGTGATTGTGTACTTGAAGTTGTCCGGGTCATACGCGTCGTAATGCTTTGCACCGCTTTGGGCCTGTGGATACATCAGGAATGGCAGCGGGCCTCCCGTTGCACCAGGCAACGTGACGTCGACGGCGTTGTTGTACGCCATCCAATTTCCTTCCCATCCGCCAAACAGCGCCTTCCTGACTGGTACCACCAGCGGGTGCCCAGCATCCTTGATCCACTCGGTGGTCTCTTGGCGCATCACCTTGTCAACGTCGGCTGGGTCCATCGCCACCCAGCCATACCGCTGCAAATACACTTCTGACCGACAGTGCTGCGCTCCCTTCAAACTGGCCGAATTGCTGCCCAGCTCTTTGTATCCGAAGGCGCTCGGTGCGAGTCGCAAGCCATACGCGTCGCGCGCCGGGACGCCAGCAGCACGGCAGAGGCCGACAAATAATCCGTTGATATCGGCACATTTGCCGCCCAGGTCGCCCGTCTCCAGCAACCACTTGATGTCGCCGAGTCCACAGCCGCGGGTCTTCGGCTCTCGATACGTACTCACGATGATCCAGTCGTAAATTCGATGGACTTTGTCGATGTCGGTGTGGGCGCCCTTGGTGATCTGCAGCGCTGTCTTTCGCACGATGCCGTCCGTAGGCACCAGTGCAGTGGGCTGCACCCATCGCTTCAGTGTCGCCGCGGTTTCGTTGTCAGCGGAATTTGCGGGCGCGTGCCAGTCGACGCCCCTGCTCATGGTTTGGACGCGACTAACGACCTCCAATTCAGAGGCCTGTCCGGACTTGAACTCAGCGACGACGAAATGTGCGCCGCTCTTGGCGTCGGTCTCAATACTCGTGCGTGCGGCGCTGGTAGAGGTCTCATTCGTGAGCGAGCGCTGCCATTTCGTATTTACCGCGGGTACCGGTACCCACACAGTGGCGTCGGCCGGAGCGTCCAGCAGCTGCACGGTTGTAGTCACTTCGAAATTGCGCCAGGCGCCTGGCTTGGGATCGAAGGTCCGGTTCGGCGGAACTGCTTCTTGGGCGCGGAGCAGTTGGGGAAGAACGGAGAGGGCGACAGCGCCTTGCAGCACTGTGCGGCGAGAGATGGTTTTTTTCACTTGGGGTGCCTCTAGACTAGAGAGCAGTTAACCCCCCCAATTAAATACCAAGTGGCGGCGGCTTTCTTGTACGTATCGCGTCTCGAAGAGGGCTTTGGACGCCTTTCGCCTCAAACGCCGAGCATCATCCGGATCGCTGGCGGGTGCTCCCCGATTCCGAAGGTGAGGTTTCGTGGAGCCTTCTCGGGATTCACGTAAGTGCCAAACAGGCGATCCCAGATCGGAAACATCGCGGCAAGGTTGCCTCGATAGTGCGCTGGATTGTCGCTGTGGTGAATGTGGTGGTAGCGCGGCGTCACGATGATCCATTCCAACCAATGCCAGCCCCACGGGACGTTCAGGTGCATCCAGTCATTCTGAAGCGTGTTCTTGGTGATGAGCACCAGGGCGATCCACCAGGGTGCGAAATCCAGAAGGACTCCGGCAAAGATGTACGGCACGTTCACCAGAGTCTGCTGCAGGATCGACCCTCGTGCGCCCGCGAGCCAGTACATGTACGTCGGATAGTGATGCCACTTATGCGCGCGCCACAGGAAAGGCATGTGCAGAAACCGGTGTACCCAGTAGTGCCCGAAGTCGGCGATGATCAAGTACAGAAAGAAACGCACGACCAGAGGCAAGGCCATCACTGTTGGCGGGACGACCGGTCGGATAGGTAAATAGTTGTCGAGGAATACCGCCGCCGGATAGACCGCAAAGGTAAAGACCACCGAGGCCAAGGCGTCCCACCGCCACACGTCACGGTACGAAATAGGATGGGCCGGCTGCGCTCGCTCCAGACGAGTGAGAATGAGGATGCGCAAAAGCAGCAGCAGGATCACGAATTTTTCTACGTTGTTCATTGTCGTGCGACAACCGCTCCGGACCAAACCAACCATTAGGTAGCCTGATCTTAGCGAATGCCCGCAACCGCTGCCGCGACGCCCCGCGCATTCCCGGGTGATGAGCGACGACACATGATTATTATAATCAATGGCTTAGATGCAGTTCCGCTGGGTGCCGAGTTGCCATGAACTCGATCCTCCACGTAACTGCGCGATCGGTCACAATGTGGGGTTGGCGGTCGGGCGATTGCTGGGCCCCACCTCAGAGCTTGGAGCCGCCATCGACATGGACGGTATCGCCAGTGATCCAGCGCGCATCGTCGGAGGCCAGGAAGGCCACCAACGGGGCGATGTCGTCCGGCTGGGCCACGCGCTTCAGCGCCTGCATTCCGACCGTGACCTTCGACATGTCGGTCTCTACGATACCGGGGGCGACGGCGTTGACGCGGATGCCGCGGGGACCCAGGGCCGAGGCGAAGTGCTTGACCAGTGTCTCAATCGCACCCTTCGTCGCGGCATAGGCGGACATCGCTTCGACTGAAGTATGCGCAGCGAGCGAAGACGTGAAGATGATGTTGCTGCCCTTGCACAGCACCGGCAGCAGTTGCTGAACCAGGAAGAACGGCGCGCGGACGTTCACGGCGAAGAGGTTGTCGAAGTCCTCGATGTTGGTGTCCTCGATACTCGCCGCCTTCAAGATGCTGGCATTGGCAGCCAGAATGTCGAGCCGGTCGCCGACAATGGCGCGGACCCGCTTCGCCAAAGTGTGCGGACCGTCCGCCTGCCGCAGGTCCGCGGCAACCTTCTCAGCGCGGCAGCCGATCTTGCGGATTTCGGCGACGACGGCGTCGGCCTCCTTCTCGCTGTTGCTGTAGTGGATCATCACCTGCGCGCCGGCCTTCGCCAGAGCCAACGCACTGGCGCGGCCGATGCCGCGTGAGGCGCCGGTAACCAGGGCCGTTTTTCCCGAAAGATTGCTCATGGTCTCATCCCCTGATTGCTGCGTGACTTCGAAAACGGAATGCGCGTTGAAGAGTCTTACTCGGACAGAAAGTCCGAGACGTGGCGGACGAAGCGATCCGGGTACTGGTACTGCGAACCGTGGTTCGCGTCCGGGTAGATGATCAACTGAGCGTTGGGGATGTTCTGCTGAAGAATCCAGGAGTTGATGGAGTAGACGATCACGTCGTTGTCGCCGTTGATTACCAACGTCGGTTGCAAGATGGTCTTGAGGTAGTCATAGGAACCCTCACGCTGGACGCCCCACTGACCGATTGCCTCGATCTGGGCAGGCGCCACTTTCTCGTTCACTTCGGGATCTCGGTTTCCAGTGCGGCGGAGGAAGCGCTTCAGGAATTCGCGGCC
>Ga0137415_10000317_pt1 | contig 44970 bp, 30 predicted proteins | sample CZODoug3_1_1_16f_FD_183082 | JGI IMG/M metagenome (GOLD analysis project Ga0137415, IMG submission 183082) | Vadose zone soil fungal communities from Angelo Coast Range Reserve, California, USA - CZODoug3_1_1_16fungal (Hybrid Assembly) | ecosystem: Environmental > Terrestrial > Soil > Vadose...
CGATGAGTGTGGGCGAGCTCCAGCTGCTGCCCTATGTGGTCGGCGAACTTCTCGGAAAGCAGCGCACCCCGCAACTGATCGAACTGGGCCTGCTGCGCGTCCGCCACGGCCGCCATCAGCCGCAAATAATCCCCGAGCGCATGGTTCTCGCCCAGGGAACGCAAACGCGTCGCCCGTCCGGCGAACACGGTCGCAGGGTCAGGCAGTCGAACGCGTGTAATCGATCGTTCGGCAAACGCCTCAATCTGGGCGGGATCTAGAATTCGCTGCATGAATCATCTCGCGGTACCAGGCCCGATGATGCTTCCAGGCCCAGCCGGGTGTCACGGTCCCCCGGGTCATTGCGTGTACGGAGCCTTTCACCCAGATACCCGCATAGATGTGCACGAGGATGGAGCAGATCAAGACAAAAGCGCATACGGCGTGCAGGATCGAGGCGATCCGGACCACGTCGATGGGAAAATAGAAGGCGAAATACGCCCGCCAGATCACGATGCCGGACAACAGCAGGCCTGCCAGGCACAGCAGCAGAACCCAGAACAGCAGCTTCTGGCCCGCATTATAGCGGCCCACCTCGGGAAGCCGGTCTTCGCGATTCACGACCACATCCCGTATTTGCCGCATCCACTGCCAGTCGCGGGGTTGCATGTAGTTGTGGCTCCAGAAGCGACTCACCAGAAAGGTGAAGGCGGCCACCATGAACAACCCGATGAACGGATGAAGAATCCGCGTCCAGGGTCCCCCGCCGAACAGGCTGCTCAGCCCGAACAGGGCAGGGTGAAACAACGCCAGCCCCGACAGTGCGGCCAGCACGAACGCAATGGCAGTCAGCCAGTGATTCGTTCGATCGTTCGCCGTGTACCGGGTGATCGTGTCCAGTCGATGTGGCGACCCGTGACCGGACTCGCCGGTGCCGTGGCCGGAAGTCGGCGTGTTGCTCATGGCGCTTTCTCCGCGACGGGCGCAGGCGACGTCGAAGTCCTGGCCATCTCCCTGGCCGACTCTTCATCGCCAGCGTCCGTCTCATTCGGTCCAACACGGATGAAATGGAAAAATCCAACGACCGCCGTCATCGCCATGACGGCCAGGCCTAAGGGTTTTGTAAAGCCCTTCCACAGACGCACAGTAGGACTGATGTGCGGATCCTTGGGCAGGTCGTTGTACAGCTCCGGCTGATCAGCGTGATGCAACACGTACATCACGTGCGTACCGCCGACTCCGGGCGGATCGTATAGACCCGCATTTTCGAAGCCGCGCGACTTCAGGTCCACAACACGCTCTGCCGCATGCAGCTTCATGTCCTCCTTGGTGCCGAAGACGAGCGCACCCGTGGGGCAGGCCTTGATGCAGGCGGGCTCCAGGCCAACAGACACACGGTCGGAGCACAAGGTGCACTTGTAGGCTTTGTGATCCTTCTTCGAGATCCGCGGCACGTTGAACGGACAGCCCGTGATGCAATAGCCGCAGCCGATGCAGTTCTCCTCGTGGAAATCCACGATGCCGTTGGCGTATTGCACGATGGCGCCCGGCGACGGACAGGCCTTGAGGCACCCCGGGTCCTGACAGTGCATGCACCCATCCTTACGGATGAGCCACTCCAGATCGCCTTTCGTATTCTCCACTTCGGAGAAGCGCATCAGGGTCCAGGAGCTCGCGCTCAGATCGTGTGGATTCTGATAGGCCCCGATGTTGGTACCGATCTCATCGCGCAGGTCGTTCCATTCCATGCACGCGACCTGGCATGCCTTGCAGCCGATGCACTTGGTCGTGTCTATGAGCTTGGCGACGGTCTGGCCACCGGTACGGATCTCGGGCTCCGGCAGAGTTGTCGCCGAGCGTCTGATGATGTCGAGTGATTGCAGTGCCATGAGTCGTTACCTACAACTTCTCGACGCTGACGAGAAATGATTTGAATTCCGGTGTCTGCGAGTTCGCATCGCCCACGACCGGTGTCAGGGTGTTGGCCAGGAAGCCGGGTTTCGCCAGTCCCATGAAGCCCCAGTGGATGGGAATGCCCACATGATGCAGCGTCTTGCCGTCAATCTGCAGCGCGCGCAGCCGCTTGGTCACCACCGCAACCGCCTTGATGTAACCGCGGTTGGAGGCCACTTTCACCCGGTCGCCCGAGACGATACCCAGCTCCTTACCCAGCGCATCGCCGATCTCGACAAACTGCTCGGGCTGGATGATTGCATTCAGCCGAACGTGTTTGGTCCAGTAGTGAAAGTGCTCGGTAAGCCGATATGTGGTCGCCGCGTGGGGAAACTTGTCCGGTTTGCCGAAGGCCTTGCGGTCGTCATCAAACACGCGCGCAGCGGGGTTGTTCAACGACTGCGTATTCTTCGGACTGAGCGGATTGCTCGCGAGCGGAGTCTCAAACGGCTCGTAGTGCTCCGGAAACGGACCCTCTGTCATCCCGCCGCGCGCAAAAAAGCGGGCTACGCCCTCGGGGTTCATGATGAAGGGCCCCATGCCGTGGGTCGGATCTTCGTCCAGCTTGAAGTCAGGTACATCCGCGCCACCCCAGCCGGTCCCGTTCCAGGAAACGAGCGAGCGCTGCGGATTGAACGGCTTGCCGTTCGCATCACACGAGGCGCGGTTGTAGAGCACACGCCGATTGGCCGGCCATGCGTAGGCCCAATTCAGATTCTGACCTATCCCGGTGGGGTCGGAGTTGTCGCGCCGCGCCATGAGGTTGCCGGTCGGTCCCCAGGAACCACAGAAGATCCAACACCCGCTGGACGTGCTGCCATCGTTGCGCAACTCGGCGAAGCCCGCCAACTGCTCACCGGCTTTGCGGGTGATCTTCGTGGGATCCTTCGGATCGGCCAGGTCCTTCAGCGCCTTGCCGGAGAACTCCTTGGCCAGCTCCACAGCCGAGGGGCTGTTGGGATCGATGTACGGCCAGGACAGGTTGACGATCGGATCCGGAAAAGCGCCGCCCTCGGTCTGATACAGCTTGCGCATGCGCGTGAAGATGCCGCCCATGATCTGCAGGTCCGAGCGCGCCTCACCGGGCGGCTCCGCGCCTTTCCAATGCCATTGCAGCCAGCGGGACGAGTTGGTCAGCGAGCCTTCCTCTTCCGCAAAACAGTTCGTGGGAAGACGGAAGACCTCCGTTTGGATCTTCGACGGGTCGACATCGTTGTGCTCCCCGTAGTTGCGCCAGAACTCGGATGTCTCGGTGGCCAGCGGATCCATCACGACGAGAAATTTCAGCTTGGCCAACGCCAGGTTCTGCTTGTACTTGCCGGGCGATGCCGCGAGTGGATTGAAGCCCTGGCAGATGTAACCGGTCATCTTGCCCTGGTTCATCAGCTCAAAGGCCTGCAGCATGTCGTAGTACTTGTCCAGCTTGGGCAGATAGTCGTAGGCCCAATGATTCTCGGCCGTGGCGGCCTCGCCCCACCAGGCCTTCATCAGGCTGACCACGAACTTGTCCGCGTTCTGCAAATAGCTCAGCTGATTGGGCCGCAGGGGCTTCAGAGCCCGTGCCGCAATGAACTGGTCCCAGGTCTGCTCACTGTCGACCGGGAGGTTGATGTAACCCGGCAGCAACTGGGTCATCAGGCCCAGATCGGTCAGTCCCTGGATGTTTGAATGCCCGCGCAGGGCGTTCATTCCGCCACCGGATACGCCGATGTTACCCAACAGCAGCTGGACCATCGCCCCCTGGCGAATCATCTGTGAGCCGATCGAGTGTTGAGTCCAGCCCAACGCATACATGATCGTCATCGCCCGGGTCGGCGTCGACGTGGAGGCAATCATTTCCGCGATCTGCAGAAACTTCTCTTTCGGCGTACCACATACACGCGCCACCATCTCCGGCGTATAGCGGGCATAGTGCTGCTTCATCAATTGAAACACACAGCGCGGATGAGCCAGCGTTGGATCCGTCTTCACGAACCCATCGGTACCCATCTCATAGTCCCAGGTGTGTTTGTCGTACTTGCGGGCCTGTGGGTCGTAACCCGAGTAGATACCTTCGTCGAAGGTAAAGTCCTCGCGCACGATGAACGTGAAGTCCGTGTAGTTCTTCACGTACTCGTGCTGAATGTTGTCGTTCAGCAGCAGGTAGTTGACCATCGCTCCCAGGAACACGATGTCCGTTCCGGTGCGAATCGGCGCATACACATCGGCGATGGAGGCTGACCGCGTGAAACGCGGGTCCACCACAATGAGGCGCGCTTTATTGTGCGCCTTGGCTTCGGTCACCCACTTGAAGCCGCAGGGGTGGGCCTCGGCCGCATTGCCGCCCATGATCAGGATCAGGTCGGCATTCTTGATGTCGACCCAGTGATTCGTCATCGCTCCACGGCCAAACGTCGGGGCAAGACCTGCCACCGTCGGACCGTGTCACACACGCGCCTGATTATCGAAGGGCAGCATTCCCGTGCTGCGAATGACTTTCGCAGTCAGGTAGCCGACTTCGTTGCTGCTCGCGGACGCCGCCAGCATGCCCGTTGTCAGCCAGCGGTTGACCGTGCCGCCTTGCGCATTCTTCGTAATGAAGTTCGCGTCGCGATCCTCCTTGAGGAGCTTCGCAATGCGTCCCAGCGCGTCATCCCACGAGATCGGCTGCCACTTGTCGGAACCTGGCGCGCGATACTCGGGTCGCAGCAGCCGGCTCGGACTGTGCACAAAGTCGAGCAGGCCCGCTCCCTTCGGGCACAGAGTCCCGCGGTTGACCGGATGATCCGGATCACCCTCGATGTGGATGATGGAGGCAGTGGCGTTCTTCGCGCCATCGCCCAATCCGTACATCACGATGCCACAGGCGACCGCGCAATACGGACACGTGTTACGTGTTTCCGTCGTGCGCAGAAGTTTGAACTCACGGACTTCGGCCACCGCCGCGGAAGGCGAGAACCCCATGAGCGCCAGGCTCGAGCCGGCAAGTGTGGCGCCCGTTATTTTCAGGAACTGGCGCCGGTTGAGTTCAGTCATGCGAACCCCTGTGCTTCGCGCAGCACTAATTGGTTGCACGCAAGTCTATGCCGCTTGACGCGGTGCCCACAAGCCGGCACGCCGTATGCCGCAATGCAATTCAGCAGGAATCTTCTAGACGAGTCATTTCTAGACAAGTGCCATTCAGCGTAAGCTTCCTCGCAAAATCGCTGCCGCGACCACGGGAGTCGAATGGTAAGACGGATCTCAGAGCGAGTGATCGGGGTTGGAGTGGCGGCGATCGCGGCCATTGTAGTCGCCGGCTTCATCACGTACACACGCTTGCAGTTGCTCAGCGACGCGGCCGGGTGGGTCAGTCGCACCGAGCGTGTTCGATACGCGCTGCAGCGAACTTTATCCACCGTGCAGGATGCCGAATCCGCGGTGCGCGGCTATCTGATCACTCACGAGGATCCGTTTCTCGAGCCTTACACGCATGCGCGTGCTGAGCTCGACTCCAACCTGCTCGCATTGACTGCGCTACTGGCGGACAGCCCGGCGCAGCTCATGCGCGCGCGGGAGCTCGACCGTTTGGCGCGGGCCCGCCTGGATCGCCTCAATACGACCGTCACTTCAATTCGTGATGGCACTTTCGTCCTGCCCAACGCGCCGCGTGCGTCGAGTGAAAGCAAGCGCCTGATGGATTCGTTTCGGGCGCAGATTGCTGTCATGCAGTCATACGAAGATTCGCGGCTCGCAGGACGGCGGGCGCTTGCAGCGAATGCTCGTTGGACAGCTCTCATCTCCACCGTGAGCATGTCAGGAATCGCGACCGCGCTCGTGCTGTTGCTGATGCTCGTGAGTCGGAGCGCGGCCGCCAAAATCCGCGGCAGTGAGCAATGGCTCGCCACAACATTGAGCAGCATCGGCGACGGTGTCATCGCGACAGACACCGGTGGCGCCATACGGTTCCTCAATCCCGTAGCCGCTGAGCTGACAGGTTGGTCGCAAGTTGATGCCGAAGGGCGTGCAGTCGACGAAGTCTTTCGCATCGTGGGCGCAACCGATCGCCAGCCGGCAGAAAGTCCCGTCGCGCAGGTTCTACGTGAATCAACACTGGCCGGCGCCCCCGGCCAGGCCGTATTGATCAGCCGTGACGGCAGCGAGTTCCCCATCGAGGAGAGCGGGGCGCCCATCCGGGGCGATAACGGCGAAATCAATGGCGTGGTGATCGTATTCAAGGATGCATCGGCGGCGCGCGCGGTGCAGCTCGCCCTGCAGGCGAGTGAGGAGCGCCAGCGGCTCGCTCTCGAGGGCGCGGAGCTCGGCGCCCTCGATCACGATCTGCGCAGCGGCACGGCTATCTGGAACGACCGCATGCACGCGATATTGGGCCATCCCGTGGGATCACAGCTCGATGCCGGAATGATCAACCGGCAAATCGTGGCGGAAGACCGGGAGCAGGTGCGGCGTGCACTGCAACATGCAAAGGCTGCCCACGTTCCGTTTCGCTGCGAGCATCGGATCGTGCGTGCCAATGACGAGGCAGTGCGATGGATTTCTTCCAACGGCAACTACGTGTACGACGACGAAGGGACTGCGATTCGATTCATCGGCGTGGTCAGGGATATCACTGAGAACCGGCGGCTCGAGTCACAGGAGCGCCAGGCACAGAAACTCGATGCGCTCGGAACGCTGGCCGGCGGGATTGCGCACGACTTCAACAACATCCTGGCTGTGTTGCGCGGCAACCTGGCTGTTGTTCGCTCGGAACTGGCCGCGGATCAGAGCATCATGAGCTCGGTAGTCGACATGGAGAATGCCTGCAACCGCGCCACCGCACTCGTCCGGCAGATTCTGACATTCGGCAGCCGGCAGGATCAGGACAGGAAGGTCCTGCAGTTGGAGACCGTGGTCGCCGAAGGGACGCGCCTGCTGCGCGCCACACTGCCGGCAGAAATCGAGATTCGCTTTCATGAGCCGGACCTGCTTCCCCCCGTGCTGATCGATCCCAACCAGGTGCATCAGATCATCGCCAATCTGGGAATCAATGCATCGCACGCCATCGGACGCCGGCAAGGTGTCATTGAGGTCCACATGGAGTCGGTCCACGTCGACTCCACGCTGGCCGCCACTTCGCCCGACCTGAAAGAGGGCCGGTACGTTCGCCTGCGATTCAGCGATAACGGCGGGGGCATCCCACGGGAGGTGCTGGATCGGATCTTCGAGCCGTTCTTCACGACAAAAGCGCCGAACGCCGGCACCGGGCTCGGCCTGTCTGTGGTGCGCGGAATCATGAAGAACCACCATGCCGCGATCAGTGTCTACAGCGAGCCGAATCGCGGCACTCGCTTTCATCTGTACTTTCCTGCCGTCAGCAGCCAGACCCAGGTGGCTGAGCCCGTCAAGGCAGCGCCCAAACGCGGTCGGGGCGAGCGTATTCTATACCTCGACGACGAGGAGTCCCTGGTGATCCTCGCCAAGCGGATGCTCGAGCGGATGGGCTACGTGGTAACGGGGTTCAACGACTCAACCAAGGCGCTGGCGGCCTTTCAAACCGCACCCCGGGACTTTGACCTGGTGCTGACGGACCTGTCCATGCCGGGCATCAGCGGCATGGAAGTGTCGCGGCGGATGCTGCAGATCCGGCCTGATATTCCAGTCCTGCTCGCAACCGGCTACGTTCGCAATGAAGATGTGGAGCAGGCGCGGGCGATTGGCATTCGTGAGGTCATCTGGAAGCCCCAGACCATTGGCGAGATGGGTGAGTTGCTCGCCCAGCAGCTCGAGAAGCTGGGCGCGACCCCTCATTGATCCCGTTGTCCGCCGCCGAGCCCCTCAAACGTCTAAAGGGCGTTCCAAAACCATTCGAGGGATTGCGTCATGAGCGAATTTCTTTATGTCTATCGCGGCGGTCATCGGGAAAAGCAGTCCGCCGAGGCCATGCAGCAGATCATGCAGAAATGGATGACCTGGATGCAGGGCCTGGCCGAGAAGGGTCATCTGAAGGACCGCGGCCATCCCCTCGAGCCCGAAGGAAAGCTGGTGAGCGGCGGCGGCAAGAACATCACCGATGGCCCGTATGCGGAAAAGGACCTGGTGGGCGGTTACAGCCTCATTGAAGCGAAAGACCTGGCCCAGGCGACGGAGCTTTCCAGGGGCTGCCCGATCCTGGAGCGTGGCGGGCTGGTGGAAGTGCGGCCCATCATGAGGATGTAGCGGGTGGAGACGGGCGACCCCGTCGAGCATCTGTTCCGCCGCGAGTCAGGGCGCATGGTAGCCGCCCTGACTCGGGTCTTCGGCTTTCACAACCTGGCGCTGGCAGAGGATGTGGTTCAGGACGCGCTGTGCCGCGCGCTCGAGGTGTGGAAACACCACGGCATGCCGGACAACCCGTCCGCCTGGCTCATGACGACTGCAAAGAACCAGGCAGTCGATGTTTTGCGGCGGGAGCGGACGGCTCGCACCTTCGCGCCCGAAATCACCCGGCTGCTCGAATCGGAGTGGACTTTCCGTCCCACGATCGAGGCCGCCTTCGGGCCGCATGCAATTCAGGACGACGAGCTGCGCATGATGTTCTCATGCATCGATCCGCGACTCACCGAGGAAGCCCAGGTCGCATTGATCCTGCACATCCTGTGCGGTTTCAGTGTCGGTGAGATCGCAAACGCCTTTCTGAGCAGTGCTGCCGCCATCGAGAAACGAATCACGCGCGCGAAGAAAGTGTTGGCCAGCGCCACACGACTGTTCGAGCTCGAGGGCGCGGCGGAATTTTGCACACGCCTGTCAGCAGTTCAGCGTGCTCTGTATCTGCTGTTCAACGAGGGTTACCACGGGTCCAACCCTAAAGCGGTGGTCCGCGTGGAGCTGTGTCGCGAAGCAATCCGTCTGGCAACTTTGCTTCGCGATCATCCACTCGCATCCACGCCATCCACGCTCGCATTGCTGGCCCTGATGTGCCTGCACGCCGCTCGAATGCCGGCGAGGGTAGACGAGAGCGGCAGTCTGAGCCTGCTGCCAGACCAGGATCGCTCCCAATGGAACCAGCAGCTCATTCAGGATGGTCAAAGCCTCCTGGAGCGTTCCGCCACCGGCGACGAGTTGAGTGAGTACCACGTCGAAGCGGCGATTGCCTGGTGCCATGCATCCGCACTCACGGCACAGGCCACCAACTGGGCACAGATAGTGACTCTCTATGACACCCTGCTGCGCATCCGGCCGTCGCCGGTGATTGAGCTCAACAGGGCGATTGCCGTTGCGCAGCACGCCGGTCCCGAGCAGGGGCTCACGGCAATTCACGCGATCGCCGGCTGCGAGCGGCTGTACGCGTATCCTTTTTATCCCATGGCACTCGGCGAGTTGGAATTGCAATGCGGCCGCCACGCTGCTGCGCACCAACACTTCAGCATCGCACTGCCACTCGCCCGCAATCCAACCGAACGGCGATTCATAGAGGGCCGCATAAACGCGTGCAGCTGTCCAACTTGACGAACAGTGTCGTGTCCCCATGGGACCCATTGCGGGCACTATCACTCAACAGGCTACGTGGCACCCACCACCTCGTCCATTCTCACTGCGACAACGAATACTGCGGCTTTCCGGACCGATCAGCAGACCACGGCGACGAGCACGAACTGGGCCGTCTATCGCGTACTGCAACCTGGTCTGGACGCTGACAGGCGCCCTGCAAAGCGGCGCAAGTGGTAGCGTGCTGTTCAGGGTGACCGAAGCAGTAAAGTGCCGCAGGGGAACTGCGGCAGCGTCGCGAACGTACAAGCACACGTCGCTCATTGCAAGATAGCGTCTACTATGGCTGATCAACCGAATATTCTCGTTCTGATGGCGGACCAGCTGACGCCGCGAGCCCTCCAGGCCTACGGCGGTCAGATTGCGAGAACGCCGAACATCAATGTGCTGGCGAAGGAAGGCGTCGTTTTCGACTCCTTCTACTGCAACAGCCCCCTGTGCGCGCCCTCGCGGTTTTCGTTCATGGCGGGCCAGCTGCCTTCGAAGCTCGGCGCTTACGACAACGCCGCCGAATTCCCGGCCCGGATTCCGACCTTCGCCCATTACTTGCGCAGCGCGGGCTACCAGACGGCGCTGAGCGGCAAGATGCACTTCTGCGGGCCCGATCAGCTGCACGGCTTCGAGGAGCGGCTGACCACGGATATCTATCCGGCGGATTTTGGTTGGACCCCGGATTGGCGGCGTTTTGATGAGCGGCCACCGTGGTATCACACGATGGACTCGGTAACCCAGGCTGGCTCTTGCACGCGGACGAACCAGATCGACTTTGACGACGAGGTGGTAGTCGCGGCCCGGCAGAAGCTGTTTGACCTCGCGCGCGGAAAAGACGAGCGGCCGTTCTGTCTCGTCGTGTCGATGACTCACCCACACGATCCGTATGTCATTCCCGGACCGTACTGGAACCGCTATCGCGACGACGAGATTGACATGCCGCGGGTGGCGGACCTGGCCGGGCGGGAAGATCCTCATTCGACGCGACTGCGGCACGTCATCGGGCTCAATCTCGCCAAACCAACGGAAGCTCAAGTCCGTGCTGCGCGGCGCGCTTACTACGGCGCCGTTTCCTATGTTGACGACCAGATCGGCACGCTCGTCAACACCCTCGCGCAGGCAGAATTGGATCGCAACACCGTCATCGTAGTGCTCGCCGACCACGGCGACATGCTGGGAGAGCGCGGCCTCTGGTACAAAATGAATTTCTACGAGCCCGCCTGCCGGATCCCCTTGATTGTGCATGCGCCGGGTCGATTCTCGCCGCGCCGGGTGGCCGGCTCGGCCTCGTTGCTCGATCTGCTGCCAACGTTTGCTGCGCTGGCCAACAATGGCAGTGAGCCCGAGTATGCGGCTCCCATTGATGGTCGCAACCTGCTACCCGCGTTGGAGGGGCACGAGGTACGCGACGAAGTCATCGGGGAGTACCTGGCGGAAGGCGCCGTGGCTCCGATTGTCATGATCCGCAGGGGGCGCTACAAGTTTGTGTATTCCCCCGTGGACCCTGATCAACTCTACGACCTGGCCGCCGACCCCGACGAGCGCAGCAACCTGGCAGGGCAGGCCAGCCAGGCTCCGATAGTGGAAGACTTCCGGACCGAAGTGTCGCGGCGGTGGGAACTGTCGCAGCTCAACGAAGCGGTACTGGCCAGTCAGCAGCAGCGCCACTTCGTGTACTCGGCACTTCGGCAGGGACGCTTCCAACCGTGGGATTTTCAGCCTATCCGCGATGCGAGCCGTCTGTATATCCGCAATGACCAGGAACTCAACGATCTCGAAAGCATGGCGCGGTTTCCGCGCCTGGCCTGAGACGCTCGCGTTAGCGCTCCTCGGCCTCGCCTGCGCCGGCGGCACCGAGGCAGCGACCTTGGAGCCCGCCTCCTGCCGCACCGTCAGGATGGCCGATGTCGGCTGGACCGATGTCACGGCCACCACCGCTGTTCTGACCCAGGTACTGCGTGGCCTCGGATACGAGCCGCAGACAACGTTGCTGTCTGTGCCGGTGACCTTCGCAGTCATGAAGGGGGGCAACATCGACATCTTTCTGGGTAATTGGATGCCCGCTCAGACGCGCGATCGCCAGCCCTACATTGACGATCACTCGATCGAGATCGTGCGTGAGAATCTGACGGGCGCGAAGTACACGCTCGCGGTTCCCTCGTACACCTATGAGTCAGGAATCGAGGATTTCTCCGATATCCAGCGGTTCGCGCCGGCACTCAACTCCACGATCTACGGAATCGAGGCCGGCAACGACGGCAACCGGCACATCCTGACCCTGATTCAACACAACGACTATGGCCTGGGGCGCTTCCACCTGGTCGAGTCCAGTGAGCAGGGCATGTTGGCCGAGGTGTCCCGGGCCGTCGCGGTCCGTAAACCCATTGTCTTTTTGGCATGGGATCCTCATCCCATGAACATGCAGTTCGACCTGCGTTATCTGACCGGTGGAGATGCCACCTTCGGACCGAACTTTGGCGGGGCCAAGGTGCTGACGGTGACCCGCAACGGCTACGTGCAGCAGTGTCCGAATGTCGGCCAACTGTTGCAGAACCTCGTATTCACCACGCGCGGGGAAAGCGAAGTGATGCGGGCGATTCTCATCGAGCACAAGACACCGGAGGTGGCTGCCAGGAACTGGCTGGCCGCGAATCCGGCCGTCGCGGCTGGGTGGCTTCAGGGCGTTCATACGTATTCGGGTAAGCCTGTCAGCGCGCACAGCGGCGCGGAAGCGACCAGCGGCGTGGCGCAGCGCTTCGAGAATTGGCTGACGGATCACAAGCTGCCCGTGGGTGAGGCGGTCGCGGTAGGAATCGAGTGGGTGAAGCTGCACGGTGCGGCGGTGTTTCGGGTTACCGGGACGACTTTCGGGGGCGCCATAGGCTTTGTTTATAAGATGTTGCGCGCGGTACCGCCGATTCTGATCATTCTCGCGACGGCCGTATTCGCTTGGCGGATGCAGCGCTCACTGGCCCTGGCGACCTTCGTAATTGCGGCATTGCTGTTGATCATGAACCAGGGCTACTGGCAACAGACCCTGGAAACGCTCTCGCTGGTGCTCGTCGCGACCCTTGCAGCGACTGCTATCGGGGTGCCGCTGGGGATCGCATCTGCGCGCCGTCCATCGCTTGCCGCGGCGCTGCGTCCTGTGCTGGACCTGATGCAGACGTTGCCCACTTTCGTATACCTGATCCCGACACTGGTTCTGTTTGGTCTCGGCGTGGTCCCCGCATTGATATCGACTGTCATATTTGCTCTGCCGGCCCCGATCAGAATGACCCAACTCGGCATTGCCAGCGTACCGCGCTCACTCGTCGAGGCCGGCGAAGCCTTCGGCGCCACCCGCTGGCAGATGCTGCTCAAGGTGGAACTGCCCAGTGCATCCCCGCTAATCTTTGCGGGCGTCACCCAGTGCATCATGTTGAGTCTGTCGATGGTGGTCATTGCCGCACTGGTGGGCGCCGGTGGACTCGGAGTACCCGTGGTCCGCGCATTGAATTCAGTACAGGTCGGAATGGGCATCGAGGCGGGAATCGCCATTGTGCTGCTGGCGGTGATTCTCGACCGGATTACGCGTAGAGGACCTGCTTCGAAATGAAGTCGATCAACGAGCCCGCCAGGGCGGTGGATGTCGTAGTCGAGACGGACGTACTCGTGGTTGGGAGCGGGCCCGGCGGCCTGGCGGCGGCGCTCGCGGCGGCAAGGGCTGGAGCACGCACGGCGCTTCTGGACCGGAACGGCTGTTTCGGCGGGAATATCACGCAAGTGGGTGTCTCGGGCTTCGCCTGGTATGGCATCCTCATCCTGCCCACCACGGGCCGCTATTTTCACGTTCCCTGTCGCTCGCTCGTGCCACGGGGAATCGGTAATCTGTTGGTCGCAGGCCGCTCCATAGGCGGTGATCGGGTGTCGCATGCCGCGGTTCGAAACATGATGTGTTGTGCTGTCAGCGGGCAGGGGGCCGGAGTGGCTGCAGCCGTGTCATTGCAGACCGGGAAGCCGTTCGACAGGCTGGACATCGAAGCGGTGCAAACGGAATTGCGGCGGCAGGGCGCCCGGATACAGTGACTCGTACTTACGACTACATCATTGTCGGCGCGGGCTCCGCCGGCTGCATTCTCGCGCATCGGCTCACGGAAGGGGCCAAGTACTCCGTTCTGCTGCTGGAGGCGGGCGGGACAGACGATGCCTTGCGCTTCAAAGTGCCGATCGGGTACGTCTATACGTATTACGACAGGAAATCCAACTGGATGTATTCCCTGCAGCCCGAGAAGGAGCTCAACAACAGGACGCTGTATTGTCCCCGCGGCAAGGTTCAGGGGGGCAGCGGTTCCATCAACGCCCTGATCTACATCCGGGGCCAGAAAAGTGACTTTGACGAATGGGCCCAGCTCGGCAATGCCGGGTGGGCTTACGAGGACGTGCTGCCTTACTACAAGCGCCTCGAGTCCCATCCACTGGGCGATACCGAGTATCACCGGGCCGGCGGGCGTGTGCACATCACGCAGATGAAGAGTGAGGCCCACCCGATCTGCAATGCTTTTCTCGACGCCTGTGAAGGTTTCGGTTATCCCCGCAATGACGATTTCAACGGTGCCTCGATGGAAGGCGCCGGGATCTATGACATCAACACGCACGGCGGCCTGCGGGACTCCAGCAGCCGGGCGTATCTGCAGGAGGCGCTGAACCACACGCAGCTCACCGTCGAACATTATTGCATGGTCGATCGGATCGTGTTTGACGAGCAGAAAAGGGCGACCGGCGTTTCCTTTGTGCAGGGTGTAGAGCGACGCCACGCCAACGCCAGCAGGGAAGTCATCATCGCAGCCGGCGCGGTCGATACGCCGAAGTTGCTGCAGCTCTCGGGTGTCGGTGACCCGGATCTGCTGCAAAAGCACGGCATCCCCGTGACCCACGCATCCCCGGCGGTGGGCAAAAATCTGCAGGACCACATCTGCGCCAGCTATTTCTACAAGGCCAACCGCAAGACGCTGAATGACGACTTCAGCAGTTGGATCGGCAAGGCGCGGGCGGGACTGCAGTTCCTGCTGGCGCGCAAGGGGCCGCTGGCCATGAGTGTGAACCAGGCGGGGGGCTTTCTCAAAAGCGACGCCGGGCAGGCCCATCCCAACATTCAGCTGTACTTCAATCCGCTGTCGTACGAGATCCCCAAGAACGGCTCACAGGCTCTGCGGCCGGAGCCTTACTCGGGATTCCTCCTGGCCTTCTCGCCGTGCCGGCCCACGAGCCGCGGCACTGTCGAGATCGCCTCCAGCCACGTGAGCGATGCGCCCTTGATCCGGGGCAACTACCTGACGACCCAGAAAGACCTCGACGAGGCCGTGAAAGGCAGCCAGCTCGTGCGTAGGATCATGAGCTCTGCGGCGTTACAGGCGATTACGGTTGCGGAAACCAAGCCCGGTAAGCTCGTTCAGACGGAAGCCCGGATGTTGGAATACTTCCGTGCGGAGGCGGGGTCGATATATCACCTGTGCGGCTCGTGCGCCATGGGGACCGATCCGGCAACCTCGGTCGTTTCCAGCCGGCTGAAGGTTCACGGTCTCGACAACCTGAGGGTTGTGGATGCGTCGATATTTCCTACCGTCACGTCTGGAAATATCAACGCGCCAACGATGATGGTCGCGGAGAAGGGAGCGGCAATGATCCTGGATGATGCCGGGACCTGGTGAGGGCGGGGCGGGCCAGCGTGGGTGTCACGCGGCGCGGGGTTTGCCGGGCAGCCTGAACGCGCTTGGGCCCACGGGGCGCGATGGGGCCGCCGGCCCGCTATTTCGCTGCCGCAGCGCTTTCGGCCCGCGACCCGCCGCGCAGCAGCGTCAGCGCCAGGCCCGCTGATGCGAGCATCAGGAACAGGCTGACTGCATTCAATACCGGGCTGGCACCCTCGCGCATCCGCCCGTACATCATGACTGTCAGCGGCGCATCCGACCCTACCAGCATGAGCGTCGTATTGAAATTCTCAAACGACATCAAAAACGAGATGGCGGCTGAGCCGATCAAAGCAGGGCGCAAATAGGGCAGTGTGATTGTCCTCAGCACCGCGAAATGCGTGGCCCCCAGGTTCAGGGCTGCCTCTTCCAACGTAATATCGAATCGCTTCAGGCGCGCACTGATCATCAGCGTGGTAATGGTGGCGATGTACGAAAATTGCCCCAGCACCACCAGCGGCAGTCCCGGCCGCAGAAACTCCAGATCCAGGCCGAACAGATCATCCGCCAACTCAGCCACCCTGCTCGAGAACGACAGGATGGAGATACCGAGGATCACGCCGGGGATCACCAACGGCGTCAACATCAGCACGGATAACACCTGTTTTCCGGGGAAACGGTACCGTTCCATCAGGAAGGAGTTGGCGGTCCCAACCGTCACGGACAGTATGGTGACCCACACCGCGACTGTGACGCTCGTCCAGATGCTACCGAGCAGGTCAGGATCGTGGAACAATCCAACGCGACCGGTCGCGGCACTCCCAGTAAACCAATCGAGCGTGAATCCGCGCCAGGGAGGGGCGGGATAGTTCGCATCGTTGAATGCGAAGCTGCCCACGATCACCAGCGGCATGAATAGAAATATCAGAAACGCCGCAACGTACAGCACCGTTGCGGTCCGAAGCCATGCCGGACGGGGAAGTGATGCGATCATGAACGCCTCATCACATCGACAAACCGCTGCCCGCTCAGGCGCAACCCGATCGCCACGATCCCCGTAGACAGCCCCAGCAGCAAAAACCCGAACGCGGCGCCCTGTTCCCAGTTGAACCTGACAATGAACTGGGTGTAGATGAGCTCGGTGAACCACTGAGAATTCTTGCCACCCAGCAGGTTGGGCGTCAGGTAATTGCCCAGGGTGAGCATGAACACCACGATGCAGCCGGCCGTAATACCCGGTGCAGCATGCGGAATGACGATGTTCCGCAGGGTTGCGAAGCCACTGGCTCCCAGATCGTAGGCCGCCTCAATCAGCGAGTTGTCGAGGCTCTCGAGGCTGCTCACCAGCGGCACCACCATGAACAACAGCGAGGTGTAGACGAGGCCGGTGAGAATGGTGGCATCGTGATACAGAAGCTCGACGGGAACAGCAGTGAGCCCAAGCGTCACCAGAAGGCCGGGCAGTACACCCGACTCGCGCAGGAGTATCAACCAACCGAGCGCCCGAACCGTCTCACTGACCCAGAATGGGATGAGACACACCACGAAGAGCAGCGCACTGGCGCGGCCGCGCGCCACCTTGGTGATCACCCAGGCAATCGGGAAAGCCACCAGCAGAGTGAGTGCCGTTGCCACAATCGACATGAGGGCTGTGCGGACAAACACCTGCCAGTACAGCGGCTCGACGAAGAAGGTTCCGAACTGGGAGAGGCTCGGCTCGTAGACGTGCGGCGCTACGCGCTCACGCAACGACAGCAGTGCCAGTTGCACATGAGGCAGCACAATGAGTGCGAACAACCACAGCAGCGCCGGCGCCAGAAGCAAAGTGAGTACCAGGCGACGCTGCCAGACACGGCCGGAGACGGGGTCTGAAATCTCAGGCATGGGGTCCGCCATGTCCTGAAAAGCAGATGGCCCGTTGCGGATCGAAGCTGAAATAGATCCGCTCGCCCACCTTCAAATCAGCGAACCGTCCGGTCTGCGGCAGGGCGACCCGGAACTCGAAGCGGGTCAGGTCTTCCTGCAGGAGCACCGCCGAGTTGGCACCATCGAACAACAGGGCCTGTACCTTTCCAACGTAGCGCGCCTGATTCTGCGGCAGCAGCGATTCGTCCCGTTCCAGTGCCGCGGCCTCGGGGCGGACAAAGGCTTCCACGTGCCCACCGACAGCCATCTGGCCGCTCTTCCGGGCACGAACGGTCCACCCGTCCGCCGTCTCGATTTCGGCAATCTCGCCATCCAGACTCTTCAGTCGCCCGAAGATGCGATTGTTGGCGCCTACAAAGCTCGCCACGAAGGCAGTCGCCGGCTCGTAATAGAGTTGCTGCGGCGTGCCCACCTGCTCGAAGTGGCCGTGGTTCATGACAGCGACGTGATCCGAGAGCACCAGGGCTTCGGACTGATCGTGCGTGATGTACACGAATGTGGTGCCGAAGGCCGCCTGCAATTGTTTGAGCTCGATTTTCATGTGCTCGCGCAGCTTCAGATCCAGCGCGCCCAGCGGCTCATCCAGCAACAGCAGGGTGGGCTCCAGCACCAGGCTGCGGGCAATGGCCACTCGCTGCCGCTGGCCGCCGGAGAGTTGCTCCACCCGCTTGGCGCCTGCACCGGTCAGACCTACTCGCTCCAACATGGCAGCGGCGCGGCTCATGCGCTCTGCTTTGGGAACCCCGCGACGCGCCAACCCAAACGCCACGTTCTCGCCAACCGACATCATCGGAAACAGGGCGAGCTGTTGGAACACCATGTTGACTGGACGCCGATTGGGCGCAACACCGCGCATACTGCGCCCACCAATGATGATGTCCCCGCCATCAGGCTCAATGAACCCCGCGATCATCCGCAGCAAGGTCGTCTTGCCACACCCGGAGGGCCCGAGAATGGAGAAGAAGCTGCCCCGCTGAACGGCGAACGACAGGTTGTTCACGGCCAGATGACCGGCGAAGTTTTTCAGCAGCGCGGCGCACGACAGGTCAGGCGTGCTTTGCGACATCGCGGCGCTCAATTGGCCGCCTTGATGCGGTCGAGAATGCGACCTTCCATCGCCTCGAGACCGGGAGGAATGGCGGGATACCAGTTGATGCCGCTGAACGCTCCACCGGGGAAGCTTGCGTTGAATTGCGCGCGCATTGTCTGATCGACCAGATCCTCGGTGCCCCGGGCGGCGCTCCAGTTGCCTACTTTGCGGGTGATGCGGGCCGCGATCTCGGGCCGCATGGTGAAGTTGATCCACTTGTAGGCACCGGCATCATTGCGTCCCTTGTACGGCAGGGCGAAGGTGTCGAGCCAGCCCAGGGCGCCGGACTTCGGTACAACATAGCGGATGGCGGGATTCTCGCGGTTGAGCGTCCAGCCGCCGGTGTCCCACATCATGGCAGCGACCACTTCGCCGGAACGCATGCCGTTCAGAAGCTGATCGCGATTGTCGAAGAAGAAGCGCACGTTGGACTTGCAGGTGGAGAGCATTTTACCGACGTCTTCCATGAGCGCCTCGTAGGCTTTGGGGTTGTCATAGAGCGCGAACGGATCTTTGCCCAAGGCGAACGCGAATGCCATCAGTGTGGGACGGCGCAGTCGCATCGAAGTCTTCCCCTTGAGATCCACGCGGCACAGGTCGCCATAGTCAGCGATCGTCGCGTATTGACTGTTGACAACCAGACCCTCGGATCCCCACAGATAGGGGAGCGCATAGAGCTTGCCGTCCAACGTCGCGATCTTTTGGGTTATCGCCAGGATCTCCGGCCGGAACTGCTGCAGGTTGATTTGCGTGAGATCGATGGGCTTGTAGAGGCCGAACTCCCGCTGCACGCCGGTAATTCGATCCTGCGAAGGCTGGGCGAGATCGTACCCGGCGCCGCCCGTGGCGTGCAGCTTGGAGATCATCTCCTCGTTGTTCGACAGGGTGAGCTCGACGTGGATACCGGTTTCTTTCTCAAAGTCGGCCGCCACATCCGCCGGCACATAGTCGGACCAGGTGATGATGCGCAGGCGCTTGGAGCTGTCGACACGCGAGCAACCGCTGAGAAGCAGGCACAGGGCCAATGCCCCGACGAGACAGCTTTTCCCCCACCCCATAGTTGATCGCTCGAGCTTTTAGGTGACGCCGACCGCGCGCGCCTGGTCCTGGAGGATTGTCCGCGAAGCCCGGAAATAGTGGAAGGCCGACCAGAATCCCGTCGGGGCAAGGCACAGCAACGCCATCCGCAACGAAGCTGCATTCGCCACGTGCCCCGGCGCGAACAGGTCGCTCAGGAATCCCACCAGCTGCGGCGCAATGATCAGGTTACCGACGTTGGCAACCAGCAATGTCACTGCACAGTATTGCGCCCGCATTCGACACGGCGCGAGGTTGTTCAACACGCCGAAGCACGGACCGATGTAGAAGTAGATCGAGGGAATGAAGATCCAGAGCATCACCTTCGCCAGCGGCAGCGAGTGGGTAAAGATCATGATGATGGAGGGAATCGTAGCGACGGCAATCACCCCGCCCATCAAATACATGATCCGGCGCGGGCTGTGCATGCTCGGCAGGCCCAACAGCCAGCCTGTCAACACGGTCGCGCCGATACCGGCAACGAGGTGTATCGGTCCGGTGATGTGTCCCGCCTCACCGGCGCTGAGGCCGTAGTTGCGAACCAGGAATGTCGTGATCCACCAGACCAGTCCCCAACCCCACAGAGCAGTGACCGCGCTGCCGAGCATCAGGTGAACGGCCGATCGCTGGCGCCACAGGTACGCCATCGTCTCGGGAAGAGAGGGCATGGCCGCGCTGGCGCCGGCATCCAACTGGCCCCGACGCGGCTCGCGGATGGTGAAAAAGACAAACGCGCCGAACACGACGCCCGGGATGCCCAGCGCCAGAAACACCGCGCGCCAGCCATATGCATCAGCTATGCGGCCGGCGAGATCGGCGCCGACCCATGCGCCAATGGGAGCCCCTAGCGAAAAAATAGTTAGCGCCATGGGCCGGCGCAGCGGCGGGAAATAGTCCGCCAGAATAGAAGTGGCTGCGGGTGTGCCGCCGGCCTCGCCGATCCCCACCCCGATGCGGGGCAGCAGCAGCTGCCAATAGCTGGCCGCGCGGCCGCAGAGCACCGTCATCGCCGACCACACGATCAGCGAGACCGCGATGATGTTGCGTCTGTTGACTCGATCTGCGAGCAGGGACAGGGGAATGCCGAAGGACACGTAGAACAGGGAGAGCGAGACCCCGGTGAGGAACGCGATGCCCGAATCAGTGAGCTTCAGCTCCAGGCGGATGGGTTCCAGGACGGTCGAGATGACGTACCGGTCGGCAATGCTGACCGTGTAGACCAGGCACATGACGATCAGGACATACCAGCGGGCGAGTGCTGAGGTGGATGTCTTGGCCGGGGTGGACTCTAGCGTGGCCACTTCTATGTTCATGTCCCGACCATAGCAAAATAACAGTCCGGCCGGTGCGCAATGTTATTTCTCATGAGTATTCTATAAACTAATGAAATAACTGGCTTTTGAATATAGGCGCCATGGAGTTGGCTGCGCCCGAAGAGCCCCCTGCGCGACATGTTATCGTTGCCGCGGGGAAACCAAGAGACAGCGCCATGAATGCACCCGGGACCTCGCTCGATCAGATCAAAAGCACCGTGATTGATCTGGCAATCCGCTTCGGACCCAAGGTGCTGGTGGCGATTCTCATTCTGTTCGTGGGCTTCATGGTGGCCCGCATGGTCAGCCAGTGGCTGACGAAGGCGCTGAGCCGCATCGAGTTGGAACCCCCGGTGCGGGCACTGTTGGCCCGCATCGGTTGGATACTGACCTTCGCGTTGTTCCTGGTGTTGGCGCTGCAGAATCTCGGCGTCGAGCTGCTGCCGCTGATTGCCGGCGTCGGTGTGGCAGGAGCGGGGTTGGCCCTGGCCACCCAGGGCGTGCTCAGCAACCTGGTGGCGGGACTGTCCATCATCTTCGCCAAACCGTTCCGCGTGGGGGAGTACATTTCAATTGTGGGCGAGGAGGGGTTGGTTCACACCATCACACTCTTTACAACAACACTGACTCACCCGGATCGCTCGCGCGTGGTCATCCCCAACCGCAAGATCGTCGGCGAAATACTCCACAATTTCGGGACCGTGCGCCAGCTCGAGATCGTGGTCGGTGTTGCGTATGACACTGACATGAATGCCGCGGTAGCGGCGATCAACGCCGTGCTGCAGGCCAACTCGCGGGTGTTGCCCGATCCGGCGCCGATCGTTCAGACGTTGCTGCTGGGCGACTCGTCAGTGAATATCGGAATACGCCCCTGGGTCGACGTCAAGGACTACCGCGCGGCGCTGGGCGAGATCAACCAGGCGGTGTTGGAAACCTTCCGCAACCGCGGAATCGTGTTGCCGTTTCCGCAGCGCGAAGTCCGACTCATTGACAGCTGACGCAGCCGGCCCAAGTTCGTTCAATGAAGAAGGCCACGCTTTTTGCCGGCGTATTAGGACCCGGGCTCCGCGCGGCCCCGAAGCGCCGCAGGCGCCCTGCATCGGCGCAGCCGGCCCAAGTTCGTTCAATGAAGAAGGCCGCGCTTTTTGCCGGCGTATTAGAACCCGGGCTCCGCGCGGCCAATGCCGCGCCAATCAACTAGAGCACCTCGAAGATGTTGTAGACAGGTCCGTCGGCGCGGCGGTGGCCCATTCCGATTGCGACCACGCGGTTGATCCAGTCGTACCGCGTTGCCGAGGTTTCGAACAAAGGCTGTGAGCGAAAGTAGTAACTGGACGCATCCACAGCTTCACCCCGCGCCATTCGCTGCATCACATCGACGGGGCCGTGAACCAGGCCTCGGTAGGTCATGGAGATCAGAGCGTCATCGTCGGTCTTCAAGTTCAGCCGCACATCCAGCGTGATGGCGCCGTCACCGCGGACCGTTTGCCAATCGCTGCCGCCATCCAGCACTTCACCTGAGACGCGGTGGCCTTCAAACCGGCCGCCGATGACCACGCCGGTCCGGCGGTATCCGCCTGGCGTCGGTCCCACAATGATGTGCGGCCGAACATCGAGCCGCATGACGAACAGCGGCTGCGTGCGCACGCTCTTGAGAACTTCAGGCAGGTTGTCAGCGAGGGGAGAACCCATATGTGATACCTCAACGACCGCCGTTGATGATTTCGCCAAACAGATCCTTCTGTTCGCGCGGCGGCGCCCGCCAATACGGCGGGGGTGCGAAAACCTGGCCACCCAGCTTTGCAGCCGTGTGCCACGCCCAGCGCGGGTCATAGAGCATTCCGCGTGCCAGCGCGACCAGGTCGGCTTCGCCGCTGGAAATGATGCCTTCCGCCTGTTGCGCCTCGGTGATCAGCCCCACCGCCACCGTGGTGAGGCCGGTGGCTGCCTTGATCGCCTTGGCAAAAGGCACCTGGTAACCCGCCGTGACCGGTATTTTCTGCAGCGGCGAGATGCCGCCCGATGACACATCGATCCAGTCGGCGCCGCGTTTTTTCAGCTCGGTTGCATAAGCAATGGACTGTTCCAGGTCCCAGCCGCCCTCGACCCAATCCGTGGCCGACAGCCGCACACCGATGGGCTTTTCTTTCGGGAAGGCTGCACGCACGACCTCGAATACCTCGAGGGGATAGCGCATGCGGTTCTCGAGCGAGCCGCCGTATTCATCCGTGCGCCGATTGCTGATGGGTGAAAGAAACTCATGTAACAAATAGCCGTGCGCCGAGTGGATTTCCAGAGCGTCCAGTCCCAGCGCCACCGCGCGTTTAGCTGCCGCGGCAAATGCTTTGCGGATTCGATCGAGTCCCGCTGCGTCCAATGCGCGCGGCTCGAGCTCGCCGTCTTTCTGCGCAATGGCCGAAGGGGCGAACGCCTCCCATCCGCCTTTGGAAATGGGGATTTGCTGTCCGCCATCCCACGGTACATCGCTCGAAGCCTTGCGGCCCGCATGTGCCAACTGCATGGCAACACGGATTTTCGAGTAGCGCCGGATGGCTGTGATCACGCGGGCAATCGCGGCCTGCCGATCGTCATCCCAGATCCCGAGGCACCCGGGGGTAATCCGGCCGGAAGATTCGACAGCTGTGGCTTCGATGCACACCATTGCGGCGCCCGACATTGCCAGGCCACCGAGATGAATCATGTGCCAGTCGGTCGCGAGGCCCTGCTCGGCGGAGTACTGGCACATGGGGGAGACGAGAATGCGATTCGGGAGAACGAGGTTGCGAAGAGTGATCGGCGAAAACACAACGCTCATTACATTTCCAATGCACCGGGGAAAGTCGGCCGGCATTGTGCGCTATTACGCCGGCCCGAGAATCTCTCGTTAGAAGGTCTTTGAAAGTGTCAGACGGACGGCCAGGGGTTCCAGCGGATGCACATGCAGGTCCGGAACGCCGTCCGCCGGTTCTCCGCGTAGACGATCGATGTACCAGAACTCGGCTGCATTGGCGTGCCGGTTCAGAATGTTGTACACCCCCAGGCCTGCGCTCCAGTCCCTGGCGAAGGCGTATTTCAGGTCCGCGTTCCATTCCCCGTAACCACCGCTTTCAATCCGATCGTCTGCGGACAGGGGTTCGCGGCCGAGATAGCGGTATTCCAAGCCGCCACTCCATGCACCGAGATTTTTCACATAAACGTTAAATGAGCCGGTGGCGAAGGGCGCATTGGGTAGATAGCGGCCGACGTGGCCGGTGCCATCATCGAAGTCGGTCGTGAAGCGCGCGTGGTCACCCGAGTAGCTGGCATAAAATTCGAGCCACCTCAGTGCCTGATAGGTCAGATTGATCTCGTATCCGTAGCGGCGGCTCGCAGGTCCCGCACCATCTTCGCCCGCGTCCGGATCGTAGGTTGTCTCTGATTCTGCATCCAGGTTGAAGATCGCGAGGGTGACAGCAACCTTGCCGCCCGCGAGCTGTTGCCGCACTCCAAACTCCTCACCCTTCTGCCGAGCAATCAAAGGTGCGCCGGCCTGTCCGCTCGCAGCAGCTTGCGTGACACCCCGAAGGTCATCGCTGTGGAATCCGCGGCCCGCGCTCAAATAGAGCTCCGTGGTTGCAGCCGGTGTGAAAATGAGGCTGATCTTGGGCTGAAACAGCGACTCGCTGGCGGTCCCGGAGTTGGTGCCCGAATCGATGCCGTGGATGTGGTCTTCGCGGACGCCAACAACGGAGCGAAACCATGAGGTCCAGTGGGTGGTGGCCTGTGCGTACGCGGACAGATTCAGCAGATGCACATGATCGGTTTCGCTGAAATCCAGGGGATCCTGGCTCGCGGTCAGGACGACACGGCCCGCTGTCGGCAGGCGTGACAGGTCGTTGATGTCATAACGAAGTCGAGCACCAACGAGCCATTCCGTGGTGATTCCCGCTATTTGCGTGGGTAATTGATAGCTCACACCACCCCCGGTGATGTAGCGATTCTCTGTCTGCGCCTCTTGATCGCCGTTAACTGGATCTGTCAGAAAGTGGGTGAAGTTATTCCACAGCGTCAGCTGCGTATTCACCACGTATGCGTTCGCATCGAGCTGACCATCGCCGATGGAAGCATGGTACTGACTCGAGAGACTCCACCGCTGTGCCCGACCTCCATCGCTCGGGTCGAGTGTTCCGAAGCGTCCGATCAATCCTTCCTGTATGGCTCTCAGCGGCTGATCCGTCGTGGCATTCCACAGACCGTGATAGAACATTCCTGTCAGCGAGACACCATCGTGTTCGTCGCCATTGCTGTAACGCAGTACTGCGTTGACCTTCCGTTGGTCGTCGGAACTGTCCCACGGGCCGTCGTAATGCTGCAGCTCCAACGCGCCCAATACGTTGCCAGTGCCGACGGCCACCGATCCAGCTGACAGCATCCGTTCGAATCCGAAGTTTCCTCCAGTTACATTGATCTGATCGTCAATGCGGTTGAGGTAGCTCAGGTGAACCGAACCCACGGAGGCGAAATCGCCCTGATTGGCGTAATACGTGCCCTTGGTGAACTTGATGTTCGTGGCCAGCTCCGGAATCATGAAGTTGAGATCCGTGTAGCCTTGGCCGTGCGCATGCGTCGGGTTGTTCACCGGCATGCCGTCAACTGATACGGCGAGGTCTGTGCCGTGGTCCAGGTTGTAGCCGCGCATCAGGTATTGATTGGCCTTACCTTCGCCGCTATGGGAGGTCACCTGCAAACCTGGAACGGTTTCCAGCAATTGGCCGGGGCGATAGGCGGGGGTCAACGCCAACTCGTCGTTGACGACGATGCCTTCGCTTGCTGTGCTGGTGTTTCCTATCAGCTGGCGACGTTCGGCTGTTACGACGACTTGTTCCAGCGGATTGGCTGCCGCAGTGGCGGTGCCTGATGCGTCGGCCGACACGTAGCTGGGGGCGTCTGCCGGTGATACCGCCGCCGCGCCCGCCGTTGCGGGACCCGAAGCGCATATCGAACCCACGGCCAAAGCGAATGAGGCGACAACCGACATCAATGATAACTTGCGCACGCGTCCTCCTGACCAGACCTTCGGAGGGGCGGCGCGGGGGAACCGGGATCAGTCAGGCGACCCAAGCATGCGCGACGACGACTCCAACACTGTCGTCGCAGCGGTTGCCCGGCAGTCAGCGGCGCTCCCCGGCCGGTAACAGGACGACGGCGCGAGGCAGGTATCCTGGCTCCCGGGTCGTTGCGTTCGTCCCCTTCCCAAGGCCGTGGCCTCAGTGGATTCTCTGACGTTCGCTCGCCGGTTACAGTTGCGGGGGCAGCCGCGGTTTCACACCGCGTTCCAATTCAAATCCCTTGCGGGAACCTTGCGCGTGCGGGGGATCATACTGATTACTGTCAGCGGGTCAATCCGACTCCCGGTCACCGTACGGCCGGAAGTCGGACCGGGAACCGGGAACATCAACTCGAGGAGCAGGCCATGATCATCGACCACATCGGGCTAGCCGTCAGCGACTACGAGCGCAGCAAGCAGTTCTTCACCCAGGCGCTGGCGCCACTGGGCATCACGCTCGTGATGGAAGTGGAAGGGTGGGCCGGACTGGGGCGCGGCGAGAAACCGGAGGTCTGGTTCGGAACCCACACGGGCCCACAACAGCCGATGCATCTCGCGTTCGTGGCGCAGAGCCGGGAGCAGGTGCGAGCATTCTACGCAGCGGCTCTCGCCGCCGGCGGGAAGGACAACGGGCCGCCGGGCATTCGGGAGATCTACCACCCGAACTACTATGCGGCGTTTGTTATCGGGCCCGATGGGCACAATGTTGAGGCGGTGTCGCGCGGAGCGGAGTAGTCCGCGGTTGTCCGCCGGCGTGTCTGCGGTCCGGGTTGGGCCGCAGACGGGAAGGGCGCCGCGTTAGATCCACTTGAAGCCGTGGGCCATCACGGCGAGGAGTGCGCCGACCAGGGAAAACATCCAAATCCGGGTGGAGAGCAATTCCCGTTGCACGTTCCCGAACCCAACGTGCATTTCGTCGCGCAAACTCGCTATCTCAGCCTTCAAGGATCCCTGCTCTTTCCGCCCTTCGCGGATATCGACCTTCATGTCCGCGATATCGCGCTGTATGTGAGCGACATCCGACTCCAGTCGAGCAACTCGCGATTCCTCCACAACATCATCCTCCAACACGGCTTCCATCACTTCTCTCCAATCGAAGTCTACCCGTTCACCGGCACCATTTGAACAGCAAATGTTGACGCGCGGAATCCAACAAAAACTCCGTTTTTTGGCAATTATTGTAGTGATCCCAAAACCCACATACGCTGCCTCACCACGCGACCACAGCGTCGGCGCCCGCACGCGAGACATCACGTGCGTTTCCGCAGATTGTGGGGACGCTTACGTGATGTGCACCTCCCTTAAAAGGCATCCAAATTTACGATATTTGTCTGTTGCAAAATCAACAAACACGGACCAAAGTTAGGCCATGGATACCATCGTGCTGACATTGGACGAGGCGGAACAGAGCCTCGCGGAGCTCGTGCGGCAAATGCGGGAGCATCGCAATGCCGTCGTCATCAAAGATGCTGAAGGCCCACTGGCTTACCTTACGCTCGCCTGGCGTGTGGAAGACTTTAAAGGCGATGGGGGCACCTCCGAACCAGCAGACCCCAGCGCAGAATTTCAACAGCCCTACGTGGGTCCACGTGTCAGTTACAACCGGGACACCGGCTTGCCGGTAGTCAACGGCAGGCCCGGACAGAGGATGGTCACGAGCGAGGAGATCTACGAGGAACTACGGAGAGACTTTCCGTGATCTATCTTTTGGATGTCAACGTACTTTTGGCGGTTAGCTATGAGATTCACGATCTTCACAAACGTACAGTCGCATGGCTCACGAGTCTCGAGGAGGCGGACCCTCCTGTTCGTCTCGCGACGTGCAGCATTACAGAGCTTGGGTTCATTCGAGTCGCCGGCGGCGCTGCAGGATTAACGCAGAACGTCAATACCGCACTCGGTGACTTAAATCGACTGAAAAAACAAAGACCGATGATGTTTTTGAATGACGGATTGCCTGGCGATCAATTACCGCAATGGGTCGCAAAGCCCAAACACGTCACGGATGGGCATCTGTTACAACTGGCCGCGGTTTACGGCGGCGTTTTCGCCACTCTTGATAGTGGTATACCTGGAGCGTTACTCATCCCAGGGATCACAACCGACCCGCCATTCGTACGAGAACGCATACAGCGCTACGGCGCCGCGGCATGACCCGCTTGAGCTAACCAGCATTTGCAAGACCGCACCCCGCGGGCATCGCTCGGCGATCGTGGAGGAGCCCCACCGCCGACGAAACATCCAACACGTGTAACGTAATCCCGTCTCCCCCCAGAACCCGTTGCGCCTGCATCAACCCGGGCGAAATGTCGCGTTTTCCGGGTATAATGGCCGCGACGAGCCAGGCGCGGCCGCGAGCGATAAGACAAAACATACCGTTGGCCCGCGCAATACGCACTCGAGGCCCGGCAGATCCCGGGTTGAGTTAAATCGGGCGATGCCGATTCGGCCGCCTGGGGGGGAAGCGCATAGTGAGAATTACCAACGCCACCTTGACGGTGCCCAAAAACGACTCCCGCAGCTGGCTGGAGCGGGTCGGGCGCGAGTTGTCGGCTCATCTGCGGGCGGGGCGGTACCCCCTGCGTGCGGCCATCGCCAGGCTGACTGAACGGGATGCCGTCATTGAATCAACGTTTGTAGAGCTCGACCCTCGCGATCCCTACCGGGAGCGGTTCACTGATATCGAGTTGACGTCACCCCGCCGGAAAGACCACCAGGACGAGAAATTCGCCGTGGTCCAGATTGTGCCTACGGGGGTGCGTTGTGAGATCGGCGGCTTCGCGGGCGATGCCTGTCCCGCCACGAACTTGTTGGCCGCCGCGGCGGACGTGGTGATCACTCACCCGAACGCCGTTAACGCATCCGACATCAATGAAATGGCGAGCAATGTTCTCTACGTCGAGGGCAAGAGCCTCGACGACTTCCTGTTGGGACACCTGGGCCTCGCGCCCACTCGCAGCAATCGAATCGGCACCTTTATTGACCCCACGGGCAAAGCCTACCTCGACGACGTTGTACACACGCTCAACGCCGCGCGTGCGGTTGCAGGGATCGACTGCGCCTCGTACACGATCGGTGCAAAGGAAATTGGAGCCCGGACGGTCTGGTCACAAAGCGGCTGCGCCGTAGGAACAGTGCTGAACCCGGTAGCAATTCTGGACAGCGTCCAACAGCTACTGGATGACGGCGCGCAAGCGATCGGTGGCGTGTCGGTCATTCACGGGGTCACGGCCGCCGAATTCTCGCAACATCTGTCGGGTCAGATCCCGAACCCTTCAGGCGGTGTTGAAGCCATCATCACACACCTGATCTCAAAGGTGTTCCGCGTGCCCACGGCTCATGCGCCGCTGCCGTACTACGCAGATGTGAAGGAGAGGGGAACTCACAACCCCCGCGCATCCGCAGAGTTCATCTCCACTCCACATTATCTTTGTGTTCTGAAGGGACTCGCGCGCGCGCCCCGCCTCGTGCCTGTTGAGCGGCTCGATCATGTGGCGCCGCATCTGGTGACCCTCAACTCTGTGGGTGCCGTTGTCATGCCTGCAAGCTGCCTCGGCGGGATTCCTGCCCTCGCGGCGGAATACAGCGACATCCCGCTCATCGCTGTCGAAGAAAACCGGACGCTGTTGTCAGTGACCAACGACGAAATGCATATGCGCAATGTCATCACAGTGAATTCCTATCTCGAAGCGGCCGGCGTGATCCTCGCGCTCAAGCAGGGCATTTCATTGGAGAGCTTGCGTCGACCGATCGGTTGTGCAACCCGGCTGGAAAGTGTGATGCCCGAGCGCGAAGCCTGCGCGTGATCAGCGAGTCCACAACATGCCGGTTGCCGCAACGTTCGATGACATTCTAGACCACTCCAACCTGACGGGACGTCAATTCCTGATCTATGCCGGGCAACGGTTGCATCCGGGCCTGGTGCTTTACAACTCGGTCTATTCCATCGGCTGGCCCGGGCTGGATACGAAACGATTCCAGGCTGTATGGCAGGCATTTGTAGACTCGTGCGATGCCCTGCGAACCCTTGTCGATGAGGTGGACGGCATTCCCCAACAACGCGTCCTGCCACCGGCTCCTGTTGAAGTCGAGTGTGTGGACCTGCGCCGGGAAACCCTATCGGCCCGCCAATGGATCGAGCAGCGGCTGCAGCGACCGCTCGTGCTCACCGAGCGCATTTATGACACTGCATTGCTACGCACCGGCGAGGAAGACTACGTCTGGTTCCTGCACATTCATCACATCATTGTCGACGGTGCCGGGGTCCAGATTCTGATCCGCCGCGTCACGGAGTTATATTGGGGCGCGCCGGACCCGACCGCTGTAGTTCCACAGTTTGAGACCCATGCCAAAACTGTGTGCGCGCAGCGTCGAACCGGGAAATATCACGCTGCCCGTGCTCATTGGCTAAAGGCACTCGAGCAGGTTCCGGACACGCCGCACTTCTACGGAGTCGACGCCTTCAAAAACACCGCGCAGGAGCGAGTGATCCTGACGCTCGACCGCGCGACCGGCGCGTCAATTTCCATCCTGGCACGGTCACTCGCTACGGCGTCTGTCAGCGAGCATGCCGTGATAGCCAACCTGTTCAATTCCGTGTTTGCCGCCTACCTGGGCAGGGTCAGCGGAACCGGGCAGGTCTCGATCGGGGTTACGTTTCACAACCGCTCGTCGGAGCAGGATCGGCAGACGGTCGGGTTGTTCATGGAGGTGTTCCCGATTACGTTGCGGGTGCGGCGTGAAGACAGCTTGGTCACGCTCCTCGGTCAGGTGGCTTCATGCACGGCCCAGGCCCTGAAACATCGACAATACAGTGTGGGTCATTCGGCGCGCGCACCTGCGTTTAGCGGGCTGTTCAACTACATGCGGGCGCTCGCCAAGCCCCTGGGAAACCTCGACGTCCGCCGGGTTCATCCTGGTCACGGCTCCAACGCAATATCGCTGAGCGTTGAGCCCCGCGATGAAACCTTCGACCTCTGGTTCGACGTCAACGCGGACGTCGCCGCAACCTCCAGCGCCACCCGGCTGGCCGAGCATCTGCGAACGTTACTCGTCGGGACGATTCAAAAGCCCGAGACTCCGCTGTCCCAGATTTCATTGCTGCCGGCCGGCGAAAAGCAGGAACTGCTGGATGCTTGTATCGGGCCGCAATTAGCGTATCCCAACAGCCCGCACGGCTGCCTCGCATCGTTTGAGGCACACACCCAAACCACTCCAAACGCAATCGCCCTGACCTTTGGCGATACGCAGTTGAGCTACGCCGAGCTCAACCGAGCCGCGAATCAGTTGGCACGTCGGTTGCGCGCGTTCGGGGCAAAGCGCGGCAAGCGGATCGGCATTTGCCTGGAACGATCGCCTGACATGGTGATCGCTGTACTGGCCGTCTTGAAATCGGGTACCGCTTATGTGCCGCTCGATCCCACCTATCCGCAGGCACGGCTGCGGACGATGCTGGGTGACTCTGATCCCGTTGTCCTGATCACCACTGAGAAGATCTCAGCCTCGCTGCCACCATACGCGGCTCGGCCCCTGATCGTCGAGCAACGAGACGGCCCTACCGGTGACTACGTCGAGACGCAAATCAACCCGGATGATATCGCCTACGTCATTTACACCTCTGGGTCTACCGGAACGCCCAAAGGTGTGTTGGTCACTCACGGCAACGTAGCCAACCATCTGGCGTGGCGAGACAGTTATTTTCCTGTAGTGCCGTCGGACCGATGTCTGCAAACGGCCTCATTGAGCTTTGACGACTCCGTCTGGGAAATCCTCGAGCCCCTGAGCGCGGGTGCGAACCTCGTTCTCACGCGCCCACGCTTCGAATACGACAGCACGTATCTCGTGAAGCTGATGGCGGACCGACAGATCACCGTTGCGTGTTTTGTGCCGTCGCTGCTGCGAACGATCATCGAAGCCCCTGAGATCGAAGAGTGCGGATCGCTTCGTCGACTGACCACCGGGGGCGAAGGCCTTTCGATCGCGCTTCAACAGCGAGTTCGCGAGCGACTCCCCGGTACCGCATTCTTCAACGGCTACGGCACTACTGAGGCAACGATTGCCTCCGTGTATTGGCGCTGTGATCCAACCCCGGGGCAGACGAGCGTCCCGATTGGCCGGCCAATCGCAAACACACAGGTTTATATACTCGATCCGTGCGGACAGCTCGTCCCTCCAGGTGTGTTGGGCGAGATTTACATCGGTGGAGTAGGAGTTGCACGCGGTTACCTGGACAGGCCTGAGTTGACCGCCGAACGGTTCGTAGACGATCCCTTCAAAAGCGGCGCGAAACTTTATCGCACCGGCGACGTGGGCCGCCTGCGGGCTGACGGCGTATTCGAGTTCGCTGGCCGCTTGGACGACCAGGTGAAGATTCGCGGCATCCGGGTCGAACTGGGTGACATCGAGTCCGCACTGCTGGACCACCCTGGCGTGCGCTCGGCAGCGGTAGTTTGTACTGATACCCCATCCGGCAAACGGCTGACCGCCTACGTGGTGCCGCGTGGCTCGAATGCGGTCCCAGCGACCGATTTGCGCGCCTTCGTCCGCGATCGCATTCCCCCGGCTCTCATTCCAAACCGCTTCGAATCCATCCCGGCGCTGCCCCTGACGCCCAGCGGCAAGTTGGATCGCCGGGCATTACCCGCGATCACCGGGGAGGAGGAGCAGAACAACTACCTCGCACCCCGCAATGAGCTCGAATCCCGACTCGTCGGTCTGTGGGAAGGGGTCCTGCAGGCGCGCCCAATTGGCATTCGCGACGACTTCTTCGAGCTGGGCGGTCACTCGCTGTCCGCAGTCCAGGTCGCCGCAGCCATCGAGAAGATGTTGGCCCGAAGCCTATCCCCAGGATTGCTGTTCGACGCCCCCACAATCGAGATGCTGTCGAGCAGACTGGCCGCTGGCGTCTCGAATGGCGCTGCCCTGGTACCCCTGACCGAGGGCAACTCGGGGGCGCCCCTGTTTCTGGTCCACCACATCAGCGGTGATATCACCGCCTACCGCGACCTGGCACACCACCTTGGCGCCGGCCATACGATCTACGGTGTACGTGTGCCCGAACTAGGCACTGATGAGACGCCCTTGGATCGGATCGAGGCGATGGCAGCTCGGTACATTGTGGAGATACGCACAGTGCAGCCCAAGGGGCCCTATTTGTTGGGAGGGCATTCGGCCGGTGCGCACATTGCATATGAGATGGCACAGCAGCTGCGTGCCACTGGCCAGCGCGTGGGTCTGCTCGCCATCCTGGAAGCTGACGCCCGGAGGCCCGGGGGCCGGCGTGGATGGCTGGACGAGGCGCGATTTCAACTCGAAACTATCCAACGGTTACCTCGTAACCAGCGCGCAACCTATCTGTGGCGGAAAATCACGCGGGTTGAGAGCGCGCCGCAAAAGCGACCTTCCGAAGAAAAGAACGCTGTCTGGACTGCAATGGAGCGTGCCGTCCGGGCGTACCGACCGCGGTCATATCCCGGCGCGATTACTTTGTTTCGTGCCATGGATCGCAGCGTGACCGGCACTTATAGCCGCACGTTAGGTTGGGGTCGCCTGGCCCGGGGAGGCGTTCGCGTCATCGACGTACCGGGTAGTCATTCAACCGTATTGCGTCCCGGCTCGGAGCCGCCGATGGCGGCCAAGTTACGTGATTGCCTGGATGAGCTGACGGCGGATCAATTCACGTGAAAGCGGATCTCATCCGTGACATGGGCATCGGTCGAAGCCCAGACCTTGGCATGCACGCTGTGCGTCCCGTGTTGTAAAGGCCAAGGGTAGCCCGGACTCGCAGTGCTCGAGGCGAGCTTGCCGTCCACATACCACTCGACTCGCTGCAACCCCGCGACCGGCGCGATCTGCATGGGCAACGCTTCAAACTCACTGGGTATCCGGGGATCGTGTGCTACCAGGAGCCCGGCGGTGGGCTGTAGCAAGCGGTACTGAGCTGACGTGGCCGCCACGGACGAGCCTGTGCGTGGCGGCACGGTCCCGGGAATAAACCATTCCGAGGTGGACTCGCAGACATCATCGGCAAGGAGGCCGTCGCGCCGGCAGATGTCGGCGCGAACCAGGTCGCGACTGAGGGTCAGGGGCTGCGTGTCCTGGTTACGATTGAGCTGCGAGAAAACGGAACGCAGCACCATCGCGGGACCCACGGCACCCGTCACTCCATCCATCGCAGACCCGTCGAGGTTTCCCATCCAAACGGCAACAGTATGTCGATAATCAAACGCGATGGCCCACGCGTCCCGATAATCAGTGGAAGTGCCCGTCTTGATGGCTGTGTCGACCGGGAACTGCAGGCCACGCCCGAACTCGAGCATGCGGGCATCGGGATCGGCCATGATGTTGCCGATCAAAGTGGCCACGGCTGGTGTGAAAACATTCGCTTCGGGACGCGGTACGGTGGCGTCTGCCAGCACTGTCAGCGCCTGAAAGCGCCCTTGGCGTGCCAACACCGTGTAGGCCTGGGCCATCTCGTACAACGAGACTTCGCCGTTGCCGAGCGCGAGTCCGTCACCATAGAAATCCGGATGCTGAGTCAGGCTGTTCACGCCCAACAGATGCAATCGCTCCATGAAGGCTTCATCCCCCACGAATTTGAGCGTCTTGACGGCCGGTATATTGAGCGAGTTCCCCAACGCCTCGCGCAACCGCAGCAGGCCGTACTGACGGTGGCTGTAGTTGTGGAAGGTATGTTGACCAACCCCAACGGCTTCGGAGAGATCTGAATCGTCGATCATCGTTGCTGCAGTCCAACCGCGCTCCAACGCCAACGCGTACAGCAGCGGCTTCATGGTGGAGCCCGGCTGCCTGGGCGTGAGCACGGTGTCGTAGCCTGATTCAGTCGTGCGACTGGACTTTCCCCGGCCGACCACCCAGCCCAGAATTTCGTTGTGCTGGTGATCGATGACGAGGAGGGCAGCGTCATGCACGTGCCGCCTGGCCAGCCCGGTCAACGCGCTGTCGAGAATCTCCTGGGCGGTGAGCTGTACGTGGGGATCGAGGGTCGTGCGAATCTGTGCGCGGACGGATCCGCTGCGAGATGCGCTCAGAACGTGGCCAACGAAATGACTGGCCTCAACTGAGCCTGAGGAATCGTTGAGCACCCAGGGTTCGGCGCGAATCTGCTCGCGCTGAGCCGGGCTCAACTCACCACGCAGGCTCAGGCGGTCCGCGAGCTGATTGACCGCCCAACGGGCTCTGGGAGCGTTACGGCGCAGGTCCATGCCGACGGGGGAGCGAACGAGCACGGCAAGCGAGAGCTGCTCGCCAGGCGACAACGTATCCAACCCCCGACTGAAGTACAGACGCGCAGCCTGCGCTACACCCCGCCGCCGCTCAGCGTACGGCACCTGATTCAGATAGAACCCGAGTATCTGCGCCTTCGACAGGCGGGAATTCAGCCGGGTGGCCTCGAAGCCCTCAACCCAGCGCGACCACAAAGTGCGCGGTCGCGGATGCACCATGCGCGCCACCTGCTCGGTGATGGAGCTCGCACCTCGAACTGCGCTGCCCTCGCGAACGTCCAGCAGGAGGGCGGCGAAACGCGCTGGCCAGTCAACGCCGTTATGCTGATAGAAATGTTGATCCTCTGACACGATCAACGCTGTCTGCAGTAGCGCCGGAACCGCCGTCAGCGGTACCACATCGGTGGTATTCCAACTGTTCTCGAGCGTGTAACTCAGCGGCGTCCCGTCACGAGCCAATACCTGGGACTTCACTGTCGCGCCCGTCAGCGAATTCAGATCATCTGGAAAGTTTCGCATAGCCGACCAAGTGACGATGGCGAGCACAAAAGTGCCTGCCACGGTCAATCCCAGGAGCACTCGCAGCCAACGCGACAACTTACTCATGCCCCACCGTCAAATGCGTGGGAAGCCCCTTGCCGTAGACATCCGGGTCATACATTTCCTCAGCCTTGGTCGGCGAGGCGCTGAACTCTCCCTCCGCCATCGCCTGCGCACCGTAGCTCAGGTGATAGTTTCCAGCCGGCAGGTAGTCGGCATAGAAGCGGGCAGCCTCATGCAACAGCTCGCGATGATAGAACGACCACAGCTGAATACCGTACTCGCTCCAGTCCGAGTATTTGAACCAGAACGATCCTCCCGATGCCTGGAATTCTGTGGCATCCGCGTCAACGGTGGAACCCGTCGCCAGGTCCCGATTGACGGGCTCCAAACCCCCGGGCACTGGATCGTCAACAACCACGAAGTGACGAGGCGCAGGCAGCGAGACATACAGATCGACACGCACCAACTCTCCGCGCTTGACGCTCATCGGCGAAGCCAGAAGCTGCCAACGACCCTCTCGCTGCACGCTGTATTCCCGATGTACCTCCATCCCGGCGTTGGTTTCGGTCGCAGCCTGCTCAGTCAATGAATAACTCAGGCGGGTCGAGTAGTAGAGCCGGCCGGTGCCCTCGCGATCGATGTGTACCGTGGCCTTGCGTCCTCCATCGGAAGCACCGTTCGGCTTGCTGATGAGAGCGGGCGGATCCTTGAATGCGCTGAAGTTGGCACTACCGATCGCCGCACCGTCGAGGGTGGCGCTGGCCTTCAGCACAGGAGTGTCCTTCTCATACAGCGCAGCGTAGTGCGCCAGCGCCGAGCTGCAGAACACATTCTCCTGTGTGTTCTCCCAATGGTCGCGGCTACCGCGTGTCTGGGTGATCACGCGCACGAGCTTGAAAGGCACGTCGCCGACCAGACCCGCACCCTGGGGAGTTTCGCCGTAGTCGAGGAACGCATTCAGAACAGCGCAGTTACTGCGCATCGGCGTCCCCAACATCTGCGAATACCCGTCATCCCATCTCTCGCTGAAGTGAAACTGCCCCCCACTTTGGTTGGCATGCGAGAGAATCTCTGTGGCGACCGAGCGCGCCAGGGTGTCGGCACCCTTCACCTTGACGGCGGCATCCAGGTACGCGGCGAGGCCAAACAAATCCATCTGCGGTATGTACTTCTCGTAGCGCTGCAAATCGGGGACTGTCACCTGGTGACGCTCCGCGAGCGCCTGAAGTGCGACTGCCCGTACGCTGGAAACCATACCTTCACTGTAGAAGGTGGGTGTCGTATTCGAGCGGAGCAACGCCTGGAGGTAACCGTCGAGACGCTTCTCAACATCCGCCGGCACCGAATAACCCGCATCCCGGAGACGATTGAAGGACAGCGCAGTCGCAGCCGAAAGGTAAGGGCTCACACGGGAGTCCTCAGGGGTCCAGAAAGCCATGCCTCCATTGGGTGCCTGGAACATCGAGGCGTCGTTCAGGAATGTCTGGGGGAGGGTTTGGGCCTCCGGCCAGACGATGTCGGCCCCCAGATAGGCTCGCAGCTGAATGTAGTTGGCCGCCATCAGTGCCTTCGTGAGCCGCTGCTCCCAGCACAGATAGGGGTAGTCGCGCACATAGCGCATGGCGCCATCAAGATTGCCGATGACACTGGGCGCGAACGTGACCGACACGTCTCCCACGTTCGGCATCATTCCAGCGGGGAACTGTAGAACTTCGTCGACTCCGGACGTCACAGTGGTGCCGTAGCTCGCCGCAACATCCAGCGAAACCCGTTTATGCACAGGCAACGCCTGCGCGAGTGCGTCTTTGTCGAGTTTGTCAGACGCAGTTGCCGTGAACCGGATGCTGCCGTCACTGACCGTGCTGACGGGCAGCCAGACCGTCTCCCGTTTGAAGGGGCCGAGAGTAACCGCCTGGTGCGTGCTCGCTACGCCTGACTCAATCGGACCGTGCGCTTCCAAATTGACATCAAGGGTCCTGGTCTTGTCGGAGCGATTGAGCACACTGAAGCCGGCTGTGAAACGATCCCCCGAGGTGAGCTGATTGGGCAACACGGGGCGCAGCTCCGTCAGCTTGGAGCTCTTGAACTCGTAGTCGCCCAGGCCCAGTCGATCGCCGGGAGTGACGGCAATCGCAAACACGCGCCAACCTGTCAGATTGTCCGGTAGCTGGAACGAGACGGCGGCCCGACCGCGTTTGTCCGCCGGGACCGAGGGGTTCCAATAGGCAACGTACTTGTTGACGGTACGCATGTCGAAGCCCGCACCGCCGTCACCACCGGAATTCGCGCCTTTCTTCTCGAACTTCTGCAGGCCGATGAGCCGGGTCAGCAGGCTGTAATTGGACAGATCCAGGTCGTCGAGCGCATAGAGGCCCTTGTACGGGTCAAAGTAGCTTTTGCCGTCCCGGATGAGATCAAACACGGCTTCATCCAGAACCACCACTGCAAATTCCACCGGCTCCTCGTTGGCAGGGGAGGCGTGTGCAGCGGCGGACAATTGCAATTTCACCGTGTCACGCGGTTTATATTCGGCCCGATCGCTTTTGATGCGCACGTCGAGAGTCTTGTAGGGATCGGTCACCGGGACTTTGAGGTAGCCGATACGGTAGGTGGGACGACCCAGATCAACTCCGTCCTCGTTGAAAGTCGCGGCTCCCGGCACAGGGGCCACACGCGGCGACGTCACCACGACCGACAGATAGAAGCCCGGAACAAAATCGGGCTCCACTTTGAAATCAATGACGGGCGTGTTGCCGGACAGGACCTGGACCCAGTGTTTGATGACGCCGTAGCGTTCGATGGTGATGAGAGCCTTGGCTCCCGGGAAAGGGTTCTTGACCAGGTAGCGCGCATGCTCGCCGACCTTGTACGACGGCTTTTCGGGTATGACACTCAGGCTCATGTCGGCAGGCTCTTCCCAGAGCACACGGCCTTTGCCCGTCACCCACGTGCACATCTCGGTCTTGTGCAGATTGCCGTGGGTATCCTTGACGGAAGCCATGATGCTGTAGAGACCCGGATGGCTGGGCACAAACGTGCAGGACTGGGCTGCGTTTCCGGAAGAGCCACTGCAGGAACCGTCGGACTGCCACTCCGGCTCATAGCTCGTAAGGTAGGCGCTGCCGGCGCCTTTGACCCGCGCCGCCTTGACGATCTGGCCTTCGACGGAGACCGAGACTGGTTCGCCCTGCACAACCTTGCCGGCTTTATCCACGACGAGGTATTGAATGGTGGCCGGCTTGCCTTCCTCGAGTGTCCAGTGCTCGTTGTGCAACCCTACGAAGCGATCACGGCCCCGGAATTCAGCATAGCTGCGATTTGCGACATACTTGCCTCGTTCATCGCGAACGGCACTCTCAACCTCGAGCCTGGCGCTCAACATGTTGGCATCCGACAGTACGAACTGAGTGGTAAATTCGCCGTTGTCGCTCGTAGTCGCGTCCGATTGGTGAACCGTCAGGACATCAGGCCCCCGTTCCCAGGAGCAATGGCCCGGGGGATCGATGCTCGCGAACTCAAATCCGTTGGCCACGGGTGTGGTGATCTCGAGGGCCTGCGGGAACAGGCGCGCGGTTACGCGTGACGAGGCGCCAGCGTAGGGCCCGCCCGCATGGAGTGCTGCCCGCGTCGCGACTTCCACAGAGTCGCCTGGCTGAAACAACTGCCCGTTCAGCGTGTTGTTAACCTGGAAAGGGGCCGGAGTAAAGTCGGCAACGAGCACCCGCATCGGAACCCCGCTCATGCCGGGGCCTTTCAGATTGAATTCATACCACCCGACCGCACCGGCCAGGGGCACGTGGAATGAGCCAGCGTACCCGCCGAAGTCCGACAGTTTGATATTGGCCTCGGTCTGGACAACCTTGCCGGTCGGATCTTCGATACTCAGCTCGTAGCCTGAACGCTCCGTGACCGGAGCCAGCGACAGGTTGTTTTGATCGCGCACATACACTTTGTACTGAACGGTGTCGCCGAGTTTGTAGACACCCTGAGCCGTCGTGCCCCAGGTGTGAACGTGGTTCTGCTCATTGCCAAAATCGGCCCCTGACCAGATGGTTCCCCGGGACGCGCGGTAGACATCGACCAGGAATGTGCGATCCAGCGGTAGAAGGGCCATGTCCTCGCCGGAGTCGACTCGCACCATGAAGGTGTCCTTGGGTCCGGTGCCCGCCTTGGACTGCTGCGCGAGCCACTTTCGTCCGGCCAGGACAACCAGGCCGTCACGATCGGTCACGCCTTCCGCCAATACGGTCTGGGTTCCTGCGAGGCCTCGATAGCTATCACGGAACACACGCACGCGGGCCTTCGCTACCGGCAGACCCTTGTCGAGCGAAGTCACCCAAACCAGCGTGTTGTAGGCGCCGAGCTTGGTATGAACCTGGAACGGAGTCACTTCCGCAAAAAAGTCACGATCGGGCTGGCCCTGCGGCAGGCCTGGTTCGGAGTCCGGTCCGTCGAAGTAGCGGTGGCCGTCGACCGTCACTGTGGCGGGGTGAGGCTCGAAGTATCCTGTGACAATTCCCGAATGGCCTTCCAACAACTCACGAATCCGGGCGGGCGTGGCGTAAGCCGTATCCCAGACACGATCGATGGGTTGACTGAAGGTGAGGTCGGTAGCACCACCGGCAGCGGTGAGCTTGTTGTAACGGATGTCGATGTCGGTGACATTCGTGACATACAACGGCATGGAGGTGGGCGCATTCTTCTCCAGCACAGCCACCGGGTGCGTGACTTTGAGCCGGGGCGGTCGGTGATCGGTGCGAAACTCCATGGCCGCCGGCCCTGTCAGCGGCCGGCCGAATTCATCGCGCAGTCCCTTCAGGCTCGCAATGGAGTAGGGCTGGAACGCGCGCAGATACTCAGGCAGCTCCACCGCGTACTCAGTGCCCCGCTTGTGAGGCGCGCCCAGATGACTATTGGGATAAACGTTCTGCCAAGGGTCATAGTCAGTACGACCGTTGAGTAAATCAGGCGCCAGGACCAGGTGCTCTTTCACCTCCGGCGCAATGACGGGTGCCGAGAATACCAGTGCGACGTTACCGAAGGGGTTGCAGGCCGGTTGCGCATCCTTGGGTGTGGTTGCGGGAATCAGAGTTGAGGTCGTTCCCTTCAGGCAACGCACACCGAGGAAACGAAACGCGGGAAAGGTATCGAATGACACAACCGTCCGACGTTCAATACCGGTTAAGGGTCCTGCGTAACTGCGCAGCCCCGGAGTAACCTTCAGTTGTATCGTCGCGTTGCCAGGCAACTCTTGTGGTGGCGACACGAGCCACACCCGCCGTGCCTCGATGCGCTGGCCGGCGGTGTTGGTACCGACGGTTGTCCGGTCATCGCTCTTGACTGGCGGCGTGCCAGACGGAAACACCACGGCACCCGGTTCTCCAGGCAAAGGCAGGACGTAGTAAACCTCGCGGTCATACTGATCAGGCGTCGCGACCACGGTCGTCTGGCCGCCGAAGTGCAGATCCGTCTGCACCGTGTCCTGGGTCACCGGCTGATTGAAGACCAGGCGGACCACTGGCATTCCCGCAGAGCGCCAGGTCCGAAATGAGTATTGGGTGATGGCGGGACGCTCGGTTGTGAACGACCAGCGATACTCGTTCTCGAGGGCCGCGCCATCCTGGGCCTTGATTCCGGGTGCCACAGTGACTGTGTAGCGAGTGGCAGGGACGAGGGCTCGAGCTTCGTTCAACTCGCACGCCAAAGAGCGCGGATCGAGCCAGTGCCACTGGCAGGCGATCTCGGGAGATACGCTGACGGGCGACTGGGCGCTGGGCACCGACATGTCACCGAGGGCCCTGACAGGCCGATCGAAGGTAACCACAATCTGCCTCACCGGGGCGGGGACCTGGTTTCCTTCGGGGACTACTCGCAGGACTTTGAGGCTGGTCCCCGTGGGCACCGCAGCACTATCGAATACGCCCCAGGCCGCCCCTTCCGCGAGCACACAGGCCGCAACCAGGGCGGCAAACCCAAGGGCTTTCCTCACGCGCATCATTTGAAGCTCCTGCTACCACCAGAAATCGTCCGATCGGCCGGACGCAGGATAGGCAGGAATTCCGCCAATCTCGGGGCACAACTATGGCAAACCGGTGGCAGAGGAACTGTGACGGCCGGGGCATTTGGCCACCGGTTGCGTGCTACACCCGGCTGAGAACCAGTCCTAACGTTGCCCACGCCACCATGAGCATCCACTCCAATGGCAGATGCCCTGGGTTTTGCAGCAGCGGCCCGAAGAAAGCGAACCCCGCCATGAGCACGGCCCCCGACAGGCACACCAGGATGGTTGTGAGCCCACCCGGGACCGCGTAGCCGGGTGACTTCGGCTGTTGCCGTCGCAGCTTCAGCAGTACTACGAGCGCAAGGACCAGGATCATTGCGATACAGATAGTCGCCATGTTGATGATGGGGATGAGGGCGCCCTTACCGAGCAACATTCCCCCAATGCTGACAAATGTGACGAGCAGGATGGCATTCGAAGGCGCTCCAGCGCGTTCATTGAGCCTGCCGAAAGCGGCCGGCACCATCCCGGCCCGCGCCTGCGCCAGCAGGATGCGCGACGCCATCAACAGCAACGCGTTCCAGGTTTTGGCCAACGAGGCAATCGAAACCAACAGGATGATCTTGCCCACGATCCCGGTGGGACTCAACACATCAAACGCGGCGACCGCCGGCAGATGCGCGGAAAGAATCTCCCGCCACGGCATCATGCGTCCGGCTGCCAGAATGATGGCCGAATAGAAGATTGCCGCACCCACGATGCCACCGACCATACACAGCGTGGCCGCTCGAACACTGACGTCGGGGGCACGCTCCTCGATGACGTAGAGCGCAGACTGAAACCCGTTCAACAACATCGCGCACATGGCTGAACCACCCGACGATGAAGGCCGCGGTCCGTCCGAGTCCTTCGAGCGCATACAGGAATTCGCCACCCGCGCGTGGCAAGCGGGCTGCCAGCTCCGCGTAGCAGCAACCCACGAGGGCCATCAGGGTTCCCCCTGCGAGAAGTGCCAGCAGAGCTCCACCGGGCGCGGCACGCTTCAGCCAGTCGCCGAGCAGGATGATCCAGCCCGAGCCCACCATGCTGCCGAAGCTCAGGGCAAAGAAGCCGGCAGGCCGGATGACCCGCCGGGTGGCTGTGGAAAGCGGGTTATCCGCCACTTCGCACGACATCGGAACTACGGTCAGAACTGGTACTGCAAGGACACTCCGACCGTACGAGGCGTGTTCACAGCAATACGCCGCGTGGTCGGCAGATCTGCAGCGATCGCCACCGGCAGCGCCGTCTCCCCGATCTTATTGAAGGCGTTGTCCAGGTACAAAGACGCTTTCCAGGCCTCTTTCGTCTCGAGTCCGATCCGCAGGTTCAGGAGCCCGAAGCCATCGTAGTGGTAGAACGGGCTCGTCCGATCGTAAAGGGCGTTGGCGCCATCGCGATCGGTGAAATCGATCCGCGCGAAACCGGAGGTGTTGCCGGTCAGCGTACGCTCATATTCACCTGAGATCGCCGCAGTCCAACGCGGAACGTCGGTGAGACGATCGCCTTTTTGCGCATCCGTTCCTGGGATTGCGTTGCCGAGGGTCGCGTCGGTGTAACTACCCGACGCCGTGAAGGTCAGCCCATCAACAGGAACGTACGACACCTCGAGCTCACCGCCCTTGCTGGTCGCCTTGCCGAAGTTTGCGGTGATGTTGAAGCCGCACCCCAGGACGATCTGCTGTTGAACTTTGCTCCAGTCGATGTAGTAGACCGCACCGTTGACGGTCAGCCGGCGGTCGAGCCAGCGGGATTTGCCGCCGATCTCATAGTTCCACAGGTGGTCTGAATCGTACTTGGTCAGCTGGCTCTGACTCAGGCCCAGTTTTTCAACATCGGGACCGCACACCGAGGCCGGTGCCGGATTGTTTGGACCACCGGGTCGATAACCCTTCGAGGCAGTCACGTAGACCATGTCATCCGGAGTGAATGAATGGGACAGCGTCACCTTCGGATTGGCGCCCGTATCCCGTGAAGTGCTGCCGTTGATGGTCGAGCCGCCGTTCAGAATGCCTTCGCCTGTCTGGAGGAAGGTTTGATCGACCCTGAAGCCGCGAACGCCCGCGGTGATCTTCATGATGTCAGGGATGTCGTAGGAAGCTTCACCATAGACCGCGTACTCGCGCAGGCTCGCATTTCGCGTCCCGCCGTAGATGGTCTCACCGCCGAAGGGGTCGCCGAAGGCGGCCTGATAGCCTGGCGTGTCCGGGATGGAGGACGACAGCGGCGCCTCAACATAGTGATAAAACAAACCGCCGGTGACCTGGAACGGCCCCTGGAAGGTTGAGGTCAAGCGGCCTTCTTCAGTCCACTCCTTGTTTCGATAGTCACCGTGCATCGAAACCGGATACACGAAGTTCTGCGGGGTGGGTGAGAAGAAAAAGTACAGGACGTTGGAGGCGTCCTCATTGATCATGATCTCGCGGTCGTAGTACGACGTGGACGACATCAGCTCGAAGTCAGGCAAAGTCTCGCGCACCGTGATATTGCCAATCCACGTCTTCTGCGAGGTCCCCTCAGCCGTATCCCGCGCCTGAATCAGGTTGTCGAAGCTGCCCTGGGGCGAATCGAAATTGAACGGCCCGCCCAGTCGCTGTTCCTGGAAAATCACGGAAGGGGTGATGGACAGGTTCGACGTCGCATCGATCTTCACTACAGCGCGCACACCGGATGTGTTTTCCGAGTTGACGTTGCGCGCAGGGCCGGCAGCGGCGTTTACGCCGAGATAGTTATTGGGGTTGATGCTGTAGCGGTCGATGAAACCATCGTTGTGGCGATAGAAAGCGGAGACCCTTGCTGCCACCGCGTCGGTGATGGGCATGTTCAGCGTGCCGGTAGTCTCCACATTCGGGCCACCGCCATCGGTGTAGGAAACTTGGGAACCGACAGTCGCGCTGAAGCGCGTTGCATCCGGTTGCGTCGTTACGTATTTGACTGTGCCGCCCATGGAGCTAGACCCGTAGAGGGTGCCTTGGGGGCCGCGCAATACTTCCACCCTCGCCAGGTCGAAGAGGGCGGGATCAACAACACCGCGAGCAGACAGCAAAGCAGCATTGCTGGATGCCTGTATCGGCGTGTCGTCGAGGTAATAGCCGACCGTTGCCGTGGTGCCGGCGGTTGAGGAGATGCCCCTCATGATCAGAATGTTCTGACCGGGGCCGGACGAAACCACCGTGAGGCCGGGCACTTCACGCGCCAGGTCCTTCAATGTGGTGATGCCCATCCGCTCGATGCTCGAGTTGTCGAGGGCCGTTACGCTCAACGGCACTGTTTGGAGATTCTCGCTGCGGCGCTGAGCGGTTACGACAACCTCTTGAACTCCCGGTGCTCCACTATCGGATGGCGATTCCGCCGCCAGCCCCGTCGTTGTGACCACCGTGCCCAAGAGAGCGGCCGCCAGACCGCGAAGAGAGTCGACCCCGACCGACCGCATGTTGTATTTCTCCGACAAACTGTTGAGTACGCCACAGCGTCACCCGAGAGTGTCACCGCCCTGAGGCTTAGAGACCACTCAAAAATAAGTTCACATTCACTCTAGTCGTTTCCGGTTTGGGGAGCGATGGTGTAGTTCCATTC
>Ga0137415_10000318_pt1 | contig 44859 bp, 39 predicted proteins | sample CZODoug3_1_1_16f_FD_183082 | JGI IMG/M metagenome (GOLD analysis project Ga0137415, IMG submission 183082) | Vadose zone soil fungal communities from Angelo Coast Range Reserve, California, USA - CZODoug3_1_1_16fungal (Hybrid Assembly) | ecosystem: Environmental > Terrestrial > Soil > Vadose...
GGCGCTGGCGCTCAAGTCACTGGGCTGGCAGCCGAGGCCCGCCGCCGAGACCGTCACCGACTGCGGCCGCAGCCTCGTGGACCACCGAGTTGTGTAGCCCTTTCACCTGCAGCGAGCCCGCGTGAACTCCGCACAGCAACCCATCACCGACACCCCGTTCGACGCCGCCTCCACCGCTGCGGACGTCATCGAGGGCATCGACCTGACCGGCAAGGTCGCCATCGTCACCGGCGGGCACTCCGGCATCGGGCTGGAGACCACCCGCGTGCTGCGCGCGGCCGGGGCCCAGGTCGTCGTGCCGGTCCGCTACCCGGAGCGGGCCGCTGTCGCGCTGGCCGGGGTGCCCGGTGCCGAGATCGAGCGGCTGGACCTGGCCGACCCCGGCTCGGTGGACGCCTTCGCCGAGCGGTTCCTCGGCTCCGGCCGGCCGCTGCACATCCTGGTCAACAGCGCCGGCATCATGGCCGTGCCGCTCTCCCGCGACGCGCGCGGCTACGAGTCGCACTTCGCCACCAACCACCTCGGCCACCACCAGCTCACCGTCCGGCTGTGGCCAGCGCTGCTCGCCGCCCGGGGCGCCAGGGTGGTCGCGGTGTCGGCCGCCGCGCACCGGCTCTCCCCGGTGGTCTTCGACGACCCCCAGTTCGAGCGCCGCGAGTACCACCCGATGCTCGGCTACGGCCAGTCCAAGACGGCCAACATCCTGTTCGCCCGCGAGCTGGACCGGCTCGGCGCCTCGGCTGGGGTTCGAGGGTTCTCCCTGCACCCCGGCGCCATCATCGGCACCAACCTCAGCGCCTACGCCAGCCCGGACTCGCTGCGCGCGATGGGCCTCGTGGACGCCGAAGGCAAGCCGGTGATCGACCCCTACGCCGGCAAGAAGACCGTGCAGCAGGGCGCCTCGACCAGCGTGTGGTGCGCGGTCAGCCCGCAGCTGGACGGCCTCGGCGGCGTGTACTGCCTGGACAACAACATCGCCGTGGTCGCCGAGCCGGACCCGCACACGCTCGACCCCCAGCGGCACGGTTCCGCCCAGGTACCCGCCCCCGCCGGCCTTGCCCCGCACGCCGCCGCCCCCGAGGCCGCCACCCACCTCTGGACCCTCAGCGCGCACCTCACCGCCGCCGACCTCCCCTAACAGCGGCGGGTTACCTCCCTCGCTCGCCCCCTCGCCGCCGTCCTCATCGCCGCCGCCAGCTCCGACTTGTCGTGGCTATTGGGCACGACAAGTGGGACTTGTCGTGCCTATTTCCCGTGACAAGTGGGACGGTGGGGGCGACGAGGGCGGCAGGTGGCCAGGGGCGAGTCGCGGTCGCCGACTCAGCTGCTGGTCGCCGACTCAGCTGCTGGTCGCCGACGTGGGCCGCCGCCGCCGGTCGCCGCCGGTTGCCGCCGACGTGGGCCGCCGGCTACGGCTGCGGCTGCGGGCTGTGGGCGCCGGGGTCGGGGTCGGGGCGGCGGGTTACTTGGGGGGCATGCGGATGGCGCCGTCCAGGCGGATCGTCTCGCCGTTCATGTAGTCGTTGGTGAGTACCTCGAGCGCCATGGAGGCGAACTCGTCGGCGTGGCCGAGCCGGTTCGGGTAGACGACGCTCTGGCCGAGCTGGGCCTTGAACGCCTCGGCCTTCTCGCCGGTGCCGTAGATCGGGGTGTCGATCAGGCCGGGGGCGATGGTGTTGACCCGGATGCCGTGTCGGGCCAGGTCACGGGCCATCGGCAGGGTCAGGCCGACGACGCCACCCTTGGAGGCCGAGTAAGGGGTCTGGCCGATCTGGCCGTCGAACGCGGCGGCGGACGCGGTGTTCAGGATCGCGCCGCGCGAGGTGCCGTCCGCCAGCGGGTCGGTCTTGGCCATCGCGGAGGCGGCCAGCCGAGCACAGTTGTAGGTGCCGACCAGGTTCACCCTGATCACGAACTCGAACTGCTCCAGCGGGATCGGGCTCAGGTCGCGGCCGATGATCCGGGCGGCCCGGCCGAGGCCGGCGCTGTTGACCAGGACTCGCAGCGGACCCATCTCGGAGGCGGCCTCCACCGCCGCCAGCACCTGGGCCTCGTCGGCCACGTCGGCCTTGGCGAACACGCCGCCGATCTCCTGGGCGACGGCCTTGCCGGCCTCCTCGTTGAGGTCGAGCACGACGACCTTCGCGCCCTTGGCCGCCAACCGCCGCGCCGTCGCTTCACCGAGGCCCGAGGCCCCTCCGGTGACGATGGCAGACGCACCCGCGATATCCATGCCGGTCCTTCCGACCCATCCGCCGAGGCGTGATCGGTCTATTCATGATCCCTGGTGTCGGTCGGCTCTGAAGCTACCTCCGGAACTGATGTTGAGCCACCTCGGCCGGCCCCGCGAGCAGCGGCTTATCGCGTAGGTGTTGCTCCGGCCGCTGATTACGCTGCCGGCATGAGCCACGCGCCGGGTTGGTACCCAGAGCAGCCCGGGTCGGCCACCCTGCGCTGGTGGGACGGTCACGGCTGGACGGAGCACACGCAGCAGCCGAGGACCGACATCGGCGTGCTGGAGTTCGAGGTCGGCGGTGAGAAGAACCCCGAACAGGTCCGCGAGCAGGTGCAACGGGCCGCCGGCGTGGCGCCGACCCAGGGCGGCGGCGGCACCCTGTTCACCGAGCCGGTGCTCGTGGTGAACCAGAAAACCAAGCTGATCGAGATGACCAACGAGTACACGGTCTTCGACCAGCACGGGAACCGGCTGGGCAGCGTCGTGGAGGTCGGGCAGAGCGAGCTCAAGAAGGCCGTCCGGCTGCTGACCAGCTACGACAAGTACCTGACCCACCAGCTGGAGGTCCGGGACGCGCACGGCAACGTCGTGCTCCGGCTGACCAGGCCGGCCAAGTTCCTGAAGTCGCGCGTCCAGGTGGCGTACGCGAACGGCCAGCCGGTCGGCGAGATCATCCAGGAGAACGTGCTCGGCAAGATCAGGTTCTCGTTCGTGGTGAACGGCCAGCTGTACGGCGGCATCCAGGCGGAGAACTGGCGCGCCTGGAACTTCATGGTGCACGACCACACCGGTCAGGAGATCGCCCGGATCACCAAGACCTGGGAAGGCTTCGCCCGGACGATGTTCACTACGGCCGACAACTACGTCGTGCAGGTGCACCAACAGCTGCCGGACCCGCTGGCCAGCCTCGTGGCCGCCGCCGCACTGACCGTGGACACCGCGCTCAAGCAGGACAGTCGCGGCCTGGGCTGACGGCGGGTCCGGCTCAGTCTCCGGCGGCCTCCTGGGCCGCGTACTCCACCCGGTCGTAGTAGGCGGACCACCACGCCCAGTTGCCGGGCGCCATCTTGTCGTGCTTCGCCCGCATGCCGACGGTGCCGTCGATCAGCTCGCGCACGATGTCGGCGTGCCCGGCGTGCCGGTGGGTCTCGGCGGTCACGTGGACCAGGATCCGGTGCAGCGTGACCTGGCTCCGGTCGGCCGGCCAGTGCGGTACGTGCCCGATCGCATCCAGGGCGAGCACGTCGATCGTGGCGTCGGAGTGGGCCCAGGCTCGGTGGTAGAAGCCGATGATCTCGGCGCGTGACTCGTCGGGCGTGGCCCACATGTCGGCGTTCGGCTCGGCGTCGGGCTCGTACCAGGGCAGTGGAATGTTGGACGGGCGGTCGAACGTCTCGCCGAAGTACCCCAGCTCGACGCTGGCGACGTGCTTGACCAGCCCCAACAGGTTGGTGCCCGTCGGGGTGAGCGGAGTGCGCACGTCGTACTCGGAGAGGCCGTCGAGCTTCCACAGCAGGGCGTCCCTGGCGAGCTGCAGGTAGTGCCGCAGGTCGTCCTTCGCGTTCGAACCGGTCACGCCGCACAGCCTGCCAGCCACCCCCGACACGCGCGGCGCATTTACCGCACACCCTCTCTGGTTACCGCGCACCCACTGCGGCGGGTGTGCGGCGACCAGAGAGGGTGTGCGGCGAGAGCCTCAGCGCGGCGGCTCGGGGGCGGCCTCGATCGCGAAGGGTTGGGACACGGCGGTCACGGGCGTCAGGGCCGGGCCGGCGCCGGTGCGGGCGTCGCCGAGGTAGCTCAGCCGGTACTGCCCGGGCGGGGTGTCCGGGGGGACGTCCCAGGTCACGGTGACCAGCGAGCCGTCCCGGCCGGTCCGGGCCCAGTGGAACCTGGTCGACCAGTCGCCGTCGTCGGCCATGGTCCGCCAGCCGTCGCCGTCCGCCTGCTGCACTCGCAGGAACGTGTCGCCCCGGCGCAGGTCGTTGCCCGGGTGGGCGCCGGCGAACACGGCGGTGGCGCGCTCGCCGGGGCGGCAGCTCGGCGCCGGCTGGGCGAGTACCGCGCCGAACCCACCGTCGGCGCGGTCCGGCGGCGGCACCCGGCGGCTGGGGCGGACCGAGCCGGACAGGTCGGGCGGCGGCGTGCCGAGCGGTACCGGGTCGCCCCGGTGCATCGCGGCGGCCAGCCCGGACACCACCTGGACCAGCGCGGGCAGCTGCCACCGGCCGAACAGCGTGCTGCCGCCCTCGTAGCACTGGGTGTCGTACTCCTCGGGCGTGGTCACGTAGTGCAGGTAGGCGTTGCTGTAGCCGGCGACGAGCACGTCGGCGAGGTCGGCGCCGGTGATCGCCGCGACCGCGCGGCGCAGCCGCAGGCCGGCGGTGATGGTGACCTCGCCGGGGATCCCGATCAGGTACAGCTGGCCCAGCCGGAGCAGCTGGACCGGCACCACGCTCTGCGCGACCGGCGTCAACCGGTTGACCAGCCCACCGAGCGGGGTGAGCCCCTTCGGGGCCTGCGCGTCGCGCAGCCGGGGCGAGAGCCGGTACAGCAGCCGCCGGGAGACGGTGTCCCAGAACGGGTTGCCGGCCGGCCCGATCCGGAAGCCCTTGAGCCCGGGGCCCTCCCGGGTGCCGGCCAGCGCGGCGGCGCCGGCGTTCGGCGCCCCGGTGCGGTGGGGCCGGCCGTCGCCGGTGAACTCCGGGTCGACGTCGAAGCCGGCCAGCTGGACGTAGTTGGTCCGGTAGTCGACGCCGGCGCGCAGCGGCGTGCCGGCCGAGGCGGCGAGCTTGCCGGCGGCCTCGAACTGGCGCAGCCCGATGATCCTGGTGTTCTCGAACTCGTCCTCGGTCGGCCCGCTGCCCGGCCGGTGGTTCAGGTTGGGCGACATGTCACCCGAGTTGGTCTGCGCGAACGCCGCGACGAACCCCACCTCGCCGGCCAGGTAGTCGGCGCCCTCGACCAGGCGCTCCCAGTGGTATGCCGCGTAGCCCTTGTTGTCGCCGCTGATCAGCGCGTTGTGGTTGGTCATCGAGGTGCCGTGGGTGGCGAACCAGTTGATCGCCGCGACCGGTGTGCCGTCTCGGTCGACCCGCAGCAGCGTGGTCTGCGGGTCGATCGCGTCGGGGAAGAACGCCCGGTCCGACTCGGGGTTGCGCGCCCAGGCCACCGGCGAGCGGTTCGCGCTGGCGTCGGACAGCTCGCCGTGCGCCAGGGTCAGCGTGGCCTCCGCCAGGTCGGCGTGCGCGGCCTCGATCGCCGCGACCATGCCCTCGACGATCGCCGTGAAGGTCTTGTCCCGGAAGCCGTGCGTGGTCAGGTTGTACAGCCGGTGGTGGGCGTAGCCGCCGGGGCCGCAGTGGGTGTGCGTCGCGGTGATCATCGTGTTCCGGTCGGTGTACCGGTCACCGTGGCGCAGGCCGACCCGCCGCAGCACCTCGCGGTGGATCGAGTCGAAGATCAGCGGCAGGTCGTTCACCACGATCAGCAGCCGGCGCCCGGTGTCCGCGTCGACCACGGCGAACGCCCGCGCCCGCAGCCGCAGGTGGATGCCGGCGCTCTGCTGCTCGGGCTTGCCGTAGCCGAGCAGCCCGCACTCGGCCGCCTCCCCGGTGATGTCGGCGATGCCCCGACCGACCAGGAACCGGCCCGCGCCTTCGGCTGTCACTGATGTTCCTCCAGGTCCGGTCGGTCAGGGGCGCGGGCCGAGCACCCGGTCCAGGTAGTCGTTGGTGAACACGCCGGTCGGGTCGAGCTGGTCGCGCAGCGCGACGAAGTCGTCGAAGCGGGCGTAGCGCGGGCGCAGCGCCTCGGCGTCCAGAGTGTGCATCTTGCCCCAGTGCGGCCGCCCGCCGACGTCGGCCAGGATCTTGCCCATCGCGTCGAAGAACCGCCGGTAAGGCAGCCGGTGGTACTGGTGGAACGCGATGTAGGCGCTGTCCCGCCGATAGGTCGGGGCCAGCCAGATGTCGTCCTGGGCGACGAACCGGACTTCCAGCGGGAAGGAGACCCGCTCGTCGTGGCTGTCCACCCAGCGCTTGATCTCGCGCAGCACGTCGACCACCGCGGCGCGCGGGATGGCGAACTCGCCCTCGTTGAACCGGGTGTCCCGCTGCGAGGCGAACACCGTGTAGGAGTAGTCGACGGTCTCGCTCGCGGACACTCCGGCGGTGATCGCCCTGGTGATCGCGGGGATCGCGGCCGGCACCCGGGTGCCCACCCGCATGGCCAGCTCCAGCACCCGGTTGGTCAGCAGCTCGTTCTCCACCAGGTCGCGCAGCCGGCCGATCGGGCGGCGGGGCGTGTCGCAAGGCAGCCGGGTGTTCGTGGTGGTCAGCGCGGTAGTGCTGTGCGGGAACCAGAAGAACTCGAAGTGGTCGTTGTGATCCACCCGGGAGTGCAGCTCGTCCAGCGCCTGCTCGAGCGGCATCGGCTCGGCGACCGAGCGCAGCACGTACAGCGGCTCGCACTGCAGCGTCACCTCGGTGACCACGCCGAGCGCGCCGAGGCCGACGCGGGCGGCCGCGAACAGGTCCGGCCGCTCGTCCGGCGCGCAGCGCACCCGGCTGCCGTCGGCGAGCACCAGCTCCATGGCCCGGATCTGGGTGGAGATGCCGCCGAACCGGATCCCCGTGCCGTGGGTGCCGGTCGCGGTGGCGCCGGCGATGGTCTGTCGGTCGATGTCGCCCATGTTGGTCAGCGCGAGGCCGGCGGCGGCCAGCAGCGGGTTGAGCTTGTGCAGCGTGATGCCGCCCTGCACGGTGACCTGCCCGCTGTCGCGGTCCAGCGCGACGAGCCGGTCCATCCGGTCCAGCCGCAGCGCAACGCCGTCGGGCACCGCGATCTCGCTGAACGAGTGGCCGGAGCCGACCGGCTTCACCCGCAGCCCGTCCCGGGCGGCCGCCTTGACCGCCATGGCGACCTCGTCCGCGTTGGTCGGGACCACCACGCGGGTGGGACTGGCCTGTAGCCGGCCACTCCAGTTCCGCCAGACGGCGGGTTCGGCGCTCATATCCCGACGGTAGGGGCGCCGCCCACGGGTTGGGAAACACCAGCTTGAGCAGCTATTTACACTCATTCGTTGTGGATGCCTCGACGCGCCGGCTGCGGTACTTCGTTGCGGTCGCCGAGGAGCTGCACTTCAGCCGGGCCGCCGCCCGGTTGTTCGTCGCCCAGCAGGCGCTGAGCAAGCAGACCAAGGAGCTCGAGGACGCAATCGGCGTGCCGCTGCTGCGCCGCACGACCCGGTCGGTCGAGCTGACCCCGGCCGGCGAGGTGTTCCTGCTTGCCGCCCGGGAGGCGCTGGCGGTGCTGGACTCCGGGGTCGACGCCGCCCGCCGGACCGGCCGAGGCGAGGTCGGCACGCTCAAGGTGGGTTTCATCGTCGGGGCGGCGCTCGAGCTGACCGCGCCGCTGTTCGAGGAGTTCGCCCGGCGCAACCCGAGGGTCGAGCTGGAGATGCGGGAGTACCGGTTCGGCGACACCTCGGCGGGCCTTACGGAGGGCTGGTCGGACGTGGCGTTCATCCGGCTCCCGGTCGCCGTCCCGGACCTGGAGTTCGAGGTGCTGTTCACCGAGCCCCTGGTCGCGGCGCTGCCGAGGAACCACCGCCTGGCGGGCCATCACACGGTGAGCGCGCAGGAGATGACCAAGGAGACCCTGGCCGTCGGCCGCTCCGAGGACACCGAGTGGCAGCGGTTCTGGGCGCTCGACGACTACCGCGACGGCGACGCCGATCGGCGGATCCTGAGCACCGCCTCGCAGACCGAGGAGGTGGAGATCATCGCGGCCGGCGCGGCGTGCGCGGTGACCGTCGCCGGCGCCGCCCGCTACCTGCCGCACCCGGCGCTGCGCTACGTGCCGATCGACGGCGTCGAGGGGTCCGCGCTGGCGGTCGGCTGGCGGGTCGGGGAGCGTACGCCGCTGGTCGAGCGGTTCCTGGCCGTGGCCACCGAGGTCCGCGACCGGGAGACCGAGCTGCGCGCGCGGATCGAGCACCCCTTCGCCGCCGAGTAGCACCGAGCCGGTGCACGACGGCCCGGTCCACAACCAAAAGGCGTGGATCACCGAGGAACCGGTGTTTCCCACCGGCGCGCCCCGCGGCCTAGCGTCATCTCCCACTCCACCCGACCAGCCCGGGCGGTGGATGACGACCGGAGGATCCGGCCATGACGCAGACCCCGCCCAACCGGTGGTCGGTGATCGCCGCGTTCGCCCTCGTCGGCGCGGCGACCCAGATCCTCTGGCTGAACTTCGCCGGGGTCACCACGGTCGCCGCCGAGCACTACGGCGTGTCCGAGAACGCCATCGGCTGGCTCGCCCAGGTTTTTCCGCTGTGCTATGTGGTGCTGGCGATCCCGGCCGGGCTGGTGCTGGACCGGTGGTTCCGCGTCGGGCTGGCCGCCGGCGCGGTGCTGACCGCGGTCGGGGCCGGCCTGCGACTGGTCGGCGACGGCTACGGCTGGCTGCTGGCCGGCCAGGTCGTGGCGGCCGTGGCCCAACCGCTCGTGCTCAACGCCATCACCGGCGTGACCGGCCACTACCTGGTGGCGAAGGACCGGCCCACCGGCATCGCGGTCGGCACGGCGGCGACCTTCGCCGGCATGGTGATCGCGTTCGTGCTCTGCGCGCTGCTGCCGGGCGCCGGCCAGCTCACCACGCTGACCGCGATCGGCGCCGGCTTCGCGGTGCTGGCCGCCGTCGCCCTGCTCGCCGCGCTGCGCCGGCCGGGACAGCAGCGCCACGCCCGCCCCCCGGCCGGCCTCGGCGCGCTCCGGCTGGCCCTGCGCGACGGGTTCATCCGCAAGCTCTGTGCCTGCGTGTTCCTGCCGTTCGGCGTGTTCATCGCGCTGACCACGTTCGCCCAGGCGCTGCTCGCGCCGGCCGGGGTGCCCGCCGCCACCGCCAGCCTGATCCTGCTCGGCAACGTGCTCGCCGGCGTGGTCGGCTGCGCGGTGCTGCCCGTCCTGGTGGTCCGGTGGCGCAAGGAGCTGCCCATGCTGATCGTCGGCATGGTGCTCAGCGCGCTCGCGATCGGCTGGCTCGCGGTGGCACCGGGGGTGGTCTCGGCCGCCGTCTCGCTCGCCCTGATCGGGTTCGTGCTGATCCCCGCGTTGCCCGTCGTGCTGGAGCTCACCGAGCGCCGTACCGGGGAGGCCGAGGGCACCGCCGCCGGGCTGGTCTGGATGGCCGGAAACGTCGGCGGCCTCGTGGTCGCAGGAGTCGTCGGGCTCCTCGTGCATCGCCCCGGGCCGGCGTTCTGGCTGCTGGCCGCCCTCGCGCTGGCCGGCACGCCGATCGGCCTGCGGCTGCGTCACGACATCGCCCGGCTGCGCTCCGGCGGGTCAGCTTCCGTCGAGGCCGCCGCACCGGCCCGCCACTAGTTCAGTGGTCGGCGGCCCACTGCTTGGACTGGGCCCGGACCAGGTCGAGCAGGTCGCCGGCGGCCACGTTCAGGTCGAACACGTGCAGGCCGAGTACCGGGTTCGACTGCATGATCTTCTCGAGGCCGTTGACCTGCAGCCAGGTCAGCCGTCCCTGCCGGCCGATCGCGCTGAAGCACTGTCCGGTGACCTCGCCGGGCGGGGTGAAGAAGCCGGTCGGGTAGTCCGGCGCCCGGTAGTCGCCGAACAACAGGGTCAGCCCGCCGTCGGGCGCCAGTGCGTTGCCGCGCAGCAGCTGCCGGGTCGGCAGGTAGGGGTGCAGCGGGGTCCGCGCGCCCGGTGCGTCGCCGGCCAGGATCGCGGCGGGGTTGATGCAGATGCGCTCGTGCTCCGGGTCGGGCGCGGTCCCGGTGCCGCCGTCCGGGGGGACCGACGGGTCGCGGTGGTAGGACGCGTAACCGGTTACGCAGCCGGTGGGGATCGGCTCGTCGGCGCCGTCCCGCGTGCAGACCGGGATGTGCTGGAACGTCGAAACCGGGTCGTCGCCGCCGCCCTCGGTCCTGCCGAGCGGCACCGTGACGTCGCCGCCGGGCAGGTAGAGGCCGACCAGCTGCTCCGCGGCCGGCTTGCCGTCGAAGAACTCCTTGACCAGCCCGACCACCATGCCGACGCCCTGGGAGTGGCCGATCAGCACGAGGCCGCGGCGCTTGCCGGTGGACCGGTCGACGTTGTCGTGGTTCCAGTACTCCAGGAACGCCTGGCGCACGTCCTGCGCGGGGGTCTTCGTGTCCGGCGGCACGAGTACGGCGGTGACCCCGTCCAGCAGCGTGCTCTGCCGGTACAGCGGGGCGAACATCCGGCAGTGCCCGGCGAACCGGGCGACCTGCGTCAACGCCACCGCGACCTCGTTGTCCAGCCGCGCCGGCGGGTTGGACCCGATCCGGAGCAGCGGGTTGCTGACCACGTCGACGGTCGGATACACGTAGAAGCAGTCCACCGGCGGGTCGGACCGGGCCGGCAGCGGCTCGGTCGAGGTGCCGCCGTCCGGGGCGACGTCGGTGGCGTCCAAGGACGTCGCGTAGCCGTCGTTGTACCGGCCGGTCAGTGCCCGGTCGGTGGGGTTGCCGTCGGCGTCCTGACCGCAGGCGTTGCCGGGCAGGCCGGGCTTGCAGATCCAGACCGGGTGCCTCAGCGGAGGCAGCGGGCCCGGCGGGGGCAGCGGCAGCGCGGACAGCGGCAGCGCGGACAGCGGCAGCGCGGACAGCGGCAGCGCGGACAGCGCCGCGCCGGCCGTGGCCGGCGGCGCCGAGGGCACGGCGGCGTGCGCCACCCCGCCCATTAGCCCGGTGGCCAGTAGCCCGGCGGCGGCCAACACAACGCTGACCGTGGACGCGAGCGCGCGCACCGGTGCCTCCTGGGTCTGGAAAACCTCGCCGACCTGGGGAAATCCCCGCGCCGGCCGATGCGGCGGTGGCGGCCCGCCCACCCCCGAACTCGGCCGACCCCACGGGACCCAACGACCCGCCAGAGCTCAGGTCACGAACCCGATGGCGGCACGCTCTGGTCGGAACGCCGGCCGTGGAGAACGTGGTGCTGCTCGCAGGCGCTATTCGCCCGGTTGGCAGACCGCGTGCCGCTGCTCGGGCAGGGTCGGGTCGCCGCGCTGGACCCGCTCGGGGTGGGCTGCGCGTTCGGTGCCGCGGTGTTCTGGGCGGCCTACATCCTGCTCAGCGCGCGTACCGGGGCGCGCTTCCCGAAGGTCGACGGCCTCGCGCTCGCCATGGCGGCGGCCGCCCTGCTCACCCTGCCGCTCGGCGTCGGCACCGGGCGGTCCGCGTTGCTCGACCCCGTGGCGCTCGGCCTCGGCGCGGTCGTCGCCGGGCTGTCCTCGGTGCTGCCCTACACGTTGGAGCTGCGCGCCCTGCGCAGGCTGGCGACGCCCACGTTCGCCGTGCTGATGAGCCTCGGCCCGGCGATCGCGGCGCTGGCCGGCTACCTCGTGCTCGGCCAGCGGTTCAGTCTCGGGCAGGCGCTCGCCGTCGGGCTCGTGGTCACCGCCAGCGCGGGGGCGGTCTGGGCGGCGTCGCGCGGCGGGCCTACTCCGCCGCGACGTCCTCGCTCAGCGGCGGGGCGATCTTGACCGGCTTGCCCCAGCTCGCGTAGTGGGCGTCCAGGGTGAACGTGCCCTCGGTGCCGGGGGTCTGCTGGCTGGCCACGGTTCGCACCAGGTTGTTCTTCTCGTCGACCCACATCTTCAGGTCCTGGCTGGTCTGGCCCCCCGCGACGGCAGTCTTCGCGGTCAGCGCGGAGGCCGGGTTGCTCCGGTCGGCGGCCGCCTTGGTCAGGTCGATCCGCAGGTCGTAGCGGACGGCGGGGGACCCGTCGATCGGCTCCTCCGCCGAGTCCACGATGCTCACCGCGTCGCCGTACCGAGTGATCATCTGACCGGGCTGCAGGTTCTCCCGCAGCGACTCGATCAGCGGGTTGAAGCTCTGCACGAACGAGTCCCGCGACTCGGGCGCGAGCTGCAGCCACGTCTTGCGGGGCGGCAGCGCGATGTCGGGCGGCGGCTTGAGGAACGCGGTGCCCGGCAGGATCACCAGGTCGACGTCGCCAGGTACCCCCGGACCCCGGTCCAGCTGCTCGGCGACCTGCATCGACGGGCCCTCGTCGTCCATCCGCACGACCCCGACCCCGTCCACGTCGGATTTCGGCTGCCCTTCGATACTGCCGGTGAGGGTCACCGTGGCCGTCCGGCTGGCCTTCTGCGCGGCGGTGATGGCGGTGCCGAGGTCGGCCGCCGAGCTGAAGATTGGCAGCGGCGGCGGCGGGGGTGGGGGCAGCTTGTCGTGGCTGGCGCACCCGGCCAGCAGACCGGCGGCCACGGCGATCGAGAGCAGCGGAGCGACACAACGCATGTGTGGGGCCCTCCCGGCCATGGTCGAGGGTGCTCTGGGAACCGAATCCGAGCAAACCCGGTCCCTGCGGGAGCCCAAATTGAACCAGGTACCGCCGTTCGGGCCCCTTCCGGCACCGGCGGTGCGGCCATCGGCCCAGTTCGGGCACCGTGGTAAGGCCGGCGGCCCGGCCGAGCGGCGCACCGTCGGCGGTCGCCCCGGTGGCTACGCTGAGAAAATGACCGGCGACTCTCGAGCCGTGGTGTCCGATATGGACAGCGCCGCCGCCGTATTTGCCGAGGTGCGCCCGAGGCTCTTCGGTATTGCGTACCGAATGCTCGGCAGCCCGATGGATGCCGAGGACATCGTGCAGGAGGTCTGGCTGCGCTGGCAGGCCTACGACCGGGCCACCGTGCGGGACCCGCCGGCTTTTCTGGCCACCGTCGCGACGCGACTGTCCATCAACGCGACCCGGTCCGCCAGGGCCCGCCGCGAAAAATATGTCGGCCCCTGGCTGCCCGAGCCAGTCGATACCAGCGCCGACCCCGAGCTGGGTGCCCAACGCGGAGAGGCACTGGAGCTCGCGGTCCTGCTCCTGCTGGAGAAACTCGTCCCGACGGAACGGGCCGCATACGTGCTGCGGGAGGCGTTCGACTACCCCTACCCGCAGATCGCGGGCATTCTCCAGGTGCGGGAGGAAAATGCTCGGCAACTCGTTAGCCGGGCCCGCAAACACATTTCCACCGAACGCAGCGCACCGGTCGGGTCGGACCAGCAACGCCGCCTTCTCTCGGCATTTCTCGCGGCGGCCCAGACCGGCGATCTGCCCGCCCTGGAGCAGCTGCTCACCGCCGATGTGATCAGCTACTCCGACGGTGGCGGCGCGGTGCGCGCAGCGAAGATCCCGGTGGTCGGCCGGACCCACGTCTCGCGGTTCGTCGCCGCGTTCGCGGGGCACTTCTGGGCCGGCGTCACGCTCACCTGGCTGGAGACGAACGGGCAGGCATCGGTGCTGGTCTCGCGCGATCACACCGCCGTCGCGTTTGTCACCGCGGGTGCCACGGCGGACGGTATCGACCGCCTGCTGTGGGTGTTGAACCCAGCCAAGCTGGCCAGGTTTGCGCCGGTGGCAGAGCTGCCGGAGTCGCCAGAACCGAGGTCGGCGGTCGCCGAAGGATGACCTGCGTCTCGTCATGTCCCGGCCCGGCGGTGCGGTGGCCGAGCGCACCCTCGTACCGGCCGGGCGGCCTGTTGCTCGGCACCGCGGTGCTACCTGGTGGCTACCAGGACGCCGACGAAGATCGCGGCGAACAGGAACCAGGCTCCGACACTGGCCTTCTCGGCCCCGCCGCCCTTGCCTCCAACCCGACGGAAGAAGAAGGACAGCACCACGTACGCGGCGCCGAACAGGAAGGCCAGTGCCAGGAACCCTCCGGCGGCATCCTTGTGGGCAGCGGCGGCGAGAATGCTCATGATCGAAACCCCGTGTCCTCGAGCGGGGCCTGAACGGTCCGAGCGGACACGTCGGCCCCGGGCGACAAATCACCCGATAGTGTGACACCGGTCACTATCGAACGGGTTCGAACAGCTGGTTTCGGTTGCGTTCGCAAATAGTCGGCCGGTTCGGGCTCGGGGCGTCGGGGTGGGGCCGGGCGGCCGGGCGGGCCGGGCTAGCTGGCCGGTCGTACCGGGCGGCGAGTGCGACGTGAGTCTGGTGTTCGGTGCTGAAAAACCGGACTCAGGTTGCGCTCGGTGGGGCAGTGCGGCCAGGTCAGGCGTGGTAGGGGGCCGTCGATATGCTCGGGCGACCCCACTGCGCCAGTCGCCGGTACCCGCGGGATCGCTCCGTCAGCAGTTGGTCGCGACATGGCGTTCCAGACCCGGTCGTTCGAGTTTCGGTAGAGGAGCCCGGTTCAGGATGTTGTCGCGGAATTGGCTGCAAGACGTCTCGGCGTTGATCGCCCGGGTCGGCATCGGGCTCATCTGGGTGTCCCACGGCTGGCCCAAGATCCAGAACCCGGGCGAGGTGGCCACCGAGTTCGCGCAGCTGGGCGTCTACCTGCCCACGGTGTCGGCCTGGTTCGCCGCGATCGTCGAGTTCGTCGTGGCGATCGCCTTCATCGTCGGCATCGGGCTGCCCTTCGCGGGGATCCTGCTCGTGCTGGACGCGGCCGGCGTCATCTACTTCAGCGTCGGCATCACCGGGTTCATCCACCTGGAGGGCGACTCGCAGCTGGTCTTCGTGCTTGCCATGGGTTCGCTGATCGCGGCGTTCCACGGTGGCCGGTACTCGATCGACCAGCGGTTCAACCTGTTCCAGCCGAGCAGGGCCAAGGTCGGTACCGCGGCCTGACCACGCTGACCTGCCGAGCTGGCGGCCCCAGTTCGGCAGGTCAGCGCCTGGTCGATCCGGCTGTCAGTTCGAGCGGCCGGCGAGCGCGGGGCTCTTGGCCCGCTGCCGCACCCGGCGCATCCGGCGGGCGGTGGTGAGCTTGCCCCGGGCGGCGCGCAGCATCGCGATCTGCGTGGCCAGGTGCATGTAGTAGCGCCACCTGGCGGTCCGGTTGCCCAGCCGCCGCGACGCCGCGTAGGCAAACTGCACCGGGTCCATCTCGGGGTCGTCGAGCATCTCGGGCACGCGCTCCAGGAAGCGCATGCTGTTGCCCGCCTCGTGCTGCACGTGGTCGATCACCGGGCGGCGGGTGGCGTCGTAGGCGCGCAGTGCGGCCGGTACGTCGTCGCCGTGGGCGTTGACCGCCTCGGCCAGCGCCACCGCGTCGCCGATCGCCAGCCGGGTGCCCGAGCCGATCGAGAAGTGCGTGGTGTGTGCCGCGTCGCCGACCAGCGCGATGTTGCCGGAGTACCAGCGGGCGTTGCGCACCTGCTTGCCGCGCTGCCCGGTGACCGTGCACGACTCGTCCAGCTGGCTGATCAGCCGGTGCCCGTCCAGCTGGCGGTGGAAGATCCCCTCCAGCGTCTTCAGGCACTCCCGAGGGCCGAGCTGGTCCAGGCCGAGCCCGTGCCAGGTCTGGGGCGGGCACTCCACCACGCAGGTGCTGCGGTGCTCGTCCAGGTAGTAGCAGTGCAGCCAGATCCAGCCGGCCTCGGTGTGCTCGAACACGTACTGGAACGGGCCGAACAGCTTCTCGGTGCCCAGCCACATGTAGTAGTTGCGGCCCACCTCGATGGTGGTGCCGAAGGTGAGCGGGTCAGCCTCGCGCAGGCCACTGTTGATGCCGTCCGAGGCGACGACCAGGTCCACGTCGGCGAACTCTGAATCGTTACTGAGGTCGGTGACCTCCCGCTCGAAGTGCAGCTCGACGCCCAGCTCGCGGGCCCGCGCGACCAGGATCTCCAGCATCCGCAGCCGGCTCATGCTCAGCCCGTAACCGCCGAGGTAGGCGGTTGGCTGGTCGGCGATGTGCACCTCGATGCCGTCCCAGACCCCGCAGGCCGCCTCGATCTGGGTCGCGGTGACCGGGTCGTTGGCGTGCAGGTTGGTCAACATCTCGTCCCAGAAGGCGAAGCCCCACCCGTAGGTGACGCCTTCCGGCCCGCGCTCGAACACGCGGATGTGGTGCTCGGGGTTGTGCAGTTTGGTGAGGATGGCGAAGTACAGGCCCGATGGCCCGCCGCCGATGCACACGATCTCCACGTTGTCAGCCCTTCTGGCGTTCACCGCGCCGCCGGGCGGGGCCGGCCGGGGTGGCGGCGGTCAGCTCGATGCCTGCTGGTGTCTCGTTGCCTACGCGTGGGGAGCTCACGGCTTGTGGGGAGTGCCGATGACCGGTTACCCAACCACGACAATGCTGAGGGCGATCATCAGGGTGTTCATACTGGGCCACGTCGCTCGGACCAGGCGCAACTCATCGTTCGGGTGACACGGGGACTCAGGTGACTCTCAGAAATGAACACTAGGGCGTCACCGAGGGCCGAGTTCGACCGGGTCGGCCCGGCCGCTCAATCCTGAGAACACGATCGGGGCAACCATCCCGCGACCCCGCTATCGATCCAGGTGGGGCCCACTGCGGCCGGGGCGCGGCTGTCCTTCGAACGGTCTCAGGTTGGCCATGATTGGGTACGCGGGCGCTGCGCAGGGCGCCGGAAAGGTGACAACGTGGATTTCGTGTGCGTCGGCGGCGGGCCGGCAGGGCTGTACTTCGCCATTCTGACCAAGCTGCGTGATCCCGACGCCGACGTGACGGTGTTGGAGCGCAACCCGGCCGGCGTCACGTTCGGCTGGGGCGTCACGTTCTCCGACGATGTGCTGGACGGGCTGTACGAGGGCGACCCGGTGAGCGCGGCGGAGATCCAGCGCAACCCCGCGTCCTGGACCGACCAGGTGGTGCGCCTCGGCGAAGCACCGCTCGCGCACCTGGGTGGCTACGGCTTCGCCATCGGGCGGCACCGGCTGCTGGAACTGCTGGCCGAGCGGGCCACCGGGCTCGGGGTGAAGATCCGCTACGAGTTCCCGGTCGACGACCCGGCCGCGCTGGCCGAGTTCGGTTCCGCCGACCTGGTGCTCGCCGCCGACGGGGCCAACAGCAGGCTGCGCGGCTGGCACGCCGAGGAGCTCGGCACGGCCACCGAGCAGGGGCAGAACCACTACATCTGGCTGGGCGCCGCGAAGGTGTTCCCCGAGTTCGAGTACGCGTTCACGCGGACCGAGGCCGGCTGGGTCTGGTTCTACGCCTACCCGTTCGACGAGAACACCACCACGTTCATCGCCGAGTGCGGCCCGGACACCTGGCGCCGCCTCGGCTTCGACACGCTCGGGCCGGCGGAGTGCCTGAAGGCGCTGCAGGGGATCTTCGCGCGGCACCTCGACGGCAAGCCGCTGCTGATCCAGGCCAAGGGCGAGGACGCCACCCAGCCCGCGCCGTGGGCCAGGTTCAACTGGGTCACCAACCGCGCCTGGTACCACGGCAACATCGTGCTCGCCGGCGACGCCGCGCACACCACGCACTTCTCCATCGGCAACGGCACCAAGCTGGCCTTCGACGACGTGCTGGAGCTGAACCGCCAGCTCGCCGCGCACCCCGGCGACGTACCCGCCGCGCTGGCCGCCTACCAGGAGGCGCGGGTGGCCGCCGTCGGTGCCCGCCAGCAGGTCGCCCGGCACAGCGCGCGCTGGTTCGAGCAGGTCGACCAGTTCACCGGGCTGCCCCCGACGGAGTTCGCCTACGCGCTGCGCACCCGGGGCGCCGCCTCCCGCCCGGCGCCGTCCGGGCTGGGCTGGCTGCTGCACCGGGCCACCCAGCTGTCCGTCGGCCGCGGCCTGCGCGGCCTGGTCAGCTCGTGGCGGCGCCGCCAACGTGCCAGGAACCGGGCGGAGCCGCCGGCGCATGCCACCTGACTCCGTCCGGAGCAGTGCACTCGGCCGCGCGGGGTCCGGCCCGGGCGGCCCGTATCGTTTTCCCATGACGTGGACCCGGGCCGGCGCGGCCGATCGGTGCGATCGGTGGGCCCGGTGACGGCGGTGGACGGCGATCCGCCCGTCGCCACGGCGCGCAACTCCGCGACCGTGGCCATCTGGACCCTGCTCAGCCGCGCGACCGGACTGCTGCGCGTGGTCGTGATCGGCGCCGTGCTCGGCCCGACCTACTTCGCCAACTGCTTCCAGTCCACCAACGTCGTGCCGAACATCGTGTTCTCGCTGATCGCCGGCCCGGTGCTGACCATGGTCGTGGTGCCCGGGCTGATCGGCGCGCTGGAGAAGGAGGGCGAGCAGCGGGCCCGCGAGGTGTTCTCCCGCGTGATGGGCTGGCTGCTGGCCATCGCCTTCGGGGTGGTCGTACTGCTGCTGGTCGCCTCGCCGGGCCTCGCCTGGACCCTGACCAGGGGCATCGCCGACCCGGCCGAGCGGGCCAGGGGGCTATGGCTGACCACGCTGCTGCTGATCATGGTCGTGCCACAGCTGCCGATCTACTGCCTGGTGCACCTCGGGGTGTCCGCGCAGCGCGCCCGGGGCAAGTTCGCGCTGTCCTCGGCCGCGCCGGCCATCGAGAACGTCGTGATGATCGGGACCGTGGTGGTCGCCGGTTGGTACTTCGGCAGCGGGATCGGGATCAACGACGTACCGCTGAGCATGGTGGTCACCCTCGGTCTCGGCAGTACCGCCGCCGTGGCGCTGCACGCGTCGCTGCAGCTGTTCGGTGCCGCCAGGGTCGGCATGCTGGCCTGGCCGTCCTTGCGCTGGCGCCGCGACCCCGAGGCCGCCGACGTGACCCGCCGGCTGTCCCGCTCCGTCGGCGTGGCCGCGCTGCCGTCGCTGGCCATGTACGTGCTGCTGGCGATCGCGGGCTCGGTACCCGGCGGCGTGTTCGTCGTCCAGCTGTCCTACTCGGTGCTGTACGCGCTGTCGTACCTGAGCGCCCGCGCGGTCGGCATGGCGTCGCTGCCGGAGCTGTCCGAGGCGGTCCGCCGGCAGGACGCGGTGGCCTTCGGCACGGTCTGGCGCCGCGGGCTGGCCTACGCGCTGATCGCCAGCCTGCCGCTGCTGGTGCTGCTCACGATCCTCGGCGGCCCCACCGCGAACATCCTGGCCAACGGCGAGCTGCGGCACGGCTCGCTGATCGGTCCGCTCGGTGTGTGCCTGGCCCTGGTCGCGGTGGCGCAGCTGGTCACCGGGCTGGCCGACCTCGGCAACCAGGCCCTGTACGCCCGCCTCGAGGACCGGGTGCCCCGGCTGGCCAGCCGCGTCACGCTGGTCGTCACGGTGGCGGTGGCCGTCGCCGCGCTGCTCGTGCCGGCCGGCGGCACCCGGCTGGTCTGGCTGGTGGTGGCCATCCTGGCCGGCGAGCTGGCGGCGGCCGCCATGGTGCTCGGCCAGATCCGCCGCGCCATTCGCCCGGAGCGCTTCATCGACCGCCGCCTGCTGTCCGGCACGCTGCTCGGCTCGCTGGCCATGGTGCCGCTGAGCGTGGTGGCCTGGTGGGTGCAGCGCACCTACGCCCCCGACCAGCTCGGCACGCTGGCCGTGCTCATCGTCGGTGGTGGCCTGGCGGTCGCCGCGTACGGCCTGGTGTTGAAGGCCACCTGGAAGCCTCGCTCCTAGCTGTGGTTTCGCGGTCGGGGTTCCCCCGGCCGGCGGTCCGGCGCGGTGTCGCTGACCGGGTCGGGGCCGGGCGTGTGTCAGACTGGTTGACGAGGGCGCCGCGCGAGGTCGCGGCCGGAGGCGATGTTGCCCCAGCCCTGCTGTCGGTACCGCCCGACCCATCGACCTAACTCCCGGCTCCGTCGGCCACCAGTCGACCCGAAGCGCCGGTGACCCCAGCCCGTTCCGCCCGCCGATGAACGTCGGCGCCACGGCCGGCCCGCCCCCGAATCCGCCGGCCCGTGGATCGAGGAGAGGAGCTCCCTGATGCTCGGCATCCCCAACCCCGTTGCCTATCCCTGCGCGAACTGCGGCGAGCCCGCCGTCCTGGCCGAGTACCCGACCGGCCTGCTCCCGGTGCACTGCGGCACCTACCGCGCGGCCTGCCGCCCCCCGAGGCGTGGCGCTGCCCGGCGTGGCTCGGGCGCGGCCTGGCGGCCGTCGCGGCGGGCCCGCACGGTGAGCGGCCCGCCCCGCCCCGGCCTGCTCACCGGCGTCCGAACGGTCCGCCACTCGCGGCCGGCCCGCCTACGTGCCGCCGCGGCCCAACTGGCCCGCCGGGTAACCCGCCGCCACTGACCGCCGGCGCACACACAGCCTCCGGCGCCGGCACACGGGCTTTGGACGTGGCACACGCGTTGTAACTCGTGTGTGGCGTCCGGAGTTTGTGTGCCGGCGGCGGTTAGTTCGGGCACGAGTTGGGGTACGTCAGGGGCGACCAAGTGCGAGGGAGTGGCGATGACCCCGGACAGCCACGGGCAGGGCAGGGCCGCCGGCCAGAGTGAGCAGTTGGTCATGCGGCGGTTCAACGAGTGGCTGGCCCGGCACGACGTGCCGGCCGAGCTGCAGGCCCGCTACCGGGTGCACGCCGAGCGCTACCTGCGCTGGCGGGCGAACCGGGCCGACACCGCCGCCGACCGCATCCAGTGGCGCTACTACACCCGGCTGCGCGACCACGGCGCCACCGAGGTCGAGCTGCAGATCGCGCGCACCTCGCTCGCCCTGCTGCGCCATGCCAGCGCCCAGCCCGCCTGACCCGGCCGGCATGGCTGACCCCGCCACCCGCCTGACCCCGCCACCCCGCCTGACCCGCCGGCATGGCCAACGCGCCGGCAGGCCTGACGCGCCAAACCCGCCGCCCCACTTGTCGTGGCTCACGCCCGACCACCGCACACACCGTCGTATCGCCGCACACACCGTCGACGCTGTGTGCGGCGATACGACGATGTGTGCCGTGCAAGCGGGCCGCGGGCACCAGGGCGGCGGGCACCAGGGCGGCGGGCACCAGGGCGGCTGAGCTTGGGGCGGCCACCCCGAGCCGCTGGACGGGCGGGTGTTCGGGCGGGTGGCTGGGGGTGTGCACCCCTGCCGTTGGGGGGAATGCCCCATCGAGTGCGGGGTCGAGTTGTCACATTCTGGACCTCGGAAGCGATGACCCACACAACGCCGCGACGACCGTCCGAACCCGTTGTGGCGTGTGCGAGGTCGCCGGCCTGAGTCTTCGGCCGCGGCCTCGACGGTCTGCATCGACCACTGCCGGGGAGGGCCTGCTGTGACCGTGACCGACCGCCTGCTGACCGAGAACGACCGACCGAGCCAGAAGTTGGACTTCGGCAACTACCCCACCGATCCGCCGGTCGACGTGCCGGGCGTACTGGTCCGGCTGGAGGCCCTGCAGGCCATCTTCGAGCAGCAGCCGCCCCGGTTCGCCGAGGACGGCCTGGCCTGTTTCAACTACCTGTACCGCGAGATCACCACCGAGGTCTGGGAGCAGATCCAGCTGGGCGGGTTCCGCAGCGAGGAGTTCATCAGCCGGCTCGACGTCGAGTTCGCGAAGCGCTACCTCGACGCGGTGGTGCCCCGCACGGACGGCCGTCCGGTGCCGGAGTCGTGGCGGGTGCTGATGGACCGCCGGTCGGAGCCGAAGATCAACCGCATCCAGTTTGCGGTGGCCGGTGTCAATGCCCACGTCGACTTCGACCTGGCGTTCGCGCTGCTCAACACGTGCCGTGCCTTGGGCCGCCCGTTCGGCAAGGACGAGCGGTACGACTACAACCGGATCAACGACATCTTCGGCGAGCACATGCGTTCGCTGCGGCGGCACTTCGAGGATCCCTGGATGCGTGTGCTGGACGGTGGGCTGCTGTCGCTCGCCGCCGACGAGGGCGGCGAGCTGATGGTGATCATCGCCAGGGATCTCGCCTGGAACCGGGCGAAGCGCCTCGCGACGCTGACCGGGCGCGAGTTCGACGAGGAGTCCACCGAGATCGATCACCGGGCCGCCGTCGCCGGCCGGGTCCTGCTCGAGGTGCCGCTGTTGTGACTCCCATCACCCCACGTCGCGGCGTTGCTTAGCCCTGGCCGCCTCGGGGGTGACTGAGTACCGTCACGCGCGTGGGGGAGGGGGCAACGACCGCGGCGCTGATCGGCCGGGACGCGGAGTTGGCCGAGCTGCTGGCCGACTTCGAGGCGGCCGGTTCGGGGCGGATGGCGGCCGTCATCCTGGGCGGCGACGCCGGCGTCGGCAAGACCCGGCTGGTGACCGAGTTCGCCGGGGCCGCGGCGGCCGCCGGTGCCGTCGTCCTGACCGGGCGCGGCATCGACATCGAGGACGCCCCGCCGTTCTGGCCGGTGATCTCCGCGCTGCGCCACGGCGTGCGCACCGCAACCGGCCGGGGCGCTGACGGGCGGGAGGTCGCCGACCTGCTCGGCCCGAGGCTGACCCGGCTGGACGAGCTGTCCGCGGAGACCGGGCCGAGGGTGCAGATCCTGGAGGCGCTCTACCGGACGATCGTGGAGCTGGCGCACCGCCGCGTTGTGGTGCTGGTCGTCGAAGACCTGCAATGGGTGGACCGTTCCACCCGCGATTTCCTGGTCTACCTGGTGGCCAGCCTGACCAGCGAACGGGTGCTGGTCGTGGGCACCTACCGCACCGCTGGGGACGCGCCCGGCATCGCCGGCATGCTGGTCGAGCTGCGCCGCCACCGGCAGGTGTCCTGGCGGGCGGTGGCGCCGTTGCGCCGGGACGGGCTGGCCAGCCTCGTGGAGCAGTGGGCGCCGGACCGGCCTGGCCTGGAGCCGCTGGTGTGGCAACGCTCGGCCGGCAACGCGTTCATTGCCGAGGAGACGGTGCGCGCGGTACTCGCCGGCGACGCGCTCGGCCTGCCCGCCACGCTCCGCGAACTGGTGCTGAACCGGGTGAGCTCGCTGCCGGCCACCGCGCAGCTCGTGGCGCGCGCCGTCGCGGTGAGCAGCGGCCCCCTGCCCCATCCCCTGCTGGCCGAGGTGCTCGAGCTACCCGGCGCGGCGCTGCTGGACGCGGTGCGCGCGGCGGCCGGGGCGGGCGTGGTGGTGGTCGACGAGCAGTTCGAGGGCTACCGGCTGCGGCACGGGCTGATGACCGAGGTCGTGGTGGCCGACCTGCTGCCAGGCGAACGGATCGAGCTGCACCGCCGCTACGCCACCGCGCTGTCCAAGGTCGCCGACGCCGAGCGCGCTCCGGCACCCCCGCCGGGCCAGACACCGGGCCAGACACCGGGCCAGAGCCAGAGTCAGAACCAGGGTGCGGACCGGGACTCCGCCGTCGCCGCGCTCGCCTCGAGCGCCCGGCTGGCCCACCACTGGCAGCACGCCGGCGCCCCGGAGCGCGCGTTGACCGCCATCGTGGCCGCCGCGCAGGCCGCCGAGCGGATCCGGGGCTACGCGGAGGCGCACCGGCACTGGCTGCGTGCCGCGGAGCTGACCGCCGCGGTGCCGGTCGCGGCCAGGGTGCTGCCGCACCCGGAGTGCCTGGAACGGGCGGCGGAGGCGGCGCATCTGGCCGGCGAGCACAACGACGCGGTGGATCTGTTGGAGCAGCGGCTGGCCGAACCCGCGGCGGCGGGCGACGTGGCATCGGCGCTGCTCACCGCCCGATTGGGCCGGTATCTGCACGCCGCCGGGCACAGTGGCAGGGCCGCACGCGCCTACCGCACGGCGACGTCACTGCTGCCGGAGCACGGCATGGCGGCCGAGCGGGCCGAGGTGCTAGCCGGGCACGCCGCCGTGCTGCTGCAGGGCGGCGAGTTCGCGGCGGCCGGCTCGGTGGCCAGGCGCGCGCTGCAGCTCAGCCGGGCGGCCGCGTTGCCCTCGGTGCAGGCGCGGGTGCTGGCCATCCTGGGCTTCAGCCGGGCCTACCTGGCGGACACCGAGAAGGGCTCCAGCGCGCTGGTCGAGGCGTTGGCGGTGGCGGAGCGGACCGGCGCGCCGACGGCGATCGGCGAGGCCTACCTGCGCCGGGCCGAGCTGCTGTCCGGTCCACTGAACCAGCTGGTCGACGGGGTGGCCTGCGCGCGGGAGGGCGCCGCTCGGGTGGCCGGGCTGGGGCTGTCCCGCACCGCTGGGGTGGCGCTGCTGGCGCTGGCGGCCAACGGGCTGTTCCGGCTGGGCCGGTGGGACGAGGCGGAGCGGGCGGTGGCCCAGGCCTGGCAGCTGGAGCCGACCGGTGGTGAGGCGCTCGAGGTCCGGCTGGCCCGCTGCCGGCTCGACGTGGGGCGGGGCCGTTTCGACTCCGCCGAGCACGACCTGGCAGCGGTCGAGCTGCTCACCGCGTCCTCGGTCGGGCCCCGGCACCGGCTGCCCCTGCTGATCCTGCGGGCCGGCCTGGAGATGTGGCGGGCCCGCCCGGACCTCGCGGTCGGCCACGTCGAGGAGGGCCTCGGCCTGGTGGAGCTGGAGACGGTGGACATCTGGCTGGTGGCGCCGCTGCTCTGGCACGGCACCCGGGCGTGGGCGGAGATCAACCGGCTCGGGCTGCCGCCGCTCTCGGCGGAGCAGACCCGGCGGCTGCGGGGGCACTGCGCCGAGCTGGTGCGCCGCAGCGCCGGCACGGTGCCCGCGGTCCGGGACGTGATCACGACCTACGCCGCGATGTGCACTGCCGAGACCGCCAGGGCCGAAGGCCGATCCGACCCGGCGATCTGGGCGCAGGTTCGGCAGCTGTTGGACCAGCGCGACCAGCCGTACCCGGCCGCGTACGCCCGGCTGCGGCGGGCCGAGGCGCTGTTCGCCGAGCGCGCCAGGTCGTCGGCGGCCACCGAGGAGCTGGTGCTCGCCGAACGCACCGCGCGCGCCCTCGGCGCCGCGCCGTTCCTGGCCGAGATCACCGACCTGGCCCGCCGGGCGCGGGTGCAGCTCGACCCACCGGACTCCGCCGACGAGGACATCCCGTCACCGAGGCGCGGCACCGAGTCCGCCCTGGACGCGCTGACCGCCCGGGAGCTGGAGGTGCTCACCGAGCTGTCCTCTGGGCTGACCAACCGGCAGATCGCCGGCCGGCTGTTCATCAGCGAGAAGACCGTCGGCGTGCACGTCAGCCGGATCTTCGCCAAGATCGGCGTGCACAGCCGGGTGCAGGCCAGCGCGCTGCTGCACCGGGCACGTCCGTCAGGCGGCGAGTCCGGGGCCGGCTGACGCCTCGCCGAACAGCAGCCGCAGCTGGCGTAGCGCCCTGGCCCGGGTCGGCCCGATGCTGCCGACCGGGATGCCGGTGCGCCGCGCGATCTCCGCGTAGCCGGGCGGGTTGTCGTCGAACAGCGCGTACATCAGGGCCCTGGCGCGCGGGTGCAGCTGCGCCATCAGCTCCCGGAGCCGGCGCGCGGCCATCGCGTTGACCACGCGCTGCTCGACGTCGGCGGACGGGTCGACGAACGCCTCGACCTCGGCGAGCGGCTCCGCACCGGCCCGGCCGTTCAGGATCCGCAGGCACTCGCGGCGCGCGGTGGTGGCCAGCCAGCCGGGCAGTGCCTCGGGCTCGCGCAGCTGCCGGTGGTGCTCGAACAGGCGCAGCCAGGTGCGCTGCACCGCATCCCTGGCGTCGGCCTCCTGCAGCCGGTAGGGCCGCACCACCGCAGCCAGCAGGTGCTCGAACCGTCGCACCAACTGGTCCCAGGCGGCGGCTTCCCCCTCGCGGGCCGCGCACAGCAGCTCGGTCGTGGTCAGCGGACGGGTCGGGCTGGGCGCGAGGCTCACCGGGACGCTCCTGCTTCTCGATTGTCTGGAGGCCTCAGCCTCGATCAGTACCGCGCGCGGCGCGTCAGGTGAACGCCCTACGCGGGCCCCCCGGGACGCCTTATTTCGGCCGACGGGCGCGTTCGCCGACCGCGACCGGGACCGGGACCGTGACCGCCGCCACATCCCAACCGATGTATCACCGGGCCCGCCCACCGCTCTGAACCGGTGAACAGATTTGAAGGGGGCCGAGATGGCGGAGACGGGCGACAGGCAACGGATGATCGAGACGACCCGGCACCCTGGCCAGGGCGCGGCCGGGGTGTGGGCGGCCATCGACGCGCTGCGCGGCGCGGCCGAGCGGGCTGCGCCGAGGCGGCGCGGCGGGCTCGCCTGCTTCGACTACCTGTACCGCGAGATCACCAGGGCGGTCCGCCAGCAGGTGGACCGTGACGAGCTCCTGGACGCCGCCTTCATCGCCAGGGTGGACCTGGAGTTCGCCACCCGCTACTTCGACGCGGTCTTCGCCGATGAGTCCGGCACCGCGCTGCCGGACGTGTGGCGGGTGCTGCTGGTCCGCCGCCCCGCGCTCGACGTGGACACGCCGAGGTTTTCAGCGGTGAGGATGTCGCTGTCGGTCAGCCCCGATCTGGCGGCCGCGCTGCGGACCATGAGCCGGGCGCTCGGCCGGCCGTTCGCGGAGACCGAGTACGTCGAGTACCAGGCCATCAACCAGGTATTCTCCGATCACGTCGGCCAGCTCCGCGAGCACTTCGAGAGCCGGCTCAGCCAACCGCTCGGCACCGGCGTCTTCGCCATCGTGGCGAACGCGGTCGGCGACCTCGCGGTGGTGTTCGCGCCGGACGCGGACTGGCACCGGGCCCGGCGGCTGGCCACCCTGGTCGACCCGTCCCCGGAGCTGGACCGGGCGCGCGTGGCGATCGACTGGCAGGCGGCCATGGTGGACCGCGCGGCGCTCGATCGGCCGGCGGGCTGAGATGAACCTGCACTGGGAGATCGAGTTCGACCAGGCCGGGGGCCTGCTCACCGACGGCGGCCTGGCCGCGACGCTGGCCCGAGGGGGGCCGGGTGACCTGTTCGTGTTCTGTCCCGGCTGGCACACCGGCCGGGACAGCGCCCGCGAGCTGAGCGCCGCGATGTTCGGGCTGATCGCCGAGGCGCTGCCCGCGGCCCGCCGGGCCGGCACCGGCTTCGTCACCGTGCTGTGGCCCTCGCTGCTGTTCCCGGAGGACGCGCCCGCGCTCGACGGACCGGTGCTGACCGGGCCGGCCGGGCCGGCCCAGGACACCCCCGAGCTGCCCGCGCCGAGGCCGTCCAGCGGCGCGGCCCTGCTGGCCGCGCTGGCCCCGGCCTTTCCCGGCCAGCTCAGCGAGCTGACCAGGATCGCGCAGCTGCTGGACACCCGGCCGCGCGAGATGGGCCGCCTGGGCGAGCTGCACCGGCTGGCATCCTGCCTGGTCACCACGCCCAACCAGGCGGTCGACGACGATGGGGAGTGCCTCGCCAGGACGGCCCGTACGCGGACCGCGCTCGAGGCACTCGCTCTGCTCGCGCCCGGTGCGGCCGCCGGGTTGGGCGACCAGTTCGGCACGCTGTGGAGCGGCGGGCGCGAGCTGGCCAGGGTGCTGAGCTACTACGAGATGAAGAACCGCGCCGGGCTGATCGGCCAGGTCGGGCTCGGTCCGCTGCTCGACCGGCTGCAGGCGAGCCGCCCCGAGCTGCGGGTGCACCTGATCGGCCACAGCTTCGGGGCCCGCCTGGTCGGGTTCGCGCTGGCCGGGCTGACCGGCCCGGTCACCCCGGTGAAGTCACTCGTCGCGGTGCAGGGCGCGTTCAGCCACTTCTCCTTCGCCGGCGAGCTGCCGATCGCGCCGTCCCGGTCCGGCGCCCTAGCCCAGTTCACCGGCCGGGTGGACGGTCCGCTGCTGGCCACCTTCTCCTCGGCCGACCGGGCGCTGGGCTGGTGGTACCCCAACGCCAGCGCCCTGGTCAGCCAGCACGACCGGGGCCGCCGCGCCGCCTCGGCCAGAGAGCTCGGATACCGCTGGGGCGCGCTCGGCCACGACGGCTACCAGCAGCGCTCGGTGGTCAGCCGGCGCCTCGAACCGGCCGGCAGCTGGTACGACTGGCAGCCCGGCAGCTTCTACCGGATGGACGCCAACCGCGTGATCAACCGGGACCTGTCCTGGCTGGCCGGCGCGCACAGCGACATCCGCAAGCCCGAGCTCGCCTGGGCGGCCGTCAGCGCGGCCGGGCTGGCCCACCGGCAGCGGACCGGGCGGAGCCGGAGCCACCACCTGCGGGCACTGGCCTGACCCGGTTCGGCCCGGCGACCGGAGGGGGGTCGCCGGGCCGGCGCCGGTCGGGTACGCCGGCGCGGGTCGCGTCCGCCGCCGCGGGTCAGGCGCCGGCCGCGTGCCTCCAGAAGTCCCGGATCAGCGGGGGTTGCGCCGGAGTGGTCGCGGCCAGCTGGCTGAGCAGGATCGTGACCGCGCCGGTGGACGGTGCCAGGTGGGCGGCGGTGCCGGTGCCGCCGACCCAGCCGTAGCGGCCCGGCACGTTCCACGGGTCGATCCGGGCGATGTCGACCGAGCCGCCGAACCCCCAGCCCTGACCCTCCAGGAACAGCAGGCTGGCCTCGCGCTGCGCCTGCGTCAGGTGGTCGGCGGTCATCAGGCGCACCGACTCGGGCGAGAGCAACTGGCGGCCGCCGACCGCGCCCTCGGCCAGCAACATCCGGGCGAACGCCAGCCAGTCGTCGGCCGTGGATGCCAGGCCACCGGCGCCCGACGGGAACGCCGGCAGCGTGCTCCACTGCCCGTCCGGGGCGTCCACCAGCTCGAGACCATTGGGCCCGGCCTGGTAGTAGCTGGTGAACCGGTCGAGCTCGGCGGCCGGCACCGCGAACCCGGTGTCGACCATGCCGAGCGGCTCGAACAGGCGCTCGGCCATGAAGTCGGGCAGCGACGCACCGCGGACCCGGGCCACCAGCACGCCCTGCAGGTCCGAACACGTCGTGTAGAGGAACGCCTCGCCCGGCTGGTGCAGCATCGGCACGCCGGCCAGCGCCGCCAGCAGCTCCTCCGGCGGCGAGACGCGCTGGGGGTCGCGGCCGTACTTCTGCTGGCCGTCCTCGAACAGCACCTGTACCGCCGGCTCAGTCATGTCACTGGCCGGGAAGCCCCAGCCGGCGCGCGACGTCAGCACGTCGAACACGGTGATCGGCCGGGCCGCCGGGACCACGTCGTCGACCGGGCCGGTCGGGGTGCGCACGACGCTCGGCGCGGCCAGCTCCGGCAGCCACTTCGCGATCGGGTCGTCCAGCGCGATCCGGCCGTCGTCGACCAGCAGCATGACCGCCGCCGCCGCGATCGGCTTCGTGATCGAGGCGATCCGGAAGATCGAGTCCCGGGCCATCGGGGTGCGACCCTCGACGTCCTGCGAACCGACCGCGCTCACCTCGACCCGGTCGCCCCGGGCCACCAGGGTGACCACGCCGGCCACGGTTCCGTTGTCGACGTAGGTCCGCGTGAGGTCGTCCAGCTCGGTCATCGGCCACCTTCGGTCAGTGAGCGCGTGCGGTCCGAAGGGCAGACTAGGGTCGAGGGGCAAACTCATCGGGTCGAATATCAGCGTTTCGGCCAGTGCCAGGAGGGCCGGTCCAACCGGCCCTGGCCCGCGATCGACGTCTCGCCGAACTCCTTGTGCAGCGCGACGGTGCGGACCGCCGCGCCGAGCTCCTGGGCGGCCGCCTCGGTCGCCCGCAGCAGCGGCTGCGCGTGTGAGACGACGACGAGCTGGGCCCGCTCCGCCGCGGTGGCGATCAGCCCGGCGAGCGCCGGCAGCAGGTCCGGGTGCAGGCTGGTCTCCGGCTCGTTGAGCACCAGCAGCTCCGGCGGCCGAGGGGTGAGCAGCGCGGCGACCAGCAGCAGGTAGCGCAGCGTGCCGTCGGACAGCTCGGCCGCACCCAGCGGACGCAGCAGGCCGTGCTGGTGCAACCGCACCTCCAGGCGCCCTTCCGAGTTGCCGATCGCCAGCCGGGACCCGGGGAAGGCGTTGTCCACCGCGGTGCCGAGGGCAGCCGCGTCGCCGACCTCCCGGATCGTGGCCAGCGCCGCCGCCAGGTCGGAGCCGTCATGGCCGAGCACCGGGGTGCGGGTGCCGATCCTCGGTTGCCGGGCCGGTGCGTCGGCGTCCGTGCGGAAGTGGTCGTAGAACCGCCACGAGCGGACCCGCTCGCGCACCAGCAGCAGCTCGGGGCAGCGCCGGGGGTCGGCGAACTCGCTGATCATGCTGTCGGTGAGGCCGATCCGGTCGACGCCATCGGCCCAGGCGCCCGACTGGTCGCGGGTGCGCACCACCGGGCCCGCCCGGTCGGCGAGCAGCGCGGCCGGGCGCAGCGCGGGACCGCTCCAGACGCACTCCCGCTTGAACTCCGGGTCGAGGTTGAACGGGCTGTCACCCGGGATGGGGTAGCCGAGGTCCAGCGCGTAGCCGAACTCGTCGCCGGCGAAGCCCAGCCGCAGCCCGACCGGCTTGGTCCGCACGGTCGGCTGCACCGGCGCCCGGCCGCTGCGCACCGCGCGCCCGATCACCTCGGGGCCGGCCCACAGCGTCGAGGGCAGGCCACCCTCGCGGGCCAGCGCCGCCACCGCGCCGTTGCGGGCGGCCTCGGCCAGCAGCCGTAACGCCCGGTACAGGCTTGACTTGCCGCTGCCGTTCGCGCCGGTGACCAGCGTCAGTCGGGACAGCGGCAGGACCAGCTCGCGCAACGACCGGTAGTTCTCCACCGCCAGGGTGCTCAGCACCGCCCGAGGCTAGCGGCGAGCCCCGACAGCCCCCGCGCTCAGCCGACGAGCTTCTCGGCGACCTCCCACAGCCGCCGCGCGGCCTCCGGGTCGAGCGCCCACGGCGCGACCCCGCCGCCGAACATCTCCGGTGGCCCCTGCAGCACCTCGGCCTCGGTGCAGTCCTCGAAGTAGCGCCCGCCGACGCTGGCCAGCAGCGGTAACGCGGCGAGCAGCACGGAGGTCGCGGCGCCCTGCTGGACGGTCTTGCGCCGCTCGACCGGGGTGCGCAGGCCGCCGGTGTGCTGCTGCAGGTTGGTCGCGATCGCGCCCGGGTTCAGTGCGTTGGCGAGGATGGCGTCGTCGGCCCAGCGCCGGGTGGCCTCCACCGCGAGCAGCACGTCGGCCGTCTTGGACTGGCCGTAGGCCGACCACGGATCGTAGGGCCGGTCCCGGTAGTCCAGGTCGTCGAACACCACCGGGGAGAACAGGTGCCCGTTGGAGCTGAGCGAGACGACCCGCGCGCCCCCGGCCGAGGCGAGTGCCGGGTACAGGCCGGTGGTCAGCGCGAAGTGGCCGAGGAAGTTCGTGGCGAACTGCAGCTCGTGGCCCTCCCGGGCGCGCTCCAGCTCGGGCAGCGCCATGATCCCGGCGTTGTTGACCAGGATGTGCAGCGGGCCGGTCCAGGCGGCGGCGAACGCGGCCACCGAGCCAAGGTCGGCGAGGTCCAGCGGCTCGGCGCGCACGCGGGGGTTGCCGGTACCGCCAGGGACACCCTCCGCGTCGGCCCGGGGCTGGTGCGCCGCGGGGGGATAACCTCGGGGGGTGGCCGTGAGCCCGCTCGGGGAGTACCTGCGGGGCCCGGCGCGAGCTCGTCAGCCCGGCCGAGGTCGGCCTGCCGGCGGGCGAGCGGCGTCGCGTGCCGGGGCTGCGCCGCGAGGAGGTCGCGCTGCTGGCCGGGATCAGTGCCGAGTACTACCTGCGGCTGGAGCACGGCCGCGACCAGCACCCGTCCGACCAGGTGCTCGACAGCATCGCGGGCGCGCTGCGGCTGGACCCGGACTCGTCGGCCTACCTGTGACGACCCCCGCCTGCTCGGCCTGATCGACGAGCTGAGGCTGCGCAGCGAGCGATTCCGCACCCTATGGGCCCGCCACGACGTGCGGCACCGGACCAGCGGTGTGACCCGCCTGCTGCACCCTCGGGTCGGCCCGCTGGAGGTCAGCTACGAGAAGCTCGCGCTGCCCGCCGACGACCAGATGTTGATCACTTACCACGCCGAGCCCGGCTCCGAGTCCGAGGGGCGGCTGCACCAGCTCGGCACGCTCACCGAGCCGGCCACCCGACCCTGACAAGGGCCTGATTAGGGCAAACCTCGACGGGTGGGGTTTGCCCCCGGCGTGCTGGTAGGGATCTTGTCGGGCCCCGCACGTGCGCGCACCCTCGTCGCCGGCACCCCCGCGCTGGCAGTCTTTCCATAGCGCCTCGACGGCGCGAACGTAGCGGCCGAGACCCGGGGGACTGGGGAGTCACCGCGACAGCGCGGCCCGACCGACGCTGGCGCGCCCGGCGTCTCGGCCGTGTGGCCCGGAACCATCCGAGGGGGGATGGTTCCGGGCCGTCCCGTTCGTGGGCCGGTGGCGTTGGAGGTGGGACGGGGGGACCGGCTCGCCCCGGCTCAGGCGTCGGCCCACTGGCCGTCGGCGGCCGGGGCGGGCACCGTCAGCCGCCCGGTGCGCAGCAGCCCGGTCGCGATCGAGGCGGCCTCCCGGACCCCCGCGGTGAGGCCGACCTGGCGCACGACGAACCGGGTCACCGGCGCGGACACCGTGAAGGCGCCGACCGGGGCGCCGTCGGCGTCGAAGAACGGCGCGGACACGCAGGCCACCCCCTCATCGAACTCCTCGTCGTCGACCGCGTAGCCCTGCCGCCGGACCCGTGCCAGCTCGCGGGTCAGCTCGTCGAAGTCGGTGATCGTCCGCGCAGTGACAGGGGCCAGCTCGACGCCCTCGAACATCGTGGCGACCTGCTCCCTCGGCAGGAACGCGAGCACCGCCTTGCAGGACGCCCTGGCGTGCATGTGGCCGGTGTAGCCGACGTCGAGGTTCACCACGTGCAGGCTGTGCAGGCCGGCCAGGAAGTGCTGCAGCACCAGGCCACCCCGGTACCAGCCGGACAGGTACGACGTCTCGTGCGTCCGGTTGTGCAGCCGGGTGAGGATCACCGCGAGCTCCGGGGACGGGCCGGCCCGGCGCTGCAGGTGCCGACCGAGCGCGGCCGACCTGGGTCCGATGTCGTAGCGGCCGCCGGGCAGCCGGACGACGTGCCCGGAGCCCACCAGCGTGCGCAGCAGGTGGTAGCAGGTGCCGATCTTGAGGTCGAGCTGTCGGCCGAGCACCTTCGCGGTCGCCGTGCCGTCGCCGGCCGCGATCGCCTCCAGCAGCCGCACCCCGCGTTCGAGGGTGTGCAGCGTGTGCTGGGCCGGCCCGGCCTCGGTGTCGGCGCCCGTCATCGGTGCGCACCTGCCATCGCGGTTGACCTCCGCACCTGTGCCTCCACCTGGGCCTCCCCTCCTCGGGACCCGGCCAGCTTTCCGCCCCGGGGAGTCGTTGTGCAGCAGATTGAACCAGCTTTTCGACTATCTGAACTCCCGAGGCGCCCTCGGGCCGTCGCCTCGGACCGGCCGTTTAGCGTGCGGACACCGCCCAGAGCCCAGGCAGGAGTGCATCGGAAATGATTCGCCGCTGGAGCCCGGCCCAGATCGGCCAACCGGTCGGGCAGTACAGCCACCTGGCCGCCGCGCCGGCCGACCACCAGCTGGTCTTCCTGGCCGGCCAGGTGGGCACCGACGCGGCCGGCGAGCTGGTCGGGCCGGCCGCCGAGGCCCAGTCCCGGCAGATCTTCGCCAACATCGAGGCGCTGCTGGCCTCGGTCGATGCCACCCCGGCACACCTGCTCAAGATCTTCACCATGGTCGCCGGCGAGGCCCACCTGGCCGGCGCAAGGGCGGCGCGCGCCGAGGTGTTCGCGCGCTGGTTCCCGGCCGGTGACTGGCCGGCGCAGTCGCTGATCGTGGTGAGCGCGCTGGCCGCGCCGGAGCTCGTCGTCGAGGTCGAGGCCGTCGCCGGGATCCCGCCCCGATGACGCCGGAGCAGTTCCGCGCGCTGTTCCCCGCGCTGCGGCGGACGGCCTGGCTGGACACCCCCGGGTCGCCGCCGGGCGCGCTGCCGGTCACCGAGGCGCTGCGCGGCGCGGTCGAGGACTGGTCGAGCGGCGAGTTCGACTGGTTGGACTGGGACGGCGCGGTCGACGAGTGCCGGGAGCTGTTCGCCCGTTTCCTCGGGGTGCCGCCGGGCACCGTGTCGGCCCTCGGCTCGCTCGCCGAGGCCGCCGGCACCGTCGCCGGCTCGCTGCCACCGGGGCGGGTGGTGCTGGCCGAGCAGGAGTTCCGCAGCAACCTGCTGCCCTGGCTGGCCGGCCACGAGGTGATCACCGTGCCGGCCAGGGGCGGCGTCACCCGTACCGAGGACCTGATCGCCGCGCTGGACGAGCGGTGCGCGCTGCTCGCGGTCAGCGAGCTCACCTCACGGGACGGCTACCGCCACGACCTGGCCGCGCTGCGCGCCGCCACCGACCGGGTCGGCGCCCGGCTGTTCGTCAACCTCACCCAGTCCCTCGGCGCGCTGCGGTTCGACCCGGCCGCCGTCGCGCCGGACTACCTGGCGGTGCACGGCTACAAGTGGCTGCTCTGCCCGCGCGGCGCCGCCTGGCTGGTGACCAGGCCGGACCGGCTCGACGAGCTGCGCCCGCTGGCGCCCAACTGGCACGCCACCCCGGCGCCGCGCGGCTACTTCGGCGCCCCGCCCGGGCTGGCCGCGGACGCCGCGCGCTGTGACGCCTCGCCGGCCTGGTTCTCCTGGGTCGGCGCCCGCGCGGCGCTGCGGATCTGGCTCGGCGTCGACCCGGCGCGCGTCGAGCAACACTGCCTCGGGCTGGCCGGCCGGCTCGCCGCGCGCGCCGCCGAGCTCGGGCTGGCCCGGATCGGCGCACCCGGTCCGGTCGGCGACCCCGCCGGGCCCGCCGGTTGGCCGGGCCCCACCGGTCCGGTCGGCGGCTGTGCCGCGTTCCTCGCCTCGCCCGCGTCCCAGATCGTCGTGCTGCGCACCGACCGCCCGGAGCGGCTCACCGAGGCACTCGCCGCGCGCCGGGTGCGGGCCACCGTGCTGGGCGACCGGGTCCGGTTCGGCGTGCACTACTTCAACGACGGGACGGATGTGGACGCCGTGCTCGACGTACTGCGGGAGGTCGCCCGGTGACCGCGCCGGACCCCGTATCCCGTCGCACGGCCTGGGTCAGCCGTTGAAGCCGCCGCCGCAGATCATGACCTGGCCGCTGACGTAGTCGCTCTCCGGGATGCAGAACAGGTACACCGAGCCGGCCGCCTCCGCGGGGGTGCCGGCCCGGCCCAGCGGGATGGTCTTCTCGAACTGGGCCAGCAGCTCGGGGTTGACCCCGACGGCGATCTGCCGGCCGGCCACGTCGATCTTGGCGTCGCCGCCGGCCGGCGTCTCGGTGAGCCGGGTGCGGATCAGCCCGAACGCCACGCAGTTGACCGTGACGTCGTAGCGGCCCCACTCCTTGGCCATCGTCTTGGTCAGCCCGGTGACACCGGCCTTCGCCGAGCTGTAGTTGATCTGGCCGGCGTTGCCGCCGGTGCCGGCGATGGAGGAGATGTTGACGACCTTGCGGGTCACCCGGTCCCCGCCGGCCGCCCGCTCCGCCTTGACCGCCGCGCTGATCACCGGCTGGGCCGCCCGCAGGATCCGGAACGGGGCCTTCAGGTGCACGTCGAGGATGTCGTCCCACTGCTGGTCGGTCATCTTCTGTACGACGTTATCCCAGGTGTAGCCGGCGTTGTTGATGATGATGTGCAGCCCGCCGAACTCGCTCACGGCGGTGTTCACGAAGCGCTCGCCGAAGTCGGCGTCGGTCACGCTGCCGGCGCACACGGTGGCCTTGCCGCCGGTCGCGGCGATGTCGGCGGCGGTCTGCTCCGCGACGTCCTTGTCCAGGTCGTTGACCACCAGGGAGGCGCCCGCGGCGGCCAGTTTGAGGGCGATCTCCCGGCCGATGCCCCGGCCGGAGCCGGAGACGAGGGCGACGCGGTCGGCGAGCGGCAGTGCTGACATGGGTTCTCCTCGGGAGGCTGTTTACGGGAGCGCGACGGTGGCGGTGCCGATGAGGGTGATCGTGGCGTCGGCGAGCGTGACGGCGAGCTCGAGGTCGGCCCGGCGCTCACCGTCCACCTGATCGATGGACACGACCCGCCCGGTGCAGGTCGGTTGGGCGTGCACCGGGGTGATCGCGGCGAAGCGCACCGCGAACGCCCGGATCCGGTCCTGCGGCACCCAGTTGGTGAGCAGCCGGCCCAGGTAGGCCATGGACAGCATGCCGTGCGCGAACACGTCGTCCAGGCCGACCGAGCGGGCCACGTCGATGTCCAGGTGGATCGGGTTCAGGTCGCCGGAGGCCGGCCCGAACAGCGCCAGCGTGGTGCGGGTGATCGGCGCCAGCTCCAGCGGCGGCAGCTCGGTGCCGACCTCGACGTCGGTCAGTGCGGCCGTCATGTGCCGGCCCCCGGGTCACGCACCACGATGGTCTCCTTCAGCTCGGCGATCGGGGTGCCGTCGGCGCGGCGGACCTCGGTCTCCCGGACCAGGAACTGCAGCGCCCCGCCGCGTTTCGCGAACACGTCGGTGATCTTCGGTGCCAGCGTCAGGGTGTCCCCGGCGTGCGCGACCGCGTGGTAGGTGAAGCTCTGCTCGCCGTGCAGCACGTGCCGCAGGTCCACCCCGAGCTCGGCCAGCCAGGCGAAGTCGGCGGCGCCCCGGCCCAGCCCGAGGCCGAACAGGAACGTCGGCGGCACCGGCAGGTCGGCGTGCCCGGCCGCCCGCGCCGCATCGACGTCGGAGTACACCGCGTCGGTCTCGCCGATCGCCGAGGCGAACGAGCGCAGCCGGCCGCGCTCCACGTCCACCGTCCGGGCCGGCAGCTCGGTGCCGATCACCGCCGGGTCGATCGCGGCCATCAGGCGGCGACCTTCTGGTACAGCGTGACCACGCATGCCCCGCCGAGGCCCAGGTTGTGCTGCAGCGCGTGCCGCGCCCCCTCCACCTGGCGCGGGCCGGCGGTGCCGCGCAGCTGCCAGACCAGCTCGGTGCACTGCGCCAGCCCGGTGGCGCCCAGCGGGTGGCCCTTGGAGAGCAGGCCACCGGACGGGTTCGTCACCACCCGGCCGCCGTAGGTGTTGTCGCCGTCGGCCACGAACTTCTCGCCGGACCCCTCCGGGGTGAGCCCGAGGCCCTCGTAGCTGAGCAGCTCGTTCGTCGCGAAGCAGTCGTGCAGCTCGACGACCTTGATCTCCTCGGGGCCGACGCCGGCCTGCTCGTAGACCTGGCGGGCGGCCTCGACGGTCATGTCGTAGCCGACGATCCGGCGCAGCTGGCCGGCCTCGAAGGTGCTCGGGTAGTCGGTGGTCATGGCCTGGCCGGCGATCACCACCGAGGCGTCCAGCCCGCGGCGGCTGGCGAACTCCGCGCTGCACACCACGGCGGCGGCCGCGCCACAGGTCGGCGGGCAGCACATCAGCCTGGTCAGCGGGCCGAAGATGCGCGGCGAGGCGAGCACCTGCTCCTCGGTGACCTGGTCGCGGAACACCGCGTACGGGTTGTTGGCGGCGTGCTTGCGCGCCTTGACCGCGATCTTGGCGAACGTCTCGACGCTCGTGCCGTAGGCGTCCATGTGCTCCTGCCCGGCGCCGCCGAAGTAGCGCGGGGCGAGCGGGGCGTTCTCCTCGGCCTCGTACAGCCCCTCGGCCGCCTCGTCGAATCGGGCGAACGGCGAGGTGCGGTCCTCGTAGCCCATCCGCAGCGCGCCGTTGACCATCTGCTCGAAGCCGAGCGCGAGCGCGCACTCCACCGCGCCGCTGGCCACCGCCTGGCGGGCCAGGTAGAGCGCGGAGGAGCCGGTGGAGCAGTTGTTGTTCACGTTCAGGATCGGGATGCCGGACAGCCCGAGCCGGTAGAGCGCGGCCTGCCCGGACGTCGAGTCGCCGTACACCCAGCCGGCGTAGGCCTGCTGGACCTGGTCGTACCCGACGCCGGCGTCGCGCAGCGCGGCCCGCCCGGCCAGCTCGCCCATCACCTCGTAGCCGGTCGTCTCGCGGGGCTTGGTGAACGGCACCATGCCGACCCCGACCACGTGTACCGATCGACTCATGGTGACTCCCTTGACGTCCACAACCCCGATGTTGACGAGCGCGAACCTGCGGCGCTCCGGCAAATCGACCTAATCACGATTCACTTAAGTGCGCAAGACCGCTCGGCACAGCGCACTCAGATCGGCCTCCAATGGGATCCGGCCCGGGGTCGGTCGGGAGCGGCACAGCGAGTTCACCAGACCCAGCGCGGTGTGCACGAGGACCCGGGCGGCGGGCTCGGACAGCTCGGCCCGGGACCGGCGCAGCAGCGCCACCCACTCCGCCACGTAGTCCCGCTGGGTGCGCCGGAAGTCCGCACGCTGCTCGCCGGGCAGGCTGGCCGCCTCGTTGAGCAGCACCGTGATGATCTCCGGGTTACCGGCCATGATCGCGACGTAGCTGTCCAGCAGTCGGCCGAGCGCGTCCGCCGGCCCCTCGGCGGCGGCCAGCGCCTGGTGCAGCGCGAACCAGAGCGCCTCGTTGCCCCGGTGCAACACGCTGAGCAGCACGTCGGCCTTGCTCGGGAAGTGGTTGTAGACGCTGGGCCCGGCGATGCCGATGGCCGCGCCGATGTCGTCCAGGCTGACGGCGGGGTAGCCGCGCTCGGCGAACAGCGTGCTCGCCGCCGCCAGCAGCGCCTCCCGCCGGGACGCCGGCAGCTGCGGATCCTTCGGCGCGCCAGGTCCGGTCAGCGCCCCCGACTCCGGCAGTGGCGCGGTCAGCACCGCCGAGGCCGCCCGGTGCAGCAGCGCCACGAAGTGGTCGGGGTCCAGCTGGGTGCGGTGCTGCGACGGGCTCTGCAGTACCGAGGAGACCGCCCGGGTGCGCAGCGCCACCTCGGCCGGCCCGGTGATGCCGCGCCCGGCCAGCGCGCCGGTCACCGTGGCGGTGAGCCTGTCCAGCGCCGCGCGGTGGCGCGCCGCCAGCTCGTCGAGCTCCCGCGCCGGGAGCTGGCCTGGCGCGCGTTCCCACAGCGCGGCGTACTCCCGGTGCGCCAGCACCACGCCGGCGGTGCCGCGCAGCTGTCCGGCCAGGTCGGTGGACTCGGCGAGCACCCGCTCCAGCTCGGTCAGCGACTCGGTCAGCACCGCGGCGAGCAGGTCGCCCTTGCCCCGGAAGTGCCGGTACAGCGCACTGGCGCCGATGCCGACCGCGCCGGCGATGTCCGCCATGCCGACCTGGGAGTAGCCGCGCTCCCAGAACAGCCGGGCGGCGGCCGCGACGATCTGCGCCTTGCGGTCCCGGGGTCGGCGGCGCACCGCAGCGGGCCGGTCCGGAGACGGCAGGCGCTCGGGAATCTCCGCTACCGACGCCATGAGGGTTCCTTCCCATCTCGCGCACGAGCTGTCATTGTGAACGGCGCACCAGCACCTGTCACACATGACCGGCCTGCGATCAGGCCAATCTTCGCAGATGTGAACCACACTGCGGTCAGATCAGTGAAACAGCCGTTCCGGAGGACGACCGTGTACCTGACGTTGGGCCTGCATCGCGCCGTACGACAGACCCCCGACCTGCCGGCCACCATCTTCGGCGACCGGGTGCGCACCTGGGCCGAGTCGGCCGACCGGGTCGCCCGGTTCGCCTCCGCCCTGCGCGCGCTCGGTGTGACCGCCGGCGACCGGGTCGGCATCCTCTCGCACAACTCGGACATCTACCACGAGTTCCTGCTGGCCGTGCCGTGGGCGGACGCCGTGGTCGTGCCGGCGAACACCCGCTGGAGCCCGGCCGAGATCGCGTTCTCGCTGGCCGACTCCGACACCGCCGTGCTGCTCGTCGACGAGGCGTTCGCCCCGATGGTGCCCCGGCTGCGCGCCGAGGCGCCGGTGTTGCGCACCGTGCTGTACGCCGGGGCGGGCCAGCCGCCGGAGGGGCTGCTGGACCTGGCGGAGCTAATCACCGGGCACGACCCGGTGCCGGACGTGCGGCGGGGCGGCGACGCGCTGGCCGGCATCTACTACACCGGCGGCACCACCGGCCGGCCAAAGGGCGTCATGCTCAGCCACGCCAACCTGCTCACCTCGGCGCTGGGCAGCGCGGCCTCCGGGGGGTTCATGGTGGCTGGCGGGCGCTACCTGCACGCCGCGCCCATGTTCCACCTCGCCGACGGCGCCGCCTGGACCGCGCGCACCGCACTCGGCGGCACCCATGTGATCGTGCCCGGGTTCACCCCGGCCGGGGTCGCCGACGCCATCGAGCGGCACCGGGTCACCGACGTGTTGCTGGTGCCGACCATGGTGCAAATGCTGGTCGACTCGCCGGACACCGCCGACGCCGACCTGTCCAGCCTGCGCAACCTCCTCTACGGCGCCTCCCCGATCTCCGAGGCCGTGCTGGAGCGGGCGGCCAAGCGGCTGCCCACCGCGGACTTCACCCAGGCCTACGGCATGACCGAGCTGTCCCCGGTGGCCACCCTGCTCAGCCCGGCCGATCACCAGGTGCCCGGGCTGCGCCGCTCGGCCGGCCGGTCCGCCCCGCACTCCGAGGTGCGCATCGTGGACGAGTCGGACCGCGAGCTGCCCAACGGCACGGTCGGCGAGATCGTGTCCCGCGGCGGGCACGTGATGCTCGGCTACTGGAACCGGCCCGAGGAGACCGAGTCGGCGCTGCGCGGCGGCTGGATGCACACCGGGGACGGCGGCTACCTCGACGACGAGGGCTATCTCTTCGTTGTCGACCGGATCAAGGACATGATCGTCTCCGGGGGCGAGAACGTGTACTCCGTCGAGGTGGAGAACGCGCTGGCCAAGCACCCGGCCGTGGCCTCCTGCGCGGTGATCGGCGTGCCCGACGAGGAGTGGGGCGAGCGCGTGCACGCCGTCGTCGTGCTCGTCCCCGGCTCGGCAATCCCGACCGCTGCCCCGACCGCCGAGGACCTGCGGGCGCACGTGAAGGACCACATCGCCGGTTACAAGGCGCCGCGCACGGTGGAGTTCGTCGACGCGCTGCCGCTGTCCGGCGCTGGCAAGGTGCTCAAGCGCGAGCTGCGCGCCCGGTACTGGTCGGACGCCAGCCGCGGCGTCTCCTGAGGGGCGCGGCCACCCGGGAAACCTACTTGCGGTTGGCCGGACCGGCGTCGAGCATGGGCGGGCACGGCGGGGCCTTCGAGCAGGAAGCGCCCCGCGCCGCAGCCGTCCGGACCCGCCCAGGAGCCGCCGTGCCGAAGCCCGTGTCCACCGCGCCGGGCCGCCTGGTGGCCTGGGTCCGCCGCCGGGACCCCGAGCTGCGGGCCGTGCGCGCCGCGGTGCGGGTGACCGCGGCGGCCTGCCTCGGCTTCTATCTGTGCCGGTACCTGCTCGGCGACGCGGTGATGGCGACGTACGCGGTGTTCGGCACGATCGCGCTTGGCGCACTGTCCGACGTGTTCGGGCCGCCCTCGGTGCGCACCCGGGTCTACCTGCTCGCGCTGCCGGCCGCCGCCGCACTGGTCGCGGTGGGCACGATGCTCGCCGCGCATACTGTGACCGCGGTACTCGGCATGCTGGTGGTCGGCTTCCTGGTGGCCTACGCGGGCGTCGGCGGACCCCGGCTGATCGGCCTGGTCAACGGGATGCAGCTGTTCTACATCCTGCCCTGCTTCCCGCCGTACGCGCCGGAGACGCTGCCGCAGCGGCTGGTCGGGCTGGGTATCGGCGTCGGCCTGCTGATCCTCGCCGACCGCCTGCTGTGGCCGGCGCCCGCCCCGCCGGCGTTCTGCACCCGGATCGCGGACACCGCCGACCTGGTCGCCACGTACCTGGCGAAGGTGCGGCTGCACCCGGAGGCGGAGCAGGTCGAGCTGCGGAAGAGCACGCTGGAGGCGTTGGAGGGGCTGCGGCTGACCGCCGTGCCGGTGCCGCAGCGGCCCACCGGCCCCGGCCACCGCGACCGGGGGCTGACCCATGCGGCCGGCGCGATCCGGATCATCGGCGCCCGCACCGCCGTGCTGGACGAGCTGATGCACAGCCCGGACGCGCCGCCCGCCGAGCTCACCTCGGCGCTGCTGGCCGCGGTCCGCACCTCGCTGACCGAGGTCTCGGCGGCGCTGCGCGGGCGGGGGCCGGCCCCGGTCGCCGGCCCGCTGATGGCCATGATCGAGACGTACCTGGAGCAGCGGGCCGGCTGGATCGCCCGCCGGGGCGACAACGTCGAGCTGCCGAACGGGCTGCGCGCCGGGGTGGCCGCGCTGGCCATCGCCGAGTCCACCCGGGGGCTGGTCGCGGCGGCCAGGGCGGCCGTCGGCGCCGCCCCCGACGACACCGCCGACCCGCCGCCGACGGCCTGGTACACCACGACGTCCACCGCCCGGCTGTGGCGCGGCCGGCTGCTCAGCCACCTCACCCCGCGCTCGGTGTACCTGCAGAACGCGGTGCGCCTGGCGCTCGGGCTCGCGGTGGCCAGGGCGGCGGTGGACGTGTTCGACCTGTCGCACGGCATGTGGGTGCTGCTGGCCACGCTGACGCTGATGCGCACGTCGCTGATCGCCAGCGGGGCGGCGCTCGTGCCGGCGTTCACGGGCACGCTGGTCGGGGCGGGGTTGGGCGCCGGACTGCTCACGGTGATCGGTGGCCACGGAGGGGTCTATGCGGTGATGTTGCCGGTGGTCATGGTGCTGGCGTTCGCGGCGGGGCCGCTGCTCGGGCCGCCGTACGGGCAGGCCGGCTTCACCGTCGTGGTGGCCCTGCTGTTCGCCCAGGTGTCCCCGGCGACCTGGCAGCTGGCCGGTTCGCGGCTGCTGGACGTGGTGGCGGGCGGGCTGATCGGGGCGGCCATCGGGGCGGCGGTATGGCCACGTGGCGGCGCCGGGGAGATCCGCCGGATCGCCGAGCAGGCGCTGCGGGCCGGCGCGGACGAGCTGGTCAGCACCGTGGACGCGGTCGGCGGGGTGTGCCGGCTGCCGCCCAGCCCGCCCCGGTTGGGCCGGCTTTCGATGCTGTTCGAGAACACCTACAGCCAGTACCGGTCCGAGCCGGGCCACTCGCACGATGTCGACTGGCTCTCCGTGCTGAGCGTGGTGCACCGGCTGGCCAACGACGCGCAGGTGTTGACCAGCCGGCACCCGGAGCTGGACCCGCTGCCCTGGCCCGGGGTGGCGGACCGGATCGACGGCGCCGCGCGGGACGTGGCGACCGGCTACCGCGAGGTCGCCGACGCGATCGCCGCGCGCCGCCCTTCGGACTGCGGCTCGACAGCGCTGCTGGCCCGGTTGCGGTCGCACCCGCTGACGGCCCGGTTCGCCACCGAGCCGCATGCCGCGCTGCGCGCCCTGGACGCCTGGGGCTGGCTACAGGCGCTCTCGCACGACCTGGACCGGGTGGAACGGGCGATGTCGTACCCGGTGGAGCCGGCGCGCCCCCCGGTCCTCGCCCGGCTGACCCGCTCCCGCGCGGGCGACTGACCGCTCGGGCGGCCGGCGGCCTGTTGTTACCGAGCTGCACACCAGGCAGGTTTTGGGCACGAAAAACCTGCCTCCTGTGGAGTTCGGTAACAACAGGCCACCCCGGGGAGGCTGGCCCGGTCGCGCCACCGCCTGCTCCCGGGGTCGCGCCGCCGCAGGCTTTTGGGGTCGCCGCGGTAGCGGGGCCACCGCCGAGGACAAGGCGCTCGAGGCGGCTCACCGACGTCCCGCGCACCTTACCGAGCTCTCGCGGATCTTCTGGGCGGGCATCGCGCACGTTGTGGTGTTCGCGCGCACGTTCTGCCTGGAAGGCGCGCACGTTCCGGGGTTCCCGCGCACCTTCCGACAGCACGTCGCGCACCTTGCAGGGTTCCCGCGCACCTCGCACCCTGCGCGAGAACCACGCAAGGTGCGCGGCGACCCTCGGCGACACGAACGACGCAGCTGCGGGGCGACGATCACCAGGCTGTGGGACAGCACGATCAGCTGCACTGACTCCTGACGGCCCGAACTCGACCGCCCGGCTCCGGCCCGGCCCGCCCGGCCAGCCGAGCCGGCCAGCCGAGCCGGCCGCGGCGGACCCAGACCAGCCGGATCGGCCCTGCCGCCCGGACCGCTCAGACCTCGACGTGCACCGGACCACCCGCGGCCTTTGCCTTGCCGGAGCGCAGCAGCAGGGCCAGCAGCGCGCCGCCGGCGCTCATCAGCGCCACGATGTAGAACCCGTTGTCGTAGGTCTGGGTGGTCACGTTCATGTTCAGCTGCTGGTAGATGCCGACCAGGCCGGCGGGGCCGTGCTGGGTCGCCTCGGTGATCTGGGGCAGCGCGTTGGCGCCGGTGGACAGCAGCGAGCCCCGGTCGGCCATCAGCTGGGCCGCCGCGGTCGCGTTGAGGCTGCCGAACACGGCTACCGCGACGCTGGACGCCACCCGCTGCATCACGTTGTTCATGCCGCTGCCGGCCGAGGTCAGCCGGGCGGGCAGCGCGGACACCCCGGCCGTGATCATCGGCATCATGGCGAGGCCAGTGCCGACGTTGCGGATCGCGGTCCACAGCTCGATGTCGCCGCGCGGCGTGTGCGGGGTCAGCCCGGCCAGCAGGTAGGAGCCGTACGCCATCACGGCCAGCCCGAGCGCCACCGGAATCCGGGGCCCGAGCGCGTCGTAGATGCGTCCGGCGATCGGCATCAGCACCACGAGCACGACGGCCGATGGCACCAGCACCAGGCCGGCGTCCAGCGCCTGCAGGCCCTGCACGTTCTGCAGGAACTGCGGGATGAAGTACAGCGTGGTGAACAGCCCGGTCATCGCCACGCCGAGCAGCACGAGCGACAGCCCGTACGCCGGCACCTTGAAGATCCGCAGGTCGAGCAAGGGGTTCGGTACCTCGAGCTCGATCACCACGAACAGCGCCAGGCTGAGCGCGCCGGAGATGAACAGCGCCATGATGCGGTACCCGGTCCAGCCCCAGTTCTGGCCCTCGGAGAAGGCCAGCAGCATGGCGAACAGGCCGTAGGCGATCGTGACGAAGCCCCACAGGTCGAACTTGGGCCAGCTGGTCGGCGCGATCCGAGGGAACACCACGATCGCGGCGATGGTGCCGAGGATGCCGATCGGCACGTTGATGTAGAAGATCAACCGCCAGTCGATGTACTGAACGAGGTAGCCGCCCAGGGTGGGCCCGATGGCCGGCGCGACGACCACGCCGAGGCCGTAGAGGCCCATCGCCGCGCCGATCTTCTCCATCGGCACGATCTGGTAGAGCATCGTCATGGTGACCACCGGCAGGATGCCGCCGGGGATGGCCTGGATGAT
>Ga0137415_10000319_pt1 | contig 44799 bp, 37 predicted proteins | sample CZODoug3_1_1_16f_FD_183082 | JGI IMG/M metagenome (GOLD analysis project Ga0137415, IMG submission 183082) | Vadose zone soil fungal communities from Angelo Coast Range Reserve, California, USA - CZODoug3_1_1_16fungal (Hybrid Assembly) | ecosystem: Environmental > Terrestrial > Soil > Vadose...
ACCCCCGCGGGCCGGCTCCAGATCACTTCTTGATATCAACAGACGCTTGGGTTGCTTCCCATTCCATTTTCAGGACGCAGCCGTTGCTCGCTGGATCGAGGGCGATGGTGAAATTCTCGACGGGGGCTGAAGTTTTCGAGACTTTCATGTCGACGCGAGCTAGATCGTTTTCCGCGCCTGGATAAGCGGTACCCCATTCGCCGGTCTTCTTGCTGATAACCAGAGTCCACTTGTCTTCTCCGGGAATGGCGAAGATTGTGTATTTGCCGGCGGAGACCGCTTTGCCGCCGACGGTGATGTCGGAACTCGTCACGAAGGTGGTGGCTTCATTTGCTCCGGCGCGCCAGACTTGGCCATAAGGAACCAGGCCGCCAAAAATTTTGCGGCCTTTGGCGCGTGGGCTGGAGTAATCGACTGTAATGGTTTTGCCGTCAGGAAGTTTGCACTCGGCTTTGGCAGGCGGGCTGGGCCGGGAACTCTTATCCTGTGCGCTGGCTAGCGAAGCGGACCAGAGCAGGAGACAGACAGACAGGCCGGTACAGAGGGAAATTGCTTTGCGCATGCGGATGCTCTCCTTTGTGTTAAGCATAAAGTGGTAAATTGCGACGATGCGAAGTGATACTGACATGCTCGGCAGGGCGCTGCCAAGCCCTCCGTTTTGTTTGAGTTTGCTTTACAGGTTTGTAAGTATTGTGTTAGCCTGAACGGGTCGAAGAGAAGAGGAAAAATTCAGGGGACGACGGAGAGGGGCACTTGAGCGAAGCCAAAGCAGTGTTGATCGAACAGTTCCGAGCCCATGTCAAGGACACAGGCTCACCGGAAGTGCAGATAGCGCTTCTGAGCGAGCGGATCAACTACCTGACGACGCACCTCAAGTCCCACGTAAAAGACCACGCATCCCGCCGCGGGTTAATCATGATGGTAAACAAACGGCGACGTTTGCTGGATTATCTCAACCGCCGGGACCCGGATCGGTACCGCGAGATTGTTGAACGCCTTAGCCTGCGCAAGTAACCGCCTGGGTGTGCGGCATCCACTGCTGGAAAATCAAAGTGGAAGTGTGTCGGCGAATTGTTTTGCGGCCAGTGAATTGGCTGGAACTCGGCCGTAGCCGGCCGGCGTTTTTCGTGGTGTAGTCCGGCGTTAGCGTCAGCCTCTCAATACCTCTCACCTCTTTCTATCTACAAATGAGCGAAGGCAGAGTCTTCGCGGAAATGCTCCGCTGCGGCGGAGCCAAAGGAAAATGAGTTATGTCTGAAAACAATGTTACGCCTGCTCCACACCAAGTGACGGTCGAGGTCGGCGGACGCCCGCTGATTCTGGAGACGGGCAAGATCGCCAAGCAGGCCAACGGCGCGATTGTGGCGCGTTATGGGGATACGGTGGTGCTGACCACAGCTTGCATGGCGCCGACGGCGAACGACCGGGATTTTCTGCCGCTGACGGTGGACTATCGCGAGAATACTTACTCCGCGGGAAAAATTCCCGGCGGATTTTTCAAGCGCGAAGGACGCCCTTCGGAAAAAGAGATTTTGACTTCGCGGCTGATTGACCGTCCGATGCGGCCGCTGTTCCCGGAATCGTGGCGCAATGAGACGCAGATCGTGAGCATGGTGCTGTCTGCGGACAGCGACAACGATCCCGATGTGATCGCCGTAACGGGCGCTTCGGCGGCTTGCTACTGCTCGGATCTGCCGTTCGAGAAGCCGATCGCGGCGGTGCGCGTGGGATTGCTGGATGGGCAATTAGTGGCGAATCCGACCGTCGCGGACCAGAAGAAGAGTTTGCTGAACATCGTGATTGCGGGAACGGAAGACGCGATCGTGATGGTGGAGTCCGGCGCGCTGGAGGTTTCCGAAGAATCGGTTGTGGATGCCCTCGAGTTTGGACATGCGCAGATCAAGAAAATTGTCGGCGCGATTAAGGAGTTGTATAAGCGGATCAATCCGAAGAAGGTGACCGTCGAGCCGCTGCCCTTTGATCAGGCGTTGTACAAGGAGATCGCGAAGAAATACGGCGACCGGTTGCACGATGCGCTCGATACGCAGAAGCATCCGAAGAAAGACAGCTATCACCTGGTGGATGCGCTGAAGGGCGAGATTGTCGAGGCCATTCCTGAAGACGACGAAGAGAAGCGTACGCTGGCGAAGCGCGCTTTCGAGCGGCTGCGCGAAGAGTTTTTCCGCGACGATATTTTGAACAAGCGGCGGCGTCCGGATGGGCGCGCGTTTGATCAGATTCGCCAGATTACCTGCGAAGTGGGTTTGCTGCCGCGCGTGCATGGCTCGGCGCTGTTTACGCGCGGGGAGACACAAGCGCTGGCGACGCTGACCTTGGGCACGAAAGAAGATATGCAGCGGCTGGATTTGCTGTTCGAGCAGGACCAGTTCAAGCGCTTCATGCTGCACTACAATTTTCCGCCATTCAGCGTGGGCGAAGTGAAGTTTTTGCGCGGGCCTGGGCGCCGCGAGATTGGCCACGGCGCGCTTGCGGAACGCGCTCTTGTGAATTTGCTGCCGCCGGAGGCGGACTTCCCGTACGCGATGCGGTTGGTTTCCGACATCTTGGAATCGAACGGTTCGTCGTCGATGGCTACCGTTTGCGGCGGCTCGCTGGCGTTGATGGACGCGGGCGTGCCGATGAAGGCGGCTTGCGCAGGCATCGCCATGGGCCTGGTGGTCGGCGACGACAAGAAATATTCGATCTTGACGGATATTGCCGGAGCGGAAGATCACTACGGCGATATGGACTTCAAAGTGGCCGGCACGCGCGCGGGAATTACGGCGCTGCAGATGGACATCAAGGTGTTGGGCATCAGCATCGGCATGATGCGCGAGGCTCTGGCGCAGGCAAAGAAGGCGCGTCTGGAGATTCTCGACACCATGGAAAAGACGCTGACCGAGGCCCGGTCTGCGATTTCGACGTACGCACCTCGGCTGTACAAGCTGCACATTCCCACGGACAAGATTCGCGATTTGATTGGTCCGGGCGGGAAGAAGATCAGGTCCATCATCGAAGCTACGGGCGTGAAGATCGACGTGCTGGAAGACGGCACGGTGCACATTTTCTCGACCAGCGGCGCGGGCGGCGATTCCGCTCTGCAAATGGTGCGCGAAGTGACCGCTTCGGCGGAGATTGGCAAGACCTATCTGGGCAAAGTGGTGCGACTCGCGGAGTTCGGCGCGTTCGTCGAGCTATTCCCGGGCACCGACGGCTTGCTGCACATCAGCGAGATTTCGGAGCATCGCATACGCGACGTCCGCGATGAGTTGAAGCTGGGCGATCAAGTGCTGGTCAAAGTGCTCTCGATTGAAGGCAACAAAGTGCGGCTCTCGCGCAAGGCGCTGATTCGCGAAGCGCGCGAGAAGCAGCAGAAGAAAGAGGCGGCTGGGACTGGCGGCGGTGGAAGCACCGGCGGCGCTAGCGCAGCTTCAGAGTAAGGAACAAGAGAAGAGCAGCGGAAAAGATCAAGAGAAAATATACCGCAGAGACGCAGAGTTCGCTGAGACTCGCGGAGAAGAAGAGGCCCGGCAGAGTTTGCCGGGCCTCATTTTTTTAATGCTGTTCGTCCGCGTGAATGCGGGCGCTCGTTCGCGATCTTGTTTTGGGGCCTAGTTGCGGTCGCGGTGGACTGCGTCGAGCGCGCCCCAGAGGGCAGTCAGGGCCTCGGTGGCGGTGGCGACGACCTCATCGTTGCTGTTCGTGTCGGCGTGTTCATTAAGCCATGCGCGCCACGCTTCGCGGTGAGCCTTGTCGGCCTCTTCGTGGATAACGAAGTAGGCGAGCGCGGCGGGTTTGTCGACGCCGTAGAATTTGCGGAGGCCGTCCACTTTCGTGCTGGCGATTTCGGGGACTTGCGCTTCATAGGCGTAGAGGGCGGCAACGGCTTCGGCTACCGGGCGGTCGCCGCAAATTTCGCGGAAGGTGGCGACCACATTTTGTGTGCCGGGAAGGGCGGGGCAGCAGGTAATGTCGTCTTCGCCGACTCCGACGGCGGCGGCAAAATCGCGCCAGAGCTTTGGATGCGGGGCGCTGGGATTTTCTTCTTCAGCGAGATTTTCCATCACGGTGTCGCGCAGGGGACCTTCGGTGCGGGCAGCCAGCACACGGAGATGCTTGGGGAAGGCTTCCACGTGGCGGTAATACTGGGCGGCATAGAGCTGCAGGGCTTCGCGGGTGAGTTTGCCTGCCTGCCAATCTTGATAGAACGGATGCTTCAGGAGATTTTTCTCGGCGATTGCAGCATCCAGCCGAGAAAGTAATTCGGGGTTAGCCATAACTGCCTCCAGCCACGCAGACGGCGCGGGCACGGTTGAGCGGCGAATTGTAGCAAATTCCAGGTAACTTTGCTGGCCAACACGGCCCTGGCAAGATTCTGGCCGCGCCGGCAAGATGCCAGCGATGCGCGAGGGCTATTCGGCGCGAGTGCGTGGTTAGGAGGCCGGCGCGTGGAGGCGGGTGATGTCAGCGCCTACGCCGCGGAGCTTTTCCACTATGCCTTCGTAGCCGCGATCGATGTGATAGACGCGGTCGATGATGGTTTCGCCGCTGGCGACAAGCGCGGCAAGGACCAGGCCGGCGCTGGCGCGCAAGTCGGAGGCTTGTACTGTGGTTCCGGAGAGTTGAGCGGGGCCGCGGACGACGGCGCGGCGGCCGTCGACCGAAATGTTCGCACCCATGCGCACCATCTCGCTGGCGTGGAGATAGCGATTCTCGAAAATTGTTTCGGTGATGACCGAGGTGCTTTCGGCTTGCGTGGCCAGGGCCATGTACTGCGCCTGCATGTCGGTCGCGAAGCCCGGGTACTCCTCGGTGGTGACGTCCGCCGCAACGAGCTTGGCGGAAGGACGAACACGCAGGGTGGAGTTGTCGAGGATGTCGATGCCGACACCTGCTTGCTGCAGCTTAGCGATGACCGCGCCGAGATGTTCCGGGGCGCAGTTGGCAATCGTCAAATCGCCGCCGGTGATGGCGCCGGCGATCATAAAGGTGCCGGCTTCGATGCGATCTGGGATTACCGTGTGCTCGGAGCCGTGAAGTTCCTTCACGCCGCGAATGTGCAAGGTGGAGGTGCCGTCGCCCGCGATGCAGGCGCCCATTTTGCGCAGCATGAGGACCAGGTCGGTAACTTCCGGCTCGCAGGCTGCGTTTTCCAGAATAGTTTCTCCGTCGGCGAGCGTGGCGGCCATCAGAATATTTTCCGTGCCGGTGACAGTGATTTTCTCGAAAATGATGTGCGCGCCTCTCAGGCGGCCGTGATTGGGCACCTTGGCTTCGATGTAGCCGTGCGACATGGTGATTTCCGCGCCCATCTTTTCGAGTGCCGAGAGATGCAGATCGATCGGACGCGCGCCGATGGCGCAGCCTCCGGGAAGGGAAACGCGGGCAACGCCGAGGCGGGCCATGAGCGGGCCGAGGGTGAGAATGGAGGCGCGCATGGTTTTCACCAGCTCGTAGGGAGCTTCCGCATGATTCAGCGTGGGAGCGGAAATGGTGTAATCGCTGGCAGGAATTTCGGCGATGGAAACGGTGGCGCCCATGAACGCGAGAAGTTTGCTCATGGTGATCAGGTCGCGAACTTTGGGGATGTTGTGCACGGTCACTTTGTCGGAGGTGAGCAGAGCGGCGGCCATTACCGGCAGCGCGGAATTTTTCGCGCCGCTGACGCTCACGGTTCCGTCCAGGGCCTTGCCGCCTTTGATTAGAAATTTGTCCATTGGACCTGACCCGCAGAAAGAGATAACGCAGAGACGCGGAGTTGCGCGGAGACGCGTTGCTTATGGTGCCTACTCGCCCAGTGCTTCACGCAGATCTCCTTTTGCCTCCGCCAACTTTTTCTTCGCGCCGCGGACGTCGAGCCCCAGCTTCAGCATAACTAATGCGGCCCGCATGTTGTGTCCAGCCTGCCGCAGAGCGTGTTCCGCCGCAGACAGGCTCTTGCCGCTGGCTTCGGCGAGGATGCGCCGGATTCGATCAGAAACCTTCTGATTTGAAGGCTTTACATCAATCATCAGGTTTTCATAAACATGCCCCAGCCGCGCCATCGCCGCGGTAGAAAGCATGTTCAGCACCATTTTCTGCGTCGTCCCGGCCTTCAGGCGCGTTGACCCCGTCAAGACTTCGGGGCCCACTTCGGTTGCGATGAGAATTTTCGCCAGGCGCGCCACTGGGGTATGTGGGTTCACCGTAATCGCGACTGTCGTCGCGCTGCGCCTCCGCGCATGCTTCAGCGCTGCCAGGACGTACGGAGTCGTGCCGCTCGCGGTGATCCCGATCACCACGTCGTGGCGCGTCAATTTTTTTGCGCGCAAATCGCGCTCCGCGTTTGCAACAGAATCCTCCGCGCCTTCCACTGCGCCGGTCACCGCAGGCCTGCCGCCGGCAATCAATGCTTGCACGAGTTTCGGCGAAGTTCCAAAGGTTGGCGGGCACTCCGCGGCGTCCAGCACGGCCATGCGCCCGCTCGAGCCCGCACCTATATAAATCAGCCGTCCACCGTGGCGTATGCCCTCGACGATGGCGTCGACCGCGCGCGCGATGGCGGGAAGCTCCCGGCCGAGCGCAGCGGCCACTTTGCGGTCCTGGCGGTTCATCAAGCGCACAATCTGCATCGCGGTCATGCGGTCGAGATTTGTCGACGCGCCGTTCCGTTGCTCGGTGCGCCTGCGTTCCTTGGGCTGAGATGGCATCTTGGAATTATAGCCGCGAGCGTGAAACCTCACGAGGAGCAACCCGGCGAGAAAGTGCGTTTTGCCGCCAGTTCGTCAATACGTTCGCAACAGAACCACGCAAAGCTTTGGAGCTGACCTACTTAGTGCATACTGATGTGATGAGATCAGAGAAGAAGACCGATCAACGCCGGTCTGGAATCCGGGCCGAGGAAGCGAAGCAACGAGAATTTGAGAAGCTTGTCGAGCGTTTCCGCAATGCCAGCGACGCACAAGAAGCTAAGCGGCTAGGCGACAAACTAGGCCGAATGCTCTTTCGCGGCTGAGCTGGAAGGGGTTGAAAGCGCGCTTGGAAAGATAGCAACTCACCGGCAGGCAAATCCCTTCTAGCGAATCACTTGTGGTACAAAACAGGATTACCGGAAAACTCTTTCATGGACATTCTCAATAAACTGTTTGAGGAGCACTTCCACTCGCCGGTGAAGCGGGTGCAGCCGCTGCAGGGAGAACTCGGCGGGTCGGGGCGCAAGATCATCCGGCTTTCCAACGAGCGCGCCAGCGCGATTGGCATTCTGTATGGCATGCGCGAAGAGAACGCTGCGTTTCTGGAATTCTCCAGGCATTTTCGCAAGCAAGGACTGCCGGTACCGGAAATTTACGGCGAAGACCTGAACCAAGGCGCCTACCTCGAAGAAGACCTGGGCGACGCGACGCTGTTTGAGTTCCTCTCGAAAAATCGCAGCGGTGAGAACATCGCTCCAGTGGTGGTGGATGCGTATCGCAAAGTGGTCGCCGTGCTGCCGCGTTTTCAGGTCGAGGCCGGGCGCGATTTGGATTACAGTGTTTGTTATCCCATCGCCAGCTTCGATCGCCAGTCGGTCGCGTGGGACCTGAATTACTTTAAATATTATTTTCTGCGGCTCGCGGGCATACCCTTCAATGAGCAGGCCCTGGAAAACGATTTCGGCCGCTTGACCGAATTCTTGATGACCGCGGACCGCGATTATTTTCTATACCGCGATTTTCAGTCGCGAAACATCTTGTTGCACAACGGTCAGCCATTTTTTGTGGATTATCAAGGTGGGCGCAAGGGCGCGCTGCAGTATGACATCGCTTCTCTTTTGTTCGACGCCAAAGCCGATCTGCCTCCGGAAGTGCGCCAGGATTTGCTCAATCATTATCTCGAAGCGCTAGGTCATTACATAAACCTCGAGCGCGAAGCCTTCATGCGGCACTACTACGCTTACGTTTATGTGCGCATCATGCAAGCCTTGGGCGCGTACGGCTTTCGCGGCTTTTACGAGCGCAAAGCGCATTTTCTGCAGAGCGTGCCGTACGCGATGAAAAACTTGCGCTGGCTGCTCCATCACGCCGAGCTGCCCATTGCGCTGCCGACGCTGCTGGGCGCGTTCCAGAGCATGCTGGCGTCCGAGAAATTGCTGGGCTTGGCGAACGAAGCGGAAAACCTGGTGGTACGGATTGTCAGTTTTTCGTTTCACCGCGGCTTGCCGAAGGACGAAACCGGCAACGGCGGCGGATTCGTCTTCGATGGGCGCAGCCTTCCGAATCCCGGCCGGGAAGAACGCTTCAAGGCGCTGACCGGCAAAGACGCGCCGGTTATTGATTACCTCAATCAACAGGAAAGCGTGCACCAGTTTCTCGCCAGCGTGATGTCGCTGGTGGATGCGAGCGTAAGCAGTTACCGACAGCGCGGCTTCAAGAATTTGATGGTGTCCTTCGGATGCACCGGGGGGCAGCATCGCTCGGTCTTTCTGGCGGAGCAGTTAGCGAAACATTTCCGCGCCACGAACGGTGTCGAGGTGGCCGTGCGGCACCTGGAGCTGGAGAAGATGGGCAAATGAAGGCGCCCCGATGAAAGCCCCGCAATGAAAGCCCCTCGATGAGAGCTATGATCCTGGCCGCGGGACTGGGCACGCGCTTGCGGCCGCTGACGAATGATCGTCCGAAGGCGCTAGTGGAAGTCGCTGGCCGCACGCTTCTGGAGATTACGCTCTCGCGCTTGCGCGCATTTGGGATTCGCGAAGTAATCCTCAACGTCCACCACTTCGCCGACTTGGTCGTCGCGTATCTGAAGGCTCACGATAATTTCGGCATGCGGATCGAAGTCTCACGCGAGGATGTGTTGCTCGATACCGGCGGCGGGCTCAAAAGAGCAGGCTGGTTTTTCCTGGAAGATCCTAAGTCCGATGAGCCCTTCCTGCTGCACAACGTCGACGTCATCAGTTCCATCGACCTACAGCGCATGGCGCACTCTCACCAGGAGAATAAAGCACTCGCGACGCTGGCGGTGCAGGAGCGCGAGAGCAGTCGCCAACTCCTCTTCGATGAGCATCAGCAGCTCTGCGGCCGTCGCTTCGGGCGCGATCACAAACCGGAAATCGTTCGACCCTCGGCGCAAACGCAAGCCCTGGCTTTTTCCGGCATCCACGTCATCTCTCCGCGCCTGTTTCCGCTAACGAAGGAAGAAGGCATTTTCTCCATTATCGATTCCTATCTGCGTCTGGCCGCCAGCGGAGAAAAGATCGCAGCGTTTCGTGCCGACGAATATTATTGGCGCGATTTGGGCAAGCCAGACGATCTGAGGCAAGCGGCTCGGGACCTAGAACAAAAGGTCCTCCTGCAGTAAGCCCCTCCCCGCTAAAGGTTAATTTAGAACTATCACTTTGCTGGCGCTGCCACTGTTGCGAATCCCAGAGCTTGCATGACGGCGTCGTGGAAGGCTGGGCGGAGTTGCGCGATTTTCTGGTTTTCGCGGGTGGGGTGGACGCGATTTGTGAGCAGGACCACGAAGAGCTGGCGGTCGGGATCGATCCAGATGCTGGTGCCAGTGAAGCCGGTGTGGCCGAAGCTGTGGACGGAAAAGTAATGGCCGCTGGAACCGCCTTCGGTGGGCACGGCCCAACCGAGAGTGCGCGTGCCGCTTGAAAGCTGCTGCGGAGTGGTGAATTGCGCGATGGTCGAGCGGCGCAGTATGCGATGGTGCGCGTAGACGCCGCCGTTCAATAGCATCTGGCAAAACGCAGCGAGATCGGGCGCGGTGCTGAAAAGTCCGGCGTGGCCGGAGACGCCACCGATGGCGAATGCGTTTTCGTCGTGTACTTCGCCTTGCACCAGACGGTGCCGCAGGTTGTTATCGATCTCCGTCGGCGCAATGCTGGGCCACAGTGTTTTGGGCGGCCGGAACATGGTGTCCTTCATTGCTAGCGGGGCGAAGATATAGGTTCTCGCGAGGTCGTCGAGCGTGCGGCCGGTGAGGCGCTCGATGATTTCGGCCATAAGGATGATGCCGAGGTCGGAATAAATTTCTTTCGTGCCGGGCTCGTATTCCAGCGGCTCGGCAAAGATTTTTGTGAGCGTGTCCTGCTTATTTTTGGAGGTGCGCCAATATTCCTTGAAGGCGGGCAGACCGGACGTGTGCGTGAGTAAGTGGCGCACGGTGACCTGATGGCGCCATTCGGGTTGCGGGCCGGTGGCCCACTCGGGCAAGTAGCGCTCGACGCGCGCGTCGAGATCGAGAGGAACCGGGAAGTCGCCTTCTGCGAGTTTGGCTACGAGCGTTGTCGTGGCCACTACTTTTGTGAGCGAAGCGATGTCGTACATTGTGTGTGTCTCAATGGCTGCTGAGTTGGCCACATAGCTGAGATTTCCGAAGGCATGCAGTGAGACTTTTCCGCGATAGCCGATGGCCACCGTGGCGCCGGGGAAGGCTTTGTCCGCGATGGCACGCTCGATCACTTGGAACGCCGGTTGGAGCTGGGCGTCGCCGCCTTCCATGGGCTGGAGCGTCATGGGATTTTCCGGCAGCTCGAGACCGAAACCCAATTTCATCTCGACGCCGGGAATAGTTACAGGGAGATGCCCACGCACAGGAATCTGGCCGAAGAGCGCGCGGGCCGCCGAGATTTGCGCGACATCGCTGATGCCGAACGCCGCCAGCCACGTCTCCGCTTGCGGAAATCGCTCGATCAGATAGGGGCTGCCAAGGCCGACGGTGATCACTGGCTTGCCGGTCTTGAACAGTTGTTCGGCCAGCGCGGCTTGCTCGGGCGGAACATCCACGTTTCCCTTGCGATCGCTGACGCGCACGAAAAGCGCGAGAATCGCCACGTCGTAAGAGTCGGGCGGAGGCAGCTTGAGCATGTCGGCTTTGACGAACCTCGTGTCGGCCCGCAGCGTAGTAAGCGCATCAAATCGCGGGCGCAGCTCGCGCTCCAGATCTTCTGCCGGGTACGGTTCCGGATCAGCGTAAAACGCCAGCAGCAGCGCGCGTGTCGGCTTCGTGCCGTCGAGCGGCAAGCGATGCGGTGTGTCTCGCAGCAGCGTGACGCCGCGATCGGAAATGTCCTGAGCTTCACTCTGCCACGCAACATGCCCAAATTTTTGGTTGATGGCGTTGATGTCAACGAGGCGATCTTTGTCCAAGCCGAGTTTGGCTTTTGCTTGCAGAATGCGGCGCACGGAAATGTCGAGCCGCTCGCGTGAGATGCGCCCGGATTTCACGGCGCCCTGCAAGCCCTCGAACGCGGCGTCGGGCACCGGAGGCATTAGCAGCGCGTCTGCGCCGGCTTCAAACGCGCGCACCGCTGCTTCTCCCGGCGCGTAGCGTACGGTGATGCCGCCCATGTCCATGGCGTCGGTGACGACAAGTCCTTCAAAGTGCAATTCGTGGCGGAGAAGATCGGTCAGAATTCGTGCGGAAAGAGTGGCGGGCGTGTTCGGATCGGGCTCGAGCGCGGGAACGGACAGATGGCCGGTCATGATGCTGCCGGCTCCGGCGGCAATTGCGGCGCGGAAGGGAACTAACTCGAGATGCTCGAGGCGGTCGCGATCCGCTCGGATCACGGGGAGATCGATGTGCGAGTCACTGGCGGTGTCGCCGTGGCCGGGAAAATGTTTTGCGGTGGCTAGCGCGCCGTTTTCTTCCACGCCGCGCACGAATTCTTTGACGAACTCCGCGACGCGGGCGGGATCTTCTCCAAACGAACGCGTGTTGATGATGGGATTGCCGGGATTGTTATTTACGTCGGCAACGGGCGCGTAGATCCAGTGAATGCCGACGGCGCGGGCTTCGAGAGCGGTGACCTTGCCCATGGTATACGCATCACGGGGACTTCCCGCGGCAGCGAGGGCCATTGCGGTGGGAAACGAGGTGCCTTCATCAAGGCGCATGGCCGTGCCGCGCTCAAAATCGGCGCCAACCAGCAGCGGCACTTTCGATGTGGCTTGCAGTTGATTTGTGAGCACGGCGGTCGGATACGCCTGGCTTTTGACGATGCCGAGCGGCGAGGCTTGCGTGATGTTGATGAAGCCACCGACGTGGAGATCGTTTACGCAATGGAGCATCTGCGCGTAGGCGACGGCGTCGGTTGAGGTAAAGCTGCCGTGATAGGTGGCGAAAAGGAGTTGGCCGATTTTTTCGTCGACACTCATTTTGCGGAGCGTGGCTTCGACCCACTGCGAAGCGGCGGGCGAGAGGCGGCGGTCCGCTTTGCTGGGGGCGGCGGATTTTGTTTCGGCGGCGGTTGTTTTCGCGGCAGAAGAGCGGCTTTGCGTTCGCGCGGTGTGGGCCATAAGAAAAATGATTGCGGCGGGTACTACGAACAGAACGCCAACGCGTCCTTTCCTCAAATGTGAATCTCCCCGCTCACTCTGGATGCAAGGTTTGTATATAACACACGCACATCACGCGAACAACGCAAGCGCAAAGGCGGGGTTCCACAATATGATTGGTACTGTGCTATGAAGAATCTTTGCCTGTTTCGCGGTTCGGAATGGCCAGCACGCGCGCTTCGCGGCGCGGCCTTTGGGCTCTTGGCCGTGGCGCTTTCCGGACCTACCTTCGCCGCCGCAAGGAAAGGTAGGCGTCCCGGCCGTTTGCAAACCGGTGTCGACGTCCTCGAAGCGCAAAAGTTTGCGCTGCTGCGCAATAAACACGTTGGCCTGATCACCAATCACACGGGCCTTGACTCGCAGGGACGCAGCACAGCGGATCTGCTTTCCCACGCGGCGGGAGTGCACCTGGTGGCGCTGTTCAGCCCGGAGCACGGGCTCGCCGGACGCAATGACGAAAAAGTTGCGTCGACTAAAGATGCGGCGACTGGCTTGCCGATTTTCAGTTTGTACGACGAGACGCGGCGGCCAACAGATGAAATGCTGGAGGGAATCGACGCGTTAGTGTTCGATGTTCAGGACGCTGGCGTGCGCTTCTACACCTACACCGCGACGATGGGTTATTGCATGGAGGAAGCCGCCAAGCGTAACATTGCCTTCTACGTTCTCGATCGCCCCAACCCTATTGGCGGCACCATCGTCGAAGGGCCGATGCTAGACGCCGACAAAACGGCTTTTGTCGCGTATTTCCCGTTGCCGGTGCGCTACGGGCTCACCATCGGCGAACTCGCGCAGTTTCTTAATGCTGAAAATCACATCCATTGCGACCTTCACGTCATCGCCATGAAAAACTGGCATCGCAATTATTTTTTTGAGAGCACCGGGGCGCGCTGGATTCCACCTTCGCCCAATCTGCGCACGCTCAAAGGTTCGGTGCTTTATCCCGGAATCGAAATCCTGCAAAGCGCTGGCGTTTCGGTCGGCCGCGGCACGGAAACTCCGTTCGAGGAATTCGGAGCGCCGTGGATCAATGGAGAGGAAGTGGCCGCCGCGCTGAACAACCTGCGTCTCGCCGGCGTGCAGTTCAAGAATCAGCCGTTCATTCCGGTGACGGGACTGTACTCCGGACAGCGCTGCGGCGGAGTTGGCATGCGCATCACCGATCGTCAAGCAGTGCGCGCGATGCGGGTGGGACTCGAGATCGCGGCCACTCTCAAGAGGTTGTATCCCGACAAGTTTGATCCCGAAAAGCTGCTGCTCCTCGTCGGCAACGCCGAAACGATCCGGCAGTTGCAAGCCGGTGTTTCTCCGGACCAAATCATAGCCAGCTGGTCCGCCGATCTCGCCACGTTCGACGCTCTCCGCCGCAAATATTTTATTTATAAATAATGCATCGCCGTACGAAGGCGCCATTATCCTGCCCCCATCCGATAAACGGTGGGTGACGACCTCAAAGCAAAAAACTGGCGGCCAAGTCCGCGAGCATCGCTCTCCTCTCGCTGTGCCGCCTCATGTTACAGTCAACCCATGCGGATTGTTTCGTTGCTGCCATCGGCTACGGAGATTCTGTTTGCGTTGGGCTTTGACCGCGAAGTGGTCGGCGTCAGCCATGAGTGTGATTTCCCGGAACAGGCTCGCAGCAAGCGCGTGGTGATTCAGTCGCGCATCCCGCACGGAACGGCGCCGGAGGAGATTGATCGCCTCGTGCGCGAATATGTATCTCGCGGCGAGAGCCTTTACGCCGTCGACGCGCAGGCGTTGGAACACCTCGCTCCCGACCTGATCATCACGCAGGATCTGTGCCATGTGTGCGCTGCCTCGCCTGATGATTTGGGCGCGGCGCTGGCGCGCTTTGCGGAGCGGCCCGAGGTGCTTTGCCTCAATCCACAGGATCTTGGCGACGTATGGCGCGACATTCTGTGGGTCGGCGAAGAGACGCGGCGAGGACGCGCCGCGGAGACGCTACTGGAAAAAATTGGCGAGCGATTGGGATCGCTCGAGCAGAAAGTTGCGCAGAGTTCTGAGCGGCCACGCGTCGCGTTTCTGGAGTGGCTGCAACCGTTTTACGTCGGCGGGCATTGGGTGCCGGAGATGATCGAGCTGGCCGGTGGCCACGATGTTTTGGGCCGCGTGCACACACCGTCGTTTCGCGTGACGCTCGAAGACATTGTCGCCGCCGAGCCAGACATTATTCTGGTGTCGCCATGCGGCTATGGGGCGCAGCAAGCTCAAAACGAGTATCTAGCGATGTCGCACACGGACGAATGGAACGCCATACCGGCGGTGCGGAGCGGCCGCGTGTACGCGCTGGAGGCCAACAGTTATTTCTCGCGACCGGGCCCACGCCTGGTCACCGGGATTGAAGCGCTGGCCGGCGTTTTTCATCCCGGAATGAAAGTTGGGGAAGAAGCCCAACACGCCGCCCTCCGCTTGGCTGCCTTGCCGCTAAGCGCGCGCGCAGCCTCGATTTAGCTCTTTCCCTTTGCCGAGCAAAATGGTCTACGTTTTTTTGGCCTCAGGCTGCAGGTGCTGACGGAGGCTTTGCGCTCGCCAGTGACGGTAGAAGGGGAGGCCGGCGAGGATTAGTAGCAGGCCGATGGAGCAGCGGACTGGGCGGTCGATCCAGATGTTGACGGTTAGGGCGAGCGCGCCAGCTACGAAAATTCCGGGCACCCACGGATAGCCCCAGCAGCGGTAGGGACGCGGGAGATCTGGCTCGGTGCGGCGCATGCGGAAGAGCGCGACTACGGCGAGGCCGTAGAAGATCCAGCCGGCAAAGATGAAAAGATTCGTGAGCTCCTCGAAGGTGCCGGTTAGGGCCATTAGGCTGGCGAGGACACCTTGAAAGACCAGAGCGCGGCCGGGCGTGCGGAATTTTGGGTGGATGCCGTCGGCAATTTTGAAGAAGATGCCGTCGCGCGCCATGGCGTAAGGCACGCGCGCACCGCTGAGGACGGAAGAATTCATGGAGCCGATGGCGGATATCACCATGGCCAGGGTGATCCAGGTTGCCGCGCCGTGGCCGGCGACGTGCGCGACTACGTCGGATGCGATGTGTTGCGACGAGGCTACCGCATCGAATGGCAACACTTTCAAACAGGCGGCGCTGAACAGCAGATAGATGATTGCCACAAGGGAAACGCCGCCCACCAGTGCGCGCGGAAAATTGCGCTGAGGGTCCTGCACTTCCGAGCCGACCAAGTTTAGATCTTCCCATCCGTCGTAAGCCCACAGAGCGGCGGCCAGCGCCGCGAGAAAGGCGCTGAACACACCGGCGTCCAGCGAGGCGGGCCAGATTGGATCCGGCGCGTGCGGCGAGGAGGACGGCGCAAAAAACGCGACTCCAATCACGATGACGACGGAAATGATTTTGATCGCGGTAAGAAACACCTGGACCGCTCCACCGAGACGCACGCCGAGGTAATTCACGCCAGTCATGATGGCAAGCCAGAGGACCGCTAGAGGTTGCGCCCAGGTAAAAACGAAGTCGTACGGCTTCACCCATCCAGTGACCCCAGGAATCGCGATGTGCATCGTGAAAATCGGCGTGGCCACGGCAGGCAAAAGAAATCCGAGGAAACGCACCAATCCCGCGGCAATGGAAGACGCCGAGGACGGCCGCCCGACGATGGAGTGCATCCAGCCGAAAAGAAATCCCCAAACGGGACCGAAAGCGCGGCGGAGGTAGGCATACTCACCGCCCGCTTCGGGAATCATCGCGCCCAGCTCCGCATAGGAGAGCGCACCGAACAGCGAAAGAATCGCGCCCACGATCCATGCCGCGAAAACGACGGAGACGAAACGGCCCGCGCGCGCCATTTCGGCTGGTTTGAGAAAAATACCGGTGCCGATCATGGTGCCGACGACGATCGCGCCGGAGGCCCAGGCACCGAGGCCGCGGACAAGATCGAGCCGTTTCTCTGCTGGGCTTGCGGTCAGGACTTCTCCGGCTGCCACGATTTTCCTTTTTGGGCTGCGTTGCCGTGCTGAGCGTCTGGTTTGATGCGGCTAATCATAGACCCAATCGCGAAAGTCACGATGGCTCCGATCATGAAGTACCACGTGTAAGCCACGCTGGTAAATCGAAAGATACAAAGAATGGTGGCTAATCCAGCGAACATGCCGAGGAGGGCGCCGAACGCGTTCGCGCTTCGGTCGAGGGTGCCCAGTAGAAACAGTCCTAGCAAACTGCCAAATGGGAGCGAAACCACCGTCAAACCGGTTTCGAGCAGCGGCCCCCATTTCTTCAGGCCGAAAGCCATTAAGACCAAGCCCCAGGCCAGGGTCATGCGCCGAGATAGCTTCAAGAAACTCTTGGAGTCGAGTGATTTCCCCCACAGCCGCGAAAAATCGAGAACGCTGGAGGCGGCGAGCGAATTCAGCGAGCCGCTGGCGTTAGACATAGCAACGGCGATGATGGAGGCGAGCAGCAGGCCGGCGAGGCCCGGTGGCATCTCGCGCACGAGGAACAGCGGAAGGATGCGATCGGTGCGCTCGCCTGGCGCGAGCAGGGGAGCGTGCTGGGCAAAGACGAAAAGCAGGACGCCGATCAGCAGAAATACAGTGAATTGGATCAGCACGATGACGCCGCTGGTCAGGAGTGCGCGGCGGCTATCGCGTTCGCTGCGGGCGGCGAGCAAACGCTGCACGATGATTTGATCGGTTCCATGGGTGGCCATGGTCAGGAATGCGCCGCCGATCAGGCCGGACCAAAAAGTGTATTTGGTCGACCAACTGAATGAGAAATCCAGAACTTGCAACTTGTGTCCGGCAGCGGCGGCTACTTGGGTGACTTCGGTCCAGCCGCCGGGAATTCGATGCAAGAGGACAATTAGAGTTACGGCGCTGCCGGTCAGATAGATCGCTAGTTGCGCGACGTCGGTCCAGATGACGGCCTTCATACCGCCTTCCAGCGTATACAGAATGGTCAAGGCAATTACGAGCATGACCGCAAATTTTTCCGAGGTGCCCAGCACCACGCTGATGACCAGGGCGATGGCCGAAACGCGGACGCCCTCGGCTATCGCGCGAGTAATCAGAAAAGTGCTGGCTGCTACGGCGCGCATTTTTTCGCCGAAGCGCTTTTCGATGAGCGCATAGGCGGTGAAGAATTCTCCACGGAAATAGCCTGGCAGCAGGAGGAGGACGATGAGCGCGCGTCCGACTAAATAGCCGAAGACCAGTTGAAGAAACGTCAGATTGCCCGCGTAGGAGATGGCCGGCGTTCCGATTATGGTGAGCGTCGAAGTCTCCGTCGCGACAATGGAAAACGCCAGCGCCCACCACGGCGCCGTGCGCCCGCCGAGAAAATAATCCCGAGCGTCCTGCTGCTTGCGGCGGAAACGCATGCCGAGGGCCGTCACGCCCAGCAAATACACCACGACAATACCCAGATCGATCGGATGAATCCGCATTGCGCAGGGGATTATACGTACCTGGTGCTCCGGCCCACCCTATTTTTTGGATTGCGGCGCCGGACGCGCCCAAGGCTTGCGAGTTTGGCCCGCACCTCAGCCGTGCTAATGGTGCGTCCCTGCTTGACCGCCATCAGTCCCTTTTTAATCATGCCTGCGTGATAAGCCTGCAGGTCTAAGTAATTGGCCACTGCCTCGTTTAGTAGAGAGCTCCGTTCGCGATTCGAGTTGTAAGCGATCGTCTCCAATGCGTCGATCTTGTCTTCGTCGAGTCGAAAACGGATCTTTCTTGCCTTGCTCATGTTCAAAGTAATATCACATATTTATGAGCACCGTGGCATTTAACGATGTGCTGCGCGTACGCGTTTGGCGGGTATTCTGTTTCCATGCGATACATTCTGGGTTTCGATGGCGGTGGCACGAAGACGGAGTGCGTGTTGATGAACTCCGCTGACCAGGTCCTGGCGCGAACGTATGCGGGACCGTCGAATCCGTCGCGAATCGGAGTAGAGAGCGCTGTGCGTGCGATTGAGGAAAGCGCGGATCTGGCGCTGCGAGATGCGAGACTCGAACGTGCCGCGATTACGGCGGTTGGCGCGGGGCTTGCGGGCACCGCGAAGCCCGACATGAGAGAGAGAATGAGCTGCGCGCTGCAAAAATGCTTCCCCGGTGCCGCGGTGACCATCTTGACCGATCTCGAGGCGGCGCTGGCGGCTGCGGGTGAAGGGCCTGCAATCGTCCTTGTGGTGGGAACGGGATCCGCTGCGTTCGGCCGCAATGTGGAGGGCGAAATTGCGCGGGCAGGAGGGTATGGCCCTGCCTCGAGCGATCATGGCAGTGCTTACGACATCGGCAGGCGCGCTATCTCCGCCGCGATTCGGGAGCGCACCGGCGGATCGGACTCCGAGCTGGGCAGACAGATCCTGACGCAGCTTCACTGCACGGAATGGTCAGTGGTGCAGCATCGCGCGCAAACCATGCCTGACGAGATTTTCCCGCCCATCTTTCCGGTGATTGCTGCCGCGGCGGACTCCGGCGACGCCACTGCGCAAGAAATTCTGCTTCATGCCGCGCAGGAGGTGTCGTTGCTAGTTGCCGATGTTGCTGACCGCTTGCATCTCCGCGAAAAGGAGTTCTTGCTGGCCAAGATCGGCGGCACTATCGGGCGCTCGCGCTTTTTCGACGCGCAAATCGATGCCGTGTTGAAGCAAGCGGTGCCCAGCGCGAAAATCTGCAAATTGCGGATTTCTGCCGCGGAGGCTGCGGCCTTAGCCACGAAGGAATCGGATGTCGGCTAACGAGCCCAATCGCGAGCGCGCTCGCACGGCGACCGGAGAAGAGCTCGCCTCACTGCTGCACCACCATGCGCCGGACGTACTCCTGGCGCTGCTCGATAATCCGGCGCTCGTCGAGGCGCAGCTCTGCATGCTGCTCGATCGCAAAGACCTTCCCGCTGAAGTTCTGGAGGAGGTGGCCCGCCGCAAGCCGCTGCTGAAGAATTACCGCGTGAAACGCGCTCTGGCTTTTCACCCGCGCACGCCACGCCTTGCGGGCCTGCGCCTGATCCGCGAGCTGTACATGATGGACCTCGTGCAGCTCACGCTTCTGCCCGGCACCTCCGCGGAGCTAAAGCGCAACGCGGAGGAGCAGCTCGTTGCGCGGCTTCCGCAACTGCCCCTCGGCCAAAAAATCACGCTGGCGCGCCGGGGAACGGCCCGCGTTGCCGGCGCGCTCCTTGCGGAGGGCCATGCGCAAGTGCTTTCGATCGTCCTGGACAATCCGGGTCTTACGGAGGCGCAGGTCCTGAAGGCGCTGTCGCGCGCGACTCTTCCCGTCGGAGTGGTGAAGGCTATAGCGCAGCATCGCAAATGGTCGCACACTTACAATGTCCGCCTCGCACTCGTGCGTCATCCTAGTTCGACGCTTTCGACGATCCTCGCTTACCTGCCTGAACTCACCGTTTCCGATTTGCGGGAATTGGCCTCGCCTGGCATCGTCTCCGAAAATCTCCGCAAATATCTATTGGCGGAGATCCAGCAAAGAATCCGCAAGGGTGAAAAATCGGCAGAAATCGCTGACACTACCGGCGAGCCCGGCACGTCTAAGTCGTCATAAGTCCGCATCGGCTCGTCATTTGAACGAAACAGCGTCGTAATGGGTGCGTCACAGCGATGTGGCAGGGTTACGAAAGCGGAACGGCTTGCTGCGGATAAGTCCGCGCAAGAATGGAGTCGCGGTATTCTTGCCCATGGAAGCGGCGTGAACGCCCCGACGTCGCGGCTTGGGATCCTTGCGGGGGGTTGGTTCAGGTCGATGACCAGTGGGGAGCATCCGCCGCGGCACCTCGAGCGCCGCTGGGCGCCGCGCTATTCCTTTCGCGCCGAGCTTGAGATTGAGTGGGGCTCCGCGGTTCTGCGCGGGAAGACCCGCGACATCAGTTCGAACGGCATGTTCATCGAGTCCACCGACACACTTTGGGTCGGGGCGGGCTTCACCGCGCGCCTGGCAGTCGACCGGCCGGTACAGATGGACTGTTCGGTCAAGCGCGTCGAACCCGGCCGGGGAATGGCTGTCGCCGTTACCGTGTCAGGAGAGCAGCACCAGCAGCGTTATCAGGACTTGATCGCCTCGCTCACTCGTCCCGGTGCGTAAGCGCGCCTGCGCACACGCGTGCGCCTCGTTCTATACTAAACAGGATGTGGTTGTTGGGGTTGTCCTGGGGGAACTGACCGCCGTTCTGGTCATCCACCGCGGCTCATTTCATGACGCGATGCCTTGATTGCGGCTCAGAGCGCACCACTGACCAATGCCCTTCGTGCGGCCTGACCACGGCCGCAGCTGAATTGACATTCCGCCGCCGGCTGATGCGGCAGACCGGGATTTTCCTGCTGGGTTCGCTGGCGTTTCCGTACATCAGCCAGATTTACCCTCCGCTGGACCTCGACCTGATCCTGGTGTTTTTCGGACTGATTTTCTTCGGCGCGCTGACGCTGGCCGTCATTTTGGAGCGGCGGGCTCGCAATCATCAGGAAATCGAGTTGATGAAGCGCGTCTACAACGGATTCATTCCGCTGCCATGGATTTTGGCGGCGACGCTGTTCATTAATGGGCGGCTCGATTCGCAGAAGAATGTCGTCTACTACCCGACTGTCGTCGTGGGCCGCTTCAACATGAAGGGTATAGTGAAAGGGAGCCGGCGATTGGTGGTGCGTTCGTGGCGCGAAGGGCAGCGCGTCGAGCGGCTTGCGGTAGATATGGACGATTTCGATCGGTTTCACGAAGGCGATGCGATTGTCGTGGGAGTCGGGCCGGGTGCGTTGGGGATCCCGTGGTACTACGGCGTGTACCGCCGCTGAGACGAGTTCTCAGTTCTCAGCTATCAGTTTCGGTTCGAAAACGGATAATCCTGAACCAGGCGCAAACCTCGATGCTTCAATACGCGGGCTTGCGGTTGGGCAGCATCGGCAGTTGGATGTCGAGGAAGCTGCCGTTCTTGCCGAAACGGAAACGCACGCGCTCTACTGGGCCGACGTCGCGTATTTTCCACTCGGACGTTTCAATGGGCTGATCGGGAACATCGGAGGGCGACCACTCGACGTTCTCTCCCTGGGGCTTCACCTTTTCGGGATCGACTTCGTAGACCTCTTGCTCTTTCACATCTACAAGCATGTATCGCTTCCACAGGCGCACGAGCAGCACGCCGCGTTTTTCACCGTGGTAGATATTCCAGGAAGCCGGTGCGTCGTCGTTGAAACGCACGATGGCAAATTGCACCGGCTTCCAGACCGCCTTTTCGCCGCTGTATAGCGACGACGCCGCAAGCGCCGAAGTTAGGACTACCAAGATGCAGAATTTTGCAAAGCGCATGTGGCTTTTAGCGCAGGTGTCCCGTTTTGCCCAGCTAGAAGATCGCAATCGTTAATTTCTCACTTCGCTGAAGGCTTTATCGAGGAGGCGAACGCCTTCATCGACGTCAGCTTTGGAAATATTGAGCATCGGCGAGAGGCGAATAACATTGCCGAATAGTCCGCCCTTGCCGATGAGCAGGCCGTTGTCGCGGGCGCGCTCCATGACTTGCGCGGTGGCTTCCGGTGCAGGTTCTTTCGTCTTGCGGTCATTAACCAACTCGAGGGCTTGCATCAAACCCATGCCGCGTACTTCGCCGATGAGCGCGTGCTTCGCTTGCAGCTCTTCGAGCCTTCCCCGGAAATACGAACCGACGGTGTGCGCGTTTTCGAGAAGATTCTCTTCTTCGATAAAATCGATCGTGGCTTTGGCAGCGACGCTCGTGACTGGATTGCCTCCAAAGGTGGAAATGTTCAATCCCTGAAAGCTGGAAGCAATCTCTGGCGTCGTGACGGTCAAGCCGATCGGCACGCCGTTGGCCGAGCCCTTCGCGCTCGTCAGGATGTCCGGCGTCACTTCCCATTGCTCGATCCCGAACCACTTCTTGCCGGTACGGCCCCAGCCGGTTTGCACTTCGTCGCTGATAAAAAGTCCGCCGTATTTCTTCACGATCTTGAAAACGATCTTGAAATATTCCTTGGGAGGCGTAATAAAGCCGCCGACTCCCTGGATCGGCTCCGCGATAAAAGCCGCGATGCTTCCGCTCGTGCCGGTCTGAATCAAATTCTCCACATCATTGGCGCAAGCCACTTCGCAGGATGGATAGGTCAAATGCAGCGGGCAGCGGTAACAATACGCGTTCACCGCGTGCGAAATGCCGACGCTGATTACGCCGCTCTTGCGATAGGGCGCGTGCGCAGTCACTGCTTTGGCGATCGCGGAGCTGCCGGCATACGCATGGCGAAGTGCCACTACGTCATAGCTTCCCGTGGCCATCCGCGCAATCAGGATCGCCGCCTCGTCGGCTTCGGTCCCGGAACTGGTGAAGAAGCTTTGTTGCAGATTTCCTGGTGTAATCTGTGCGATTTTTTCGGCCAGTGCCACGATATGTTCGTTGGGATACAGCGTGGAAGTGTGCTGCAAGCGATTGACCTGTGCGTTGATCTTGCTGGTCACCTTGGGGTTGCAGTGGCCGACCGAAACGGTCAAGATGCCGCCGAAGAAATCCAAATACTTGCGGCCTTCGAGGTCCCACAGATACTGCATTTCGCCGCGATCCGCCACCAGCGGCCGCTGGTAGTAATTGGTGACCGACGGCCACAGATATTTTTTGTGCTTGGCGACTATCTCATCGCTGCGCGTCGTCGCCGGCATAGGCTTGGCAGGAGTCGTCACAATTGTCGCCCTCACTAGCTCGGTAGAATGCATCGAGTGTAGCGGAAATGGGCGCAATCCGTCGAATGCCATTGTGGCCCCCAAAGATACTGACAAGAAGCATTGCAGCGCAGCCGTTCGCACGTTATCCTCCTGCACTTCGAGGAGGTGACGAATGCAGTTTCGCGCACGCACAATTCTGGTGGCTGGAGCTCTTGCTGGTCTCGCGGCAGCTACTCCCGCGCCTGCGCAGCAATATGACCAGAAACTCTTCTCCGAAATGCGCTGGCGCTGCATCGGTCCCTTCCGTGGCGGCCGCACCGTAGCCATCACCGGTGTGCCGCACCAGCCTACTGTGTTCTACATTGCCGCGGTGAACGGCGGTGTGTGGAAAACGACGGACACCGGCAATACGTGGGAGCCGATATTTGACGGTCAGGCCAGCGGCTCCGTCGGCGCCATCGCTGTCGCGCCCTCGGATCCGAACGTCATCTATGTCGGCAGCGGAGAGGGCTTGCAGCGGCCGGATCTCTCGACCGGCGACGGCGTCTACAAATCACCCGACGCCGGGAAGACCTGGACGCATCTGGGCCTGCCTGACGCCCAGCAAATCACGGCGATTCTCGTCGATCCGAAAGACTCGAATCGCATCTTCGCAGCGGTGCAGGGCCATCCGTATGGTCCGAACTCAGAGCGGGGCGTCTTCCGCTCGACCAATGGTGGCCAGTCATTTGAAAAGCTTTTGTACAAGGATGAAAACGTCGGCGCTGCCGATCTCGCCTTTGATCCCAGCAACAGCAATACGATTTATGCCGTGCTCTGGGCCGCGCGCGTTGCGCCATGGGAGATCCGCAGCGGAGAGTCGTTCGTCGCACCCGGCAGCGGACTTTACAAATCCACCGACGGAGGAAACACCTGGCGCCAGCTAACGAAGGGCCTGCCTTCTTCGGACGACGGCAGTCTCGGGCGCATCGGTGTCGCGGTCGCGCCGAGTCAACCGCATCGCGTGTACGCCACCGTGGAAGCAAAGAAGGGAGCCGGAGTCTACCGTTCGGATGATGCCGGAGAATCCTGGGGTCTCATCAACAGCGACCGCCGCATCGGCGGCCGCGGCCCGGGCGCGATGGGCATTGCCGTCTCGCCCGACAATCCTGATGTGATTTACGTCGCGAATACCACCACCTGGAAATCCAGCGACGCCGGAAAAACGTTCGTGGGATTCAGGGGCGCTCCCGGCGGCGATGATTACCAGCGCATTTGGATCAGCAGCGAGCATCCGCAAACGATCGCGCTCTCGAGCGATCAGGGCGCGGTGATTACCGTGAACGGCGGCGCCTCGTGGAGCTCGTGGTACAACCAACCGACGGCGCAGTTTTATCACGTGACCACGGACAATCGATTTCCCTACTGGGTCTACGGCGCGCAGCAGGAGAGCGGCTCGGCCGGTACTATGAGCCGCAGCGACTACGGCGGAATCACGTTTCGCGAGTGGCACCCGGTTGGTGTTTTCGAGTACGGCTACATCGCTGTCGATCCGCTCGACTCCAATATTTTGTATGGCGCGCGCCTCACACGCACTAACCAAGCCTTGGGCGAGGTGGCGGATGTAACGCCCGAGCCCGTTCGCCGCGGAGAGTATCGATACGACCGCACGCTGCCGGTGGTATTTTCGCCCGTCGATCCCCGAGCGCTGTATTTCGCAGCCAACGTCCTGTTCAAATCCACCGACGGCGGAAATAGCTGGAAGGTGATTAGCCCCGATCTGGCGCGCTCTTCCTACGACACTCCGCCGAACCTCGGTATTTTCGCTGCTTACGATCCGGAGAAGGGCCAGCACCGTGGCGTGATTTACGCGGTCGCACCGTCTTTCAAGGACGCGAACACTATTTGGGCCGGCACCGACGACGGCCTTATTTACCTTACCCAGGACGCCGGAAAGTCCTGGCAAAACGTCACGCCACCCGAGTTCAAACCCTGGAGCAAGGTCTCCATTATCGAGGCTTCGCATTTCGACGCCGGCACCGCGTACGCCGCCATCAACAGCTTTCGTCTGGACGACTTGCGCGCGCACATTTATCGCACGCGCGACTTCGGGAAGTCTTGGACCGAAATCATCAAAGGCATTCCCGCAGGCGAAGCGAGCAACGCGGTGCGCGAAGATCCCGAGCGCAAAGGTCTGCTTTTTGCCGGCACGGAAGGCTCCGTTTTTGTTTCGTTCGACGATGGCGACCACTGGCAGCCGCTGCAGCTCAACCTACCCCATACCTCGATGCGCGACCTCGCCATTCATGGCGACGATCTCATCGTCGGCACGCACGGCCGCTCGTTCTGGATTCTTGACGATATTACTCCGTTGCGCGAATTGAGCGTGGAGATCGCGAAAGCTCCGGTTACTCTATACAAGCCGCAAGAAGCGATTCGTTTTCGCTGGAACCGCAACACGGACACGCCGCTGCCACCGGATATTCCCGCCGGAAAGAATCCTCCGGACGGCGCGATCCTCGATTACTACCTAGCCGCTGCATCCAGCAAACCCGTGACGCTGGAAATTCTCGATGCCGACGGTCATCTGGTCCGCCGCTACTCCAGCACCGATAAACCGGAGCCGCTTGAGAAAATCGCCGCCGCCAACCCAATTCCGATGTACTGGGTGCGCCCGCAGCAGATCTTGTCCGCGGAAGCCGGCATGCATCGCTTCGTTTGGGATATGCACTATCCGCCGCCCGACGCGCTTAACCGCGAATTCCCCATCTCCGCCATTGTGCACGACACCACGCAGCTACCGGTTGGCGCATGGGCGATGCCAGGAAAATACTCAGTGAGGCTAAGCGTCGACGGCAAGACTTATTCGCAGCCGCTCACCGTTCGCATGGACCCGCGAGTGAAGACTTCGGACACCGATCTGCGCAAACAGTTCGAAATGGAAGCGGGCATCGTCGAAGGCATGAACGACACCTTCGAGGCTCTTCAGCAAGTTCGCGCCTTGCGTCCGCAGGTGACAGACCGTGCGGGAAAAGCAAAAGGAGCGCTGGCCGATTCGCTGACCGCAATCGACAAGCAAGCCGCGGAGTTGGAGGGTGCATCCCAAGGGGCCTTCTTCGGCGTTCCCCCAAGTGGAAAGCAACCCGAAAATCTCTCCACACTCAATCAGCATTTCGGTCAGCTTCTAAACGTAGTGGACAGCGCGGACGCTGCGCCTACCACGCAGGCCTCGGCTGTCTATCTGGAGCTGGAAGACGCACTCGGAAAACTGCTCGCCCAATGGAAAAAAATGCGCGATTCAGACCTGCCGGCGCTAAACGCCTCATTGAAGAAGGCACACCTGGAAGAAGTCGATTCCAGCAAACGATCGGTGGCACCTTCCGGAGGTTCAGGCGAAAACGATGAGCCTTAGCATGGGTGGTCGATTGTTGACTATGGTCAGACCATGGTTGACATAACCGGTTGCCCGATGTAAACTCCTCATATCGAGGATCTTATGGAAGAAATCGCCATCTCTAAGTTCAAGGCAACTTGCCTCGCGGTGCTGGAGCGCGTTCGCAAGACCGGTAAGCCGATTCGTGTTACGCGCTTCGGCCAAGTGGTCGCCGAGGTGGTGCCGCCCGGAGGGGCAAAGCTTGCGCCTCGCCTAGGCACCGGAGTGGGCACTGGAGTCATCTTGGGGGATATCGTCGGCCCGACTGGTGACGAGTCGGAGTGGGACGCGGCCCAGGCTCCGCCATTAGAGCTAGACACAAACTCAAAACGCAAATGAGATTCCTGCTAGACACCCACATTTGGATCTGGAGTTACCTGGAACCTCAAAAACTCAGTTCTGAAGTCGTTCGAGAACTTGCCAGCCCAGACCATTCCCGATACTTGTCCCCGATCAGCATCTGGGAGATGGTCGTATTGCTGGAAAAGAGGCGCATTCGAATCAAAGAGGATTTCGGCCAGTGGTTCCAGCGGTCGAAAGAAGATTTAGACTTAATCGAACTGCCCTTGAATTGGCAAATTGCGCATGAATTGCGCTTCACGGCACTCACGCACAGTGACCCTGCGGATCGCTTTCTCGTGGCGACCGCGAAGGTCTATGATCTGACGCTTGTCACTGCCGATGAGCATTTGGTGAGCGTGCCTGGGCTTAGTGTCTTGCAGAATCGCTGCTAATCCAAGTTTATTTTCGGAGAAATCGATGACACCGTCTGTCCCTTCGATCGGACAGCAACGCCTCAGCGCCGCCAGAATATTCCTGCCCTCGGCACAATTGATCAATGTGGAAGTTAGCGGGTCAGCGGGCCGCTACTTTGACGCTGTAGCGCCTTGCAACTGTGTGAGCGCAGCCAGCACTTCTTCGCTGTGCTTGTCCGGCTTTACTTCGAGCCACACCTTTTGCACCTTCCCTTGCGGATCGATCAGGAAAGTGTGCCGCGCGGAATATTTCGCGTCGTTGTGAATCATCACGGAGTCATACTGCGTAGAAACGTCCTGCTTCGTATCCGCCAGAAGCTTGAAGCTGAGCCCTTCTTTGGTGCAAAACTTCTGGTGCGAATCCTCGTCCTGCACGCTGACGCCAACGATCACCGCATTCTTCTGCTCATATTGCGCCAAGTCGTGCTGGAAATTGTGCGCCTCGATCGTGCAGCCGGTGGTGAAATCCTTCGGATAGAAATACAGCACCACCCACTTGCCCTTGAAATCGTGCAGGCTGACCGACTTGCCTTCCTGCGAATTCAGCGTAAAGTCCGGCGCTGCTGCTCCCACCGAAGGCGCGCTGCTCGCAGCCGACGAGAAATCGATCGCTGACGCAATTGCGAGAATTGCAACCATTGCGAACACCGTTGAACCAAACTTCATCTTGCACCTCGTTTTCCGTACCGCTCCAAATGTTAGTTGGATGTCCACCGAAATGCCAGTTTTTGCATGCGGCGAGACAATTATTTTACTTCGGCTGCGAGAAGCGCCCGAATCCAAGCCGCACTTGGATGGTGTTGATGCCCGGATTCGGTGTGGCCAGGCCTGCGTTGGAAATATGCATGAACCGCACTTCCGCGCTCCAGTTGTACTTGCTCCGCAGAAAATGCAATCCCAACGCGCCGGAAGGCGTGAAGTTTACCCGCGACGTTCCTGGCGGCACCTGTGTGTTGCTAAAAAGCAAGCCGCCTCCGAGTTCTACATAGGGCGTCACGCTCTGGCGGCCAGCAAAATTCCATTTCAGCCCAATCGGGTTTAGGCCCAATCCATAAGCCGTTCCGTTGCGCTGCGTCAACAAAAACGCCGGCACAACGTCCACCGCATACTCAAACCGTCCACGCAAAGGGCCAGGGCCAACGGCGTCGGTCAGCACCCAACCATATCGCACACCCAAATTCCACACGCCCGTATCCGACGAACTCCCATTGAGCCCGTGACCTCCGCCGGTCCACACTTGCACCTCGTTACCACCTCCTTCAGGTCCGGCCTGCGCGCGAACTTCGCCGGCATTCAGCAGCAAACATGCGAGCACCACCAACAGCCCACTAAGAACCTTCATCACCGGCCAATCTCCTCGGACGTCAAGCCTGCACACTATACGCTTGTAGCGCCAATTTCATAAAGGGCATGCTTGGCACGGCGCTCATTATGAGCACCGCTCTCAAATAGACATTGACATCTGCCGATAGGTTAAGCATAGTTTATTTAGCAGATTTAACAAGGTTAACACTCTCGAGCCGGACGATCGTTCATCTTTCCGTAACCGCACGGTCGTAGTATCAAGTTCATAGCCTGGGTACACGCGAGGGAGCCCGAGCACGGATGATCAGCATGTGTCGTAGTGACTCGCGGCGTCGGTACGGCCTGGCGATGGCGCTCACCGGATTGTTTTTGCTGGCAGCTCCGGTTTTGCGCGCTCAAGAAGCCCCTGAATCTGCTGTTCCAAGGAACCCAGACCCGGAACCGGACCCGATTCCAGTGATGTTCCCGCATCCGGAGTGGGACCGCCTATGGATCTCGGGCCAGGCCAATTTCATTTCCCAGTGGCATCCTGCCTTTCATTCTCCCTACCAGGGCCGCAACAGCCTTTCTCCGGAAGCGCAGGACGCCAGCTCGCGCGTCCTCACTCTGTATACCGGCCTGCGGCTCAACAACAGTGCCGAGCTGTTGTGCGATGTGCAGGAGACCGGCGGGCACGGAATCGGCGAAGCCCTCGGCCTCGCAGGGTTCACAAATCTAGACGTGGTGCGGAATCCCACGCTCAGCAAAGCTCCTTACATCGCTCGCCTGATGTGGCATCAAGTTATTTCCCTAAGTCCCGAAGATGCGCCTTCTCTCCGCACGCCGCTTTCCCTTTTCAGCCGTTTGCCACTGCGCCGCATCGAAATTCGTTTCGGAAAAATGGGGTTGGCCGATTTTTTTGACTTCAATACCTATGGCACGGACTCGAATTTCCAGTTCATGAACTGGACCGTCGACAACAGCGGCGCATACGATTACGCCGCCGACACCCGCGGATTTACCTTCGCCGCCATGCTCGAATATCACGACCGTCATTGGGCCGCGCGTTTCGCCGAGGGACTTATGCCCAAGGTCGCCAACGGCATTCATCTCGACGCCAATCTCGGTCGCGCGCACGCCGAGAACATGGAGCTCGAGTTTCACCGCGCCTTGGTGCTTAAACAGGTAGGCGTCCTGCGCCTGCTCGCCTACGTCAATCACGCCAACATGGGCAGCTATCGCCAAGCGATCGACAATTTCCGCGCCGGCCTGACGCCGCTCCCGGACATTACTGCGCATCCGCTGCAAACCACGATCAAGTACGGTTTTGGCGCAAACTTCGAGCAGCCCTTCAACGACTGGCTCGGCGCGTTCGGACGCTGGGGCTGGAACGAGGGCCGACACGAATCGTATGCCTACACCGAAGTTGACGAAACCGTCCTACTCGGGCTTGGCGCCAGCGGCGCGCGCTGGGGCAGAAGGCTCGATCGCGCCGGCCTGGCCTTCGTCACCAACGGAATCTCGCGCGACCATCAGCAATACCTTGCCCTCGGCGGCCTCGGTTTTCTTTTGGGAGACGGCCGCCTCAACTACGGGCGCGAAAATACCATTGAAACGTACTACACGCTGCACGCCTGGCGCGGCGTTTACCCTTCCTTCGGGTTTCAGTATGTAGCTCATCCGGGCTACAATCGCGACCGCGGGTCCGTCCTCGTGCCGACGCTGCGTTTGCACCTGGAGTTCTAGCGCCAAAGCCAAGCTACATGCGAGCTGTGACGACCTAGTATTCCTTGTCTCTAGAGAACCGCGTGGATTGGAAGGAGTGGGGAGTTTTTGGATCGGAGCGCCCGGGTCTGATAACTAGCTTGATCCGGTTCAGGGACTCGGACCCGGGCGTTCCGACGGTTCAGAGACTTCGGGAACGTTTCTTTTCCCAAAACCTCAACAAATTACTGATCAGAGCCCCGACTGGGCCAAAGATTGAGCTTAGCCCGAGTCATCGGTGCCTTCAAGTCCACTTACACTTAAGACTGCAAAGGCGTCAAAGGAACTGGCACTGAAAATACTATGAACCAATAACACCTTAATAGTGAATGGCATAGATGTTCATGTGAACTAATCCTCGCTCCCGAATAAGAATCATGCTATGGTCTTCGCCAAAGTTCTCAGAGGACGCGCTGTGCTGGAATCTAATACAAAGATTGATTCGGCCCTAATCGTGAAATTTGGTCTGTTCGAAGCAGACTTGGCCCGCTCTACCTTGAGCCGCCAAGGGGTTCGTATCAAAATCCAGGAACAACCCTTTCGAATTCTCGCCATGCTCCTCCGGCGAAACGGCGAGATTGTAAAGCGAGACGAGCTCTGCCAGGCTCTGTGGCCGGCAGGCACCTACGTCAATTTCGAGGGAAGCCTGAACGCAGCTCTGAAGAAGCTTCGCGCCGCACTCCAAGACGATGCAGAAAATCCGCGCTTTATCGAAACTGTGCCTCGCCAGGGTTATCGCTTCCTGGCCCCGCTGCATGTCATTCACGGTCCCGCAAGCTCGCCCGCCGGTGCACAACTGCCTTCCTTGGATAAGGAGGGAAACTCCGTCGAGGTACTCCTCCGGCTGCATCCGGAATTCTCAGGAGAACGTGCGACAACAGAATCTTATTGGGATCGCCAGCGTGCCGAGCGCACGCAGCGCTGGTTCGATGCCATACTGCTCACGGTTGCTATCTTGTTCGGATCATGGCTTCTCTTTTTCATCGTCTATCCCGTCCCTCGGCCCAGCGTGCAACGCATGACGCGAATCACAAATGGTGGGCGTATTGACGCGTGGGGCGGCATCGTGTCCGATGGCACTCGGATTTTCTTTCTGCAGCGCGACGGTGGCCACTGGAATCTCATGCAGACTTCCGTTGAAGGGGGCAATGCGGAGAAGATCGCCGCGCCCTTTGAAAACACGCGCCTCTTTGCGATTTCTCTGGATCACTCGCAGTTCCTGATTGGCGAGTTTACCCGGCATGACGATGAGATGCCGCTGTGGCTGTGGCCTGTCCAGGGTGGCGAGCCGCGGCGCCTGGGCCAGGCCACCGGCCACGATCCCGCATGGTCGCCCGATGGTACGGACGTGGTATTTGTGCGCGGCCGAAGCCTGTACTCAATCCATCGCGATGGCACGCAGCTTCGCGAACTCGTTCACGTTAATGGACGGCCTGAGGCCCCAGCCTGGTCACCCGATGGAGGCAGCATACGCCTTGCGATCGACGCGGGCGAATACGGCGCGGAGTCTTTGTGGGAAATGTCCGCCGATGGCAGCGGCTTACACACAATTCTTGCGAATGGGACCCCTTCTCGCCAGGGTGCGGGAAACTGGACCGCCGACGGCAAATACTTCCTATTTTCCGGCTGCGACCGATACGACTGTAACTTGTGGGCCGTCCGTGACGCTTGGAGTTGGTTTCGGCGTTCGCACCACACCCCTTTTCCTCTGACCAGCGGACCGGACTCGCTGCACGTGGCCATCCCGACGCAAACCGGTTCGCGAATCTTCGCTTTCAGCTTTCGTTCCCGTCGTGAACTTGAGCAAATCGAGCCTCGAACTCTTGGGTTCTCCACCCTAAGCGTTGACGCGAATGCTGAGGAGGCCAGCGTATCCCCGGACGGCCAAATGGTGGTTTATTCTGACCGCCCGGACGGCTCTTTGTGGCGCAGCCGCACGGACGGGTCGCAGCGAATACGTTTAACCAATCCTCCGCTCGCAGGCTTATTCCCACGATGGTCGCCCAAGGGTGAACAGATTCTCTTTACAGGAGTACGCACAGGCCAAGCTCGCCAGATCTATATTCTTTCTGCCGATGGGGGTTCGCTGCGGCCAGTCCTTCCTAAAGGATGGGAAGGTTTAAAAGCGGACTGGTCACCCGACGGGTACCGTATCGTTGTCACGATGCGAAATCAGAAGATCCATCCTCAATATGCTCTCTATCTACTCGAGCCGACGACGGGAGTCTTAAAGGAGTTGCCTGATTCGAAGGACCTCACCGACTCCCGCTGGTCTCCGGATGGCCGCTACATCGTCGCACAGGACGACTCAAAACGTCGCATTCTTCTCTATGACATGCACAAGGGACAGTGGTCCACGATTGGTTCCGGAGGTTTTCTGCAGTCGCTTCACTGGTCCCCGGACGGTTCCTCGATTTATTTCCAAGACCAACTTGACGACGAGGAATCCGTATTTCGAGCGGACGTCGCCACGAAAAAAATCGACCGCATATCCGGATTTGCACCGATTCTTCGGGGAAGCGCGGCGCAATGCCTATTCAGCGGCGTAGCCCCCAACGGCTCCCTCTACATGATGATCGAGCGGGGAGCCACCGAGATCTACGCGCTCGATCTCGATCTACCCTGATCAACCCAAGCCCTTGGCGGTAGCCTTTGCGTCACGCGCGTATCTACTCAACGCTGTTAAAGCGGTTGCGTTTCCGGTAGGTCATCACAGCAATCGCGATGCAGATCAGCATGGGGGGCGCTACTAACATAAGGATGCCGCCGCGCAGCGCCTCGATAACGCGGTGTCCGGCGCCAGCGGCCTGCGTATAACACAGCGCGCAATTTTGGGCGAAGACCAGGCTCGGCATCGAGAGAGCGGCAACAAGACTCAGCGCGCGGCGCAACCAGGTTCCTTCTGCTTTGCCACTCCGGCTCATCTTCCACCTCCTACGGTAAGCATCCTCTCCAAGCGCCCCGACTAGTGCGGAAATGGTTTCATTCGCAGCAATCGGAAGCTGTCCGACCAAAACATGTTCATCATCAGCAGAACAAAGATAGTGGCAGGAATCAGCGTCAAGAACAAGCTGCGGCGCTCCTCAGCAAGATGCATGAAATACATGACGGCGAGCGCCCCGCCACAAACCGCCAGCGCAAGCAGGATCGCAAGAAGCGAGCCAGTAGAAAAGTGCTGGTAGGCCAGAAAGACTTCCACGGCGGCAATACCCAGCAAAACAAAATACACCGGCAAATATTTGGCGATGACGTTTTTCGAGGCTCGGGGCGCGGCCATGGTTTTCTCTCCGTTCTTCACCGCGAGATGTTCAACAAATAGATCAACGGCACCACAAACATCCAGACCAAGTCCACGAAGTGCCAATAAAGCCCGGTGGTCTCAACATGACCTGCTGTCAAGCGGCCGCGAGAGAAGCCACGCGAGATGACGGCCAGTGCCACAACGCCTGAAATAACGTGCAGAAGGTGCAGGCCGGTGATCGCGAAGAAAGTTGCGCCAAACAACGGCGAGCCCCACGGGTTTTGAAAGAGACGCACGCCTTCATCGATTAGCCCGAACCATTCGCGCACGTGCAGTCCGGCGAAGATCACGCCCAGAAGAATGGTGGACCACAAGAAGCGATTCGTTTTCCCTTTGTCGCCGGTTTTCGCGGAGTCCACCGCGCCTAGCATCGTCAGGCTGCTGGTGATCAGCACCACCGTCATGATCATGACATTGACGATGCTCGGATTGAACTTGAAAGGCGTCGGCCAGTCGCTGCTGGCGGTGCGCAGATAGCCGTAGCCGAACAGGAGAGCGCCGAACGTGACGGCGTCCGAGATGATGAACAGCCACATGGTGAGCTTGCGCGAAGGGATGGCGTACGGAGAACCCTCCGCCATCTCGGCGCCATGGCCATGCATCGCTAGTTCGGTTTCGCTCACGGTTGCTCCCTCTTCGAGTTAGAGTCTGGTGCTAATCACAAAAAGCAGATAAAGCCAGAGACCGCCCATGAAGTGCCAGTAGATGGCCGTGTTGTCGAGCAAGTGGCGGCGAAGAGAAGTGTGCCCGCCGATGACCTGGCCAAACAAATACACGAGCACGGTGATGCCCCCGAGAAGATGCAGCGCGTGCATACCGGTGAAGACGTAGAGGAAGGAACTGTTGGGATTGGTGGCCAAGTAGAGTCCTTGGGCCGCGAGCTGCCGCCAAGCGAGATATTGGCCGGAGACGAAGGATAGACCGAGCAGGAGCGTGATGGCCAGCCAGCTTGTAACGCCGGCAGATCTGGCCAGCGCCCGGCGCGACATTTCCATACTGAAGCTGCTCAGTAGCAGCGCTGCAGTATTGGCGTATAGAATCGATGGGAGAACGATGTGCGACCACTCACCGGAGCCTTGGCGAACCAGGAGCGCGCTGGTTAAGGCGGCAAACGACATAATGATGGCGAAGATGCCGACCCAAATGCCGCTGCGAGAAGCTTCAACGGACCCTCGAACTTGTGCTTGAGAAACGGGCTGCGATATCGCTGTCGTGACGGCGATTGTAGACATTTGCCTTTCTTACCCCCTGACGATTTGCTCGGGTGAATCCTGCATCACGAAATCGCCTCTTACACCTTTAATGCCGTATTGATGAGCATCGTGGTAAACGACTGGGTGCTTGTCGCCGAAATTGTTCCAGGGCGGCGGCGATGGGATGCTCCACTCGAGGGAAGTTCCGTCCCACGGATTGGCGGGAGCGGGCTTGCCGTAGAACCGGCTGTAAATAAGGTTGAAGAGAAAAATGAACTGTCCGGCGCCGGTGATCAATGCGGCGATAGTAACGAAGCGGTGCACCGGCATGAGCGCGGGCATGAAGTCGTCGACGAAAGACGCATAGCGCCGGACATTACCCACCAGCCCCAGATAATGGAACGGCATGAAGATGCAGTAAGTGCCGATGAAGGTGATCCAGAAATGGAGCTTGCCGAGGCCCTCGTTCATCATGCGCCCAGACATCTTGGGGAACCAGAAATAAGTTCCCGACAAAATGCCGAAGATGGCGGCCACACCCATGACCATGTGGAAATGGCCTACAACGAAGTAGGTGGCGTGAAGGTAGATGTCAATCGAAGGCTGCGCGAGGAAAAACCCGCTGACGCCGCCGCTGACGAACATGGACACGAAACCGAGCGCAAAGAGCGAAGCGGCGGTGATGCGGATGTTGGCGCCGTAAAGGCTGCCAAGCCAGATGAGCGTCATGATGGTGGCTGGAATCGTGATAGTGAGCGTCGGGAAAGAAAACAGCAGGGAAGAGAAGGGATTCATGCCGCTTACGAACATGTGGTGTCCCCAAACCATGTAGCTCAAGAAGCCGATGGAAATCATCGAGTAAATGATGACCTTGGCGCTGAGCAGCGGTTTGCGCATGCTGGTCACCAGCACGTGAGAGACGATGCCCATGGCCGGGAGAATGGCGATGTACACCTCCGGATGGCCGAAGAACCAGAACAGATGCTGCCAGAGCAGAGGCGAACCGCCCGCATGATTCTGCAGGCGATCGCTGATGACCAGTCCCGACGGAATGAAGAAGCTTGTGCCGGCCATGCGGTCGAGGATGAGAAGCAGGCAAGCCGGAAGGAGGACGGCGAAAGCGAGCAAGCCTATGCACGAAGTGATGAACCAGGCCCAAGTGCAAATGGGCATGCGCATCAAGGTCATGCCCTTGGTGCGCAGGTCGAGCGTGGTGGCGATGAAGTTGAGGGAGCCAAGAAGTTGGCCGATGCAGAAGAGACCGATGGAAATGGCCCAGAGATTTTGTCCCCAGCCGAGGCCGGGACCGGCGTCGCTGCCGACCGCGCTGAGCGGGGCATACGCGGTCCAGCCGGAAATCGGCGGGCCATCCGGAATGAAGAACGCAAGAACGAGGACGACGAAGGCGGCCAGCGTGGTCCAGAAGGACATCATGTTGAAGCGCGGAAACGCCATATCCTCCGCGCCGATTTGGATGGGGAGAAAATAGTTCCCGAAGCCGGCGAAGGGCGCGTTGGTGAGCACGAAGAAAACCATGAGCGTCCCGTGCATGGTCAGCAGCGACAAATAGTATTCGGGAGTGATCACGCCGCCGGGAGCGCCGGTTTTAGAGAGCAGATCGAGCCCGGGCACCTTCGCGTTAGGCCACACAAGATGGAACCGCATCAGCCACGAGAGAACCATGCCGGTGAACACGGCCACCAGAGCGAGGCCGTAATACTGTTTGCCAATAACTTTATGGTCCAGGCTGAATACGTGCTTGCGTAGAAAGCTCTCCGGCGGCGCGTGAACGTGTGCGGGCTGTGGCAGTGCTTGTTCCATTACTCACCTCTTGTGAGAACACATCGCGTCGGCGTGTGACGATAAGGAAGGCGCCTCTTCAGCTGGCGGCCGCCCCAGGCGCTTGAAAACTTGGCCGCAATCAACTTTACTGTTCCGAGATTTTTTGCTTCATCCATTTGTCGAAATCTTCCTGAGACAGCACGTTGAGATAAGCCTTCATGTTGTAGTGGCCCAGTCCGCAGAGCTGCGTGCAAACGATTTCGTATTTGCCGGTCTGTGTTGGTGTGAAGTGGACCGAGAGGTCCAGTCCAGGGACGAAATCCTGTTGTATGCGCAACTCGCGGACGTAAAAGGAATGCCCGACGTCCTTGGCGTGCATTAGAAGCTGGATTTCGCGATTGACCGGAACCGCTAGCTCGCCGGATACGATGTCGTCGCGGGACTCCACATCGTTGGCCGGATCGAGCCCGAAGAAATTCGAATTACCTTCGTCAATCTTGTCCGGATGCAGCGGGCCAAATTTTCCGTCAACACCGGGGTAGCGGAAATAGAAAGCGAACTGGCCCGCTTGCGCCTGAATCTGCATGGCATCGGGCTTGGGAGGAGTGAAGTAGACGTTGGCCCAAGCTTTTTGCCCGAGAACCCCGAGGGCCAGAATTTCCGTGCCCACGAGAATAAAGGCGGCGGCGACCATCAACGTGGCGCCCCCGGGGATGTTCCAGACCTTGGCGCCGGCTTTGCGCTCGGAGAATCTCCACACAAAAAAAGCAAGGAGCAACTGCGCCCCGAGGAAGGCAAGGCCGGCTTCCGCCATAGTGTCGGCGAGCTGTTCGTCGATTGCGTGACCATGCGTCGAGATGTCGATCGGCTGCACGTACCAGTGCGCGACGATGGGATACGCGGAGGCGAGCGCGATGATCGCAAGAATTACGCCGAACAGTTTTCCCATTGAGCTCCACCTCCGCGAGTCTTGGTCATACGTTCCTGAGGAACGCCGTGCCTGACGTTAGTACGGCTTGGCCTTGAATACAAAGTTCACCGTCTTGGTTTCGCTGCCCGAAATAGTTACTTCCTGCGTTTGCTCGCCATAGGATTCGTGCCAGGCGCTCACGGTGTACTTGCCTGCCGGAAGATTTGGCAAGCTGAAGCCGCCATCCTCTTTCGAAATGGCATAGTGAGAATTCTTCAGGACCGCGAAGGTCCCGTGCATCCAGGGATGCACGTTGCACTTCACGGCGATAAATTCTGGCTTGTCGTATTTGTCAATGATGGGCGGCGTCCCTGGCGGTTGCGATTTGTTCCATTCGCGATTGATCTTGGCGAGCGGATGGATGTTGTGCGACGTTTGGTCATCGTTGACCACTTTGAGCGGCTGATTCACCTGGAAGGCGAGGACGTGCGGAATATATTGGCAGCCTTTTTGGTCAAACGTTACGGCCTCGCTGGGCGCGGCGTCGTCGGGAGCGCCGGCCGAAATGTAGACCACAACATTTTCCAAGCTGTTGTTCGGTCCCGTAACAACCGTTTCAGTCACAACTGGAGTAGCGTGCTGCTTCGCGCAGCTCGGCTCCTTGGACATGTCGATGGGTTTGGGTTTGGCAGGCGTGCCTTCGTAGGTCACTTTTCCGCTGACCGTGCCGCCGCCGGCACGGGCGTGCAGCACCGCGGCGGCGAAAATCAAGCCGGCTGCCGCGGTTATGGAAATTACTTTTGCTCGCATGGACGTTGCTCCTTGGTCGAGTTGCTCCGCATGGTTGTGTCGCTACTGCTTAATTCCGGAACCCGTCGGGGTGCCGTAGAGTTTTCTGGAAGCAATTTGTTCGGCACCTTCCTTGGTCGATTCCCACAAAGCTAGCTCGGGGCTCTTGTTGGTCACTTGCAGCGTGCGCAGGAAGTGCACGAGATCCCAGGCCTCTTCGGGCTTGATGACGTCGGCGAAGGAAGGCATGGGCGTGCCGTCGAGGCCAGTGATGAAAATCTTGTAGAGATCCTGGTTGGTGACGCCGCACTTGAAGCGTGAGCCTACGGCGAAATTGTAGGGGCGAATGGGTTGGTCATTACTGTCGGTCAGAGTGGAAGCGGAAGGTCCGTCACCTCGGCCCTCGGGACCGTGGCATTTCCAGCATTCAAGTTTCTGGAACAGCTCCTGGCCGTGCTTAATGGATTCAACCGTGAGTTTGGGCTCGGCCGGAACGTTAATGGGATCGCCAGGCTTCTCGTTTTTGAAGCGTGGCGAGAAACTTTTAACGAACGCGATCAGATCGGCGCGCTGCTGGTTAGTGAGGGTAATCCACGAAGGCATGTTGGTCATCACGAAGCCGCGTCCGATTGAGTTGTACAGGTCTTGGTCGGTGGGCAGAGTTCCGGTAGGAGTCGAGCGGCATTTGAATACCGCCGCATCAAAATTTCGCGGCTGGATGTTGAGGTACGGCGCAGTAGGGTAGGAGCCGGTGGGAAGCCAGTTCTCTCCGTTGCCGTCGCCGCGGAACCCGTGGCATCCCCAGCAATAGCGAAAGTAAAGCTGCTTGCCGGTATCGGCATGTCCGGTCAGCTTGCCGACATGGGACTCCATCTGCTGCGCCGCAGCGACCGCCGATAGAACCGACATCACCACAACACCCAAGAAAACCCGCATCGATTTCATATTCGTTTGGCGCATCATGTCACCTTAGAACGCGAAGTCGAAACCAATCAGCACGCTGCTGCTCTTGAGATCAGTGCCAGTAAGAGGCGCTGCTCCGCGCTGACGGACGAGCGCGTATTCGTTGTGAAACGCAAAGCCTGCGCGGCTGGAGATAAATGGGTAATAGCGATAGCCGAACACCAGCGAGTCAATGTTGCCGAAATCGGCGGATGGCACGCTGACGCCAGGTGTGAATGGGCCTGGCACAACGGGGAGAGCTTGTCTGGACATGCGAATCAGCTCGTAACGATTAATAAGAATGAATTGCGGATTGAACATGTAGTGCGTTTCAAATAATCCGCCGTTCCAAGTCGGAGCCTGGGCTCCAACGGGCAGGTCGGTGTTTGCTGGCGTGCCCGTCCCAAGGAAAGCGCTATCCCATCCATGGAAGTACATCGTGGTGATGTCCAGCTTGTTGGCATACCACATCCCGATGAGCCCGGCGCGATAGAAACTCTTGTTACCGATTCCCGTTCCGGGGACGCCCGCGCCCGCTTGCGTGAACTGAAAAAACGTCGGAGCCTGTCCGAAATAGCCAAATGCACCGACACGCTGCAACCCCAGTTTCCCGACCTGGAAAGCCTGGCTCGCAGTCACGAATGTGTTGTATCCACGGCTTGTTTGCAAACCCGGTTGCCCGTCATTGGAACTCATCACGGAAACTGAATAACGAGTTCGGTCATCCTTTGAGTGTCCCATCAGTTCGACGCCGTCCTGGTTGTCCCCGATTCCAAAATGAAAGAATCCGCTGTTCTCCGTGAGCGGTTGGAAATGGTAGTTCTGATAGAAGCCGCCGTTATTGGAAAGCGTCAGAATGCGCTTCTCTGAAAGCAGATTGTCCAGTTCAAACTTTCCGAACTTGACGTTGAGCCAACTGCTTCCCAGCAAATTATCTAAGCGCGCCCACACGGCTTCGAAATGGAATGCGCCGGTATTGTCAGAAGAAGGCAGCACGTAAAACGAAATGTTCTTCGCCAAAGTGCCTGCGGTATGAAAGTCTAGGCCCGTCCAATCAAATCCGTGCGTAGTGACTTGCGCTTCCATTTGGCTGCCAACGCCGCCAGGGTTGTCGACAGCTACGCGATTTATGCTCTCACGATGCCAGGTTGGCGTGATGCGGAAGGTCACCGGCCAATACGCAGCCTGCTGAAAGATCGGAGCGTCCCGATCGTTCATCATTTGGTAGCCGTTGTCTTTGAATTGCTGGCCGAACGGACTTAATTTGGGCCATACCTCATGGCATGCAGAGCACGGCATCCCGTATTTGCGGGCAAAAGCGGGCAACGCCCGCAGATGCAGCGACGGAGGCGGGATGGCGACTGCGGAGCGCGTATCCGCAAGAAGGATGGCGAGGAAAAGAAAGCCAAAGGCCAGCGAGGAAACAAGCCAGGAAAGTTTTCGCTTTGCCGATCGCACTGCCCCTGTATGCATACCGCCTCCCCTGGGTGGGATTCGACAGCCGTACAGCAATCACTTTCACTGCGCTGGGCTGTTTGGAACAGGGAGGCAGCGGACACACTAACGACGTCGCGTCGCGAGCAGACCGACAGATACGCGGTTACTCGAGCCGTTTTAAGACACGACACGCGTTGAGGATTCGATCTTCGTTTTTTCGGAAGAAAAAACAGAATCGAGTTCCCCGAGTCCCTGAACCGTGCCGGAATCTACTCCTTCAAAAAAACGAATGCAAGTGTTTTGTTATTTTTTTGCAAGATATTTTTTGTGAGAAGATGTTTTGCGCAGAAGGTACTAGGTCGGCGCAAAGATTTTGGATCGACGGGTGGGCGCGGCGCGTGTGCCGGCAAGCTTCCGTGGGGCGGGCGAGCGCGCTGGCTCGGAGTCGTCGATTTCTAGGAGAAGAGTTTGGCTGAGCGTGGCAGAAAATATAGCGTGCTGGCCGTTGCGCTGTGCCTGTGTTTTGCCGCGCAGCAGGCGCGCTCCGCGCCAAAAGAGCGCGATCTGCCTGGCGCCGGCTTGGTCACCGAGTTCTCGGCTTCCTACCAGGACGCGCTGCAAGCCTTGCAGGAGATCGTGCAGGACCAAACGATTCACGGAACGTACATGTTCGACAGGGAAAAGACGCTGACGGGAGCGGCCACGGCAGAGTCTACGCCCCTGTTCGAACGCTGGAGCGGCGCGGGCAAGGTCTTCTACAAGGTTCGAACCGAAGCGATCGCGCCGCGGCATTTTCGCGAAAGCGCGGACCTGGGCACCATTGCAGTGCGCTACGTGCTCACGAGCGTAAGCCCGGAACGCACCCGCCTGCGCATTGACGCAATTTTTGTGGAAAAGGCGCGCCGCATGGCGCACGCATCGGATGGAACCGTAGAGAGCAGCGAGTGCCAGGCTGTTCAGGAGCGGCTGCAAGCAATTCAGCTCGCGGAGCAAGAGGCTGAAGATGCGCTGCGCCATCGCGAGAGCATTGCGCTGGCGCAGCAAAGTCTGCTTCGTCAGCGCGAAGACGAGAGCACGCGGCTAGCGGCGGCGCAGAGCTCACTGCAAGATCTGGAGCATCGCGTGGACACGCTGCGGCATGAACTGGAACGCCGGGTCAAGCCTCCTGGCGCGACTCTGAAGGCCGCGCCATTTCGCTCCGCGGCCAAACTGGCAGACCTGCCGGCATACACCGACGTGGTGATTGCGATCGTCACGCCGCACTGGCTCGGCGTGGAAACTCCGCAAGGGCAGCACGGCTGGTTGCCCGTCGAGCAGTTGGAATCTCTCCCATGAAGACGCAAACTTCGCGTTTGCGCGTGCTTATTCCGTTTGCGCTGTCGCTTTTTCTTGGCGCTTGGATTCCTGCAACGATTTGCGGACAGGCGGTCCCTTACGCCCGCACGTTGCCGAAGTCCAAAGATGAAGTGGAAGCCGCGCTAAAGGAGATGCAGGCGTACGCGGGACAGAAACTGCCGATCGTGGATGGCTTTGTTGCTGTCGAAGATCAGCCGCTTAGCCGTTATGAGCGAGCGTTCTACCAGTTTTCGATCGATCTTGTTCCGGATGCGCCTGGCGCAACGACTATTCGTGTGACTGCAAAAATCACGGCTTGGTACGCTGATCGCGATCCTTCCAAATCTGGTTACCAGGTCTTGCCATCGAATGGCAGGCTTGAATTGGATTTGCTTGACCGGCTTAGCGACAAGCTCGGCGGAAAGTCCTTGGTTTCTGTTTCGCGTTCCACTCTGCAGGCTCCCAGGCCGAAGCTCGATCTTTCTGCCGGCTCCGCGGGAAGTGTCGTGGCTTCGGCGAGAAGCGGATCGGTTCCCGGGGCGGCGGTCTCCGTTTCTGGCGGAGACGAAGTTGCGGCTCTGCGCATGAAGCGGGAAGCGGAAGAAAGGCGTATGCAGCAGGTCAATGCGGAGCTGCAGAGCTTGCAGGAAATTCAGCACAATCAGGCGCATCCCGAGAATCTGGTAGTGGTGAAACAATCTGGCACTCCCGTTTTTGCCAAGCCCGCGCTTGGATCTCCGGTTCTGTTCACCGCCGCGGGGGACGATGAGTTCGAGTTCCTCGACGTCGACGGCGCGTGGATTCACGTGCAGATTTCCGGGGCCTCGCGCGGCTACATCCGGCGAAGCAGCGTGGAATTGCCGGAACCTCTGGCCGCGCGGCTAAAATCGCCGAACGCAACTTCTTCCGATGAGAAACAAGACGTGTTTCGCGTGGCGCGAGAGGAAACCGGCACTTTCCCCGGTAATTGGGAGTCGCTGCGCGGGAAACCCGTGAAAATCTATACGGTGCAGGCAATCTCCGCAAACGCGAAGGAAACAAGCGCAACCTCCAAGCTAGAATTTGCGGCATCGCTCTTTTCCAAATTTTCTCGCGCGTCCACGGCGCCGGCAAATTCAGTTGAAGGCGTCGTTATCATCTTCGACTCGGCAGATGGCGGAATCATCGGTAGCACGGTATCCGGCGCCCAGCAATTCGCAAGCGGCTCGCTTTCGCGCGAGGCGTTCTGGAAACAGTGCTATATGGATCCTCCAGACGCGTTCCACTGATGGCCTCCGAACCAGAAGACGTCGCTCGGAGCGTGTTCGGAGCGAGATACCCCACCGCGGGTGTCGCGTAGACGAACGCCCGCCCGTGAGCTGATTCGACAATCCATAGTTAGAGGTTGAAAGCGGAATCATGCCCGCTAGTTAACAATATCCTCTCCCTCCCCTGGGTTTTTCATAAGTGGTGATTCTAAAGGAAGTTAAAGTTGTTTGTTTTGATACACTTTTGCAAGTGTTGATTCTAAAGGAGATGGAGAGAGAGGACCTAAGGGACGTAGAGGAGGTACCCCAGGTGTACCGTAGGTTCGCTGGGGATACGCCACCCCCGGCATTTTGGGAAAAGAGGCTGCAAGCTATTGAAAACAAAAGATCGCGGTCGAAAAAAGAGAGGCAAGAGATTGCCCTTCGAAGCTCAGGGTAAACAAGAGGCGGCAAGCCCTTGAAACATTGCGGGTTAAAGCGAGAGCGCAGGAATGGAGCAGCGAGGTTTGTTCGCGATGGCGCCTGCTCAAGCGCGAGAATTGAGGAAGGACGCGGAGACACACGGGGTGGATGGGGAAAGGAGGGAGGAATCGGGGACACTGTCAGTAGAACCTTGAACTAGAGATTACCGCATCCGTTACTGTTTGTCAAGTGGGAAAGTAAAGACTGTGGATTGAATGGTTTGCGGGCGCGTGCTCATTACGCTTGCGCTTGAAGTTGACTCTAAACCCGGACCCTTCCAAAAAATCAAAGGGTCCGGCGCCCAGATTCGACCCCTCCCTAAGGGTCGCCCACTCGCCAGAAAACGTCCCGTCTGTCCCCGAATTCTTCCGGTCCGATCTAGGTCTGGGCCACCCGTCACCCTCGTCATCCAGCCAAGGGGTAACAATGTACCCTTCCAATTCCAAACGCTCCGGCCCCTCGTCTGGTTGGGGCTTCTGCGGTATGATGGTTGTCTTCGGAAAGCCGGTCGCGGAACCCAGTTCTGACGCGACCTAAGCGAGGCGAGCCATGGCCATCGGCCCCTTCGTGTTCGAGTTCTCTACTTCCTATTCCGTGCCACGTTCTTGCGCTTTGTCCATGCAATCGCACTCAGGTTGGCGCTTCTCGTCCAGGGATATTTCAGCATGCGAGGACGCTTTTTCTGACGGCTATCGCCGTAAACATATGGTATGAGTTCGCGATTGTGCTTTCCGCGGCATTTCCACTATGTATGTGAGGTGATATATGGCGATCGAGAGTCGTTCCGTAGAGTTTGCTGGGGGCAGTCTCGGCGGGCAACGTCACATTTGCGCATTCTTCAACAGTGCCGAGGAGGAGCACAGGGTGCTTCGCTCGTTCTTCAAAGATGGCTTCGACCGGGGGGATAAAGCCTTCCATCTGGTCGACCCCAAGCGACGGGAAGAACATTTGAAGCGGCTCGCCGGGGCAGGTATCAATGTGCAAGAGGCGATGAACAGGGGCCAATTGGAGGTGCGGCCGTGGCAAGACGGTCCGCTCCGGGGAGGCCGGCTTGACCAGGAGACCTGGATGGTATCGTTCGAAAAAGTGCTGCAGTCCGGGCCGGCAGCAGGGTACGCGCAGACAAGATTCCTGGCGCATATGGAATGGGCGCTCGAAGACTTGCCGGGCGTGGAAGACCTGATCGAGTTCGAGACGCGGGTCAACTACGTGGTTCCCAAGTACGACGATATAGTGATCTGCGCGTATGA
>Ga0137415_10000320_pt1 | contig 44688 bp, 78 predicted proteins | sample CZODoug3_1_1_16f_FD_183082 | JGI IMG/M metagenome (GOLD analysis project Ga0137415, IMG submission 183082) | Vadose zone soil fungal communities from Angelo Coast Range Reserve, California, USA - CZODoug3_1_1_16fungal (Hybrid Assembly) | ecosystem: Environmental > Terrestrial > Soil > Vadose...
TGGCGCGGCCTCGAACAGCGGCGACAGTGGCGCGGCCTCGAACAGCGGCGTCAGTGGCGCGGCCTCGAACAGCGGCGTCAGTGGCGCGGCCTCGAACAGCGGCTACAGTGGCGCGGCCTCGAACAGCGGCTACAGGGGCGCGGCCTCGAACAGCGGCGACAGTGGCATTGCGGCCGATTTCTCCGGCACTGGCCGCTCTCGTTCCTGTGCCAATGGCGCTATCGTCTGCGTTAACCGCGACGATGAAGGAAACATCCGCCATATCCGCGCCTCGAAAGTCGGCGAGAATGGGATCAAGCCGGATGTCTGGTATGTACTGGACGATGCGGGTGACTTCGCGGAGTGGACGGAATGAATTCGTCCATCGACGCCCTATTACTCGCCCTCACCGCCCAATCCATCGTCCTGCTCGCCGATTCGGAATTCCTGCTGCGGCTGGCGGTTGAGAGTTTGGAGAGGTTGAAGTGAACCCGAAATATTACGCCGACCTAGCTCTCTCCGAACTCCGCGCCGCCGATAGAGCTATGCGCTTGTACGGCCCGTTTGCCAGTCGTGGCGTCAGATCGGCATGTGTTCAGCGAGCCCAATTCTACATCGGCATGGCGCGGTTTCGGATGGAGGGTGGAGAGTGAGTAAGAAATTGACAGACCGCGAGAAAGTTATCCGGCGGCTATATGCGCTGTCGAATGGGGACAATCCAGCACGCCCATTAAGTGGGATCTGCGCCGAAGCTGATCGAGCTACTGGCAATGACTTCTGCATCATCGCATTTAAGGCGACGCAGGAACTGTACGGTACTTGTTATCCGATTTCGGAAATGGTTGGCTGGTCGGAATATGGATTAGACGGCATGTGGTCTGGCGAACGCGGAGAACTGAGGCGCACTCTCGCCGGTTTTGTTGCCGCTTACATGGAGCTAGGCGAATGAAATCCCTCACAGAAATACTGGGCGCCTATCCGATCCACTCCGACATCCGCCGCCAGCTATCCGAAGAGTTGGCCGGGATGGAGGGGGATGCGGGGAGATATGGTTATTTGCGCAATGATCCGCCTTCTGAACTTTGCGTTCGCTATTGGGCATATCTTGCCGAGGATAATATTTATGTCGATGGTTTCAATCTGGATATGGCCATCGACGCCGCCATCGCCGAGGTGAGCCAATGAGCAACGTAATGTGTTGGGCCATCCTCGGCGCCATCAGTCTGATGTTTTGCTTTGGGTTGCTCGGGAGGTTTTTTTGAGCGATTTAACTGGGGTAAAAGTTGGCGATGAGGTTCTGCTCATTCAGTCGCGGTGGAACCGCGAAGATGAGAATCTGAAAAAGTCTAATATCAAAGTTTCCCGCGTCGGCCGGTTGTATTTCTATGCCCAAAAGAACGAATGGTGGGAATTGAAGTTCGGCATCAAGACAGGCATCTGTGATGGTACAGGGTTATATACCGAATGCCATCGCGACGAAGCCGCGTACGAAGCATCGAAACAAGCCAAGGCTGCCGCTGAAAAAATAGCGGAATCCTGGCGCGAATTTAAGACGATGATTGATCGGCAATATAGTTCTATCCCGCCGAATCTTACGCAGAACCAGATCGACAATATGATGCGCTCTCTAAAGAACGCAATAGGCACGCCATGATAACCCCTCCCCAAGTAACCGAACTCTTCATCTGGAGTGCCGCATGAGCATGAATCTAGGAACGCCCGTCACCGAACTGGAACTCAGCCACGGCCATTACAACGCAGCTTATATGGCCCTGATGTTTCCGAATGGCATCGGTAGCAAGCAAGAGCGGATACCGATGCGGCCCGGAGTTATTGACGTGCGCCTATTCGCTTATACGCTCGATGTGAGCAACTGGCAGACCGGCGCTCAACCATCAACCGAACAGGAGAAGGGAAAGTGACCGCACAGTTGACGTTCGCCGAGTACAAGGCATCGCAGGGAGTGAACTGGTCCAGCCTCAAGCGGCTCCGCGAATCCCCGCTCAAATATCGCTATGGCGCCGAAGCCCTGGACGTGGACACGACCTATCGCGCCATGGGTCGGGCCGTGCATGCGCTGGTATTCGAGCCGCAGTTGTGGGAGCAGGATTTCGCCATCTACGAAGGCGGCGACCGGCGCGGAAAGGAATGGCAATCCTTCAAAGAGGCGAACGAGGGCAAGACCATTTTCAAGCCGAATGAGATTTCGGATATTCTCGGGATGTCCAATGCGGTCCTCTCCAACGAACTTGTCGCGCCCTATCTGGAAGGCGGCGTATTCGAGCAGTCCGTGCAGTGGACCGATCCAAAGACCAGCATCAAATGCAAGGGGCGTCTGGACTGGAACAACAAGAGCATGGGCGCCCTACTGGATCTGAAAACGTCCACGACCATAAACCAGTTTCGTTTTGGCCGCATTGCCGCCCGTCTCGGCTATCACGTCCAGCTTGGCGGCATGTACTACGATGCCCTGCAACACGGACTCGGCTGGGAGCCGCAGGAAGTCGCGTTCATCGTTGTGGAATCGTCGGCGCCGTATGAAGTCGCCTTCTTCTACATGGACCCGGATGACCTGTTCTGCGCCCAAGAGGAAAAGGACGAGTTGTTGGCCCGCCTGAAAATTCACCAAGAGGCTGATATTTGGCCCGGTGCTTATCCGGCAAAGCAGCGGTTGTTGCTGCCGGAATACGTTTTCGGTGATGGCGACGAAGAGGACCCTACTGGCCTCGGCATTGTGTTCAATTCAGGAGTATGACGTGGACTATCGCGCATTGATTCAAGGCGAATTCATCAAGGCAACTGACTTCGGGGTCGGTGACGTACCGGCGCAACCAACATGGACGATGAACCGAATCGCCATTGAGAAGTTGGAATCCATGAAGGCAGGCGACAACGAGGACGATGCGCCGAAAAAAAAGAAGAACAAAGGCATCATCTTCTTTGCTGAATATGAGCGTGGCTGGGTTACAAATTCCACCAATCTACAGTGCATCGCTGGCATGTTCGGCAATGAAACCGAAAGCTGGCTCGGCAAGCGCATCACCATGTTTTCTACGCCAGTCCGAGTCGGAAAGACAATGGAGCCGGGCATCCGGCTGGTCGGCAGCCCCGATATCGACAAGGAAATAGTGGTAATGGTCAAGCTGCCGCGCCGCAAGCCGATCCCGATGAAGATGCAGGCAACGGGACGGAAACAGGCCACTCCCGTCCCCCAAGCCCGCATCGTGGACCTAACCGCAGAAGGCTTTGCAGCGGCCCGCATTGGCGATAACGAGGCCGAGCGCAGCCAGTCCCTGGCCGAATGGTGGAAGGGCCTGACAGCAGCCGAGAAAGGCGCCATGAAGCCAGTCCTTGACGACGAATTGAAGCCGCTGGCAGTGAAGGGGCCGAAAGTAGCTGGCGCGCCTGACGATCCGGCTGAACATTTTTAACCCACCGCAGTAAGGAGATTCAAAGCTATGAAAGAATCAGAAAAGCAGTACGCGAATCAGGCAACTGGCGGTTGCGATGCCAGCCCGAACGTCTGTGTCCGCGAATACACGCCAAAGGAAATTCTCGGGCAGAAGATCGAACAGGCTGAAGTCGAATTGCGTGATCTGCGGGCGCTGCATGCCGCACTGCCCGACGCCATGGCATATCCGGCTGAGCGTCTGCTGCGTCGCCTGATCCGCAAGTCGTTTGGTGATTAATGGACGCCACGACTCGCAAAATCCATGATGCAGCGGTCAAGGCGTTCGTAGATCGCGGCTTGCTGATTGAGGCCGGATTCGTCGGTCTGCGCATGAGCGTAATTCCGCCCGATGCTTCCGAAGTTCAGATAACGGAAATGCGGACTGCCTTCATGGCCGGCGCACAGCATTTGTTCGGAAGCATCATGACCATGCTGGACCCGGACAGTGAGCCGACCGAGCGCGATATGCGCCGTATGGAGCAGATTCACGACGAGCTTGAAGCCTATCGAAAGGAACTGGAATTGCGAGTTTCTGAGCCGGGCCGCAAGCAATAATACACCACCACACAGGAGTACCGCATGACCAAGAAGAAAGAAACCCCGCCGCCGTCCGGCAATTCCACCGAACCGACGCCCGCAACCGGCAAAGGAAGCCGGCCGCGTAAAGCGAAGGTGACTCAGCCAGCATGGTATCGCGCAGACATTGGCGACACGTTCCGCCTGATCGAAGAAGATAGCCCCGAGGCAGTGTCCGCCAAGATCGTTACCGTCCGGACTGCCACGCCACATGATTTCGTAAAAGCCGGCGAACAGGGCATCAGCCTAGAATCCAAGAACCTGGGCGGCTCAGTCGCCGATTAACAACTACTCCCCGCCTCTGAATGGGGCGGGGTTTTGGAGGATTTATGAGTAATAGTTCCGGCAGCAAGCAAGCATCGTTTCCAATCATTGGTCTGCTCGGCATCGTGTTCGTCGCCCTGAAACTCTGCGGCGTCATCGGCTGGTCTTGGTGGTGGGTGACGGCGCCGTTTTGGGGTGGCTTGGCATTGGCGGGCGCGGTGTTGCTCGTTGTTTTTGTTGCCAGTGTGATCATGGCGGCGCTGGAATGAAGCGCCGGGACCGCAACAAACGCCGCCGCAGACGCGAAGTCATCCAGAGTAAGGGGCATAGAATCTCATGAGCATGGACACAGAAACCCGCTACTACAAACCGGCGACGCATTGCATTCTCGGCGTCGTGCGCATCGGTCATATCGAACGGGAAGTTGCTATCTTCAAGCCTACTCCACCAATCGCTCTCTATCGCAGTGAGCCGATGTCTAAGGATGCGGTGGAGCAGGCGAAGTGAAAATCATCGCCATCATCACCGTCTCAATCGTCGCGTTTATCGTCCTGCTATTCCTATTCGGATACTTCTACCGCTGGGCGCTGGATATGGGATATTCGGATAACAATTTCACATTCAAGCGGCCGGTATGTGCTGCTTTCGGCGTTTTTCTTTTCGTGATTTCGGTAACTTCTTCCTTTGGGGCTTGTCTTTCTATTCCGTTGGATAGGTTGGGGAAGGCTCAGAGGATACAGGCGGCAGGAGAGGCGAAGTGACCACTAGCGCGGAGTTGTGGAAGCGATTCAATAGCCATGCTCCGGTAAATGAACGAGCGCGTATTACAGGGGCGTATCGCTACAATTGTCTACGGGTTCTAACCGAGGACGCAATCGCTGCCCTCGAAGCCGTTGAGGCCAAACCGCAGCAGTTGGCTTACTTGAATGGCTATCAGATCAAGGCGCTACTCGATTTCGTTGACAGCGAGGATGATGCCGAACTGTGCATCCAATGGTTCCGTGAGTGCCCACCGGATGACGATGGTTTGGCAATGCCGGAAGGTCTATGGACCTACTTCGCTGAATATCCCGAAGAGGGCCGCATCTATCTGCCGGAAACTGCTGAAGCCCTCACCCCGCCGCAGGAGAAGTCCGGTGGAAAAGAGTCAGGTCGCGCCGAAGACGACATCAGCGATGTTTCCGATTTCGATTTTCCTTGCGGGTATTGAATCATGAACGACGAACGCAAGCCTCTGGCGCCGGATCGGATGCGATTGACAAAAGCCGAAGTAGGGGCGCTCATTGAGGCGTGTAATTTCCGTATAGCCGGGGATATTGACGACCTCACGCATTATGAAATCGCAGCCCTAAATCGCGCTCAAGACAAACTCTGTGGCGCAGAGAACGATGCTCCAGACGACGCGGCCTGGTGCCTTAGGCAGTGCCGCTTGCTCTGCCCGCCTTCGCACGCGGTGGTTCCGGTTGAGCCGACCGTTGCCATGTCTCAAGCTGGATGGAAGGCCCGCGATGGAATATTTTCAGCAGATGCACATATGGTGAATGCCCCGGCGGCTTGCTATCGCGCCATGTTGAAAACGGCGATGGAGGAATCGAAGTGATCGAAATGCGCTATGCCTTGCGGCCGGATACCAATACCGATCCGCCGAGACTTCAGTATCGATTTATCCAGCCGTGCACTGATGCCAGCGGCGCGCTTTGTCCTGGCGAATGGACTGACTGGCGGGATGTGCCGCGTGTCGTCGTCTCAGATATCGCAGTCGCCTCCCGCAAACCAGCCGCAGACGATTCCAACGTGACATGTCTTGACATATGACATGACATGTTATATAATGCGATCACCAGATACAATCAGGAGGACGAAATGCAAAAGGTGATTGCAAGCGGAATGGGTTGTACGGACGGGATTATATGGCGCAAGGCATGGTCCTATAATCTAATTGTCACCGACTCCGGCCGTTCTCAATCTCGCCGTCCTAAGCAGACGAACGACTGTACAGTACGGGCATATGCTCTGGCATTCGGTATTCCATATGATGCAGCCTACGACCAACTAGCAGGCGCGGGTCGTAAGTGCGCAAAGGGGTTCAATTTAAAGAGCCTTAAAAATCCACAATTACAGTGGACCGCATATCAGGCGATTAAGGATGTGCCGCGTATCACTATTTCAGACTTTTGCGCAGAACATCAAACAGGACGCTGGATCATTCGAGTATCCAAGCATGTAGTCTGTGTTATCAATGGTGTACTGCATGACACCCACCAAAGCAATCCCTGTAAATGCGTTTATGGAGCCTGGGAAATACTGCCGTGAAAACCAATGCCGAATATAAAGCCGATGAGCGCGAACGAATGCGCGCTCGTGGATATGTTCTCCGCCATCTCTGGGTCCACCCTGAAGATTGGGAACGAGTTAAGAAATACATTGCGGCCATTCGCCGTCGCCGGGAATCAGCCGCAGACGAGGGGAATTGAAATGAGCAATAAACTTTCGGCATGGTATGAACGCGGCCCAGACAATCTGTCCGCTTGGGCCGCTGCATGGAAGAAGTTTAAGGAGAACGCGAGATGACCGACCACAAGCCGCAGGAACCGAATTGCCGATGCGTATATTGTGAATGGACGCGCGCTTCAAACACAGATAGCGCCCCGGTCGCCGATCCGCAGCCCTCATCTGAGTTCGACAACATGGACCGCACGGAATTGCTGCGCGTGGTCCTACGATATGCGGAGGAATTGCAGCGATATGCTGAGCAGCCCGAACGCCAGCGCGGAGGGGAGGCGGGGCCGGTGGCTGTAACGATCGAATTCAGCGAAAAGCATCCGCTCGGCATTCATTGGCTCAATTTGGCTCACCCGCCAGCACCGGGTATGAAACTTTATGTCAGCCCGCCTGCCGCTCAGCCCCTCCCAGCAGGCGGGGTGGATGAGAACGATACATTCGATAAATGGTGGACCGATGGCGAACAGTTGGAAGTAGCGCGATCCGGTGACGGCTTAGTCGATGAATATTCGGCAGCGAAATCGGCATGGCTTGCCCGCAGCCGGCTCTCGCGGGGTGAGGGGAGGGAGGCAAAGTGAACCAAGTCCAAATAAGCGGCAAGCTATACGACTGCCGCGATACAGCGCAGAGATTCTTGCGCACACGCTATAAGCCGACCATGGACTCATTGAGTCACAATATCAAGCGAGTTGCCGAAGTCAAGAAGTGCTCCGCCTTAGAAGCTGCAACGTTGCTTGGCAATGAAGCAAAATTTGATGATCCGATTCTTTCCGTCATGATCCTAGCCGCTTATGTTGAAATGGTTGAGCCGAGCGCCGATGCCGCCCTCGCCTCCGACGCTGCGCAGGGGAAGTATGATGTCTGAGAACAATTGCAAGCATCCAGATCTAGCTAAATTCGCTTTCCTGATCCATGACTGTCCAAACATGAAGTTGAAGGAAAATGACACCGACATGGATCGTGAATACTATGAATGCAAAGTCTTCGGTCTGTGCGACTGGCTGGATTATGAGGAAATGAAATGACCGCCGCGCCCGTCGTGCTTACAAAAGATTTAGCCCACTACCTGGTCGAAATAGTCTTACCGCAACCGGATTCTAACTCTGCAGCAGATTATGTCTGTGCGTACCATGCCATCTGCGATATTGCATCCGGCGCCATGGTCTGCAAGGTGGCAGATGAATGGCAATCAATGTTTACGGTTCCGGATTGCGATGATGAATTATGGTTCTGCCGTGGCGATACCTTTGAAGGGCCGCGACCGCCGCGCATGGATGACGTGGACTATTGGGATTGGTGGTGTTATGCCGAACCGCCAATTCTGCCGAGCATGCGAGCCGCCGCCAAATGACCTACTCCATCACAACCCTAGACACTCTCCACACCTGGCGCTGGTCCACCCTCTCCAACGGCGCCATGTCCCTAGGCAGTCGGCCGAATACGACGATGACGGGGAGGGAGCTGGATCGGTTTAAGCAAATGGAGGGATTGGGGCTGACGGAGTTGGAGCCGGAGAACTGGAATAAGCGTTTGACGATTGAGGGGATGACAAAATGAAATACGTTGCTTTAGTGATATGCGCATTGATTGCCGCATTCATGTCCTATACCGATTCGGACGGATGGGGCTGGTTTATTCTGCTCGCCCTGCTACTGGTATGATCGCCGGCCCCGCCTGCATCCTATACTTCGCCTTCGTCATGTGGCTGGTTTTGCGCGATGAGGATTGTGGGGATGAGGGAGCGGGAGTAGACTGATTGCGGCGCTTGGAAGGATGCCAGTCGCTATTCGCCTAGGGTCTACGCTAGTTCCTGCGATACGGACAAGCCCTGCTCGGTGCAAGCGAGTAGGGCTTTTTACTTCTATCGACATATAGTAGAATTTATCTATGTGAAGGTCAGTGGTTCAAATCCACTCGTGAGACCCGCGAGGGCCATGACGTAGCTCAGCGGTAGAGCATCACGCCCCGGCGCACCACGCTTTCGATAGTCTCTGGTGCGTCGGTTTTTACCCAAAAACCCACTTCAAAATCGAATCCCACCCAATCTCATGCCCCGTCTTAACGCCCAGTACGGCGATGACGAGGATCAGCAGGATCTTGCCACTCACTGCCTCCCAATTCTTCTGCACCATGCCCCAGACGAACTTTGACGCGGCGTGCCAGAAATCGGACCAGCCTTTGGATGAGATGTATTGCTTGCGCAGCCAGGGCAGCAGCTCCTGCAACTGGCTCTGCGTATCTTGGATCAAGTCGAGCTGCTTAGTCTGAGCGGTCAGGACATCGGTCTGCTCGCCCTGCATTTTTATGATCTTGGCATTGTCGGCCTCGTTCTTTACAGCCGACGATTCACAGCCGACGATGTGGCGGTCGATCTTGCGCAGGGCCTTGTTCAGCGTCTTGCCCTGCGCCACTGTCTTTTCCTCAAGCGCCGATAGCCGGGCTTCCGAATCGATATTTTCGTTCCGGCGCGCCGCCTTCCGTCTCTCCGGCCCTGCAAACGGCTTCACGGCAGACATGGCGTATTCCTTCAATTGTGAGAAACGGACAGGGAGACGCTGAGTCCAGGCAAGCGCCAATCCAGCAAAAGCGAAGCCGGACGCAGACTCAAACCCCAGCACCGGCACTACGGCCGCCGCTGCGAGGGCGCCTGCGACGATCAGGGGCGCGGCCATGGCTTCACCAGGCCAAAAGCCAAGAGCGCCAGAGAGGCCGCCAGGATCGCCGCATAGGGCTTGATCCCGACAACCCCCGTACAGAGCATTGATCCGCCGGGCGCGGGATCGTCAAATGTTGCGATGCGGCAAACTGCCGACTGCCAGTCCTCGCTATAGCCCCAGAGACAGGCCAGCGCCCAAAAGCCGATTTGAGGGCCATAGTAGAGCAGCAGGCCGCATAGGGTCATGCCAAGGATGGCATTCCCGATCCGGAACACGCGGGCCTGTATATCGGGCTGGAACGCAAAATAGCCCCAATGTGCGCCGGCAATGGCGCCCAGAAGGGCTATCAGCGGCATGGTGATGTTAGGGCGGATCGTCATGCCCCGGGCCACCGCCGGATTCAGGAACGGGAGTTGGTGCCGGTACCGGCACAGGTGCCTCATGCTCAAACAGCGCCTCGAAATCATGGCCGAGCGCCTTGACTTCATCAATCGCTTTCTGGAACAAGGTCTGCGCTTCGGCAGACAGATTTTTGAGAGTCAGGTTCATGGTAAATATCCTATTTGCCCGTTTTCGCCGCCATGAATTGCGCCATGGCAGGCATGATGTTCTGGATGGCGCGCTCGCCAAAGAAAAATCCCAAAACAAGGAAATTGATGACCCAAAAGGCTGATTGCATCCGGTCGCCGTCGAGTTTCCAGAGGCCGCTGAATACCTCAAAGTCCATGAAGGCGACGAAGTACGAGAATAGGGGCCGGAACGCGCCTCGTAGCAGCAGCAAGATCGGCCCGATGAGCGGGATACCCTTCAGGTCCGAAGCCGTGCCCTCCGAATCCTTGATGCGCTGATTCAGATTTTGTTCCGCCTCATTGGCCGCAGTATTGGCCGCCAAGGTGCGCTGCATTTCGATCTGCTGCGCGGCCATCTGAATATTGGCTTTTTGCTCCGGCGATAGATTCGGCGGCAGGTAAGCTTCGATGCCCTTGATGATTTCACCAGCGACCCCGGCAATACCGCCCGTTTCGCTGTTTACGATGTCTCTGATGATGCCCATTTGAATCTCCTATTGCCAAGTGCCACTTTCAATCTGCACCGCCAACCGCTCATAGCGGTTATGCAACTGCTTATAAACCAGCGTCGTGCGCAAATCATCCGTAGCGCCAGTCCAGTTCTTGGCCCGCATCAGCGCCAAGAATTGCGTGAAGTGCGACAGGCCAACAACGCCCAAGTTAAAGCCCATGTTCACCAGAACACCGCAGCGAGGACCTTGCGCGCCGTCGAGATTCGTCCACCATGGCACGTAGGTATCCAGCAGATCCCAGACGTGATGCAGATCGGCACTGAATAGCTGATCGCACTGCGCGTCTGTGATACCGGCGGCGAATTGCGACGGAATAACGGCGCCGAGCAGATGGCCAATGCCGATGGTCCATAAGCCCTTCGTATCCTTATAAGGCGTTAGGGACTTGCCCTCATCGCGGGCCAACTGCTCTTCTATATTGGAGATCGTCATGGCCTATGCGGGTCGATTGACAGGACTTGTTCTAGGGTGGGGAGCATCACATATCTGCCCTGATCGCCAGCGCTTGATAAGGATCATTACCGGTATTGTTGACGTAAAACCGGAGCGTCATATCTGATGCGAAGGTAATTGCGGCTGGCGATGCTGCTGCCAAGTTGACATGATTCGCGCCGATGATTGTTGCGCCAATGCCGACAGTGATATTGGCCGAAACCGACGCCGATCCAGAGCCGACATTCAAAAGTGAAATTTCAGCCCAAAATCCAGTTTGTCCGGCTACAAAAGCGGGGATGCCCGTGATCGAAATCAGATCCACCGTATTGCTACCTTGCAGAACGTTGAAACGCATCGCCCCGGCAGCGGCGGCAGTCGCCTGAATGCGTCCGTTTAACTTTATGATCTGCGACTGATTGAAGCCGGGATTTCCGGTGCGCTGTACAGATTGCGCCGGCAGCGTAACCGAAAAGGAAAGTTGCTCTCCGCTGCCTCCGGTATACGGCGTCAATGTCGGGGCCGTATCCAAGGCGCATCCAACCGGCTTGATTGCCTGCGATAAATTGCTAGGCGCAATCAACTGACTCCACATACTTACGCTGTAATCCACATTATTGCGGACTACAGCGCCGCGCAAACTATTCGATCCAAGGATAGTTGCAAGGCTTGCCGTGGAATTGATCTGCGAAAAATCAATCAACAGAGAGTCCGAAGAAAGCGTACCCACGGGAAAGCTGCTATTTGCCCTGAATCCCAAAATCTTACTGCCGGGCGCAAATAGCGCGCTGATAGCGGCTCCGGAATCAATCTCCACCCGCTGGGCAATAATTGGCGAACCCACGGACGGCAATGTGTTCATGACATATCCCGGGTTGCCGAGATTGAACGTGCCTTTTAAGCTGCAATCGTTTGAACCTGTGCCGGCACTGATATCGTAAGCAGAGCATCCGGCCGAAGCACCATTGTTTTGCTCGACGCGCCAGCCCGAAGAACGGACAGCGTTCGATCCCATAAAGCCGGAAGCCAGCCGAATGGCTGCGCCTCCGCTAACCAGCCCCAGGAACCCGGTATAAAGCCCGAAGATTTCCAGTGACTGGCCGCCGCCGTAGTCGATGCCACTAGCAACATTGGCCACTCCTGCGCGAGTGGGATTAACCACGCAAGTGCATGAATAGATGTACTGCTGTGTCGAATCAGTCACAGCAAAAATCGTCTGGAACTTGCTTGAAATTCCGGGCGCAGCAGTGGCCCCGATATACATTAACTTGACGCCGTTGAGAATAAACTCGCAGGATCGGAACGCAATTAGGTCAGAGTTCGCGGCGACAGTTCCGAAATTTGCGAAGTATCCTGTAAAGCAGCAATTCTCAACCGTGATGCCTTTAGAGGAAACTGGCCCGCTGCCTCCAGTAGTGGCGTACGTCCATAGCGCCGCCGTAGTTGCCAAGCCGCCGACGCCTTGAATGGTGAAGTTGCGGAAATGAGCGCGGGATGTTCCGGTGCAATCGAGCGCCGGAAACGCCTCATTCATCATGCAGATAATCTTGGAGGCGTACTTGTTTTCTCCATCAATTCCCAAGGCGGTCGTAACTGTTGAATTCGTGCTGTAGTTCAACGATTTCGTATGAGCATAGGCTCCGGCCGGTATGAATGGAACTTTTTTGCTAGTCATCGCATATGCGAGACAGTTATTAATCGCGGCTGCGTTATCAGTTCCGATCCATGCATCAGTTCTGGTAATGGCGCTTGAAGCCGCTAGAGCCAAAGTTCCAGTTGTCCCGCTCGTTACCGTTGCAACCGTAGTGATTAGGTCTACGCCGGCAGCGCCGGCAATGGGGATGCAGATAGCCTTTCCCACATCGGCCGATGTTAGGGTATAGCCGCTGAATCCCGTAAAACCAAGGCCCACGGTTGTAGTGATGCCAACCTGCTGGGCATCGCCGATAGCCCCAAAGTCCGTAATGCTAATTTGCTCTGCGATCTTGGCGGACAACAGGCGCCCAACCCACCCCGCAATAGGATAAAGAGCATCGTTGAGGATTTGGCGGACTGTATTTGCCATTTAAGAATCTCTCTGATTACTTCTAGCCTTCAAAATTGGAAGCCTTCAGCGTTCACCGAGCAAGTGCCGCCGCCTGTAACTCCGGTCAGAGTCACCACAATAGCTGTTACCGAAGCAGATGCCGGGATCGGCTGCGCGAAAGACCGCACCTTAGCACTCTGTACCAAAGTGGCCTGAGTAAATTCGTAAGTCTGCGATCCAGTTATGATCCCGGAAATAACAATGGTTGTATTCGCCGCCGTAGTCGCTTCTGCAAGGCAAGTCACATCGAACCCGGTTATATAGGTAGTCTTGCTCGCTGCCGAGGCTAGCGTAGCGACCACATTGGAAGTGCTAGCACCATTCGCGCTAGCCGTGATCGGCGTCCCGGTTGCAGTCATGGCAACGCCAGCAATTCCGGTAGTAAATCCTGCGGATCTCGCTCTGTCGAAAGAGGTGCCGTTGAAAATTTCCGGATAACTACTGGTGTATAAGGATTGCTGCGAGCCACCCGCATCCGCAGGTGGATTAATCAAAGGACCATTTACGCTATTGGAGGCAAACAACGTCACGGCAATAGACCCGCGAGTACCAAGTTGAATATCGCCGCGCTGTCCATTGGTCAGAGTGGGTGCCGTGGTATTGAATACGCCACCGACGCCTACCGGATTTCCTACGGCCGTAGCACCAGAGGCGGCAGCACCGACAACAATCTGATTTCCGGCTGTATCTGTGGTAATCGTCCGCGCATTCGTTCCATCACTGCCGGCTTGGAGGACGGGATTTCCAGCTACAGCAGACCCGGCCGCACCGGCGCCGACAACGGGAACATTTACGTTGTTGGCAAGCACTACGGGGATAGACCCTGAAGCCGTGGTTGCCCCCAAGTTGAGAGCTACCCCGCCGAATTCCAGATAGACTGGCCAGCCATTCGCGGCAGTGTTTGGAGTCCCCTGGTTAGCGGTAGTGGAGCCGCCCCCGCCCGCCGCAGGAGGACACGGATTCCACGTTGCTCCTGTATCCGAAGAACAGTAAGTATTCGACGGAGTGGCTGCTAACACATTCCCTGAAACAGAAAGAAGGGCGAGCAGTACAACGAATTTGATTTTATTCATCACAATACCATCCATGCGGGAAGGAGCTTGTTAGCCTTCAAATGAGTCGATGCCCCTTGAAGGGTTAAAGAAAGCGGTGCAAATGGGCCGCAAAAAACGTCAGACCCGCCGCCAGCGTTGAGGACGATGTTCACGGGGTTGGCGGACGCATCTGTTTTGAAGATCAGGTATTCAAATCCATTCGGTACGCCCGACAATGCAGGCACATCGAAATTAACTGTCCCGGCCGTGGCGTCGATATAAACTACAACAGAAAGAGCGCCACTCGATCCCGCTCCCAATACTCCCCAGTGTGTCGGGTCTAGCGGAGGCGCAGTAACGGCATTCGTGACCGGAGAAATGCAGATGTACAGTCCGCTATTCACCGTCGAATATCCCGGGTAAACCACGTAATCATTGACGGCGTAATTTCTACCGAAAACAAAACTGCCCCGGTCACTGAAATTGTTTAACCCAAATCCGTAAAAAACGAAGTCGTTGACGGCCTGCACCCACGGTTGGTCCATAACCGTGTTTTTATCAATCACCAGACCAAGGCTATCCGCGCTCATCAGTACACCCAATCCTTGCAATAGCCATGCTCTTGCAGTTGCGGAAGTTCATCCTTCAGCCGTTCGCCGATGTCGGTGCGATAGAATGGCGAATTTGGCATACTCACCTTTCCGATGTTCTTGTAGGCTTTCTTTACAGCCTTCGATACGCTATCGGCACAGCCAGAAAAAACGGCGACGTAATCACCAGCCGAAACCGGAATTTCGGCATCAACAATCTTATTGCCATCCATCGTCGGCGCGACTCCCATCATTACCTCTGCCAAGTGCGTGTCGGCTTGGTCTACATCCTCAAGGTGATATATCGGGTATCCGTAAAGCTCTTTGTTCGTGGCCTTGGAATAAGGAAAGTCCGGTATCGCCATAACGACCCCAGCAACAACCTCCCAATCCACCATCAAAGAACTCTTTCCGTTGCACAAATCAAGCATCCAGTTTGCCACATCACCATGATGCACGGAAAACTGAAGTTTTAGGGTTGGATCGCCGGGGCGCGCCGTCCACTCCAAGGGCCAGCATTGGCCATGTTCGTCCATGATCGCTGCCACGTCGATATAGCCGATATGGCCCATTGCCATCAGAATTCCCTCACACGGCTTTAACAGGTAATCGGCAAGGGCGGAATCCGGCACATATTTGGCGATTGTGCCCATTTCCCCGGTAGAGGGTCCGAGTTCTCCATTGAACAGCTTTTTATGCTCGAAATTTTCCAGCCAATACGGCAGAAATCCTTGCGGTCCGATCCACCCGCCAACGGCAATTTCAACGCCTGGAACGAATTCTTGCAGAATAAACGAATCCTTTAGCTTCCCCAGTTCCTTCCACCGGGTTAACTGAAAGTTCATGTCGGCGGGATCTTTCGAGACGTAGGAAAGCGCCTTGTTTGGCTCATCGCCATTCGGTTTCGAGACATACCGCTTCCCCGTTTCCCGGACAAACTTGATGGCTTCGTCGTAGTCATCGAAAGTTTCCCCGGGGATCGTGTCAATGCCGCACTTTTGGAAAACGCCCTGCCCAAACTCCCGGTCCAATTCCAGCCGCGACGACTGATAGGAGGGGCCGAATACGCATCCGCCCTTTTTCCGGTAGGCGTCCAGTTCCTTTAGAAAGTCGGTGTTATCCGTCAGAAAAACCATATCCGACCATTGAAGATGCGGCTTCCAGTCCTTGACCATATCGGCAAACCCCTCGCCGATCTTGGAGCGATGGCCGTCATCCTCTGGCTTGATATACCACTTGACCGCGTGACCGTCCTCAAGGGCGCGTATGGCGAAGTCCAGGCCCGCGCCGAATCCGTCAATGATGAGGATGTTCAACTGTGATAGCCTTCAACTATGGAATTTCTTGTATCCATAGTAATACGTTCGTCGGTGGTCGTCCTGCTGATGGTCGCAACAATCCCGTTCCGCATGGCGGCTGAACGACTGCCAGACAGTAGGCTACGGCGCCTGTTGCTTCTGCGCATTGACAAATAGCTCCGGGAAGATCAGCCGCAGCATCGCTTTGTTCTTTTCGTCTCTAGCCGCCGCCCGAATCTGCTGAACGGACGCAGTTGGAGCGCCCTTGGGGACTTGGCCGAACATGTTCAGATAGGGTTTTGAAGTGGCCGCAGCCCGCAAGCCGGGGCGCAGCAACATGGACGCTGCCGCTTCGGCCATTGCGCCGGGATCGCCTGCCAATGCCCGGCCGCCGCCGATCAGCATGGCCGCGCCGGCATCCAACGGGGAAACCTCCTGCTGAATCCCAACTTTCTCTGGCGACTGAGCCATTTTCGGGAAGGCCTTGCCGAAAGAGGCCGCTTCCTTCAGCTCGGCAGTTAATGGGCGCCGTGACATGATGCCCGCCAGCTTGGTAGCGGATACATGCCCGGTAACCGGGTTGAGCGCGGCCTGCACGTCATAGGATTGCGCAATCAGCTTACGGGAGGCTCGCCAATCGTCGCTGAGCGCTTTCTGCCCATGCTTGGCTAGGTTGTCCTCCACCATCTGGTCAATCGCATCAGCGGCCTTTTTCTGGGCCTTGCCGAGTGCGAGCTTTTCGGGGTCGATGCGGTTGGCGTAGTTGGCATTGCCGTCGAAGCGCAGTTTCTTGCTCAGCGCAATCGCTTCGTTGGGGGACATCGAATCGACGGACAGCCCTTTTATCAGACCGTCGATCTTTTCGTTTTTGATGAGAGAGGGGAAGGACTTTGCAGCCGCCGCCCACTCTCCGCCGAGTTTGGAGATGCTGTCCTTGTAAGCCTGATTGGCCTGGAACGGAAGTGGCCACGCGCGGATGTCCTCATAAGCCTGTCCGCCATCCTGTCGCAGCTTTTCCAAAGACTGCGCAGTGATCGGTTCATCTTTCGGCAATCCAAGTGCCTGCTTCGCTAGTTTGTCAGTGTTCTCTTGATTGATGGCCGAGAAGCGCTGCTGTAGCTTGATTTTTCCGCCGACTCCCTCAACAATCTTGTTGAGCGCGGAAGGGTTGGCCATGCTAGCGGGGACGCGATAGCCGGCCTGTTGCGCGGCCTGAATAGCGGCATCGTCCCCGGCCCGCACGGCCTGACGGGCGGCTTGTCGAGCCGCTGACCGCACGGCAAGGGCGCTGATACTAGCGGCCACTCCTTCTCCAACATACTTGCCGAGTTGTCCGCCTGCCGCCCCCAGCGCAACGTTTTTGGTTCTCGATTCTCCGTCCCGTACCGGCTGCAAAGCCCCTAGACCGCCACCGATCAGGGCGGCTCCTGCGGCAGTGTTCGCCCCGGGAATGAACGCAGTCGGCACGGCAGCAGCAACGGTCCCGGCGATGTCGCCGATCTTGCCAGCCTTGGAACCCATCAAAGCCTGGTCGGCCTCCTTAGTCTCTTCAAGGGTCGTCTTGCCGCCTGCAATCTGTTTGGCCCCCTCATAAAGATCATGCATACCCTTGCCGACGCCGACTAGCAATCGCTCTCCGGTTCCCATTTCAGCCAGAGTAGCTTCGGCGCCTTTTTGAGCCGCTGTTTTGTGAATGTCAGGGAAGTTCTTTTGAATGGCCGCAGCCATATCCTGCTGACTCATGCCGTCAGGGAATTGCAGGTTCCCGACGCCCGGAACGGCAATGGTCTGACTCATTTGAATTTGCCCGTCTTAGGGTCGTAAGTCAGATCGGGCTTCGCATTCGGCGCAGCGGGCTTCGGGGCATCCGCAGGGGCGTCCCCGCTTGCCGACTTCCGGATGCGCTCGGCAATTGCGTCGCGCTGATCCTTATACGACTTCTTTTTGTTCTCCATGTCGTTTTTTGCAACATCGACAACGGCCTTGATCTGCCCCGTATTGAAGTACGGAGACAGAATCTCGGAAGCCTCGCGGCGTGCATCTACGGTAGAACCCTGCGCGCCCGTTGCCCCCCCGATGATCTTGGCGTACTCGTTTGCGCCAGTAAGTAGCGCCGCCACATACGGAGGAATATCCTTGTCACCAAATGACGCCTCTCCCTTTTCCACCCATTTATTGACGAAAGGACCAAGATTGGGAACAGCCGCAGGAGCAAGCTGCAAAGCCCGGTCCAAATTCTTGATGGCAGTGTTCTCGAACGCTTCGGAGGCATCGGCAATCTTCGTGATGTTGTTGAGCGACGCTTGATCGGCCTTGATGCTGGCGGACGTGGCTTGCGAACCGGCAGCGCCGCCGTGGTCCTTCTGCTTTTCGGCAATCTTGGACATCAGCGCGGCACGGCTGGCATTGTCTCGATACATCGGCGGCATCTTGCCATCATGCGCAATCGCCCAATCTGCCCAATAGTCCAGAGTATCGGGGTCCAACTTATTGACAGAGCTTCCGGACGACTGCGCTTTATGCTCAGCATTCTCCAAACGGCGTTCTGAGATGTCTGCCATTTTCTCTTGATGCGCGGCCATGGCATCATCCTTCTTCGCCTGCTCTGCCTGCTTGGCGAACTGGATCTGATCCCTGATCGGAAGCATTGCCTTGGCGCGCTGGTCGATCAGCGGCTTGGCACTGGCAAAATCTGGCGGCAATCCGACGAATGCAGTTGGGTCGCGTTGGCGCGCCGCTTCATACGTCTGCTGGTCCGTAGCCGACAGGAGATTCCGCCCCGCATTCTCTGCCTGCGCCTGCACAGCATCGGCGGTCTGTTTCTGCGTCTGCGCTTCCTTGGACTTCAGCGCAATCGACTGGCCCGACAGTTCGGCGGCGAGAGTGGGGGAGTAGCGGAAAATGTCGTCTGCCAATTTCTGATACTTGTCGGCGGCCGGCATCTTCGGGTCGATTTGGGCAGCATCCTGCTTCAGCAGTGAGTCAAGCAATTGCGATTGCTTGTATGCCTGCTGCTGCTGGCCGAACTGGACGCCTTGCTGATAGTCCTGAACGATTCCTTCAAGCCCCTGCGCCATCACTGCCTCCTTTCTGGTCTAGCAGGCTATTGATGAGCGCCCAAAGACCGCCGCTTGCTGCTGTAGAACTTGCGGCAGTGCCTTTGGATGCGCTGCCGCTTAGAAGGCTGCCGAGGCCGCCCAAACTAGTGATGCCGGTCCCGGCACCAGTGCCGCCGCCGTCTACTGAGGCTCCCAAAGTGGAGCCTCCGACCTGTGAAGCCGTGGCGGTGCCTGCGCCAGACCCGCCACCGCCGCCGATTGACCCGCCGAGCAGTCCGCCGATCTGAGCGCCGCCAGCACCAAACAGGGAGCCGATGGCGCCGCCGGCAGCGGACCCAGCCGTGGCACCGCTAGCGCCGTCGCTCTGAATCGGCGTCTGGCCGGTCTTACCGTCATAGACGCCTTTCCGCGCCTCATGCTGCAACCACTCCTTTGAAGCAGCACTGGCGAGTCCGCCGACGCCGGGCACGAACTGAAGGGCGGCCGGGCCTACCTTGGACTGCATCCCCATGGTCAGGTAATGCTCGGCCCATTTGTGAGGGTCTTTGAATAGGTCCGTTCCTCGCTTGATCGAGAATTCGGAGCCTAGGTCTTGGAGCCAGCCCACCCTTACGCCTCAATACCGAGGCCGGGATCGGACGGATAGGGGGTGTTGGAAACGCCGGCACTACCCTGACCGCCGCCAAACAGGCCGCCCAAACCGCTGAATAGGCCGCCGCCACTACTGCCCGAGCCGCCGAACATGCCCAGAAGGCCGCCAATGCCGCCCAGCGTGTTGCTGGCCTGCCCATAGGCCCCTTGCTGGGCTTGAAGCCCTACAGCGGCATAGGCGGGATTTCCAGAGGCCAGCGAGGCAAGATTGCCAAACTGCTGCTGGTAGGTGCTTTGCGCCAGACCTTGGCCGTATTGAGTTAGAGCAGAGGCGGTATTACCGGAATCGAACATGCCTTTCGCGGCCGAAGATCCCTGAACGGCTTGCTGCCCCTGCTGAAGCTGAAATTGATAACCCGGCGTGCTGGTAACCGAACTCGGGTTACTAACCAGAGAATTCAGCATTTGCGCATATTGCGCATCATAAGGCTGATTCGGGGAGCTGTAAGTCGGGTTATTTCCCGAAACGCCGCCGCCGCTCCCGCCGCCTAATACGCTGCCAAGGGCGTTTGTGATGAAACTCATAAGGCTTTCTCCATGATCGTACCGCTCTTTAGGTAGCCTAGGCGCTCCAACAGGGGGGTGATGTCACGTTTCTGCCTGCTCTCAATATAGATGAATTCTATACCTATTGCACCTAGCATAGTTTCTGCGAATGAAATTAGACGCCTGGCATTCGGTAAACTCCTGCTTTCCGGAGTCAAAAACAGGGTGCAGCCAGCCTCTTTCCGGGAAGAGCGGATCGGGTTTCGGCAGATGATGGCCCATAGATAACCGACCAATTCCTGTTCTCGGGCCGTAATCAGCAGCAGAGTCCCGCCCTCGTTCAATTGCCGCATAACGGGACAATCGACGGTTTCGTCGCTGCCCTCCTCCCCTACAGCCGCATAATGCGCTGCAAACAGGGACCGCAGCTCAGGCTCAGCGGCAGCCCAAGTCTCAACTTGGAGTTTCACGCGGCTACCGTGGCATCAGTGCTATAAACCCGCCAACTCCCGGTCGACCAATAGACGGGAACACCAGTTCCGGCGCCTGCGCCCTCGCCAACTTTCCGGCCGTTCGTGGCGTAGGCCAAGGCGCCCTCTGTCCCTGCTGGCAATGAGGCTACAACGTACGAATTCAAAAGCATGCCGCCCGCAAATAGCGCGATTAGGGCATTGACCGCCGTCCGCACATCACGGAACCATGCCTGCCAGATATTATCGGTAAATTGCGACCCAGTAGTCCCGGGCGGCCCTAGGGGACTAATCATTCGCCAACCTGAAACACAACTTCAATCGCATCAATACGCGCTATCTGCCCCGCGCCGTTAGGAATGCCAACTTGCCACGACCGGCGCCGCGACTGCCCTAAGTTTCTGGTTACCGGCTGCTGGTAAGCCATATTGATCTGACGCGGCGCGGTGAAAGTTCCTCCCTGCGCATCATTGTCGCTATAAGAAAGAGTGGCGTTAAACGCGACTCCCATCTGATCGCAAACCAACGTAACGGAACCCCATTGCTTGTAATTGCTGATCCCAAAGTCCATTGGCTTCGTAATGACAAATCCGGTGTACGGCTGCGAAACATCCCCGTACCCAAGATCGGCGCCGGGTATGTTTTCGACTTTCATCAAATAGAAGTGCTGGCTATTGGCGTCGTATCCAATTGAATAAGTCGAGTTGTTTAGAATACTGACATTGGTCAACGTGTTGTTGTTGACTTCGGTAGGATTTGGCTGCCATACATACCAAAGTTGCGCAGTCAGATCATATACAAATACAGTGGAACTAACCTCCGTAGTTATAGCAAACGACAGATGCCCCATGAAGGTAATGAATTTGGCGTTGACAACGCCGGACATCCCAAGAGACCGCTCAACAATCGGCACAGAAATGCGCTGTGGCGCTAGCGCGGTTGGTGACACCATATAGACTGGGAAAGCCGGATCTGTAGTGCCTGTCGCATCCGGGGGACCGACCCATCCCATGTACTCATTTGACGTTGCGACGCACTGAGAGCTTACGGCCCCGATGCCAAATGCTGCATTGATGATCGGCGCTACCGATGATCCATTTGTCGCGCCAGTGACGTAAAAGTACCGCAGTTGATCGGCCCCGAACGCGACAAGATAATCATTGTGGACTGCGAGTGTTACGGCAGTCGTAGCGGTATTAAGGAACGCCTGTACAAAGGCATCATCCTGCCAATTGGAGTCATCCCCTGGATTGCTGTTGAAAATATACCCTTGATCATTTAGGACAAATTGATAGCTCAGCAAAGAGACTGCGCTTAGTGGATATGTAGCCGCCAGGAGGCCGCGATAATCAACGTTCCAAATATCCAATGCCCCTGTATCTGCATTGATCAGGACCAGAAACGATGACGGAGAATTTTCGTACGGCTGCACGAATAGACCCTGCTCTTGGGACCAAGTTAAATTAAATGTGGCCCCGGTCCCTGTTCCCCCGGTAACCGATACTGGATTTGATGGAATTCCGGTATACAGAGCGGTCTGAACGAATGATGCGGTAAGGATTGCTCCGCTTCCATCAACGGTATCAACCCGGATCCTTAATGCGGCCGTAAATGGCTGAGCGCTTCCGCCCACAACCGTTAGTACGTCCCCAGAGGTATAGCCAGTTCCTGGGGTGACTATGGTTTCGATTCGGACGGACAAATTATAAAATCCAACAGACGGAGAAAGGCGCGCGCCTAAAGGCGGCGCGTTGGTGGATCGATCTATAAAGAAGGACCCGACTTGAGTTTGGTGCGTTAAGTCATAGACCGCCACTACATAGTCATTAAAAACTGGCGTTGCAATATCAAAGCCGTGGTATATCCAAGCCGCATACGTAATTGTTTGATTTGGGTATAGCGCCGCTGCATTGGCGTAAGTGATGGGGAAAACCAGCAATTGGTCGATTATGATCGGGCCAATCGCGGGGAGTCCGGACGGAGAAAAAGCTCCCATATCCTGCGTGAACTTGATTGACGGACGGGCCATGAATGCTTTGCGTGCCGTGGACGGGTCAATGATGCCGTCTACGATAAATCCGAACTGCGGATCGTAGTTTTCGACCAAGCTAACCCGCTCGGTTTTCTCAACTGGCTCAGGAGGACTCATGGCCGAGTCGTGGACCCGGAAGTAGAGCCGCGACGATCAGGGGCAAGCGAAACAGACGCCCACTCGCGATCCCAATCCTCCATCATCTGGATGTACATTTGCGACTTCTTTTCGATCTGATCGGCCTTCTGCGGCGGCGTCTGATTCTCCAACGTAGTTTCAGCGGCCAGGCCCCAGCGTAAGCACTGATACCATTCAGACGGAAAGTCGAAATTGTCGGTGAGGCTGTTCAGGTCCGAAATGTAACGCCGGATCGGAGCTTGAATGATGAAGTTGGCGGCAGTGTTGGCGTCCGGCGTGACGTACACGTAAAAGATGCCGTTGGGGATCAGATCGTCATAGAAATAGTTTGACGGCTGTCCGATATCCTGCTTGTTTCCGAGAGTCAGGTAATCGTATCTAGCCATCTTGAACAGCTCATAGGAATTGTTCGACTGAAGGTTTAGAACGGTCGGCGCATCTTCAATCCGGAGCGGTCGGTCGGCGGTTACGTCGGCGCCGCTAGGACCAATGCTATAACTCGTCTTGTTGGCTTGAAGCGGAATAGTGATGTTCTCAATGGTCCAGAGCTTTATGCCACGGCTAGACCATGCCTTGATCATGATGTTTAGGGCTTCCAGCATGTTGCTGAGCTTGGTTGAATCTGCCGTCTGCGTATAGTCTAGCCAGCCCTGAAGGCGAAGGGCCGAATTGATGATGGTTTGCGCGTTGGCGTTGTAAGTAGTGCTCATGGTCCCAGTATCGGAGAGGGCATATCTTCGCCGGAATTATCGGTTGGGACAGTATCATCGTCTACGCCGATTGGCACAAGCCCGACGATGGCGCACCCTGCCACGGCGTACCCAGCAATAGCGGACCTTCCTTGCAGCGTGCAAATTTGATGGCCAAAGATCGGGGGTGGAAGCGGTCGCGTCCAAGGCGGCGTTTGCTGGTCTGGGATGCCGCGCACGAAGTCTTGAGGCTGGCGAATTTCCCAGTCCGGTTGACAGACGTATAGCCCATCCCACCGCAGTTTTAGTTCGCTAGCCTTGTACTTGAACCCGCAAACATCGCAGACTGCATCCCAATCCCCGCTCTTCCACCAATCTGCGCGGCCCATTGTTCACCTTACTTCCAGATCTTCAGGAGTTCCAGAGTCAGGGTGTAATTTGCGGGGGTTCCGGTGGAAAACCCGGTAGTTGACAGGCCAATGCTGCCAGTGGGGCTTGTGGCATTGTTCTGCTTGGCTCCGAAACGGGGCCGGTAATTCACGTCCAGGCGACCGTTGAATGTCTCAAACAGGAGGGGTGCCGAGGCGTCGAAGAACAGGGAGATTTCCAAGCCATCGGAGCAATTGCCGATGACGCGCAGTACCCGAAGCTCCTTGGCTTTGTAAGTGTTATCCGGATCGGTAAATCCCAGAGTCGCCGGGTTGACGACGACCCCATAAGCCTGATCCGATGCGGTAAGGACGCCGATCACGTCAACGACAACGTTAACCGGGCCATCTTCCCGAACGACGACTGACTGACTGTTCGCCATCAGAATCCGCTAAAGACCAAGGGGCGCTCCACGGCGCCAAGCAGATGGTCAACCGTCATGGTCTTGGCGGCAGAAGCGCCGGCGGATATTGAGACGGCCGGCGCCAGCAAAACTCCAGTGAGCTTGGTGCCGATGACAATCTGAGTGAAGTACTGATCGTTCAGATACACGGCAACGGTGTCCACGCCGTTGAATACAAACCCCATGGTCACATAGGTGGCGTTAACCAAGGCGGCCGGAAGCGTCAGGATGGTGGTGCTGGTAACGGAATCCGCCACATCGGCGTAGTTCAACGTCCAAACCGGGGTGGCGCTGGAAGTCTTGTTGATCCAGATGCCATCAGTCGGCGCCTGAGTCGTGACGGCATTGACCATACCGAACTGAAGACGGCTCAGCAACACGTCCGATGCCTTGAACGCGACACGGAACCACATCTTCTGGCCGGCCGTCAGGACAAACGGGCAAACGGCGTTCTGCATGACCACAAGATCAGTGCTGGTGGTGCCCGTGGTGAGTAGGACCGTTCCACCGGCAGCAGCCGGATTTGTCACGGCTCCGGAGTCGTTGGCGGTGATGGTATAGAGCGCCGCCTGATAAAACATGAAGTCGTCAAACATCGTCTGCATGATCGCCGGATCGATCATCCGGAACGTATGCAGATTGAAGTTCGGCGGCTGCGAGGAAACGCCCGCGTTGTAGACGGTCGGCCGCTGTAGATTCTGGGTCATGGTTTAACCCTGCCCGATCATCTTCTTTGGCTTCGGCATAAACCGGGGCTTGGCCGTGCCTTTAGGCTTGGTCAGGTTGGTGGGGAAGCCGCTGTACTTGCCTTCCTTCACTGCGCGAACTTTCTTGTTCATGTTAGCTCCCCTGCGTGCCGAACAGGCCGCGCGGGTCGGACCAGCCCGGAACATAGCGCTCCGTGGCCTTCGCCATCGCGTTGGTGGTGGAAAAGTCGTTGTCCTGAGTAAACTGCAACGGCCGGCGCTGGTAGAATTTCATGGCGTCAGTGCAGTTGGTACGGATGAACCAAGCCGTCGAGGACGAGAAGTAGTGGTTGACGTGCACGCCCTTGGGGAACATGCCGATAGCCGCTACGACGTTGACATCGTTGTTGGCGGTGCCGGTCTGAAACACCGACTTGACGATGCGCTGCGCTTGGAAAAAGTTGCTTGGGCTGACCAGAAGATGGGTAGATTTCAGGGCGGCCAGCAATCCGCGATCATTCGTGACCTGCATGATCTGGATGCCCAGATTCTCGATTGCCGCCTCGGACAGCGTGGAACTGACGGTGAGCTGGTTGCTGAACGTGCCGCCCGAAGTATTCGGGTGCGCGGTGCCGATCAGAGAGACACCATCACCGCCAGTGAAGGCGCCGTTGAAGGCGCGGTTGTAGATCTGCGAGCAGACGTTTTCCTTGGTCTGGTGCATCGAAATGGCCAAGGACTGCGCGCGCTTGCGGGACAGGCTCTCGTACAGGTTGTCCTCAAGCTCTTCCTCGGTCACGATGTAGCCGGAACCGTAGACGGTGTGGACATACCGGCTCTCATAGCCCTGAAAGGACGAATCGTAGTTGATGGACTGTCCTTCGGGCTTGACGGTCGCCAAGCCGAAAGTGACATCCTGCACGTCGATTTCGTAGTTCTTGTCCGAAGTCATGATCTCGAAGAGATTCACATACTCCGGCTCATGTTCCGCGTAGACATCGCCAAACCATGCGGCAACACCGGGCCAAAGGGCGCGGGGATGTGAGCCTGTATTGATAATTCCGCCAGCCATTTCTCAGTTCTCCCAGTTAAGCGCCGACAGTGCCGGTGCCGCCCTTCAGTTCGTGGTTGTTGAAGATGACGTACCAGCGGCAGAAAGCACCGAAGGCGTTCTGACCATCGGCGCGGGCGCCAACGATCTTGCAGGGGTACGTCGCATTGCCGCTGGCGAAGCTGGACGACAACAGGACCGTGGCGGACACCGGATTGCTGGCCGGGGACGGCGCGGCAACGGTGAATTCAGCGTTCTGGCCGACCGCAGCGGCCACCAGATTGCCGGTGGTGATGCCGTCGTCGGTAACCTCGAAAATCACGTTCGGGTCATCGACCACCAGCGCATAGAACGCCTGCGCCTTGGTTGCCGGGACGGAAACCTGATACGGGGTGCTGATATTGGTGTAGAACCCGACAATGACGCCGCGAACCGGGCCGACGCCGGGGGAGGCGGTGACCTTGACGATCTGCTGATAGAAATTGGTGGGGTCCGCGCCTTCGGTGGACTTGACGACATCGCCAATGTAATAGGCGTTGCCATCCGTCGAAGGGATGTAGTAGAGGCGAGCCTGACCGGACCAGTTGGCCCCGGTGATGGTGCTTACAGGGCTGAAGCCGTTCGGGCGATTGACATTTGCCAAGGGGAAATCTCCAGTTTATGCATTGGTGGTCCGCTCCATTTTGATACCGCTCTTGGGAATGTAGGTGCGGCCTTTCGCGTCACCATCACGCTCGCCGCGACTTTCATCCCCGCCCAAAATGGCGTCATCTACCTTGTCGCAATATTCCTGGATAATCGCCTGATCTTCTTGGTACCACTCTTCCTTGATTTTCATCAAGTAGGAGTACACGCCGCCAGCTTCATTCCGGCCATGGACTCGTTTGATGCGGGTATCCCCGCCATCTGATTCCTCGGCCGCGCCGTAGTCCGATGCATTCACGAATTCATAATCGGCATCAAGGAATTCGTGCATTTTCGGCTCGTCCACCCAACACAGGTGGAACCCCGGCAGCTCGCGTGCGTTCAACTTCCCTTTCGGCAGGCTCAAGCTTCTCTCGCGCCGCCTCTGTGAAATCTCCCGCTGTGCAACGGTACGAACAACAGGCTCTTCATTTTCGACACCGGAAGCCCTCTGACCCCGGATTCCGGGAGGGCGTCCACGTCTTCGATTTGAGTCTGTCATGATTGTTTTATCCTATAAAAAAAGAGTTGTGTCAAGTTTTACTCAATAGAAGGCGTCGGGCGGGGCGTATTTGATATACGACTCTCGGCTCTTGACCATGCCCTTGCTGATGAGTTTGTCGCACGCCTGCTGAAATTCCGGTCGCATCTTCTCGAATGACTTTGGGCCTCCCGTTGCCTGCCGCTGCGCGTTGGCGCCTTCAAACATGGGCGTCTTCCCGTTGCCATTTTTGCGCCCGAATTTCTCCGGGTATGCGCGCATCGTGCGGTCGCGGATTTTGCTCAGGAAATCGTCTGCGGCCTCCGGAGAGGCAACCGGGTTGAAGCCCTGCTTCTTGAGCGTATCGGCAACGGAGTCCGCAAAGGACTTCAGTTCCGGATCTTCGTTGTACCAAGTCGCTTCATCATTGTGCCGCTTGACCACGGCCTGGATTTCGGGCGGGATTTGCGGTGCCCTGCGTTCCTCCTGCCTCGGTGCCGGCGCTTCGATTTCGCGCAGCTTGGCGTCAGCAGCATCGAATGCATCGGGATCGTTGTTGCGCATGGCCTCCCGGCGTTCGGCGCGCAGAGATTCGACGGCGGCAATCTTGGCCCGCTCTTCGATTCCGGTCATGAACTGCTTGGAAGCGTTGATGACTTCCTTGGATTCATCCAACTCGCGCTGCACTTTGGTCAACTGCTCCTGCAACTGCCGGTTCTCAGCCCGGGCAATCGGGATATAGTCGTCGGCGCGCTCATTCCACTGTTCGGCAGGGCGCCACTTTTCGGGGTTTCCCTTGAACTTTTCCTTCGGCATCCAGCCGGAACGCTGGGCGCGCACTTCCGCTTCGGTCGGGCCTTGATGTTGCTGTTCGTCGCCGTGGTCGGCGTTATCGGGAATCAATTCTTCCGGTAGTGCGTTGTTCATTCGATATCTCCAAAGCTGCCTTGTGCCCGCGCAACGGCGGTTTCCTCTTCGCTCATGGTGAGAATGGCGCCGATGTCCAAATCATTAAGCAACCGATAAACGCGGCCGCCGAATTTGTAATTGAGTCCGCTATAGCGAGCGAACAGAACGCGGTCGCCGGTATCGCACCATTTGAACGGCTGATCTGCCCAAGCGCCGGGTCCGATTTCGACTACGACCCCGCTTTCCTGCGCTACCTGCTCGCGCTCTTTCTGGGTCTTTGGTCGGACAAGTTTGCTGCCGGCAAAGGTATCCGATACGACATCCGGCATGACCAAGATACGGTGGCCGCCTGGATGTATGCCGATGTCAACAATCGGCGGTTTGAATTCATGCGGCTTCTGCATGGTCGGCCTCCGGCTCGATGTCGGCGGCTTCGCAAAGCCCTTCGTAGGTCATGGCGATGATCTTGGCCGCCATGAGCGCCTGCCCAGCAGTTCGGTCTGCCACGCGTTCGGTTTGGTAGCCGTCGTTAAGCCAGTCCTCCGATGCCCGCTCCACCTGCGCCCGCATCCCCTCCTGCAGCGCTCGCGTCACCGGATGCTCCTGCCACTGCTTGAACTGCTCCCGCTTTATTTCCATCGTCTTTCTCCGTCATGCCTTGAACCATTTGGTGAAGTATCTTTGCCGCCTCTACCATGCCTGTTTGTTTCATCTTTGCCGCGCCAAGTTCGATATTGAGCATTTCGACCACTTGGCCCAAATGCGCCGCATCGCCCTTCTTTGCTTCCATGGAAGCTTTGGCTTCCAATTCCATGATTTTCGCCGCGTTCAAATCGATGTCTTGCAGCAGTGTTGCGATCCTGATCTTGGCGTCTAACTGGAAGGTCATTTCCTTCAACTGCTGCGCCTTCTGCTTGATTTCGATTTCCATCAACTTCGGATTCGGTGCCGGTGGAAGCGCATGCGGCCCCTTCGGGTCCGGCATTACCTTGTCGATGCCAACGATCTGGTATGCCTCCATGTAGGCGCGCTTGACCTCGTACATGTCGCACTGAGCGCCGGGGATGCCGGATGCACGAAGCAGGGCTTCGGCGCGCTGCATCCTGACCGCATCCGACATGACATAAGGATCAGCCGAAGGCCGGACAGATTTTTCGTCCTCTTCATAGTCCTGCGGCTGAGCGTTGAAGGGGTTGTCCGGCATTTCGTCTAGATAGATGCTATTCAGGACGTAGAGTTTCCGGAACTCATTCTTCATGGCACGATGCGTACGCTTGAAGATGGCGCCGAATACGCGCAGGCCGTTGGCTTCCGCAATCTGCGAGGTGGATGCCGGTGTGTTCTGCCCGGGAGTCTGACCGACCTGAATGTCCGTGGCGCCGGCAACGCGCTCGCCGTAGTTGATGAGCAAGTTCAGAAGTTGGAACAGGACATTCGACGGCTCCCGCACCGGCAGAGGCACGATATTGTTTTTCAATTCGGCGCCGGGGGAATCCACCTGTTTCCATTCGTTTGGCTTGAAATACATCGTGCCGCCGCGAATCTTGATGCCGCGCCCCAAGAAACCGCCGGATGTGTTGGACATCGTTCCGGAGTCGATCAATTGATTGATCAGGGTGCTGGTCGCTTCATTCAGATGGCCTAGAAGCAGACCGAAGCCGACATCATAGAAGCCGCCATCGAACGCTGGTATGAACGGATACTTTGTGAAGCAGTGCACCGGCTCAATCCGCATGATCTGTGGAATCTTGCCTTTCGGCGTCTCGGCCCGGTAGCGGGCAAGCGACTGCCGATTTTCCAGAGTGACGCGTTTGGATGTGAAGCGAGCCACGATGCGCTTGACGATTCTGGACTGACGGTGAACCGTGACCACGTAGGGTTCTTTGTAGCCGTCTCCGTCCAAGTCCTCCCATCGGTGTTGCTCGACAAACTCACGCGGCGCGGACTTATCGGACAACGGCGGTTGTGTGCCCTGCGATGTGTTGCGGGTCACGCTATTCTGGTTGTCTACTGCGGTCGTGCTATCCGGCGGGATCGGTATATCTCTGAAAATTGCAAGGACTTCTCGCTCGTAGATGTCGTTATCGCTTAGCTTGATCTTGTGGCTGATACGGGATGCTGTCTCGAACGATTGCGTCCAGTAATCGACCACAAGATTTTCCGGCATGACCAGCCGGGATACGTTCTTTCTGGTCAGCGGGTCGAAATAGGATTTTTTGAAGGCATCGCCCATGATGGCCTGTACCAGCATGGCCTTATCCTGATTGTCCTCCCACGTCTCGTCCTCTTCCTCAAGCTGCCAGGTCATGTGCTTGGAAATCAGCTTGCCGCGCACGTTCTTGGCGCCGTCAGGGTCTGGGCCGTAGGTTCGATACTCGACAATTTCCCCCGGCGGCATCAGCAGGGCATAGGCCCGCGCATGCCACTGGAGTGCAGCGATGGTGATCAGCGGAAACTTTACCGATGAAGCACCCGGCCAAGGAAAGGATTTTTCCTCTACGACTTGGCGGGTTACTTTGATTGCTTCGTTGTTGCGTCGGTCCCACTCGACGCGGGAGTTTTCATCTAGTTCCAGCTCATCGCAGACGCGCTTGCCCAGATCCATCAGCCAAGCATCGTCCAGCATGTCGCAGACGTTGGGGGACTGAAGAATTTCTTCTAGGTTCAGCTTTGGCGATTCGGACGGCCCGGTAGCGTTGGCCTGACCGTTTACGGGAACGTTGACGACGCCTTGTTTTTCTTTCACGTCACACGGCCCATGGCTTCACACAGGGATACGCAATTCATTTCGTAGTCGGCCCAGTCAACGCCTAACGCTTCTGCCATGGGCCGCTCAATGACCTCTTCGGCGAAACGGTGCTCGGCATGATAAGGAGCCGCCGGGTCATTACCCGGTTCGGCCTCAGGATTGGTATTGACGGCCTCCCAAGCGATATCGAAAGCCATGATTTCCGGTTCAGGAATGCCGCGATGCAGGCAGACAAAAGACTCAGCCAGTTCGTGCATGACCACCAGCAATTCTTTGCGCCAGTTACCCATTTCGGTGACGCGGACCTGAAAAGTCCCGTCCGGGTCTTGCCAGTAGTCGCCGATGGTGTCGTAGCGCTGCTCGGACTGAGGAATGGCCCGAATGTTGATATTCAGACTCATAGGGCTTCAAACTCATTCTTCAGTCTGCCCAATTCTTCTTTGTCAGAAGCAGAGATTTCCGACAGCCATCTATCAGCCTGTTCTTGGGTGATGACCCCATCGCTAACCATTTCCGAGAACGGCGAGCTATACACTAATGCTTTTGAATTTAGGCGCGCCATTCTCTTCAAAATAGCGCTCGCCTTATCGTAAGTTTCGGCCTTCATTATCCTTTCCTATTACCTGATTTCATGAATATCCCACAAGTAATAGTTTTCCGCAATCATCCGCCGTATCCGCAGACGCCGCGCGCATATTCCTGCGGCCGGTCGCGCTCGATGTCCTCCTGTTCTATTTCCACATCGGTAGAGGACTCCGATACCTGATCGGCCATCATGCCGAACTGAGACATGCAATCGACCTGATCATCATGTTTGGACTTCGGAAACCGTGTTATTTCGTCCTCGAAAATCGCCCACCAATCGGCGTCCTTGTCGAATAGCCAGGAACCGGACTTGAGCATGGCCTGCACGCCCTTGCTGCGCGCTATCTTGTCCTGCCCTACCGGCTGCGGCACGGCATGGATGTTCAGGAATATTTGCCGCTTCTGCATTTCTGCATTGAGAAACGGGCTAATTGATTTCTCAATCGTGCCGCCTTCGATGATGAATAGTTGGGGATCGTAGATCTGCTGAATGTCGAACAGCTCGCCAACTATTTCCAGTCCGTCGATACGGGCGCGGCGGCAATCGACCAAGGACCAGATGCCATCCGCACCTACGCCGGCCACCAGCATGACGGTCCAGTCACCGTGGCTGCGCTTGGTGATGGCGAGATCACAGGACACATAGAAGGTGCGGCCGCGCTTGACCTGAAAGAAGCGATGATCCTGTTCCGTCATCGGCCGCAGCCAATTCTTTTTGAATAGGGTGACGGAGGCGTCTACCGGGTCATTCAGATATTCCTGCGCGTAGCCTTCCAGATTTCCATCTGCGGCGAACTCGGAGCGGATGGCAAGTAAACGTTCCTTGGGGAACATTTCTTCCCATAGGATGGCGCCGAAGTCCGGGCTATGGGCCGCATAGCGTTTGCTGTTCCAGAGGGCGCGCTTGAGCAGGTTTTCCAGCAGTGAATCGGTGTGCAGGATGGTGCCGATGATGCGGTACTTGGTCTTTCGGCTGCCGACCTGCAAAAGCGCATTCTGAAACCAGCGCTTGAACTTTCGGCGGCGGTCCGGGTTCTCCACGGACTCGTCGGTTTCCATGTCGTCCCCGATGACCCGATCCGGACGACGACCGCGCCACTTGATGCCGCGAATCTTCTGTTCGGCGCCCTTGCCTAGAAACCGGAAGATGCCGTTAGTGCATCGGACGATGATTTCGGTTTCGGTCTCCTTCAAAAACTCCGGCTGGAAGTCCTCTTTGATCGCCTCGTTTTCCTGTAGCTCCTTCTTCAGCTCGCCGATGAAGTTCTTGACCAACTCTTCGGTGGCGGTGACGATCAGAAAGAACGAGGCTTCGCCGAATAGGGCTTCGGCCAAGGCGGCGGCAAAGGTGATGCTGGTCGATTTCGCATGCCCGCGCGGAGCAGCCAAGGCGCCTTTGCTGATCGGAGCGCAATACCATTCCCACCATTCCTGGTGACAGGTTGGGATCGATACAGAATCGTCGTAACGGTCCAGCAGGTATTCGCGGACGAATCCTTCAATGACCTGTGCGTCTATACCGCCGTATTCTTCTTCACTCAAGCAGCGCAGACGGAGGGAGTTTTCCGTCCCTCAGCCAGCGTAGGGTTCCGATGGCGACGCCGGCCTTCAGGCGGATGTAGGACTTGCCGGGCGGGATGTTCTTTTGGATGTGTTCCAAGCGGGCGATTTCATCGTCGAGGGTCTTGATAGGGATTTCGCGGGTTATCACTGCTCAGTGCCGCCCACCACCTTGAGCGCCCCAGCCTTCGCCTTCTCCCGCAACTTGTTCGCCATGTTCTCCCGCGTCTGCGTCTTGTTGGCGCGGATGCTGGTCGGATTGCCCATCGCGGTCTGCCGCTTGTCGAAAGCGATTGCGGCAATAATGGCCGCGTCCTTGCCGGTGACCATCACGCGCTGCGGTCCGTCCTTGGTCATGACCTCGTTCCCGTTCTCAAGCCGATCAAGAATGACCTCTTGCGCCTTCAACTGGATCTGCGAGAACCCCGCGACCATTTCCTGTGAGTAGAACTTGCGCGCCGCCGATACGGCAACCGGCCACCAATCGGAATTGACCCATTGGTAGAAGGTGGTCAGCGGAACTTTTACTTCGATGCTGGTTGCCTTGTTGGTGCCCTTGAGCAACCAGACCGAGGCGCAATGAATCTTGAACTCCCGACTGTATGAATCCCGCTCGGCGGTCGTCGGATCATTCGCGGCTCCGACTCGACTGTTGGTATCCGGGATGGGGGACAGGTCCAGTTCGGCGTTGTCAAAGATGTCGGTCATGTCAGTGCACGGAATCCCATTGTTCTTTTGGGCGCAGCGGCTCTTCGTAGTCCATGAACGCGATATACGGTCCGCCATAGATCGTCCGGTCCATGTACTCCTTCCGGATTAGGTACTGAGAGACCGCCCGAATCGCTCGCCGGTTACGTAGTTCGCGGATAAACCTGCAATCTCGAATCACAGCCTCACCTCCACCATCAAATGCACACAAGCCGGCGTATTCGTCCCAGGCGGCATCAGCAAAGTCTGCACCTTCCACCGATCCGCCGCGTATCCGAACCTTGCGCCAGCAATCGGGTTCACTGGACGGTAGTTATAGCCTGAAGCGACGCCGGCAAACAAGCCGGCCTGCCAATGTACGCCCCAATCGTGACCGATGGCGGCATAGTTGGACTCGCGGCCTAGGCTGTTGCGAAATGCGCCTAGTTGCACATTGTACGCACTGCGCTCGCATTCGATACCGATGCCGAACGTGTTGTTGTTTGGGACTGCGCCTGTGTGTACCGACCATAGGTGTGCTACTGCCCAGACTGCGCTGCATAGTTGCATTTCCTGTACTCCTTCATTGCCTGTGCCGATAGTACGCCTGAGTTGAGGGGAAGAAAAGGCGCATTGGAAATTTTCAGCAAGACAGGAGAGAGGGTCTGTCACATTTTCACCGAATTAATTTTCCCCTCCCCCGGGGTCAGAAAACCGCCGGCCAGGTTTCCCGGCAAAACGTCTGCTCAGGCCCAGACCTTGACGCCTGATCCTGCCGGCCTCGCGTCTGGCACTTACCCCAGACGTTACCGTTCGTCGGTTTTGATCGGGGCCAATAATCTTCTACTGCGGATAATGGGGCGTTATGTTAAGTATAAATAACTATCGTCATGCGGTTATTAATAGTTTTTGTTAATTATTGGCGGTCCTCGAAGCCTGCAACTGTCTCTGCGGCCAACACATCGTACAAGCCCCTGAGATGACCGTGGCTGCACGAATACACATCTGCGCTACCCATGCCGCACCCAGCACCATTGCATCGATCTTGTCGCAAATGCGGAGGTTGTCGATTCATATCTAACGGGGTTTGAGAGGGCGACTCTGCACCCTCCAAAGCCAATCTTGTAGAGACTTGTAGAGGGTTTCACATTAACGGCGTATATACGCAACTATACGTGTTCGCGCGTGGTATACGTCTCTAATATCAAAGTCTCTACAACCCTCTACAAGAATTTACAAGCTATTGATTTAAAAGGTCGTATTTCTTGAGGTCTATACCGAATGCTGTCGGATAGCCTCCATAACTGGCACATCGGATGCCACGACTCTCCAACTTCTCTTTGAAGCTCTCCTGACTAATCACGTACTCGCCTTGATTTGTGGCATAGGCCGAATAGCTCTTATAGAGCGCTGAAGTTCGTCCGCGTGATTTCGCATCCCTTGTGCATTCTTGGTCGATCCATACGGCCAAGGTGTCTTGCTGAGACAAATACTCCGCTGTAGCGTCTTGGACACACTTCGGGGCCTTCAACCCTATTTCCAGCCACTCCAAGCAGCCTTCAACACACCACCGCAATATCCCGTCATGCTCGGCTTCAAGCTTCAGGATCAACTTGGGGTCTCGATCCTCTGGCGGGATCGTGTAGGTGAACGGGATCAAGTTCATGCGGGCTTTAATCGCCTCATCCACATTCCGTAGCCGTGGCTTATGGTTCCCAGCGATAATAATCTTGAACTGTGGTACGAACTCAAAGAAATCTTGCCGCATGAACCTGGCGCTGATCTTGTCGCCTCCAGTGAGCGCCTTAATACGCGACTCAGCCCAGCGCTTGCCCTGTTCCGTCTCCTGGGCGCAAACCATCCGGGCGCCCATCAATCCGGCAAGTTCTGTGGGGTGCTTGGTCCCTTTATCCTCGGTAAATACGTCCATTCCAGCAGTTTGCGTGTAATCTCCTAGAACATTTTGCAAAACTGAAAGAAAAGTACCCTTGCCATTGCGCCCAGTGCCATACAAGAAGAACATTGCATGATCCCGCGTGCTGCCGGTCAGACAATATCCGCAGATGCGCTTCAGGAACCCTTCAAGCTCTCTATCTCCCTGCGTAACAACATTAAGGAAGCCCAGCCATGCCGGACAGTCGCCGCCTAAAGATGCCCCGGTGACTTTTGTAAGATGTTCGGTTCTTTCGCTCGGCCTTAACACCCCACTGGTTAAATCAATAATTCCGGATGGAGTATTAAGCGCCCAAATGTCTTGGTCCCACTGATCCGGCTTTGATGCGTGCACCCTGGATGCTTTGGCGATCTTCTCAACATTGGAAATCGTCTTGGCTGAGCCGTAAATCAGCGGCACTATCGCCCGTTGCCTCTCTGAAATGGATTTATCGTAAGTCGCAGCATCTGCAATGCGCGTGCAGGTCTTTTTAATAAGGTCATAGGCCAAAAGCGTGTTATCCCGGCGCCATCGGATCCCATCCCACTCCATCCAGCGGCCCCATTCGCTTACATATTTCAAGGAATCTGCTTTTGATTCCGCGAATTGATTGGCCGCCGAAACTTCCGTGTATTTGGCTGGAAGGGGTTCTTCGTTAGGGTCAAATGGCGGCGCATGTTCTCGCGCCTCGGTGCCTCCTACAACGCGGGGTTTCCGCGCCCGTTTCGGCTTATCCGCAGCTTGAGGGGTTGCATCAGTGCCGCCGGTTGCATCAAATGGCGGTTCATTCATAAAACTGACTTATTCTTATTCAAAGCGAAGGCTCCTTATGGCCTTCACCCTTTCGGCGTCAGCCTCTCATGTAAATCAGCTACTACCTGCGACCCCGCGATGCCCCTGAGAGGGTAGGGCGGAATTGCGGACTCCTGGGCGGCGAAGGGGATCAGCCTTCAGCCGCAGGGTTCACCGACACGGTTTTATTCTATTCTCACTTCAAGCCGCATTCAACTCTAAATCTCCGAATCGCCGCCTCATACTCCTGCACCGTAAACTCCATCCCAGCGCGCGCCTCGATCCAATCCCGGCGCATATCCTCGAACCGGAGTGCCTTCTGTAGGTCGATCTGGCTGCATCCGGCGCGCGGCTTCTGCTTGAATTGGCGCCTCATGGCAATTTCAGCCCGTCGAGCCAATGCGTATTGCGCATTCCGCCGCGCTGCCAGTCGCCGAGTTCTTCGTCTTTGTCGCCAAGCCATAGGCCTAAATTGCCGGTAACGGTCAACGTCACCACTTCTACATCTATGGGTGGATCACGGTCGCTAACCCAGCGGATAGCCGGAGTCGTATAAAGTTCGGCGCCATTCGGGAGTGAATCCAGCATCTGCAATTGGCCGGGGCTTGTTACCATCAACGAGTACAACCCATCATCGTGCCGTTTGAGGAATGCAACAGGCGATTGATCAGTTGCTGGAACTTCTTCGTTATTCATGTCCAAGCCTCAATTCGTACGGCATATTGTTTCGGTTTTCCACGCTCCTGCGCATATTGCCAAGACACACGCGGGTCATTGTCCTTGATGCCCATTCGATCCGCCAAACCATCGCGCAAAGCCTTGCAAGCTGATTGCATGTTATCGCCATCGAGAGAGCGCGGGGCAATGCGGATGATTTGGACTGTACATGGCAACTGTACCGAATCAATCTCCGTTTCGGCCCCCGCCGCGCGATGAACTTTAGTGCGTTTCGATTTCTTGCTCCAATGCTCGCGCAGATTGGCTACCGAATCCAGGCGCAACGGAAGCTCCACCGAATAACTTTGAAAACTTCTGAAATTCTGCTGCTTGGGATCGGCAATCCGTTTCTTATACGCTGCGTACTCCGCTTCCGACCATCGCGCGCTAGCCATTTCCAATCTCCCGCCACGATTTAGCGGCCATGGGTTAGGGTGTCGATGGGGCGGCAGACACTTGCATAACCGGAATATCTTCCAGCACTTCAATGCTGCCGTCCTTATTGACAATGACTTTGCCGGCAATCCAGCCCTGCACCAAAGAGACAATAGCCAGATATTCCTGACTCGGCGTCTTGGTGATTTCCTGCCCCGGTCGATAATATTTCCAGACACCATCCCGCAGCGGTTTCGGCAGCTTGAACCAATGCGGAGCGCATCCCCACATCTTCGGAGGAACCTGTTTATTGCATCCGGGCCAATGGCAAGTATGGCTCATTCTTCCCCCTCAAAGTAATTTTCGACGCAGACTTCGCAAATTGGGCCATCTATCTGATCTTCCGAATTCAGACCGAAACGTTTGCAAAGAGCTATGGATGATGTACTGCCGAGTGCGAATGTCTCACCTATTGCAGACCAGCGCGCAAATTTTCCACAACCGCGAGGACGAGCATTTCGGACAGCGCGCTCTACTAATGCAGTATCAGAAATATCCATCACTCCCTCCCCGCAACGCCGTCTGTTTCGGTGGGTGCATCTGGCCCAAACATCCAGTGTGTAGGCGTCCAACCTAAATCCTTTTCGACGCTGCACATTTCTTTCTTGTCGTCGTAAGTGGTCCAGCCGAATTCCTCGTTCCACCATGAATCCGGGATACGGATTGCATATGACTTGCCGTCAACGAATGTATCCTCTCGTACTGCCCAAAGATCAATAAAGAATCTATCTTTCGGCGCACTCTCAATCGGCTTCCACTCGTTCATCTCGCCTCCCTAAACTCTGCGTCACTCTTCATAACATGTGTGTCCATATCCGCCGAAGTCGCGGGTTTGGCGGGCGGATCGGTAGGCTGATTCAGCTTCACCGGCCCACCAGTAATAGAATGCTCGGATATCCGCGTCCGTGTGATCGCGGACCATGCGGGCCATCTTCCAGAAGGTGCGAGCGCGCCTCATATCGCCTAGATAGGAAGCTATGGTCTGAGGGTGCAATTCCATCATCGGCACGCCATAGCCGCGTTGCCAGTACCAAGGGATACCATGCGCCAGATCTGGACGTGGCAGAATATCGGGAGGATTGGCAGCAGCGAGGCGGCGGGGCAAGCTCATACAACCACCGTAACTCGGTCAGACGCTCGTGTGATGCCCGTATACAAATGCCGCTGCGCATCTTCACGGAATGTAGCCGACTCATCGAATAGCATCACATTAGGCCACTGAGAGCCTTGAGCTTTGTGAACCGTCAAAGCATAGCCAAAATCGAACTCGTCTGACTCGCGCCGTTCCCAATATTGCAAACTCTTTTCCTTGCCCTTAAAAAATTCCTTTCGTACCATCACAGATACTTGCTTGTCGCTTCCTTCCGGTTTCAATGCCATTATCATATCTTTACCGGATTCCTCTGCCTCTAGAGTTTTCCAAAGTGATCCATTGAGCAGGCCTTTTTCGCGGTTATTACGCAAGCAAACCAGCTTGTCACCCGTCATCGGGTAATCGCCTGCAAACCATTTCAATTCACGGATACGCTTATTCAGACTGCGGCGCGTGTTGTTCATGCCGCATAGCACTTGATCGGCGTCCGCCACCATCCGCTGTCCGACACGGCTACGCGGAATCACACGGCTTTCACCATAGGCGCCGTATTGCAAAATATCACCGGCACGAATATCCATACTCATGCGAATGATAGGATTGTCAGCGGCCTGACGGTGAATTTCCGACAGCATGAAGTCGGGATTTTGCGCGGTGAAAAATCCGGTTCCTTTGACGGGCGGCAACTGGAATGGATCGCCAATGACCAAGACTTTTTTGCCGAATGAGAGAATATCCGCGCCAAGTTCATCATCCACCATTGACACTTCATCTACGACAAGCACGTCGGCGTCGCGCATTAGGCTTTCGCGGTTCAACTTGAAAATCGGCTGCCCGCGTTTTTCCTGCTCAAATTTGTAGATGAGACTATGGAGTGTACTGGCTTCGGCGCAGCCTTTAGACCTCAAGACGAGGGCTGCTTTGCCGGTGAACGTAGCGTATAAGACTATGCGCGCCATCTGCTGCACTTCTTTGGCAATCGTCGTCTTGCCAGTACCGGCGAAACCAAAAAGACGAAATACCTGATCGGATTTATTTCCAGCCTTTAGCCATTTTTCAATTTCAGCCAAGGCATCAGATTGTTGCGCCGACCAACTCACAATTCCGCCTCATCCTTCCCGCGCGGGATAGAGGTTTTGGGAACATGCCCATTCGGGGAAGTTGGTTTATATAGAGCATCGAATGGAGTCCACCCCAAGTTTAGCCTATTGATTATCGTGGGCGCCTTTATGCCGCTTTTCCGAGACCATTGAGCCATGCTCAATTTTTCTCCCTCAAATTCAAGATAGCGGTTTCTTGATGTATTGTTTTGTTGAGTTATCGCATCAGCGAAATAGCAATTGGACGGGCCATAATCTTTAGTGCCATTTTTTCTTTCTATTGAAAGCCCAAGCGCATACCCATTCTCTGAAGCCCATTTATAGAAGACAGAACGAATATGCCACTCCGAGCAGACGCCTATTCCTTTAGCGCCGTAATATTTGAAATGATCGCATTTTTGGTTGTAACACCGCCTATGCATATTGCTGAATAGAATCGATAATTTTTTCCCATACTGATATGGGATGCGGCGCCTTTCTCTTGCTTCTTTACAGTTATTAGCGTGGGCCAGTTTTGCCAAGCAACCACAGCTTTTTTGGGATCTTTTGCGCAGCCGCCAACTAGTTGTCAGTGCAGAGCCGCCGCATTCGCATTTGCAAAACCATTTGATATGCGTTCTGCCCTTGGCGTTCTTTTCTCTAACCATTTTTACAACGGTAAGAAGCCCATAGATTTTGCCGGTCTGATCTAAAAAGTCAGATCTCATTTCGGGCAATTCCATTTCGTTCATTTCTGCCCCCGAGAAACACGCTTATCTTTGGCTTTAGCCTCTAACTCTCTGTACAAATCCACGCATGCACGGACGATACGCGACTTTTCTGCCGGATCAGTTGCCGTTTTCAGTTCCTGCAACAGACCGTGCAATTGTTCGTTGAATTCGATCATTTCGCCTGTCTCTGCGCTAGTCTAACCGCCTCAGTCACCCGATCCGCACGCAATAGGGCGGCAATCACACGATCCTCAATACGAGGCGGCAGTTCATCCGGCCAGCCATATATAGCCTGATGCTTAATCCCAATGGCCTGAGCCAGATTCAGGACTGTCCCGAAAAACTTGATAGCGCGCGCTTTCTCCATAATCCGAGTATGCCAGCAGGATAATGCTTGCGCAACTATAGTTAAATTGTCCGAATAGAACAATGAAATATGCTTGCAAGTGCAATTGCAAGGCGATAGGATGGCCTCACTGAAGTGATGCATATCTACGGAGCGCCCATGAAGACCGAAAGCCAGTTAGCCGAGAAAATCGAAGCCTGCCGCCGAGCGATGGTGGATGCGGCAAATTCCGGTGATTACGAAGCGTATATCTACGCCGAGGACTTGCTGCTCGGCGCGGAACAGGATATGTACGAACTCACCGCATAATCACTGAAGAAGCAGAACGAATTGGAGAAGGCAGATGGCGAAGAGTGTTACATGGCGCATTTGGAGCAGAAAACGGAATGCCTATTTCTCCGATTTCGTAGTTGATGACCGCAGCCATACCCACGGGGAGTGGGAGGATAAAGCGCATCGCGCGAAATCATTTTCTACCTTTGATACCGCAACTTTATTCATGCGCTCGTTATCGTATGCGGATTGCGAGAAAGTCTCGGAATACGAAGTATTGGAATGCACCGCCGCCTAACCGCCCGCACTGAGGGAGTAGAAATGAACCGCCAAGCAAACGTCCATTCAACAGTGATCGAACAGGGCCATTCCATTCTCTGCATCGACTACTGGCTCTCCCCTTTCGACGCCGATGACTTCGATATCCGCCGAGTTGAAATGCTCGGCGACAAGAGGGCGCGGAATCTGCTGGGCGCGTGTCAGAGGCACAAACCGTGGATGGATTTGTGCGTGGCGGCTGTTGTGAGGCAGATCGGTATCGACGGGTGAGCACTGTTCTGGTCAATGGCGAGATTCTAGCCAAGCGCGGCGTGTTCAAGGCGTTCCGCGAATGGATCAATGCCACGTATTCCGATCAGCATATGTTTGCTCTTCAGAATAAAGGAATTTGGCGTGCCGGTGATCGCAACCAATACGGCAATCGTACCCGTCTCTATGGCGATTGGCTCTACCATCAAGATCGCGGCATGTTCAATGAATGGCTCTGGCGTGCTTTGCAGGGGCGAGATTGCGAAGGATTCGATTACAAAGCATGGCTGGCCGATTAACCGACACCACCGCAGCACGAGGGGAAAATGATGAGTGAACATACAGCGACGCCGTGGCATGTGGGCCTGCATAACCGCGTAATCGGCGCTACGAGTCAAAGAGTCGCCCTGTGCGATGACAACGAACTGACGGCAGGTTCTGCGAACGCGGCCTTCATCGTCACAGCCTGCAACTCCCACGCCGCCCTCACCCAGCAGCGCGACGAACTGGCGGCGGCTTTGGAATTCTATGCCGATTCAACTCGCTATCAGGGGCCGAATCAGCGGGCGAATGGATCGGATAAATTCACGCAAGAGGGCCAGCCATACCGCATGGATGCAACACGAGACGGCGGAGACATCGCCCGCGCCGCACTGGCCAAGGTCAAGCCGTGAGCCGCCATCTTCCTGATCCAGTCGAATTAAGCGAGAGCCGAATCGACAGGCTTGAAGCTCTCTATATCGATGACCGGACCTGCATGCTCTGTCAGAAGCGCGTGGATTACGAACTGATATGCATGAGTCATGATGGGCCGGCCATGTGCGAAGAGTGCGCCGGTATAGCACCATGACCCACCTCTTCGCCGCCTACTTCATCGCCACCGCTATCACCTTCTACGTGCATGTGTTGCGGGATATTCGCACGCAAGACCGGACCCGATAAACTCCCCCTGTCGGTTCCGATGATTGGCCCGGCTTTGTCGGGCCTTTTTTATTTTGGCGCCAGATCTACCCGGTATTCTCTCTCGAATTCACGACAAGCCCGCTCCCACTCCGCCTGCGCCTTAGTCCAGGCGGAATCAGGCAATGCACCGCGCTCTCTCAGATCGCGGGCACGGCGGTAGACTTCGGCGGCTTGGTCGTGGGCGGTGAGGTGGGCGGAGTTATCCGGCACCGACATTCTCCGCAAACATCCGCGCTGACTCCGGCCCGGCATAAACGAAACCCGCCGAACCCGCCGAACCCGCCGAACAGAATAACGATCCGCGCCTATGGTTAAACGGGTATCCGTGACAGCTACAGGTCGTGTCCTTGGCTTCCTTGCCGCTGGATCGGTACTTGTCTACGCACAGATGTCCGTCGCATGCCGGACACTTGGCCCACTTGCGGATGACGTACTGATCGGGATGTTTAGCGCGGTGGAAACGATGGCCGTACAAGCGGCAGTTGCGATGACGGCAGCGGACGGAATATCCGCGCTTATATCTGACGCCGCGCTGGACTCTCACGGTTTCCAGAGTCCGAGCCACCAAGCGCCCGCCAACACAAGCAGAACTATGGCGGTTGCGGCGCAGATGATGGCGCAGACGGTTAGGGCGAGGATCATGCGGCCACCAGTCGAGTTTCATGCGCACCAGGTCCGCGCCAGACCACAATGCAACTATCGCAAGATCCGGTGAAGCCGCCGCGCGTGCCGTCGAGCCTCATGAACGAAACGCGCTTACGGATGCATCTTACCTCTACCGCCTCACCGATCACGCAGGAATGCCACCAATCGCCTCGGCAACGGAACGGGATCAAGGCAACGACGATCTTACCGGGCCGCGCCTCGGCTCTCATGCGGCGTACACACGGCGCTAACTTGTGGCCATAGGGCGGATTTGCAAATATGACTTGTCCGTCCCATTGTTCAGGCGCTAAGGCATCCTTCAAATAGCGCGGCACTCTCTTGGTTTGTTCGTCGGCAAAGGCGTCCAAGTCGAACCCGAACTCAGCATGCAACGGATCGAATATCTCCGGCGGCGTCTGCCACCGCTCTTGCTGGTTGTCGGTCACTTCGGCATTCCCCAAGTCATCACCGGGATTGGCATTGCGCAAAGGAATTCAACGTAAGCGCGACCTTTATCGGTCAGGTGCCATTTCGGCTCCTGAGTGGGGTTCACCTCAAGCAATTGCATATCGGCCAGTTCAATAATAAACGGCTTTTCGGGGATACTACCGGCATCAATTCTGCCCGCTTCATTCTTGAAGTCGTCTGGCGAATATAAATAGTGAAGCATGATGCGGATTTGGAAGGGGCTCATTTTGGCAACCAGGCCTTGGGGATTTCGACTTTCTGGCGCATAAACCAATCCCGCATCCGCATCATCCCCTCTTCCGGTAACTCGTCCATTGCCAGCCATTTATAGAGTGTGGGGCGACTGATGCCGAGCGATTCGGCGGCTAATGCCTTATTGCCCTGAAAGTGCGAAACGATGCGATCTGGATTCATGGCCGGAATCTACCACGTAAAAATAATTGCGTAAAGGGCTTGACAGTGACGCGTAAATGGATTTACAGTTGGTCCTACACACCGCCACCCAACGCAGCCGGAGAAGAGAATGAATGAGGGGAAGGAAGTCGTAACCAGTTACAAGGGCTTCGATGCGGACATGAAGTGCCGTGGATTCGCCTATAAAGTCGGCGAAACCTATACGCATGCCGGCACAGTCTCCAAATGCAATTCCGGTTTCCATGCCTGTGCCTATCCGCTGGACGTGCTGGCCTATTATCCCGCAGCCGGTTCCAATTTCGCCGTGGTCGAACAGGCCGGCACTTTGGATCGCGCCACGGACGATTCCAAGATTGCCAGCTCGTCCATCAAAATCACGGCTTCCATCGGTCTGCCGGGACTCATCAAGGCAGCGATTGAGTACACTTTCAGCCGAGTAAATCCGGCAGTAGGCGATAACAATAAGGCCGACAGTGGCGCGGCCTCGAACAGCGGCGACAGTGGCGCGGCCTCGAACAGCGGCGACAGTGGCGCGGCCTCGAACAGCGGCGACAGTGGCGCGGCCTCGAACA
>Ga0137415_10000321_pt1 | contig 44624 bp, 37 predicted proteins | sample CZODoug3_1_1_16f_FD_183082 | JGI IMG/M metagenome (GOLD analysis project Ga0137415, IMG submission 183082) | Vadose zone soil fungal communities from Angelo Coast Range Reserve, California, USA - CZODoug3_1_1_16fungal (Hybrid Assembly) | ecosystem: Environmental > Terrestrial > Soil > Vadose...
GTCGAGCACCACTACCACAAGCCCGCCGACGCCTTTGTCGAAACCTGGGATTTCTCTGGCGACGCCAAGCTAGCGAGCTTCGGCTACGCCCTCGGCCAAGCCGCCGCGACGCAGTCCGGCGAAATCAAGTGGCTCCCCGGCGACGAATTCGAGAAAGCCCAGAAGAAACTCGCCTCCAAGACTATGGTAAACGGCCTGGGCGAACTGAGGCAGACGGCTAAATGAATATGTACAAGTGTATGTACATATGTTATTCTTGGAAAGCAAGGTGCCATGCGCTTTGAATGGGACGAAGAAAAGAATCGGCTCAATCTAAAGCGCCACAAAATCAGGTTCGAGACGGCGATCTTGGTTTTCGACGATCCTCGCGCCGTAACGATTCCGGATAGGGTACACGATGATGAAGAAGAACGATTCATCACCTTGGGACGATTGGAGGGCAGAATCATCTTGTTCGTCGTCCACGTCGGAAGAGAAGCCGATGGGGAAGAAGTGATTCGACTCATCTCAGCGCGGAAAGCGACTCCTAGTGAGAGGAAAATTTATGAGGCGGCTCAGCAAAGAACAACGCAAAGACATCGCGGCACTCGCCGCAATGAAAGATTCCGAGATTGATTTGACGGATATGCCCGAGGTACTGGACTGGAGTGGTGCGGAGATCGGGCGTTTCTATCGGCCCAAAAAGAAGCCAGTGACGATGAGATTAGACGAGGATGTAGTTGCCTGGCTCAAAGGCTACGGACGCGGGTACCAGACAAAGGCCAACAAACTGCTTCGCCATGCAATGGTCAATCTGAGAACGAAACGGGGACGGAAATCGCGGTGAAGAATTATTTCGGCCAGACGCCGGCTGTGAAGCTTCTTACCTTCGAGAAGGCGAGGCGCTCGTAGAGATGGACCGCGGTGCGGTTTTCGGTGGTGACGGTGAGTGTTAATTCGCTGAACTTTTGAGCGCGGAGGGTTTCCGCGGCGGTCATCATCAGGATGCGGCCGAGGCCGTGGCCCTGAAATCCCGGCATCACGCAGATTTGCGTGGTGTGGCCCACGCCGGTGGAAACTTCGCTGGTCAGAATCGCCCCGGCGAGTTCGTCGCTTTCCGGATGATGGAGAACGAACGAAGCGTGCGGGAGGAACTGCCCGCAGCCGGGGAGCAGGATAATGTTCTTGAGGAATTTCAGCGCGCCGTTCCGCGTGCGGTATTGGTCGTTGATGTCGCCGTCCACGTGATTCGCGTACGCCAGATAGATCAGTTTGGCGCACGGCTCAAAGTACCGCTCGTGCCAACGGTCGAGCCGCAAGCCGGAGTTCACGCTGGGCACAGGATCGCTCTTCTTCTGCAGGTCGAGCAGCATGAACTGCCGCGTATACAACCGGAATCCCTGGTCGCGCAATGCGGCATCCACCGGCCCGCCGAAGGGCATAAGCTGCGCTTCAATGCGATGCAACTGCGGCAGAGCGCGCATGCTGAAGAGCATTTCGTCCAGCAGGCGCCGCCCGATCGGCTCCTGCAACTGGCTCGGTGAAACGTAGAGGCCGCCGATCAGTCCCTTGTAATCCTCGAGCACGTAAAACGAGTAGCCGACGGCGTGGCCGCCTTCAAACGCGACGCAGCCGGAGAGTGCGTGGGCATCCAGGAATCGTTTGATCAGGTCGAGCGCGCTGCGGTAATCCCAGTGGAGTTCGTCGCGCCAATGACGGGCTTCCTCAAGCAGCAACGGCTCAAGCTGACGGACGGTCGTCTGGCGGAGGTCAATGATATTCATCGGAGTGGGCCGGCGGGCTGCACGCCTGCCCACGTGCCATGATAGCCGATTCCGGGGAAGCACTGCCAAATCCACCCGCTAAACCCTATACGAATCGGGCACACAGGCTGAGAAGGGAAACTGGACGCCGGAAGCTGCATGTTACGATTCAGATATAGCATTCAGGATTACAGCAAGTAAGGCGGAAATTAGACACGCTGGCGCTGACCAGCCCCTGAGCCTATGTCCATCGTTGATGAACTGCATTATCCAAGCCGCTGGTACACCAAGCTTTTAATCGTCGTTCTGGCGTTTGTTTTCTTTGCGCTGCTGGCTACGGTGGTGATTTCCGGTGTGCTGACGTATTGGATTGTGAAGCCGCAGCGCACCAGTTCAGAAATTAATATGGCCAGCTTTCCGGGGCGTCCCGACGAAGTGGATTTCACGGTCCCCGGGTCGGGAAGCCGGAGGGGATGGTTTTTCCCGGGATTCCGCGGCGCGCCCACGCTGATTCTGCTGCACGGATATGAATCGAGCCGCGGGGAATTGCTGACGCTGGTTTCTGCGTTGCAGGATCACCAATACAACGTGTTTGTGTTTGACTTCGCCGCTCACGGCGCCAACGCGGGCATTACGACGTTCGGGTATCGCGAAGCGGACGAAGTGCGGGCTGCGGTCGATATTCTAGCGAAACGAAATGACGTGGACGCGGCGCGATTCGGATTGTGGGGCTACAACCTGGGTGCGTATGCGGCGTTGCGCGAGGCGGAGAAAGATCCGCGGGTGCGGGCGTTGGCGCTGGATTCGGTGTACGACTATCCGAGGCAAATGGTGAAGATCGGCGTTGAAAAGGCCGGCGTAAGCGGTTTTCCGTTTATGGTGAAGTCGGCGCAGATGTGCTTTGAGTGGATGAACTACCAGCACAAGAACGATGCTCCACTTTCGGCGAATATGTCGAAGATGGGTGGAGTGCCGATGCTATTCATACAGGCCGCGGATGACCCGGAGAGTGCTTCGATTACGCGGGAGATGTTCCTGAAGGCTCCGGAGCCCAGGGAGCAAGCGGTGATTGCGCATGGAAACTTTGTGAATCTGCCGGACGAAGAAAAACGCGAGTACGAGAATCGGGTGGTCATATTTTTCTTAACGCGGTTGCCGGTCGTTCAGCCTGCCCCTAGCACTCCCGCCAAGCCCGCCAAGTGAATCCGCGGAAGAAATCTGAAGAAGCTCCCAGTCGTCCGTTTTGTCAAATTCTCCCCACAAATCCTTACAGCCGCTGCCTAACTTCAGCTTAGCGCACGAAATCGAGTTTCCAAGGAGAAGAAGTTCCCCATCCTGAAGCTCGCCGTTCCACTCCATCAGGTCAGCGTGAAGGTAAAAGTTAAGCTGATAGCGGGCGGACCGGCTTACGCCGACGAGCCGCAGGTTTTCGGGTACAACCCCCGAGTAGTGAAGCGCATGAGAAAGATCTCGTGCTGAATAGCTCCAGACGCCGACGCGCTCGAATGTCCGTTTGTCGGTTGCGACGGAGAGAATGAAAAGAAACGCACCAAACCCAAGGACCCTGGCGACGTGACCCGTAATGGAGGCAGGCCCCACGAGGAGAGAAAGAGCCACGAAGGAGAAACTGAGTGTCCAGGCGACGAGAATGAAGATAATAGGGTCCCGAAGATCTGAGAATTTGAGTGGCACCAATTTTGGCCCGACGAAGAGGGTGAGTGCAGCGACTCCAGAAGCGATGGCAGTCGCGAACGAAGATAGTGCTGCTGTGCGTCTTAGCGGGATTTGGACCGAGCCAGCTGCCCGCGCCAGGAGAAGTCCGACCACCGGGATACACGGCAAGATGTAGCCAGGTAGCTTGGATTTTGAAATCGAAAAGAAAGCGAGAGGAAGAATTACCCAACAGACACAGAATAGGTCGCTTGGACTGGCGAGGTGTTCACGCAGCGACTTGCGGCAAAAAGAATAGATTCTGACCAGAAGAAGGATAGTCCAGGGGAAAACCGCCAGTAGGAGAATCGGAACGTAATACCAAATCGGCTGGATGTGCTGGAATTGGGGAGTGAGGAAGCGGTTGAAGTTGTGTTCGATGATGAAGACGCGGAAGAAGTCGGGGTTGCGGCGGGCGCAGAGGATGTACCAGGGAAGTGCGGTGAGGCAGAAGGTGGCGATGGCGACGGGGTGAAGGCAGCGGAAGGCGTCGCGCCAGCGTTTGGTGAAGACGGCCCAGAGAAGGACTGCGCCGCCGGAGAGAATTATTGCGGCAGGACCTTTGGCGAGAGTGGCGAGGCCAAGAAAAAAGCCGAAGAGGAAGGAGGTAAAGGAGTTTAAGGAGGTTAATGAGGTCAATGAACGGAGTGAACTTGTTGAAATTGTGTCGCCTTGCGGTTGCACTGTGAGGGGCGGAACGAGATTCAGGAGTTGCGCGGCGAAGACCATGGCGATGGTTAGCATGGCGGCGAAAGGCATGTCGGTGGCGGCGGCGTGGGAGAAGCCGATCATGCCGACCGTGGTGGGCAGGAGCAGCAGGAGCCAACGGGCAGCTTCGGCACCGTAGAGCCGTAAGGAGAGCCAGGCCAGGGCGAGTGTGGCGAGAAGCGCCGATATGGCGCTGGGCAGGCGGGCAGTGGTTTCGCTTACACCAAAAAATTTGAAACTGAGCGCTGCACCCCAATAGTAGAGTGGAGGCTTTTCAAACCAGGGCATGCCGTAGAGGCGCGGCGTGATCCAGTCGCCGGTTTCCTGCATGTCGCGGGCGATCCAGGCGTAGCGCGGCTCGTCTGGGCCGACGAGGCCGAGCGCGCCTAGATTGTGGAAATAGCAGAGGTAGAGCGTGGAGAGGATCAGGACGATCCAGAGGATGCGCGCTGCGGGTGAGAGCGGCTGGGATGCGGGGATTTCGTTGCTGGTTTGGGTCACGGAAAGAGGAGTTTAGCATTGTCGGTGTATCTTGGAAGGTTGGAAGTGGGGTGCGGAGGTTGGATTGGTTGCTTGTCGCGGGATTTTGTCTTGCGGTGTGGGCCGTAAAAGCGGTAGCAGAGCTACCGCACTCCAAAGGGGTTTTGTTATTTGCAAATAATCGAGCGGATTCAATACGCGGTGGCTTGGGTGTTTGTGAAGATGCTTGGGGTGTTGCCGCGGACGGTTGCGCGGGGTTTCGCTGCGGGGACTGTCCGGCTGCTGCTGTTGCTGCTGCCGAAGATGCGGAAGACGGCGGAATTTAATTTGCGGCTGGCGTTTCCAGAGTGGAGCGATGCGCAACGGCGGGCTGTTCTGAACGGTATGGCGAGAAATCTGGGATGGATGGCGGCGGAGTTTGCGCGGCTGCCGAGGTACACGCGAGAGAATATTGAGAATGTGGTGGCGCTGGACGGGCACGAGAATTTTCTGGCGGGGAAGAGCCGCGGGAAAGGCGTGATTTACCTGACGGGGCACATCGGAGCTTGGGAGCTTTCTTCGTATGCCCATGCGCTGTACGGGTTCCCGCTGCACTATATGGCGCGGCCTTTGGATAATGCGCCGCTGGACGCTTTTGTGAATGAATATCGCGGGCGATCGGGCAACAAGCCGATTTACAAGAACGAAGCGGCGCGGATGATGCTGAAAGTGTTGAAGGAGGCGGGAACGATCGGGATTCTGGCGGACCAGAACACGATGCCGGGTGAAGGCGTGTTCGTGGATTTTTTCGGGAAACAGGCTTGCACGACTACTGGAATTGCGCGGGTGGCGCTGCATACGGATGCGGCGGTGGTGCCGGGGTACGCGTATTGGGACCAGAATTTGCGGAAGTATCGGCTGCGATTTGAGCCTCCGGTGGAGTTGGTGCGGACCGGGGATGCGGAGAGGGACGTTCGGGAAAACACGCAGCGGTTTACGAAGGTGATCGAGGAGATTATCCGGAAGCACCCTGAGCAATGGGTTTGGATTCATGCGCGGTGGAAGAACCGGCCGGAGGGGGAACCGCCACTGTATGAGTTTTAGGGAAGAGAAGAAGACAGAAAATAGAAAATCGAAAAGCGAAGATCAAGATTTAACGCAGAGGACACTGAGAGCGCTGAGTACGCTGAGAAGAATGGATTGGAGGCGGGGATGAGGTGGACGGTGGGGGAGTTGGCGAAGGCGATTGAGGCGCGGCTTGAGGGAGATGGGACGCTGGAGATTACCGGCGTGGCGGCTCCGGAACGCGCTGGGGCGAAGCAGTTGATCTATGTAGAGGCTGCGAAACATGCGGAGCGCGCGGCCGGTTCCGTGGCAAGTTGCGTGGTGGCGCCGGAGGGAATCGCTCTACCGGGGAAGACCGTTTTGCGCAGCGGCAAGAGCAAGGTGACATTTGCGAAAGCCGCGGCTCTGCTGATTGAACGAGCGCCTATTGCAGTGGGGATTCATCCGACGGCTATTGTGGCGCCGCTGGCGCGGATTGGCGCGAACGTGGGTATCGGAGCCTATGCAGTCATCGGCGAGGATGCTCACGTTGGAGATGGCACGCAGATTGGAGCGCACTGTGTGATTGGAGCGGGAAGCCGGATCGGAGAAAACTGCAGAATTCACCCACGAGTGACGTTTTACTCGGGAGTGCGCGTCGGACATCGCGTGGAGATTCATGCGGGAGCGGTGCTGGGAGCGGATGGGTTTGGATTTGCATTCGATGGCGAGCGTTATTGGAAATTTCCGCAAGCGGGGCTGGTGGAGATTGCGGACGATGTGGAGATTGGGGCGAACACTACGATTGACCGAGGGTCGCTGGACGATACGCGGATTGCGGAAGGAGTGAAGCTGGATAACCTGGTGCATGTAGGCCACAATGTGCAGATTGGAGCGCATACGGTGATTGCGGCGCAGACGGGGATTTCCGGGTCAAGCAAGCTGGGACATCACGTGGTGGTGGGCGGGCAGGTGGGGATCGCGGACCATTGCACGCTGGAAGATGGTTCGATTGCGGGGGCGCAGGCGGGGATTCCGACGGGTAAGATAATCCGGAAGGGACAGACAGTTTGGGGCACGCCAGCGAGGCCCTTGGAGCAGTTCAAGGAAGCGTATTTTTGGTTTGCGCGGTTGCCGGAGTTGGCGGCACGATTGAAAAAGCTAGAAACTAAGACTGAAGACTAAGAATTAACGCAGAGGGCGCAGAGACGCAGAGGACGCAGAGAAGAGAAGATGGCTGGAACACTAGCAAAACAAGGGACGCTGTGGAGGCTCGTGGTGGTGGGCGGGCATACGCGGAGCATTGGGAAGACGCAATTGGTGTGCGACATCATTACGGCGTTTCCTAAGACGGAATGGATCGCAGGGAAGATCACGCAATATGGACATGGGGTTTGTGCGCAGAACGGGGAGAACTGCGATTGCGCTCCCGAGGAACATGTTTGCGCGCTGGATTGGGAGACGAATGCGGAGACGGGAACGGATAGCGCAAGATTCCTGGCGGCGGGTGCGAAGCGCTCGTTCTGGCTGAGAACGAAGCAGGGCTACCTGGCGGAAGGATTGCCACTGTTGCGGGATGCGTTGAAGGAGATTGCCGGGAAAGATGCAGGCGGGGAAAATCGGGCGGTCATCCTGGAAAGCAATTCGCTGATGCAATTTGTGAAACCGTCGCTGTATTTCGCGGTGATTGACCCGTTGCGTGAGGATTTCAAGGAGTCGGCACAGATTGCTTTGGATAGGGCGCACGCGTTGGTGCTGCGGGGCGATCTCGGCGGGGAAGGGCCGCCAGCACCGCTGTGGATGAAGCTGCCGGCAAAATTGCTGCAAGAAAAGCCGTCGGTGTTGCAGCGCGAGGGACAGCCGCTGCCTGGGCCGTTAGAGGTTTTAGTGCATCGAATGCTGGACGGGCCCGGTGGGGTCCAGGTATGACACTTAGTGACAACCTGCTGTTGGCGGATGGGCATCTTAGTCGTTGACCAAGGTATAATCGGCGGCGATAATTAGGAAAGTACTGGGGGTACCTGGCTGAGGTCAGCCACGTTACCTTCCGGAAGTCCAAGGCATCAGAGAATTTAGGGGTTTTCATGGGGGCGGCTTGGGGTGTATCCCTGGCTGCTTTTTCGATCTGCTCTGGGGGGAGCAAAGATGGCGTCATTTGTACGCGTAGGAGAGGAACTACCCACCGCGCCAGCGCCAGCACCGTGGCGCCAAGAAGGCTGGGCGGAAAAGATCGAAACCGCCGTGAAGAATGGCGCGGAGTATCTCCTGTCCGTGCAGGCCGAAGAAGGCTACTGGCACGGCGAACTGGAAGCCGACACTACCCTCGAATCCGATTACATCTATTACCTCCATGTTTTGGGCAAGGCTGAACCGGCCAGGATCGCCAAACTGGCGAATTATGTGCGCCAGAAGCAGATGGCGGATGGCGGCTGGCCGATCTATCCGAATGGGCCTTCCGAACTGAACGCCACTTGCAAAGCTTATTTCGCACTGAAACTGGCCGGCGATTCGCCGGATTCGACGCAGCTGGTGAAGGCGCGCGAGGCAGTACATCGGCTGGGCGGGCTGGAGCATACGAATTCCTACGTGAGATTTTATCTGGCGCTGGTGGGCGCGGTGGGATGGGAGCTGGTTCCTGCGATTCCGCCGGAGCTGATGCTGCTGCCGAACTGGTTTTACCTGAACATTTACGAGATGTCTTCCTGGACGCGGGGAATCGTGATTCCGATGTCGATTCTGTCGTCTCTGCGGCCGGACTTCCGGTTGCCGGAACATGCGCGCGTGGATGAGTTGTTCAAGGATCCTTCGCAGAAGACGGCGGCGTTCAACTGGAGCAAGCAACTGGTCTCCTGGAAGAATCTGTTTCTGGCAGTGGACCGGGGGCTGAAACTCTATGAAAAGCTGCCGTGGAAGCCGCTGCGGAACAAGGCGCTGAGGGAAGCGAAGCAGTGGATGCTGGAGCACATGGAGCGCACCGACGGGCTGGCGGCGATTTATCCCTCGATGATGAATTCGATTTTCGCGTTGATGGCGATGGGGCACGGGCCGGACGATCCGCTGACGTTCCGCGAAATCAAGGAATTTGCACGATTTGAGATTGAAGAGGGCGACACGATTCGCCTGCAGCCGTGCGTTTCGCCGGTGTGGGATACGTGCATCGCGATGGTGGCGTTGGAAGAGGCGGGATTGCCGGCGGATCATCCGGCACTGGTGAAGGCGACGGATTGGCTGCTGACGAAGCAGATTCTTGGCGGCGGCGACTGGCAGATTAAGAACCAGGATGCCGAGCCGGGCGGCTGGGCGTTTGAATACCGCAACGATTTTTATCCGGATGTGGACGACACTGCGTTTGTGCTGATGGCGTTGCAGCGCGTGAAGTTTCCGGACGAAAAGCGCATGGAAGCGGCGCTGCGGCGCGGCATACAGTGGCTGCTGAGCATGCAGAATCGCGACGGCGGATGGGGCGCGTTTGACCGCGACAACGACAAGATGATTTTGTGCAATATTCCGTTCGCGGATCATAACGCGATGATTGATCCTTCGACAGCGGACGTTACGGCGCGAGTACTGGAATGTCTCGGGCGCTTTGGCTGGCCGGCGGGGCATCCGGTGGTTCAGAAAGCCGTGGGCTTTCTGACGAATGACCAGTCGAAAGATGGCTCGTGGTTTGGGCGCTGGGGCGTGAATTACGTGTACGGGACGAGCGGCGTGTTGCGGGCGTTGGAGACGGTTTCGTTGACGGCGCAGGATTATTGCGCGCGGGCGGTTGCCTGGCTGCGGCAGGTGCAGAAGGCGGACGGAAGTTTTGGCGAGTCGCTGCTGAGTTATGAGATGGAGTCGACGAAGGGGCAGGGAAACAGCACGCCTTCGCAGACCGCGTGGGGACTGATTGGATTGCTGGCTGGCGCGGACCGGAGCGATCCGGCGGTGGGGCGCGCGGCGGAATACCTGGTAACGCAGCAGAGCGCGAACGGCTCGTGGAGCGAAGATGATTTTACCGGGACGGGATTCCCGGGCGTTTTCTATCTGAAATATCATCTTTATAAGAATTCTTTTCCGGTGTACGCGCTGGCTCGCTACCGCAATCAGGGGAAGCGCGCGGAAGAATATTGTGCATGCAAGTTTCTGCCGGGTGAGTTCAGGTTGCGGAGCGGTTTATATACCAAGCGCGAACGGAGCGCTTCCTAAGCAAACGAATGCGGTATCCCCTTGGCTTAGTGCTGGATTCCGCGAGATACCTCGCGTCGCGGAAACTTCGTGGTGACAAGAAAATACCCGTGATGCTGTCACTTGATCCGATGGGCGGATGCACCAGCACATGCAGCGGAGCAGTGGAGGCCGAGCGGCGCCCGATGCTCAGCGTGGGACAATGCCTGGCCGCGATGAAGGAGTGCAACACGCCGATCGTGGCGATTTGTGGAGGGGAGCCGCTGGAGTATCCGGAGATTGCGCGGCTGACGCGGGAGATTTTGGAGCGGGGGAAACATCTTTTCTTGTGCACGGACGGGACGCTGATTCGCCGGCGGCTGCATATGATTCCGCCGTATACGAATTTTTTCTGGAACGTGAAGCTGGATGGAACGGAAGCGGTGCACGACAGGCGGACAGCGCGGCCTGGTGTTTTCGCGGAAGCACTGGATGGAGTGAAGGCAGCGAAGAACGCGGGATTTTTTGTGGTGGTGACGACGACGATTTATTCAGACTCGGATTTGTGTGATGTCGCGTCCCTGTACGAGCAGCTGCACGCGATCCATGTGGATGGATACATGCTTTCGCCGCACTATCCTGCGCGGCAGATGTGCCGGAATTCGGCAGCGGCGTTTCATGAAAAGATGCGGCAGAGGTTTCGCGAGGCGAGTGATTTGTTGAGCGAATACAACCTGCTGACTTCGCCGATATATCTGGAGTACTTGCGCGGGGAGCGGGAATTGGATTGTTGCGCGTGGGGAAGCCCGTTGTATGGGCCGCAGGGTTGGGCGGCGCCGTGCACGCAATTGAGTTACGGCTTTGAAAAACAATACAAAAGCCTGGTGGAAAAGACGGCGTGGGAGAATTTCGGCCGCGGGATGAATCCGCGGTGCGAACCATGCTCGAGTCACGCGGGGTATGAGACAGCGGCGCTCCTTGGGATGAATCCGAAGGCCGGAGATTTCTGGAAGATGGTTGCGTGGCAATTGCAGGGCGGGTTGGGCGAGAAGCGCGAGCGTGCGCACAAGCCATGACGACACTGGTGACGGGAGCGGCGGGATTTCTGGGAAGCCACGTGGCGCGGCAACTTGTAGCGCGCGGGGAAACGGTGCGCGTGCTGGTGAGGGCGTCGAGCAGCAACCGAGCGATCAGCGATTTGCCGCTGGAGTATGTGACTGGCGATTTACGGGACGCGGCTTCGCTGGACCGGGCGATGGCCGGAGTTCAGCGGGTGTATCACGTTGCGGCGGATTACCGGTTGTGGGCCAAGAGAACGAAGGATATTTACGATTCGAACGTTGGCGGGACCAAGAATCTGCTGGCGGCGGCGAAGCGGGCGGGCGTGGAGCAGCTGATTTACACCAGCACGGTGGCGACGATTGCAGTGGACCGGCCGGAACTGCCGAACGAATTTACCGACGCGAAACTGGAAGAGATGGTGGGGCACTACAAGCGTTCGAAGTGGATGGCGGAGCGCGAGGTGTTGCAGGCCGCGAAAGAAGGCTTGCCGGTGATTGTGGCGATGCCGACTACGCCGGTGGGGCCTTGGGATTGGAAGCCGACGCCGACGGGAAAGATTATTCTGGATTTTCTGAATGGGAAGATGCCTGGATACGTGGAGACGGGACTGAATTTTGTGGGAGTGGAAGAGTGCGCGGCGGGCCACCTGCTGGCGGCGGAGCATGGCAAGGTTGGAGAGCGATATTTGCTGGGAGCGGAGAACCTGACGCTGAAAGGGTTGCTGGATTTGTTGGCGAAGATAACCGGTTTACGGGCGCCGGCGATGAAAATACCGCACGGGGTGGCGCTGGGTGTAGCTTATGTGGAGAGCGCGTTTTCGCGGCTGGTGGGGAAAGAGCCGCAGATTCCGGTGGAAGGCGTAAAGATTGCGCGGCACAAAATGTTTGTGGATGCTTCGCGGGCCCAGCGGGAGTTGGGGTTTCAGCCTGGGTCAGTGGCGGCAGCACTGGAGCGGGCGGTGCGGTGGTACCGGGCGAATGGATATGTTACTGCGAGCCGGGCGAAAAAGATCAAGTTGGCAGCGTGAAGAGGGAAGTAAAGGATGTTGAGGAAGTCAAGGAAGTAGAGGAACGGAGCAGGCGAGGGTGCAGTGATGAAGGTTCTGGTTACATTTGCGGTGGAGGCGGAGTTCGCGGCGTGGCGGAAGCTGCATGTGTTCAATCTGATTGATTATCAGGGGCTGAAGCTGCGGAGGACGAAGATCGGGGCTGCCGAGGTGACGGTCCTAATTACCGGAGTCGGCTCGCAAGCCGCCGCCCTAGCCATGGATTTGATGATGCGGATGGCGGATAAGGATATGTATTTTGATGTATGCATTTCGAGCGGATTGGCGGGGGCGCTTTGCGACACACTGAGTGTGGGAGACATCATCGCGCCAAAGGAACTGATCGCCGAGATGAAGCATGCGGATCTGGGAGCGGATCGCCTCCAAGTGGATGGCGACCTTCGACAGATAGCGCTGGGGCAGGGCGCCAAAGACGCAAATTGCCTGTTTACGACCAATCAGATTTTGGTGAAAGCAAGTCAGAAGAAATCCTGCGCATCGAGAGCGCAATCGGTGGATATGGAGAGTTTCGAAATCGTTAAAGAGGCAAGGGCGTGGGGTGCGCGAAGCGTGGTGATTCGGGCGATTAGCGACGCAGCTACGGAAGATCTCCCCATCAACTTCAATTTGACGCTATCTGCACAGAACGAGGTGAGCGTCCCGAAGGTGCTGATGCAGCTTGCGAAGAACCCGCTGGCGCTGCCGTCCCTGATTCGTTTTGGAAGGCAAAGCAAGCGGGCCGGCGCTCTGCTGGCATCGTTTTTGGAAAGCTATCTGCAAGAGCTGGCGGGACGCGGGGATGCGAAGCCTGTCAGCGAGGTGGCGGCGCGATGAGCGGGGCGGGGACAGTGGTGGAGCAGGTGCGGACGCTGGGGCCGATCCCGAAGACGATGCGGGCGGGTGTGTATCGCGAAAAGGGAATTGTGCGAGTGGAGGAAGTGCCGGTGCCGGAGGTGGGCGACGGCGAAGTGTTGATCAAAGTGGCGGCCTGCGGCGTTTGCGGGACGGATATCAAAAAGATCTTCTATCGGTATGTGGAGCCGCCGCAAATTTTGGGACACGAATTGGCGGGGACAGTTGTTGCAGTCGGGCGCGGCGTTACGAAATGGAAACTGGGCGACCGGGTGATGAGTTTTCATCACATTCCGTGCGGGGAGTGTTTCTTTTGCGAGCGACGGATGTTTTCACAATGCAAGTTGTACAAGAGCACGGGATTAACGGGGGGATTTACGCCGAATGGCGGCGGATTTGGCGAATACGTGAAGGCAATGCCGTGGGTGGCGGAACGGGGAATTGTGGCACTGCCGGATAACGTGAGCTTTGAAGAAGCCACGTTTATCGAGCCGATCAACACGATTGTTAAGGCAGTGCAAAAGGCGCGGGTGGCGGCCGGAGAAACGGTGCTCATCATTGGTTGCGGCCCCATCGGATTGCAGCTGTTGATGGTTGCCCGAATCGAGGGGGCTCGCATCTATACGAGCGACCCGGTGGCGACGCGCCGGGAAAAGAGCTTAAAGCTGGGGGCACTTGAGTCTTTTAACCCTGTAAGTGGTAAGCTAGTTGAAGAAATCCGGGCCCGGTCGGAGGGTCGCGGGGCAGACGTGGTTCTTGTCGCAGTGGCGCATCCTGCGGTTGTGGTGGAAGCGCTGGCGGCAGCGAGGCCAGGGGGGCGGGTCCTCCTGTTTGCAGCGAATGATCCTATAACAAAAATAGAGTTTCCAGCCTCGGCAGTGGGGATCGACGAAAAGGAAATCCTTGGCAGCTATAGTGCGGCGGTTGACATCCAAGAAAGCGCGGCAGGGCTGGTGCTGGGGAAGAAACTGCCGGTAATGGATATCGTCACGCACAGGTTTCCTTTGGATAGAATTCAGGAGGGCTTAGAACTGGCGGCGCGTCCGACCGAAGATTCCTTAAAGATACTGATAACTCACAAATGAAAACAGCGTCCCCAAAGAAAAACGAACTTGGACTGGAAGAAGCGCCTCTCCAGGAAAGGGTGGTTGTGCCTTCCAAAATGACCGCAGCCGTGCTCTACGGCAGCGAAGACCTGCGAATTGAACAGATTGATGTGCCGGCCCTTGCAGTGGACGAGGTGTTGCTGCGCGTGCGGCTGGCGCTGACGGACGGCACGGACCTGAAGGTTTGGAAGCGCGGGTATCACGCGAAGATGATTCAGCCGCCGGCTGTGTTCGGGCATGAGGTGGTGGGCGAAATTGTGGCGATGGGAAAGCGGGTGGATCCCCGGTGGCGGCTGGGCATGCGGGTGATTGCGGCGAATTCGGCGCCGTGTTTGCGGTGCTATCACTGCCGTCGCGGGCAGGAAAATCTTTGCGACGACCTGTTGTTCAATAACGGGGCATACGCGGAATACATGCGGATTCCCGGGCGCATCGCGCGGGAAAATATGCTGGAAGTGCCGCACGGAGTAGACGACCACAGCGCGGCGCTGGTGGAGCCGCTGGCATGCGTGCTGCGCGGCGTGCACGAAATGGAAGTGCGGACGGGCGATACGACGGTGGTGATCGGATGCGGCCCGATTGGATTGATGTTCGTTAGGATGCTGACGCGGCGGGGAGTGCGCGTGATTGCGCTGGCGCGGCGCGAAGGGCCGCTGGCGGTGGCACGGAAGCTGGGCGCTGTGGCGGCGATTAATGTCACGGAGACCGCTGATGTGGCTGCTGCCGTGCGTGCTCTAACCGATGAGAGCCGTGGGCCGGATTCGGTGGTGGAAGCGGCTGGAAACCCGGCTACGTGGGAACAGGCTCTGGCGATGGTGCGGCGCGGCGGGGTGGTGAATTTTTTCAGCGGGCTGCCGACTGGAACTCACGTTGAGATCGAGCCGGCGGCGATTCACTACTCGGAAATAAAGATTATTTCGCCGTTTCATCACACGCCGCGGTTCATTCGAGAGGCGCTGGAGGCGATCCGGCGCGGGGATATTTCGGCGCACGATTTTGTCACGGAAGATATTCGACTGGAAGACCTGCCGCAGGCGTTTGAGCGCATGAAGACGCGGAGCGGGGAAATCAAGCTGGCGGTGAGGCCGTGAGCGGCGGCCAGCGACCCGTTCGGCCAGCTCAGGGCAGGCCGGTGACCAGTTGCCAGTGAAGTGGAAGCCCACCCATTTTTAAATCTCCAAGAGGATAGAAACGGCTGATGCTGCGTGCTGGCGAATTGAAGATTGCCGCAAAGCTGCCGGCGGATGGTTGTGCGCCGGAAGAGGCGCAGGCCTACACGCGATGGCTGGCGACGCATCATTACGAAAATTTCAACGTGGCGTCGTGGCTGCTGCCGAAGGAATTGCACCAGCATTTTTATAATTTGTATGCGTATTGCCGCTGGGCGGATGACCTCGGGGACGAAATTCCGGTAAGAGAACGGGCACTGGAGTTGCTGGATTGGTGGGAGCGGGAATTGAACGCTTGCTATGAGGGCCGGCCATCGCATGCGGTGTTCGTGGCGCTGCGTGAGACGATTGTGGCGAAGGATGTGCCGAAGCAGCCGTTTGCGGATTTGCTGAAGGCGTTCCGGCAGGATCAGGTGGTGAAGCGGTATCCAACGTGGGATGCAGTGCTGGATTATTGCGTGTATTCGGCGAATCCGGTGGGGCGGCTGGTGCTGTATTTATGCGGGTATCGGGATGAGGAACGGCAAAGGCTTTCCGACGCGACTTGCACGGCGCTGCAGTTGGCAAATTTCTGGCAGGACGTTTCGCGGGATCTGGAGATGGGGCGGATTTACATACCGCTGAATCGGGCGGAGGCGCATGGATTGAGCGAGCAGGAGATCGTTGGGAGGAAATTCGATCATCGCTACGAATCGTTGATGAAAGAACTGATCGAGTACACGCGGGTACTTTTCGAGAAGGGGATGCCGCTGGCGAAGAAGGTGGAAGGGAAGTTGAGTGTGGATTTGGAGATGTTCAGCCGTGGCGGAGTGGCGGTGCTCGACTCGATTGAGGCGATGGGGTACGACACGCTGCACCGGCGGCCGGAAGTGAGTAAGGTGAAGCAGGTTGGATTATTGGGGCGGGCGCTGATTACGCATGTGCTCGGCGGTTCGGATAGAAGCCGTAAGGGCGGGTTTGCGCGTGAGGGATCGGATTACGTAGCCGCGGAGTCGACGGAAGCGGAGATTAGCGCATCTTATAGCCACTGTCACCAGATTGCGCGCAGGGCGCACAGCAATTTTTATCCGGCGTTTTTTCTGCTGCCGAAAGCGAAGCGCGACGGGATTGTGGCGCTGTACGCGTTCATGCGGCTGATTGACGACGTTTCGGATGAAGGCGCGGATTTGGCGGCAAAGCAGCGCGGGCTGGCCAGGTGGAGGGCCGCGCTCGATGAGGCGTTAACGGGGCAGTCGCAGGCGTTTGATGGCAATGCGGCGCGGTCGTTGCAGGGCGGCGATTTATACGGCCAGCGGGAAGTGTTGCCAGCGCTGGTGGACACCATGGAGCGATTCCGGATGCCGGCACGCTATCTGCATGATCTGATCAGCGGCGCGGAAATGGATCTGACGATCCAGGAATACCCTTCGTTTGAGCGACTGAAAGAATATTGTTATCGCGTGGCGGGGACTGTTGGACTGACGTGCACGCATATTTTTGGATTTAGCGATTCGAGAGCCCTGGACCTTGCGGAGAAGCTGGGGCTGGCGTTCCAACTGACGAATATTATTCGGGATGTACGCGAGGATTATTCGATCGGGCGAATTTACCTGCCGGAAGAGGATTTGGCGCGCTATGGCGTGGCGAAAGAAGATTTGGGACGCAGAGAGGCGACGCTGGGGGTGCGGGAACTGCTGCGGTTTGAGGCGGACCGCGCGAGGAAGTTGTATGAAGAGGGCGCGCAACTGCTGGGGCTGATTGAAGAAGACAGCCGCGGAACGCTGTGGTTGCTGGTGCACACGTACAGCGCGCTGCTGGCGCGGATCGAGTGGGTGGATTTTGCCGTGTTTGGCGAGCGCGTGCGGCTCTCCAAGCCGGAGAAGATAATGTTGATGGCGAAGGCGCGATTTGGGCGCCACACGGAAGAGAACATCCTTGCAAAATGTGATCGTGATCGGCGGCGGGCTGGCGGGGCTGTCGGCGGGCGTCGCGCTGGCTGAAGCCGGCTGGCGGGTGCGCCTGTTTGAGCAGCGGCCATTTCTGGGCGGGCGGGCAACGTCGTACGTGTTGCCCGATGGCGAGCACGTGGACAACTGTCAGCACGTGACGCTGGGCTGCTGCACAAACCTGGAAGATTTTTATCGCCGCGTTGGCTCGGCGGGGAAGATCAAATTTTTTGACCGGCTGCTGTTTCAGGACCCGCAAGGGCGCATAGGCGAGATGCAGGCGGGAATGCTGCCCGCGCCATTTCACATGACGGGATCGTTTGCGGCGTTTGCGCCGCTGACGCTGGCGGACAAGCGGAGCATCGCATGGGCGATGCTGGATATTCTGCGCGGCAAAGGGCACACGGCGGATCTGGATGAGCCGGGCGGGATTTCGATGCTGGAGTGGTTGAAGCGTCGCAAGCAGACGCCGGGAGCGATCGAACGATTCTGGCGCGTGGTGCTGGTGAGCGCGCTGGACGAGGAGCTTGACCGGACGGATGCGCGATTTGGAGTGGATGTTTTCTGGAAGGGATTTTTGTCGAACCGCACGGGATACCGGATGGGCGTGCCGTCAGTGCCGCTGGCGGAGCTTTATGACGGATGCAAGACAGAGATTGAAAAGCGCGGCGGGGAAGTGAATTTGCGAATGCCAGTGCGGGCGATTCACTTGGGGAACGGCGCGGTGACGGGCGTGGAATTTGATGGCGGGCGGCGAGAGAGCGCCGAGGCTTACGTGTTTGCGTTGCCGCATCCGACGATGGCGGAATTGGCGAATGAGGAGATAAGGCGGTTGGAACCTTTGCTGGGTGAATTGGGGAATATTGGTGTGGCGCCAATTACGGGCGTGCATTTCTGGTTTGACCGCGAAGTGATGAAAGAGCCGTTTGTGACGCTGCTGGATACGACGACGCAATGGATCTTTAACAAGACGGCGCTCTATGGAACAGGCAATGGCACGGGGAAAGAGAAAGGGCAGTACCTGCAACTGGTGATTAGCGCTTCTTATGATCTGCTGCAAAAGCCGCGACAGGAAATTATTGATATGTGCCTGAAGGAAGTGCAGCAGGCGCTGCCGGCGGCAAGGGACGCGAAATTGCTGAAGGCCACGGTCATTAAAGAGGCAGCGGCTACATTTTCCCCGCAACCGGGAGTGGACCGCTGGCGTCCAACCCAGGAGACACATATTCACGGAATGTTTCTGGCGGGTGACTGGACGGCTACAGGATGGCCCGCGACGATGGAAGGTGCGGTGCGCAGCGGATATCTGGCGGCGGAGGCGGTGCTGCGAAGTGCGGGAACGCCGCGGAAGTTTTTGCAGGCGGATTTGGCGGCGGATGGATTGGTGGGATGGTTTTGTTAGTGGGCCTGGGATTTGCGGTTGATTGCTTAAGGATTAGCTGAATTTGACGTTGAGGTCCTTCGGACATCCTCATCGGATGTCCTCAGGATGACAGGTTTTCTTACGTTTTCTAAAGTTTCCAGGAGTTTTCAGGAGTTATCGAGATTGAAGCTGGTGAGGTGGCGTTCGAAGAGGGTGAGAGGTTCGGTGGCGCGATCGATTGCGGCGTAGGCTGCATAATTCGCGGATTTGAACTGATCGAAGGCGGTTTCGGAATCCCAGTAATCGAGGGTGAAGTAGAAGCGAGGACGGGAAAGGTCCCGGAGGAGGCGAGTCTCCCGGAAGTGCGGATTGCTTTGAAAGAGGCTGACCCAGTCGCCCTGGGGGCCATAGGCGGATTGAAAGCTTTCTTCGCAACCGGGCTTGACTTCGTACTCCCAGAGGGCTACAAACATAGTTGTCCCATTCTCCTGCTCTCGCTGCCCGGCAATCCAGGAATACTTCATTGGGGAAGGCTGGCCTGCCGAGCGATTGTAGCAACCCGATTGGATACAAGACGCAAAGAGATCCTCTCTGTAGTTGTGTAAATACACGTTGAAGTGGCAGTCCGTTGAGGCTGACGGACGGAGGCGTTTGTGGATCGCAAGTACGGCCACCGCGGCTATCGTGACGCGGAAAAGCATGAAAAAAAAGAAAGACCAGATCGCAAGCCGCCGCAGGGCGGACCACGTGGAGCTACGGACCACCTTGGGCCGCGGACGCCGCGAATGGTGGGAACAGTGACGCGGGCGCGCTGCTCGAATTGCGGGGCAGTGCTGGTTTCCGGATTTGACGCGAACGGCAAATGTCCTAAGTGCGGTTTTGAGCTGCACTGTTGCAAACAGTGCCGGTTTTTCGATTCGGGCGCGCAGTTTGAGTGCACGCAGCCGGTGCCGGGGCGGGTTACGCCAAAAGACGCGAAGAACGATTGCAGCTTTTATGAGTTCCGGATGACGGTGGAGAAAGATACGGCGCCTACGTCGTATATGCAGCCGGCGCAGGTTCCCGTGGAAGCGCCCAATCCTTCGCGGCCTCTGGATGCCCGCCAGGCGTTTGAAAACCTCTTCAAGAAGTAGTGCCCTTCGATTTTTTTCCAGATGGTGAGCCAAGAGGGAATAGTGTCGGTGCTGCCGGCATTTCGCTGGCGATTTGTTCGAGTTGCGGATAGTGCTGGCGAAGATCGTCGGGCACTTTCAGTTTTGTTCCCTTCAAAATGCTGAGGAGTTGCAGAGCGTTCACGACTCCCTTGCCCTGGTAGTGGTTGTTGGTGACCACGTAAACGTCGCGGGTGTGCCGCTGAACTTCCTGGATGCGCGAGACCCAGGGTTTGAGTTCTTCGAAAGAATAGAGATAGTTGTAGCGTTCGTGAGATGGGAGCTTGGGATCGTCGCTGAACCAGGTGTCGTAGCGGCGGCCGTGGAACCGCACGTAGCCTATGGACGAGGTGGTTTGCGCGGATGGAGTGACGGAGTTGCCGATCACCGGTTGATCGATGTTGCAGAAGCCGGCGTTGTGTTCGCGCAGGAGATCGAGGGTGGCTTGCGTTTGCCAGGAAGAATGGCGGAGTTCGACGACGAGGGGATAGTCGGCGAAGCGTTTTAGAAGTGTGGAAAGATGAGCGGAGGTTTCGGGCGAGTTGTGAAAGGAAAAAGGGAATTGGAGAAGCACGGCGCCGAGTTTGCCGGCTTCGCGGAGAACGTCGAAGCCGGCGCGGACGTTGCGCTCGTCTTCGGTTGTGGCGGAGGGTTCGTGGGTGAAGCGCTGCCAGAGTTTGGCGGTGAAGAGGAACGAGGGATTTGCCGCGACACGTTCGATCCAGCCGGCGGCGTGTTCCGGGTGAATTGGTTGATAAAAAGAAGTGTTGATTTCGATGGTGTCGAAAAACTGGGCGAGAAATGTTGCTTCGTGAAAGTTTTTTGAGCGGCGCGAGGGATAGACGAAGCCAGACCAATCCGGGTAAGACCAGCCGGCCGGGCCGATGCGCAATCTCCCTTGTGAAGCGGGTTGGAGCCTGGAGTCTTTTTTTTCGCGCATGGGGTGGCTACCGTTAGGCTAGAAAGTCATGCGGTGTCTGTCAATGAGCTGGCGTTGCGCGGGGGATTGCGGCTTGTTATCCTTGCCCTGTTATGCGCTGCAGAATGCAACTGCTCGCAACCCCGCCAGATTCTGCTTTCCATCCTACAGGTGCAACCATGAACGTATCAATCAGCTATAAGCATGTGGACGCGCAACAACCGGTGGCTTTGGAAGTGACGCGACGGCTGGATAAATTGAACCGGCTGCTGAAGAGCTATCAGCCGGACATGATCCAGTTGAAGGGAGTATTTTCGAAGAATCAGAGGACGGCAGAGCAATCTTGCGCACTGACGTTGTCATTGCCGAACGGGACGTTGCACGCGACTGGCAATGGCAAGAATGTGCTGGCGGGTTGCAAGAAAGCGTTCAGCGAAATTGAGACGCAGGTGAAAAAGCACCAGTCCCGCCTGCGCCGCGAACACGAATGGAAACGCAAGCGGCCGGTCGAATGAGGCGTTGAGGCAATCTGCGTCCGAGAGCGCAGAGTGGCTACCTTACGAGAATTGTTTCGCACTTATGCAAAGGTTGAGGCCCCAGCATGCTCGCGCTAGCTGAGGCCCCGTGTGACAACGCTAGAAACTACTTGTTCTCAGCCCTTCACCGGAACGGTGATGGCCTTCGCAAGCTTAAACGTCAACTGAGTTTGGGCAGCGAGCGTGGTTACGTTCTTGTTCTTCTTGTCATTGGCCGCAGAAGTGCTCCCGGTATTGCCCTTGGCCTGGCTTTTGTCCGAGGGACGAATGGAGTTGGTTTCCAGGTCATAAGACTTTCCGCGGACTACGACGGACGCTAGAGCTACCTTCAATTCACGCTTCTTGATCTTCACGACTCGGCCGCTGATACGGGCACCCTTGGGAATCACCACTTTCCCGTCAATCTCGACAGGCGTTGACAAGCGCGCGTCAAAAGAATCACCGGGGTGGTTCTGATCGCTGGCCAGCGTTTGGCCCAGCGTCGCAGTGATGGCCGTGCCTTTGGGCACCGTGACCAGTTGCGTCGGTTCCGTCTCTTTAACTTTACTGGAGACGCTTACTGCCTTTGGCGTCGCGGCTTTCTTGGGCGTCGCAACCGCCTGTTTCACTGCGTGGTTCTTGGCCTCGGCGGCCGCCCGATTCTTGTGGCTCACCACAGCCAGAATGCCTGCCACCAGCAGTATGCCAGTGCCAGCCGCACCAACCCAGAGTTTGCGATTGTTGGGAAAGTTGAACATTTCATACCTCCTTGCAGATAACTGCACCGGATGTGGAAGGGGGTGGGTGGGTTGACCCCTTCGCCTAAACGGCAAGATCGGCTTCACGAGGGCATGGGTATCGCTTGGGCTTATGAAAATCGTACCGGATTCGGCTAATGGGAAACGGACCTCTTTGCGCAGCGTGTCCTTCGCAGCACCGGCCTAATGGCCAGCCAAGCGGCCAGGCCATCATCTAGCATGGGGACGCTGGATATGCCTGATTAACGTCAACCAGGCATTACAACGCTTATGTTACGGTCAGATAGCATGCCCATGCTGTGAGAGAAGGTGAACAATGAGGCTCAGAAACAGGCTCATGATCTTCGCTTTCCGCCTGTCCTCTTGGTCAGTGATTGGTTTGCGCAATCCGCTATTTTGGCGGTTGCTTCCTCGTGTGAGGCCCGGCTAAAGTGAATCCACACTGCTCCCTCCCACCCGGAGCAATCGTCATTCTTGGGATTCCGACAAGGGAGGTACTATGTGGTCCAAACAGCAAACTGTGGCTGAACCGCCGGCCGTTTCGCCCTCTCAAGGTTCAGCAGCTCCAGTCGTTCCATTCAATTCTGCCTCGAACTCGTACCTCGGCGGCACGAGTGCCCGAAGTTCTGCGCGCCTAGGCGCAAGCATCAAAATCAAGGGTCAGCTCACGGGCGCCGAGGCCCTGCAGATTGACGGCAAGGTCGACGGCCCCATTTCGCTGCAAGGCCACGAACTGACGGTCGGCCCCACCGCTCATCTCAATTCTGAAATTCATGCCAGCGAACTGGTCGTCTCCGGAAAAGTCGTGGGCAACGTTCACGTCCGCGGCCGTGTGGACATCAAGAAGGAAGGCTCCATCATCGGCGATATCTTCTCTGCCCGCATCAGCATTGAGGACGGCGCCCACTTCAAGGGCCGCATCGAAATCGACCCAACCAAATCCCAAGCCGCCGCCGACTAAACCCGTGAAAAAATCAGGGTTTTTGCCCAGTTAGCCGAACCGCGCCGAGCGAGAAAAGCTGAAAAACCACTTGGTCTGGTTAGCGTTAATCAGGACCTTGATAGGCTTTGCTACGATTACGTGAGGAAACTGTTCTCTCACAATGGATCCCGCTAATAGGAAGACATGGTTTCGACGAATCGCGTTTGCTGCATTCTTCACCGGCATTGCCGCGATTCTGTCGTTGCTCGTATTCTACTCATGGCTGGAAACCTATCCAGACCCATTTTACCGGTAAGCGCCTAGAAGTAGGTTGCCTCGGTGACCACTATGGCGAGAAAATAGATAAACCCCAGTCCCTTCAGAACACTCTAAGGTGATGGTCGGGGTCTTGACCTTCCCTGCGAATCCAGCCAACAACCCAGCAAAGCGGACCCAGCTGCTGTAGTTACGATCAGGGCAAGTTCCATTGCCAGCCCCCAGCCGCAAATGTTTTCTAGAAGAGAGCGCTTTGGTTTGCGGAGGCGTTCGACAAGAGGTGCGAGTGCGCAGGATGAAGCTCCAATGGGAAGCGAGCGGCGGGCAGGGTTTTGCCCTTGCTTTTGGCCTTGTGTGCCTGATGGTGGTGGCGTCGGCGAGGGCGCAAAACGCCGATGCACCGCAGGAAAAGCCGTCCGCTACGCGGTTGTTGACGGTGGAAGAAGGACGCTCCATCGCGGATGCCGCACGGGAGCAGGAGCAGCCAGCGCGCGGGACGCAGGATTGTTCGCACCTGATTCATGAGATTTACGGGAGCGCTGGATTTGAATACCCGTATGCCAGTTCGTTCGAGCTGTTTGCCGGGAACGAGAATTTTGCGCGCGTGCGGTACCCGCACGCCGGAGATTTGATCGTGTGGCCGGGGCACGTTGGCATCGTGGTCGATCCGTTGCAACACAGTTTTTCCAGCCTGGTGAGCACGGGATTCGATGTGCAGGACTATGAAGGAGCATATTGGAAGTCGCGGGGAAGACCGCGTTTTTACCGGTACAAAGTGCAAAATGGCGGCGTGCTGACCGCGGCGAAGAGCCCTGCATCGCGACAAGTCTCGAATGCGAACCGGCCGCCAAGCAATGGCAAGCTGATCGAAGAGCGATCCGGGGAAGAAAATTCCGCGTTGAGCCGGCCAACGAAGGCGGCATCCGAACGGACGATGTTGATCTATGGACCGGCGGCTCCCGAGGAAGTGACCGAAGCGAGCGCGCCGTTTGAAATTCCAACGAGCACGATTGTCGCGGCGGGAGGCAAGCCGCCAACACGCGAGGAAGTGGCTGAGGGCATCTCCGAATTGAGTGATGCGGCCGGGAATTTGCTGCGCAAGGATGATCCGTTCAAAACGCGCTCGCCGGTGGTGATCGTGGAACAGTTCAGCGTGGTGCGAGTGGAAATCAAGCGCGACCATGGCTGGGCGCGCCTGCAGGTTGAGTCCAAGGTTTCCATCGACGGCGGAACAATTCAACGGAAACCCCGGCGAGAGAATGTGCGCTGGGAGTTGCGGCGTGTGCCGGCGGGTTGGGAGGTCGTTACTCCGCAGGATCGGACGTATGTACCGCATGACGTGGCGGTGAAGGATTTGGCGGCGCAGCTTGCGCGACTGACGCAGAGCGAGGGCGCCACCGCTTATCGGGCGACGGTTGTCCAGCAGGAATCGCACATCGCGAATCTCCTTAGCGCGCTGCTGGTCCAATAATGCATCAACTTGTGCGGTAACCGCTTACCGGACAAGTGAAGTAATACAATGACACTATTTCGCTACCCCAAAAAACTGCATCACGATCTACTCCCCAATCATCTATAGGCAGCAGTGTGTCGAGCGCAGGAGAAGCGCACGATACACTCATCCGAGCTCAAGGGGGCGGAAGGCAACATCAATGGGCTCTATCGAATTCACGGCGTTGATTTTCGTTGGCTCGCTACTTGCCGGATTTCTCGGCGCGTTGACAGGACTCGGCGGAGGAGTGGTTGTTGTTCCGCTGCTCGCCGTGGTCTTCCGCGTGGATATCCACTACGCCATTGGAGCCGCGCTGGTTTCGGTGATCGCCACGTCGAGTGGAGCCGCTGCAGCCTATGTGCGCGAAGGGTATTCCAACATTCGCGTGGGAATGTTTTTGGAAATGGCCACCACGGTGGGCGCCTTGGCCGGAGCGGCTCTCGTACTATACTTGCACGCCTCAGTAATCGCGGTCATTTTCGGTTTTGTGCTCATCTATTCTGCCCTCGCTTCCTTCCACGAGGGCTCTCCTTTAAAAGACGACCTGGGCCCCAACCGGATTGCCACGTGGCTTGGCATGGACAGTACATATCCGACCAGCACCGGCTTCGAGGGCTACCACGTACGTGGAGTGCCGATGGGCTTCCTGCTGATGTTGGTGGCGGGTGTGTTGTCCGGCCTGCTCGGAATCGGGTCCGGCGCGGTGAAGGTCCTTGCAATGGACAAGGCGATGAAGCTCCCGTTCAAGGTATCCACCACGACTTCAAACTTCATGATCGGCGTAACCGCCGCCGCGGGCGCAGGCATTTATTTGAGCCGTGGTTACATTGATCCTGGACTGGCCATGCCCGTGATGCTCGGGGTTCTCGCCGGAGCGCTGATAGGTGCGCGCGTACTGGCCGGCGCAAAGGTGCGTGTTCTCCGGATTGTTTTCGCCCTGGTAATCGGCTCTCTGGCGATCGAGATGATCTACAGCGGTCTGACGGGGAGAATCTGATGGCGCAAGGAACACTAATTAGCAGCGAATCCGCACAAACCGACAAACGGATGGACCAATTAATGGGATTGCTGCTGCGCAGCGGCGTGATTCTTGCGGCTTCCATCGTACTTGCAGGAGGAGCGGTTTATCTTGCGCGCCACCCCTTTCCCCCGATCAACTATCACGTTTTCCAGGGCGAGCCTCAAAACCTCCGCACGGTTTCCGGGGTTTTCAGCGAAGCGAAGGCATTTCACGGACGAGGATTGATTCAGCTTGGATTGTTGGTTCTGATCGCCACACCGATCGCACGAGTCACGTTTTCAGTTTTTGCGTTCTTTTACGAACGCGACTGGAAGTATGTCGTTTTCACCCTGATCGTGCTGGGGCTCTTGCTTTACAGTCTCCTCGGGCGAGCCTGAACGCTTTGACGCTTTGCAGCTGCTTTTCGTCATGGGAGCCATATGAGCGTTCGATGCACGTAGTGCTTTGACGCAACGTCGGTGACCGAAAGAAAAGCATTTTGGCCCATCCACTCGCCGGCCCCGACATCTCCATATTTATCGCCGCCAAAGCCGAATACACCAAATTGCCGTAGCGCCCTGCGTCCTGAACGAACATTTTATAGGAGGCACCTGGGACACCGGTGGTTGCAACTTTGTGATATATGCGTGGTGAATTCAGGCCAGCACCCTTTTCTGGAATTTCTCTACACGCAAAAAATTATTTGTTCCTACCAACCTCTCGAAAGCATCTATAGCACGGGAGAAACGAAGACCACGTGATTTAATTTTTTGCGATTAGTCATCAAGTTGTTGTTTCTCCAAGTGGGGGGAGGACGGATCAAGTACGTGGACCACAATCGGGTCTTTCCATGAGACCTGATGCGTCCAGGTCTACCTGCATATGATCGAGGGGCACTACGACTGCCTTGCAGCCGCGTCCCCGTGCGGGTCATCGCGGCGCAAGTTCCAAGCAGTGAAATTCGCGGCGGGCGCGGTGAAGGAATCGTCGGCCTCGCGAAAGTGAATCTCCCCCGGTAAGTTCGTGGCGACTCTTTCTGTCACAGGATAAAGAGAAAGGAAGCGACGACAATGGCTACAAAACAGCAGACGGCGCAGTCAGATTTTCCGGATGTTCCCCGCGGGATGGATCTCCTCAACCGGCAACTCCTGAACAAAGGCACGGCGTTCACGGAGGAGGAGCGAAGGCAATTTGGCCTGGACGGACTTCTCCCGCCACACTGCGAGAGCCTTGAAGAGCAGGTCGTTCGCGCTTACGAGGCCTACAAACGAAAGGACGACGACCTGGAGCGGCATATCTATTTACGCGCTCTGCAGGATACCAACGAAGTCCTTTTCTACCGTCTTCTGCTCGATCATATCGAAGAAATGACGCCGATGGTTTACACACCGGTGGTCGCCCTGGCCTGTCAGCAATTCAGTCACATCTACCGGCGGCCCAGGGGACTATTCATCTCTTACCCGCTGCGCGACTCCGTTCCGGCGCTCTTGCGGAACCGTCCCAATCCGGATGTCGACGTAATTGTCGTCACAGACGGCGAACGCATTTTGGGCATCGGCGACCAGGGCGCAGGCGGACTGGGCATCCCGATCGGCAAACTATCCTTATATACGCTCATCGGCGGGATTCGTCCGGAACGCACCCTCCCTATCATTTTGGATGTTGGAACCAATAACCAGGAACGGCTCAACGATCCGGAGTACCTCGGTTGGCGTCACGAACGGATTACGGGTCAGGCGTACTTTGACTTTGTCGATCAGTTCGTCCAGGCCGTGAAGGAGGAACTTCCCGGAACATGCCTGCAATGGGAAGACTTCGCGACCCCCCACGCTCGGCCCATTCTTCAGCATTATCACGACGAATTGCTGACGTTCAATGACGACATTCAGGGGACGGCCGCCGTCGCCCTGGGAGCCATACTGGGTGCCGTCAAGGTGACCGGAAAGAGTTTGAAGGATCAGCAGATCGTGATGTTCGGAGCAGGCTCCGCCGGCATTGGCGTTGCCGATGGATTGCGAGCGGCAATCAAAGGCGAAGGCCTATCCGAAGAGGAGGCGAGCAGCCACTTCTGGGTCATTGACAAAGGCGGTCTTCTTCATTCAGGGCGAAAAGATCTTACTCCGGAACAGAGTGTCTATGCTCAGCCGGAGGAGCGTGTATCCGGATGGCCGCGAACTTCCAACGGACAAATCGGACTTGCCGACGTGATTGGAAAGATCGAAGCGACGGTCCTGATCGGCCTTTCCACAGTCGGCGGCGCTTTTTCAGAAGCGATTGTTCGCGAGATGGCGCGCAAGGCAGAGCGACCGATCATTTTCCCTCTTTCGAATCCGACCTCCAAATCGGAAGCGAAAGCGGAAGACTTGATTCGTTGGACCGATGGGCGCGCTCTTGTAGCTACGGGTTCGCCTTTCGCGCCTGTCAGCTATGGGGGTCGAACGATTCCCATCGCACAGTGCAACAACGTTTTCATCTTTCCAGCCATGGGCCTTGGACTGGTCGCGTCGCGCGCCCGGCGCGTTACAAACGCGATGATGCTGGCGGCGGCCCGAACACTCGGCGCGAATTCGCCGGCCCTTAAGGACTCTTCCGCGTCTTTGCTTCCTCGTTTGACCGACATCCGAAGGGTGGCTGCGGAAATTGCGATAGCGGTGGGTGTCGAAGCGCAAAAAGAGGGCCTTGCTCCAAAGACGACAGAGGATGAGCTGCGTCAACGTGTGTCCGCGGCGCAGTGGACCCCTGCCTACTCGTCCCTTATCCCGGCAAAGATGTAAGACGGACGGAAGCAAAAAAGGAGCATGCCGTGCAAAGCATTCAGGTTTTGCCTATCAAAACCATAAGGAAAGCCACCGTAAAGCTAACGCATGAAATGGTTCGATTGGCGCGCTTTGCATGCAGGATACCTGATCGCTCGCTGTGGCAGACCAGCCTGGCAAGGATCGCTGTAGCCGCCGGCTTGTTCATGCTGGTCGCGGGTGTCCGCACTTCGGCGCAAACGCCGCAAACCGCGAAAAGCGCGCCTCCGGCGGAATCTCCTTGCTCCGGCCCAGCCCCAGCCTTTACGCAATTGACGTATGACGAAAACAACCGGTATTTCAGCAATCCCAATTGCCGAACCGAATTCCTGGACCGCATAAAGTTTATTCCCCTTCGCGGTGACAACGAGAACTACTACCTTTCCTTCGGCATATTCACGCGAGATCGTGGCGATTATTACAGCCATCCAGAATTGGGGAGCGGTCCTTCTGAAAATGCCTATTTGCTGCAGCGTTATTTCCTACACATGGATCTGCACCTAAGCGACAGATTCCGGTTCTTCGGCGAACTTGCAAGCAGTCTCGAGACCGGCAGGAACGGCGGCCCTCGCGCAGGCCTGGACGAGAAACAGTTGTACGTTCATCAGGGTTTTTTCGATATCGGCCTTTGGCGGTCTGGCAAAGACAGCCTGACCTTGCGAGCCGGACGGCAAGAGATGGTGTTGGGTTCAGAGAACTTCGTTTCCACTCGCGATGGCCGAAATATCCGGCGCAGCCTCAATGGGTTTCGCCTTACGTGGGTGACCGGCGACTGGACTGTCGACACATTCGCCCTTAGGCCAACCCTGGATAATCCAGGCAATTTTAACGATCCACCCAACCACGCATCCAGTTTCTGGGGCGCGTATGCGGTCCGGCCATTTCGCTTCCTGCCGGAAGGAAATGTCGACCTCTACTACTTCGGCCTCGATCTGCAGAGGGTGCCTTTCGATGGCAAAGGATCGGGCCGAGAGCAAAGAGAGACAATCGGGACACGGCTGTGGGGCACCACCGAACGCTGGGACTACAACGACGAGTTTACCTATCAGTGGGGCTGGTTTGGGCCTAATGATGACATTCGAGCATGGGCCATTTCCACAGAGACAGGCTATCGGATCGACTCGAATTCCCTAAAGCCCAGATTTGCCCTTCGCGCCATGTCCTTCAGCGGCGACCAGAATCCTTCGAGCCGAACTCTCGGCACGTTTAATTCTATTTTCGAGAAAGGCCCTTATTTCAGCTATGCGGAAGTGTTCGCCAGGCGAAATCTGGTCGCGTTGCAACCGTACGTGGAACTTCATCTCAGCAAGACCGTGACTTTGACGCCCAACCCGGCCTTTTTCTGGCGCGAGAGCCCGCGCGATGGCCTTTATAGCGTTGGCAACGCCGTGATAATTTCCGGCCAGAACAGCAACGCGCGCTATATCGCCACCCAAGCCTCTGCGCAAGTTCGATGGAAGATGAACCGGAACCTGACCTGGTTCACGGAGTATGCCCACTTCTTTCCGGGTGAGTTCCTGAAGCAGTCCACGGCGGGGAGCAATATGAATTTTTGGACGGGATGGCTGGACATAAGGTACTAGGGAGAATTCAAAATGGCGATAGAGGCAAGCACTGCCCGTCCTGATGTGTCGAGCGGGGCGCTCGCGAAGGCTGCCACACTCTCTACGGCAAAGTCACCTAATCCGATATGGAAGGCCGTAGTGCCCGTTGCCGTGGCTGTCATCCTCGCCCTGTTCCCCGTGCCAACTGGCCTGCCGCAACATGCGTGGTATTTCTTTTCCATTTTTGTCGGCGTAATCGTGGGCCTGGTTTTAGAGCCGTTGCCTGGCGCCGCCATTGCGATAACGGGTCTCACGCTGGTCGCGGTGTTCCCCCGATTTGTGCTGTTCAGTCCGCAGCAATTGTCGGAGCCTGGTTTCCGTGCGCCAAGTGCCGCCCTGGCTTGGGCGCTTTCGGGATACAGCAATCCCACGGTGTGGCTGATTTTTGGGGCGTTCATACTCGCTCTTGGTTACGAGCGAACAGGGCTCGGGGAACGCATCGCTCTTATCCTGGTTAAGCGCATGGGCAAAAACACCCTGTTACTGGGATACGGAGTTACATTGGCCGATACGATCCTTGCGCCGTTCATACCGTCCCCAACCGCGCGCAGCGGCGGGATCATTTACCCGATCGTCAGCGATTTGGCGCAGGTCTATGAATCCAAGCCCAACGATCCTTCCGCGCGCCGGGTTGGCTCTTATCTGATGTGGGTAGCTATCGCAACCACGTGTGTAACCAGTTCGCTGTTTCTCACCGCTGCCTCATTCAATCTGCTCGCCGTGGGATTGGTTGAGAAGCTTACACAGACAGACGTGCACTGGATGGATTGGTTTAAAACTTCGGCGACCGCGATTATTCCCCTATTGCTTGTGATTCCGCTGCTGAGCTATTGGCTCTACCCGCCCGAGGTAAAGCATTCCACCGAGGTATCAAAGTGGGCGGCACTGAAGCTCGAAAAGATTGGACCACTCTCCCGGCGCGAACTCATACTGGCGGCGATTGTCGTGCTCTCGCTGGTTTTGTGGGTCGGAGGCAGCGCTTTCGTCAGCGCAACCACAGTGGCCCTCGTCGCGATAAGTTTAATGCTGATCACGCGGGTGGTGACTTGGGGCGATATTACGGATGACAAGCGCGCCTGGACCACCTTCGCGTGGCTCGGCGCCCTGATCGCTCTCTGCGATGGACTCAACCGCGTCGGCTTCGTCAAGTGGTTTGCAGACGGGATCGCCCCGCACATGAAAAGCTTTTCGCCGCACATGGCGATGATCATCCTGCTCGCGATCTTTTTCGTCGCCCACTACTTGTTCGCCAGCGTGGACGCATACACGACCGCGTTGCTGCCGGTAATTCTGTTGACCGGCGCGGCGATTCCGGGAATCCCCCTTAAGGAATTCGCGCTGCTTCTGTGCATGGAGTTGGGAATCATGGGGATCATTACTCCCTTCGCGGACGCGGCCAGCCCGATTTATGCGAATAGCGGTTACCTGCCGGCCAAAGACTATTGGCGTCTCGGCACGATTTTCGGAGCTCTCTTTCTCTTCTTCTTCCTCGCCGTCGGCGTGCCTTGGGCATCGCTCCTGTGGGGAAAATAGGGCTTTCGAACAAAGGGAGCAAGCATCATGAATGCAACGGTTACAAATCAATTTCGAATTGAAGAAGACTCTCTGGGTGACGTCCAGGTTCCAGCCGATCATTTGTGGGGCGCGCAGACCCAGAGATCTCGCGTCAACTTTCCCATCGGGGTCGAGCGTTTCCGCTGGGGCCGGCCAGTCATCAGGGCACTCGGCATCCTAAAGAAATGTGCCGCCCTTGCCAACGGGGAACTAGGCCAGCTTCCCAAGGAAAAAGTCGATCTGATCGTGCGCGCCTCACAGGAGGTGATCGACGGCCGCTGGGACAGTGAATTTCCGCTGGTTGTGTTTCAGACGGGTTCCGGCACGCAGACCAACATGAACGCGAACGAGGTGATCGCCAATCGCGCGATTCAGCTTGCCGGCGGCACAGTTGGATCGAAGAAGCCCATTCATCCGAACGACGATGTGAACCACAGCCAATCATCAAACGATACGTTTCCGACCGCGATGCACATCGTTACGGTCGAGACAATCGAGAACGAGCTGTTTCCTGCCGTGGGCGTTCTCCGCGACGTACTCGACGCGAAGTCGCGGAACTATCGAGATGTTGTCATGGTGGGGAGGACGCACCTTCAGGACGCGACGCCGCTGACTCTCGGCCAGATGATCTCAGGTTGGGTTGCGCAGCTTGATCAGGCACGCGACGGCATCCGTCAATCGCTCCCCGGAGTGTACAGCCTGGCGATCGGAGGCACGGCGGTCGGCACGGGGCTCAACGCTGATTCGCGTTTTGGGGAGGTCGCCGCACGGCGAATCGCGGAGGAGACCGGGAAACCGTTTGTTTCGGCTCCCAACAAGTTTGCGGCGCTCTCGGCGCACGATGGCATGGTGAGCGTGAGCGCAATGTTGCGCACGCTTGCGGGGGCGCTCTTGAAGATTGCCAACGATGTTCGTTGGTATGCCTGCGGTCCGCGGGCCGGTATAGGGGAGATCAAAATTCCCGCGAACGAGCCAGGCTCTTCCATCATGCCGGGAAAGATCAATCCCACACAGTGCGAGGCACTGACGATGGTGGCGGTCCAGGTGTTCGGCAACGACCATGCGGTGGCGTTCGCGGGCTCGCAGGGCAACTTCCAACTGAACGTCTATAAACCGGTCATGCTGCACAACGTTCTCACGTCGATCGAACTCCTCGCCGACGGCTGCCGCTCCTTTTCCGAACGCTGCGCCACGGGGATTGAGCCAAACGAAAAGCGAATCAAGGAACACCTCGACAATTCACTTATGCTGGTCACCGCCCTGAATCCGCACATTGGATATGAGAAGGCGGCAAAGATCTCGCTGGCCGCATACAGCGATGACACAACTTTGCGCGAAGCCGCTCTCAAGCTTGGTTTTCTCACCGCGGAGCAGTTTGATTCGTGGGTGCGCCCGCAGGACATGACCCATCCGCTGTGAGAACGCCTGTGAGCGTCTTCGTCTTGTTCGTATGCCATAGGCGCGCATAGCGGCAGTCACGATGCCAAAGTAAAGGTCAAAGAGATTCGGAATCGGACTCAAACGCGGGCGAAATGCATTGCGGCTCTGGGATCGTATCAGGACGTAAACTTATATTCTGAAAGGACAGACTCTCATGAGTGAAGATTCGAAGAAGGACATGTTTTCGCGGCGTGGATTCCTGGGGGTCGGGTCTGCTGCGCTAGCGGCGGCTGGGATGTTATCGGTGGCCGATGCCACGGCTCAGGATCAGAACCCGAACCCAACCAACGGTAATCGAAGCAAGAGCGATCCGGGGCCGAAGAATGCGGCACTCGACGCGGCGAATGCGGATTCCCAGTGGCCACCCGCCACCGATTCCAAGAGCCTGGTGCAAACGTTCAAATATCCGTTCTCGTTTGCGAACAAGCGGACTTATGAAGGGGGATGGTCGCGCGAGGTGACCGTTCGGGAACTGGCCGTCTCGAAAACCCTGGCAGGGGTAAACATGCGACTCACAGCCGGTGGGGTTCGGGAACTGCACTGGCACACGGCGGACGAATGGGCGATCCTGCTTTACGGGAGCGCGCGGATCACGGCCATTGATAAGGACGGGAAGAGCTTTGTTGCCGACGTGAAGAAAAACGATTTGTGGTATTTCCCCAGCGGGATTCCGCATTCGATCCAGGGCCTGGATCCGGATGGCACGGAATTCATGCTGGTATTCGACGATGGAGATTTTTCGGAGTCAGAGACGGTTTTGCTGAGCGACTCGATGGCGCACCTGCCGCGCGAGGTGCTGGCAAAGAACTTCGGGGTTGCCGAACCGGCTTTCAAAAATCTCCCCAAGCAAGAGTTGTTCATTTTCCAGACTGCCGTTCCCGGAACGCTAGAGGCGGATCAGAAAGCGGCCGCGGGAGCGCTTGGGAAATCGCCCACCGATTTCGCTTTTCGTACGATGGAAATGCCGCCGACGAAGCGGACGAAAGGCGGAGAGGTGCGCATCGTTGATTCGAGCACGTTCAAGGCCTCGACTAATGTTGCGATGGCAATGGTCACGGTGCATCCGGGAGGGCTGCGGGAACTGCATTGGCACCCCAACGCCGACGAATGGCAGTACTACATTGCGGGCAAGGGAAGAATGACCGTGGTGGCGACGGGGAACAAGGCTCGCACCATGGACTTTCAGGAGGGAGACGTCGGGTACGTGGAAAAAACCCTGTTGCATTACATCGAGAACACAGGGGATACGGACCTGATCTTCCTGGAGATGTTCAAGAGCAGCCATTATCAGGATCTTTCGCTTTCCGAATGGCTGACGCACACGCCGCCGGAGCTTGTGATGGCGCACCTGAATGTCGATAAAGCAACACTGGATGCGATGCCGAAAGATAAAGCGGTGATCGTGCCAGAGTGAGAAGCTCTTTCAGGGTAATTCACGGCCGGGCGGCGGAGGTTTTTCCGCCGCCCGGATCTCTCGCCTTCGAATTCCCCAAGATCCAAATCGCAAGGAGCCATCTCGTAAAACAGGCAGCGAGTCTTTACGAAGCTTTCTTCAGGGGCTAAAGCCCGCATCCTCTTATCCCTATTACGTCGGGGCTGAAGCCCCGACCTCCTAAAGAACCATTACGAGATATCGCCGTTCTTTTATGACGCTGCCAGGCTGTTCGAGCCGCGTGGTACCATCGAATCAGTTGTAATCCACTCATGCCGCAATGGCGCCGGCTATCAACTCCGCGCCGTGTTTCATTCCGAGGTCTTCCATGCCTGATTTGTTTGCCGTGAGCGACCGCACGCGGGTTGTGCGCGAAGCCAATCGCGCCGTGTACGACCGCGAGGCGATTTATAAAATTCTGGACGAGGGATTCGTTTGCCACGTCGGCTTTTCGGCGGAGGGCCAACCGTTTGTGATTCCCACGATGTTCGCTCGCGTGGGCGACGCGATTTATTTTCACGGCTCGGCGGCCAGCCGGATGCTGCGCGGGGCCGGCAGCGGCTTGCCAGTGTGCATCACGGTGACACTGTTGGACGGGCTGGTGCTGGCGAGGTCGGTGTTCAACCATTCGATGAATTACCGATCGGTGGTGGCATTGGGCACGGCAACGTTGATTGGCGATCCCACGGAAAAACTGACGGCCTTGAGGGCGTTCACAGAGAAGCTGATTCCCGGGCGGTGGGAAGATGCGCGGCAGCCGAACGAGCAGGAATTGAAAGCGACAAGCATTCTGAAATTGCCGTTGACGGAAGTTTCCGCGAAGGTGCGGACCGGCGGAGTGGAAGATGACGCGCCGGATTACGCGCTTTCCGTGTGGGCGGGCATCATTCCGCTGCGGTTGGTGGCGGATGCGGCCATTCGCGATGAACGCTGCGACGCTTCGATTCCCACGCCGCCGTATGCGGCGCATTTTCGCAGGTGAGCCATGAGCGAACTCACTCCGCCATTCAAACCGGTACCCATCAAACCCATCGTGGCGTTTGCGGCACTCGAAGCGTTGGACATTCGCGTCGGCACGATCCAGAAGGTGGAAGAGGTGGCGCGCTCAGAGAAGCTGATGAAGCTGACAGTCAGCTTCGGCGATCACACGCGAACGATTCTGGCAGGGATGAAGAAGGAACGGGAAAATCCGCGGGAGATCGAGGGCAGGCAGGCGTTGTTTGTGGTGAATCTGGAGCCGAGGAAGATGGCGGGGGAAATTTCGGAGGGGATGCTTTTCGATATCGGGTACGCGGACGGCGTTACGCCGGTGCTGGCGATGCCGGAGAAGCCGGTGCCGGATGGGACGCGGGCGGGGTGAGGCGTTGGGTGTTGCGGTTATTTGGAATGCGGCGGCTCTGCCGCCTCTTTTGAGAATGACAGTTTATCTCCGAAATTAGATTGGGAGATTCTGTTTCCACCGTAAAAGCGGGAGCGTTGCTCCCGCACTCCAAAGCGGCCGGAGCCGCTCAGGATTTGGCGGCGCGGAGGAAATCGGCCAGGAGGCCGTAGCCGGTGGCTTCGATGCCGGGATTGTGCTCGACGAGAGAAATGCTCATCACATCAAGATCGAAGCGAATGGCGGAGCTGGTGCCTTCGAGGCTGGCCATGGGATCGGACATGAGCAGGAGTTCCGGGCCGACGCGGCACTCGGCGCCATCGCCACGGCGCTCGGCGCGGCAGATGAGCTTGTAACGCATGCCGGCCGCCCGCACCGAGCGAATTTTTTCTTCGCTGAGCTCGCGGATGCCGGTGCGCTGAACCTGCTCAATGCGCAGCGGCACGCCCATCAGCACGTTGACGATCGCGGCGACTTTTACCGTTGCGTCCCAGCCATCGAGATCGTGCGTCGGATCGGTTTCGGCGATGCCGATGGCCTGGGCGCGCTTGACGGCTTCGTCGAGCGAGCGGCCCTTTTCCATTTCGGTGAGGACTACGTTGGTGGTGGAATTCAGAACGCCGGCGAAACCGCGCAATTCCGTTGCCGGGAGCCCGAGCGGAAAGAGCGAGAAGATGGGCGCTCCATCCATGACCGTGGATTCGAACAGAAATTGCTTGCCCTTGGCTTTGGCAAGCGCGGCGATGCGCAGGTAATCGTGGACGAGCGGCCCTTTGTTGGCGCTGATGGCGTGAGCGCCTGCTTCAAGTGCCGCGACGAGATGATCGATGGCGGGCTGGCCGGAATGCGTGTTGAGGGAACTGGCTTCGAAAAGCACGTCAGCTTTGGAGCGCTCGAGCCATTCGCGGACGTTGCGCGGTGGATTGGCTAGCTGCGGGAAATGGCTGCTGAGCGCGGCTAGCGGGTTGAGGCCTTCGGGATCGGCGATCCAGCCGAAGCGGCGCGTGGCGATGCCGGTGAGCCGCCAACGAACGTCATATTTGCGGCGTAGTTCGCTTTCCTTGGAGATGAGCAGGCGCAGCAGGGCGCGCCCCACGTGCCCGAAGCCGACGATGGCGAGGTTGTAGGAAGGAATGAGAGGTCTCCTTGAGAGCGAATCGCGCGGAAATTATAGCGGATTTTACACGGGTTTTTTGGAGTGCGGCGGCTTCGCCGCCGCTGTTGAGGTTTACGGTCAGCTTCCAAAATCAATTTGGACGGCTGCGCTTACACCGCAAAAGCGGGAGCTGGGCTCCCGCACTCCAAATAAGGCTCTTTAGTGAAGCGCGGATAGTTTTGCAGCTGCTTCGTTGATGAGCGCGACTTCCTGCTGCAGCGTTTTCGCGGCGATGCCGACTTGCTCTTCGGCTTCTTTCCAGCGCTTGAGTTCCAGGGCTTCGCGGACGCCGGGAATGGTTTTTGCTTCGTAGCCCGTGTATTGGCCGGGCGCGTAGATTTCGTGCTTGAACCAGGGACGCCCCGGGAGGCCTTCGGGATTCGTCAGGCGGCGCTCGCTTTCCATCAGCAGATGATTCAGCTCTTGCGCCGAAGCGGAGGCTGTTGCCAGGCCGCCGCGCGCGCCGGCTTCGTCGTAGGCTTTTTTATAGGCTTCGGCGGCCTTCGAAAGCTCGGTGATGACGTTGTCGAGAGGAGCGAAATTGATGAACGGGGCAACTTCTTCGCGTTTGGGCGCGACCGTGGGATGCCTGGGATCGTTGGTGGCCTGAAAGACGCCTTCTTCAATTTCCTTGTTGCGCTCGCGAATCTCGTCTTGTTTTTGCTGCAGGAGAGTTTTGAGTTCTTTCACATAGGTCTGCATGGTGTCCGCGAAATCAGTGAACTCGAAAGGCAGAATATCGGCGTCGGCGAGGCGGATGACGGCGGTTGCGGAGGTTTGAGCGAGAGCGCGGCCGTAGACGAATTCCGTATCGCTGAAGTGAGTGAACCAGTAGAAATCGTCGTAGATGGAATGGTAGATGCCGCCGCCATCTTCTCCGCTGTAGCCGATGTTGAGGGACGCGATGCCGTCGTGCTGCACAAACGCGCCGTAATCGGAACCGGAGCCTAGCGCGCCGATTCGCAGGTCGGCGCGATTGCGGGCTTCCGCGCGGTCCTCGGCGGTGGTGGCGGAGGCGATGGTCTGAAGTTGCGCGCGCTTCCAGACGGAAAGTTTTGTTTCCGGGTCCTGAACATCGCGGGTGACATCGTTGATGAACTTTTCAAGCGTATGGGAACCTTCGGCGTCGAAATAGCCGCGGCCGTTGGTGTCGGAGTTGATGTAGACGACGGCGTGTTTCATCAAGTCGTCGCCGTGGTCTTCCACCCATTCCGTGGAGCCGATGAGGCCGGGCTCTTCGCCATCCCACGCGCAATAGATGATGGTGCGCTTGGGCTTCCAGCCGGTTTTCAAAAGTTCGCCGAAGGCGCGGGCTTCTTCGAGTTCCGCAACCAGGCCGGAGATTGGGTCTTCGGCGCCGTTGACCCAGGCGTCGTGATGGTTGCCGCGGATGACCCACTGGTCGGGATTCGTGCTGCCGGGAATTCGGGCGATGACGTCATTGATGGTCTTGAGATCCCAATTCGATTTCATTTTCAGATGCACTTTGAGCGTGCTGGGGCCAACGTGATAGGTGAGTGGAAGATTGCCGCGCCACTCGTTGGGGGCGACTGGACCGGTGAGGGCGGCGAGCAGCGGTTGCGCGTCGCCATAAGAAATGGGCAGCACGGGAATTTTGGTGATGACGGGAGAATCTTCCAACTTCAGGCGCTTGGCATCTTTTTTCGCGGCTACGCCGGGAGTAAGCGGGTCGCCGGGGTAGATGGGATCGTCAGCCACGCTGCCGCGCTGCACACCGTCGCTTGGACGGAAGCCGCCCTTGGGAAAAGTTTCGCCCGGAGAATAGCCGTCGCCTTCGGGATCGGAATAGATGATGCAGCCGACGGCGCCGTGTTCCGCGGCAACCTTGGGCTTGATGCCGCGCCAGGAGTGGCCGTAGCGGGCGATGGCGATCGCGCCTTTGACGGAAACGCCGAGGCGTTCGAGGCGCTCGTAATCTTCGGGGATGCCGTAATTGACGTAGACGAGCGGCGCGACGACGTCGCCATCCTTCGAGTAGGCGTTGTAGGTTGGCAGTTGCTCGGACTTCTGGCCGGAGGTCGGATCGACGGCGAGAGTGGGCTCTTCGAGTTTCGCGCTGAATTTCACGGAGCAGTCGGTGGTGGATGCGCTCTTGCAATCGAGAAGTTCGAGTTGGCGTTCTTTGGGCGTGGGGAAGAGGACGTCGTACGATTCGATTTGAACGTCAAAGCCGAATTCCTTGAATTTTGCGGCAAGCCAGTCGGCGTTGTCCTTGTCGTACGGCGAGCCGACGTTGTGCGGACGGGCGGAGAGGCGCTGCATGTACGCGCGCATGTTCTCTGGACTGGGAATGGCGCGCAACTTTTCTTCCCACTGGCGCTCGGCGCGAGAGGATTCGGCGGAATAGCCGTAGAGCGGGGACTCATCCGCCACGACGCGCAAATGAAGCGCGAGGGTGCCGATTGCGATGAGGCAGGCGACGAACAGGGTGATGCGAGTTGATCTGGTCAAGAAAAGCTCCTGAAGTGCAAAAGAGGGATTATTCCGTGATTGAAGAGAATCTGCAAGGAGCCACTTTGCGCGGCAGATGCCGAGGAGGAGACTGCCGGCTTCAATTTGAGCGCCGCGGACCGCGATCAAGGAATAGGACGATGAGGCCGGCGAGGGTAAGCAAGGCTGCGACACTCATCAATCCGGCACGAAACGAGCCAGTGGTCTGGCGAAGATGGCCGATCCAATAGGGGCCGAAGCCGCTGCCGAGATTGCCGATGGCATTGATCAGAGCGATGGAGCCCGCCGCGGCGGCAGCCGTGAAGGAGCCGGAGGCCATGGCCCAGAACGGCCCGGCCATTGAGGAAGAAGCGGAGAGAGCGATGGCAAAGCAAAAAACGCTGATGGCGAGGCCCGGCGAAAAGCTGCTGACGACGAGGGCGATGCCTCCCGCAAACGCGGAAAACGCGATGTGCAAGCGGCGCTCTCCGGTGCGGTCCGAGTGCGCGCCGATCAGGACCATGAGGATCGCCGCCGCAAGATAGGGGACTGTAGATAAGAGTCCAAGGAGAAAATTGGAAAGACCGATGAGGGAGTTCAGGGCGGTTGGCAGCCAGAGGCTGATCCCGTAGGTGCAAGTGTTCAGGCCGAAATAGACGAGCGCAAATCCCCAGAGGCGGGGATTAACGAACCACAGACCCGGATGTTCTGTCGAAGTTGCCGATGCGAGGCTTGCTTCGCCGTCGAGAGTCTGCAGGAGCCAGGATTTTTCCGCTGGAGAAAGCCAGGGCGCGCGGCCGGGATTGTCCGCAAGAAAAAACCAGGCTGCGAAACCGAGCAGGATTGCAGGAACGGCTTCGAGAAGAAACATCCACTGCCAGCCGGCGAGACCTCCGCGGTGATTCCAATCCAGCAGCAAGCCGGAAATCGGGCCACCGATCACGCCGGAGACGGGGCCGGCGGTCATGAACAGCGCGACGACTCCGGCTCTGGCGCTGGCGGGGAACCAGGAGCGCAGGTAAAAAATGACGCCGGGAAAGAATCCGGCTTCGGCGGCGCCGAGGAGAAACCGCAGCGAATAAAAAGAAGCGCCGGAGTGAACCGAGAACATGCAGCCGGAGATGATGCCCCAGCAAATCATCAAGGCGGAGATCCAGCGGCGGGCGCCGACGCGCTCCAGCGCCAGGTTTGAGGGAACCTGAAACAGAAAATAGCCGAGAAAAAAAATCCCCGCGCCGAGGCCGTAGACCGCGTCGCTGAAACCGAGTTGCGATTTCATTTGCAGAGCGGCAAAGCCGACGTTAATGCGGTCGAGATAGGCGACCACGTACAAGAGGAAGAGAAACGGAAGCAGGCGCCAGCGAAGTTTTTTCAGGAGCGAAGGTGCGTCGATGGAGATTTTTGGCGTGAGAGAAAAATGTTGGAGGACTTTGCGCGCTATATCTTCGGAGGACAATTCCGAGGAAAGAGTGAAGGCGTTGCGCGGCTCCTCGAGGTCGGCAAACTGTCCCGCGAGAATGGACGTTCCCGCGAAGTGGCCGCGGCGTTGGCGCAGGCGCTGGCCTATGAAAGCCGGCGAGCCCTTCAGGTAGACAATTTCGACGGGTAGATTTTTCGCGAGGCGCTGCCGATAGCTTTCCTTAAGCGCCGAGCAGGCGAGGACGATATCCTTCCCTTCCGCGTGCAGCGCCACGAGCCTCGAATGGATCGCATCGAGCCACGGCAGGCGATCGGCGTCCGTCAACGGAATGCCGTTGTGCATTTTGGCGATATTTTCGGGTGAATGAAACTGATCGGCTTCCAGAAACACCCAGGCCAGCCGCTCGGCCAAGAGTTTGCCGATGGTGCTTTTTCCAGAGCCGGTGACTCCCATGAGGAGAAGTATCATTCTTGAGGTCCGAAAATCGGGCTTGAGGCTCGAAAATCGGGCGCGCCGAGTTTCGCGCACTCCGCGGGGCAAGTCCAGCAATCGTTCGCGAAGTGGAGTACACTTCGTGCGCTTGCGGCGGGCTGCAAGATGGACCTGCGCAGGGACACTTCCGGCGAACCCTTGAACATAGCCAAAACGACGGCAAAAAAAGCGGGACTGCTCTATTTCGTGTTCGTGATGTTTGCCTACACCACGGGCGGGCCGTTCGGCATGGAAGGGATGGTGACGACGAGCGGGCCGGGCGTGACGCTGCTGTATCTGCTGGTGATTCCTCTTTTCTGGTGCATTCCGGTGTCGCTGGTGGCGGCGGAACTGACGACCGCGATTCCCGTTGAGGGCGGATTTTACCGCTGGGTGCGCGCGGGCTACGGAAATTTCTGGGGATTCCTGGCGGGGTGGTGGAACTGGAGCGCTTCGTGGCTGCTGGGCGGAAGCTATGCGGTGCTGTTCAGCGATTACCTGGGGGGATTTTTTCCGTCGCTGGTGGGGTGGAAGCATTATTTGGTTTCGGTGGCGCTGATTGCGCTGCTGGCGTATGTGAACATTCGCGGGATTCAGATGGTGGGGATCGTGTCCACGGTGTTGGAATTTTCGGTGCTTGTGCCGGTGCTGGCGCTGTGCGTGATCGCGGCGACGAAATGGCATTTCAACCCGTTTCATCCGTTTGCGCCGCCGCATGTGCCGCCGTTTCAGGTGTTCGGCGTGGGGTTGGCACTGGGATTGTGGCTGTATTCGGGCTACGAGCAGTGTTCGAGCGTGGCGGAGGAGATTGAAAATCCGCAGAGGAATTATCCGATTGCGCTGGCGATTGTGGTGCCGCTTTCGATCGCGACGTATTTTTTGCCCGCGCTGTTTTCGCTGGCGGCGCTGGGAAACTGGGACAAATGGAACACGGCTTACCTGCCGACGGCGGGAGTGCTGATCGGCGGAAGCGTGCTTGGATTCGCGCTGACGGCGGCGGCGATGCTGAGCAACGTTTCACTGCTGAATGCCACGGTTTTGACGAGCACGCGGATGCCGTCTTCGATGGCGGAGGACGGTTATTTGCCGCCGGTGTTTGCCGCGAAGCATCCGAAATACGGCACGCCGTGGATCGCGATTCTGATTTCGTCGGGGATTTACGCGCTGCTGGCGTTTCACACATTGGCGCAGCTGCTAACCGTGTACATCTGGCTGCGGAGCCTGGTGACTGTGTTGACGGTATTGGCCGCATGGAAACTGAGGAAGACGCAGCCGAAGATGGCGCGGCCGTTTCGGATTCCTTGGGGTAATGCAGGGCTGGGTTATGTGGTGATTGCGCCGATCCTGATGACCATCGTGGCGCTGGTGTTCAGCGACAAATTTGCGTTGAAGTGGGGTCCGGTGCCGGTGGGGTTGGGCGTGGTGGCGTATTTTGTGTTTCCGAGGATTAAGAAGTTGGTAGAGGATGGGATGTGAGCCTGCCAAAGTTCTGCCGCCCCTCCGGGGCTGGGATTGCGAGGGGAAGGGTACCCAGGGCTGACGCCCTGGGCTAGCCTCTTTCGCGCCTCCGGCGCTGTGCTTCTGGCTTGCAGAGGACGAGTGGTCGGAGAATGGTTCGCGGGCACTGGAGTGCTCTCAGGTGTTGAAATTTTTGATGATGGCTCGCGTGCACAGGCAGGAGTGCCTGTGCCACAGCGTGGATCAGGTCAACCAGTCGAGGACTTTGTAGTAGGCACCGGCTAGGGGCAGGGCCCAGGTGTTGCCGCTGCGGAGGCCGAGGGGAGCGCCGGGAAACGGGATGCGGGAAAAGGGATTGTCGTCGGGGTCGCCGCAGATTACGCCGGCGAGTTTTGCGCCCATCCAGGTGGCGGCGCCTACGCCGTGGCCAGCGAAGCCCACGGCGAAATACATGCCGTCGATTTTTCCGCTGTGCGGCATCACATCCATCGCGAAATCGAGAGTGCCTCCCCAGACGTATTCGACTTTTACGTCGCGAAGCTGGGGATAGACTTCGATCATTCCCTTGCGCAGGAGTTCGGCGCTTTCGCGGACCGTGCTTTCGGATTCGGGGAAAAAAGCGGCGCGTCCACCGAAGAGCATGCGATTGTCGGGCGTCAGCCGGTAGTAATAGAGGAAATGCTTGGAGTCGTAGATCATGCGGTTGCGGGGGCTGATTTCGGAGGCGAGGGACTCGGGAAGAACTTCCGTGGCGATGATGTAGGAGCCGATGGGAATTACTTTTTTGCGCAGGGAAGGCGTGGCGTCTGTCGTGTACGCTCCGCTGGCGAGCAGGACTTCTTTCGCGGTGAGCGAGCCGCGAGTGGTTTCGACGCGGAAGCTGCCGCTGGCGCCATTCGGCTGCGAAGAAACACCTGTGACGCGGGTGTGGTCGAAGAGACAGGCGCCGTGGCGCTGAGCGGCCTTCGCCAGGCCGTGCACATAGCGGGCGGGATTCACGCCGGCGCTGGTTTCATCCACCATGCCGCCAAAATAAATTTGCGAACCGATTTCGCTTTGCAGCGCGTTCTTTGGGATGATCCGCAGTTCGTGATTGAACTCACTCTTGATGCGCACGGCGGCCGCGGCGTAATCATCGAAATGGGCTTGCTTGCAGGCCACTTCCAGGTGGCCGCAGCGGGAGAAATCGCAGTCGATTCCCTCTTCCTCGACGATTCGCTCGACAAGGTCGATGGATTCGAGCGAAGCGGCGTACATGTGCTGCACAGCTTCACGGCCATACCGTTTGATCAGCGTGGGCACGGGCAGCTTCATGCCGGTCAGCACCATGCCGCCGTTGCGGCTGCTCGCGCCCCATCCCAGCGATTCGGCTTCGAGCAGCGCCACGCGCACGCCCCGCTGCGCCAGCCCCCGCGCCGCGGAGAGGCCGCAGAATCCGCCGCCGACGATGGCCACGTCCACCTTGTCCGGCAAGGCCCCGCTCGCACCCGTGGCAGGCTCCGCCACCGTGTCCAGCCAGTAGTTCTTCTCTTTGATTCTCATGGATTAACGGCCCCGAGCTTAGCACGGTGGCAGAAACGAGTCAGTCCGTGACCTTGTGGGAGGTGTTTTTCCTGGATGCGGCGAACGAGGTTATCGCCAAATACAGGAAACTGAACACTGAGAAAATGAACACCAATGTGAATCCGCTGGACACTTGAACGGGTTTGGTCGCAAAGAACCACCCGACTATCACTACTCCGAGAAAGATCGCGTGCCAAATCAGAGCCAAGATTCTTGCAAAATTTGCCGTGGAGTACAAAAAAATTGCGGAGACAAGACCATAAAAAGAATAGACAAACATCGCTGGAAGCACCCCTGGGTTGGCAGCGGCTCCCCCGTAGTTCAGGGCGAACACGAAGAAAAGAAAATACATGACCGAGGCTAGCAGCTGAAGAGTAGCCAGCACGCGGACTATGAGTTTGTCTACCCCAGCGAGCACTGTCGCACCTCTTCTTCAGCAACTGCTTTTGGTCATACTCCAATGATGTGGAATTAAACGCGGCGGAGGACGATGTGGGTGATTTCGGGGGGGGCGCCGAGGCGGACAGGGGCGCCGACC
>Ga0137415_10000322_pt1 | contig 44599 bp, 35 predicted proteins | sample CZODoug3_1_1_16f_FD_183082 | JGI IMG/M metagenome (GOLD analysis project Ga0137415, IMG submission 183082) | Vadose zone soil fungal communities from Angelo Coast Range Reserve, California, USA - CZODoug3_1_1_16fungal (Hybrid Assembly) | ecosystem: Environmental > Terrestrial > Soil > Vadose...
TACAAAGTCGCTGGAGTGGTGGTGAATAGCGTCACCGGAGCGCCGCTGGCGGGAGCACGGGTTTCGCTGGTGGATACGCGGACGCGGAAGGGTGTGGTGAGACAGATAACTTCGGAGGGAGGGCGATTCGAATTTATTGATCTCCCCGCAGAAAAGTTCTCGCTGAACGGATCAAAACGCGGATTCATTTCGGCGAGTTACGACGAGCATGAGCAGTATTCGACGGCGATTGTTACAGGCCCGGAATTGAAGACGGATGAGCTGGTACTGCGGCTTGATCCGGTGGCGGTGATCGGCGGCCATGTGCGGGATGAGAATGGCGACCCAGTGCGGCACGCGCAGGTGACACTCTACATGGAGGATCATCGCGGGGGGATGAACCGGGTGAGCCGGCTGTTGACGTCGACGTCGGATGACGTGGGCTATTTTGATTTTTCGAGTTTGATCCCAGGGACTTATTTTGTGTCGGTCAGCGCAACGCCGTGGTATGCGGTGCATGCGCCCTCCGCGGCAGCAGGCACGGGTGCGGGATATTCGGGGGTATCGCCGGCGCTGGATGCAGCCTATCCGAACACCTATTACAGCAGCGCGACGGAAGCGGCGGGCGCGACGCCGATTGTGGTGAAAGCCGGGGAACATCCAGAGATTGAAGTACAAGTGAATCCGGTTCCGGCGCTGCACATTCTTTTCCGGACACAAGACAACGGGCAGAACGGATTCCCTCAGCCGCAATTGCAACAGCAGGTGTTTGATTGGGTGGAACCCGTGCAAACCAGCGGCGTGGTGGAGGTGGAACCGGGCGTGTACGAACTGGTGGGAGTGCCGCCGGGGAAATATTCGGTGCGAATGAATTCCGGGGCGGCAGGAGAGACGGCACACGCGAGCGAGATGAATTTATCGCGAGACGGCGAGGTACTCGACACGTCGCGCGGGGAGCCACTCTCCAGTATGAAGATCACTTTCAAAACGGAGGGCGGCGAGGCATTGCCGAATCGGCTGGTGATACTTCTTCAGGATCACCGGCGGCGCATTGTGGCGGGGAGCCAGGTGGACCCTTCGGGCGTGGCCAATCTTGGCGGACTTGCCGCGGGGAGATATGCGATTTTCTGCAACACCCAGGGGAAGGCGTACGCGGTGACGCGGACGGAAACGGCGACGCTCCGCGCTTCGGGCCACGATGTGACGCTTGCGGCTGGAGTTCAGCAGGAATTAACAGCGTGGTTGACAGGAGGAGTGGTGAAGCTGGAAGGAGTTGCGCAGAAAGCAGGGAAACCGATTGCGGGCGTGATGGTGGTGCTGATACCGAAGGACCCGGAAGCACACAGGGAATACTTCCGGCGCGACCAGAGCGACTTCGATGGAACTTTCAGCGTTGCCTATGTTGTGCCTGGGACGTACACGATTGTGGCGGTGGAAGACGCGTGGGGATTTGAGTGGCTTAAGCCAGGAGTGCTTTCGCGATATGCGCAACATGGGCAGGAATTGACGATTGGACCGCTGATGCGGGGGACGGTGCATTTGCCGGATCCGGTGGAAGTGCAGCCGAAGTAGGAGCGGCCCTCCAGGGAAGGTGGGCCCTACATCTGACCTACTGCATAAATAGCGCTAGAACATTTGTTTGGTGGTGGGGATTACACCTCAAAAAACGAGAGCTTCGCTCCCCTTCGGCGAGCTCAGGGTAAATCGCACTCAAAATTAGAGGGCGCGGCCGGCAGCGGCGGCTGAGGCCCAGGCCCATTGAAAATTGAAGCCGCCGAGGTGGCCAGTGACGTCGACGACTTCGCCGATGAAGAAGAGGCCGGGAACTTTGCGGGATTCCATGGTTTTGCTGGAGAGTTCGGCGGTGTCCACGCCGCCGGCGGTGACTTCGGCTTTTTCGTAGCCTTCGGTCCCGGCGGGGCGAATGGACCAGGAGTGCAATTCCCTTTCGAAAGCGTCGAGGGCGATGTTGGTCCAGGCTTTGGGCGGATGGAATTTTAGCCAGCGTTCGGCGAGGCGGTTGGGGAGGAATTCGTGCAGGGCTTTTTCGGCCACGGCTGCGGTGCGCGTGCCGGCTTCGCGAATTTTTTGAGTGGCACCACGGCCGGGCGCGAGATCGATTTGCAATGCTTCGCCTTCTTTCCAATAGCTGGAGGCTTGCAAGATTGCGGGGCCGCTTAGGCCTCGGTGGGTGAAGAGCATTTTTTCGCGGAAGGCGGACTTCCCTGCCGAGGCGATTATTTCGGTGGAGACGCCGGCGAGGTCGCTGTAGCGCTTGCGGTCGGCGGGGTGGAAGACAAGAGGGACGAGGGCGGGGCGAGGCGTGATGATGTTCAATCCGAATTGTCGAGCAAGATCGTAACCGAAGGCGGTGGCGCCCATTTTGGGGATGGAGATTCCGCCGGTGGCAACGACTAGCGCGGGGGCACGATATTCGGTTGCCTCGGTGCTAACGGTGAAGGCTGTGTCGCGGCGGACTTCGGTGACATTGGCATCCACGACGATTTTTACATTGGCGTAGCGGCACTCGGATTCGAGCATGGTGATGATTTGGGTGGCGGAATTGTCGCAGAAGAGTTGGCCGAGGGTCTTTTCGTGGTAGGAAATTCCGTGTTTCTGGACCAACGCGATGAAATCGGCCGGGGTGTAACGGGCGAGGGCGGACTTGGCGAAATGAGGATTTTCGGAGAGGAAGTTTTTCGGCTGGGTGTGAAGATTCGTGAAGTTGCAGCGGCCGCCGCCGGAGATCAGGATTTTCTTGCCGATTTTTTCGGCGCGCTCGAGGAGCACGACGCGGCGGCCGCGTTTCCCGGCTTCGATGGCGCACAGAAGGCCGGCGGCGCCGCCGCCGAGGACGATTACGTCGAAGTTGGACAATTGAATCGATCGCCTTTCGATGGAGGAATTACCGGGAGGACCCGGAGTTTGAGCATGCGAGGATACCTTTAATTCGTAATTGGCGCAGCCAGGAACGGATACGCTTGCCGGCTGGAAGCCGGCGCTACCCTCGCTTGGCCACTTGAAAGTGGCCGCTACGGGGAACGGGCCCTACACAAGTTGGGGGAGGATGTGTATACTTTCTGTACGAGAAGGCTACTTCAAGGCGCGTGCGAAGAGCGCCGCAAGGATCGAACAATGTTCATCGCACGAATGGTCGCTGTCCTCTAAGAAAGCCGCGTCGCCTGCGGAACCCTCGTTTCCCCCGTTTTCCTACTAACCATTTTCCAGCGCCAGTGCCTGCGTTTTGGGGCTGAACTCGCGCAGAGCGTGCAGGTATCCATGTCCGTACAAGATTTGCAACCACCGGCCGCCGAGGCCACCGTTGGAGTTCCACCCGGGTTGTGGAGTTCAATCCGCGAAGCGATTCGCGGGTCTCATCAGGATTTCACGACCGGGAGTTTAAATCGGGCGATTCTTTTGTTGGCCATTCCGATGGTGCTGGAGATGGTGCTGGAATCGCTGTTTGCCGTGGTGGACGTTTTCTGGGTGGGGCGGCTGGGCGCGGACGCGGTGGCGACGGTGGGCCTTACGGAATCGCTGTTGAGCCTGGTGTTTGCGGTGGGACTGGGGTTGAGTCTTTCGACGACGGCGATGGTGGCGCGACGGATCGGAGAAAAAGATCCGCAGGGCGCGGCGGTGGCGGGGGCGCAGGCGATTTTTTTGGGATTTGGCGTATCGGCAATCGTGGGCATTCCGAGCTTCCTTTATGCGGGCGATCTTTTGCGGTTGATGGGGGCTTCGCCGGCGATTGTGGCGACGGGCAGCGGGTATGCGCGGATTGCGCTGGGCGGAAGCGGCGTGGTGCTGCTTTTGTTTTTGAACAATGCCATTTTTCGCGGGGCGGGCGATGCAGCGGTTGCAATGCGGCTGCTGTGGGTTTCGAACATTATCAATTTGATTCTGGATCCATGCTTCATTTTTGGGATTGGGCCGTTTCCGAAGCTGGGCGTGACGGGCGCGGCGGTGGCTACGTTCACGGGGCGAAGTATCGGGGTGTTGTATCAGTTTTACCGGCTGCTGCGGGGGACGGAACGCATTCGGATCCTTGCTTCGCAGGTTCGCTTGGACTTTCAGGTGTTGTTTCGGCTGGTGCGCGTTTCGCTGACGGGCATTCTGCAATTTGCGATTGCGCATACGAGCTGGATTGGGCTGGTGCGGATCATCAGCGTGTTTGGGTCGGCCGCGCTGGCTGGGTACACGATTGCGATTCGAATTTTGATTTTTATTTTGATGCCGTCGTGGGGATTGAGCAATGCGGCGGCGACGCTGGTGGGGCAAAACCTGGGGGCGAAGCAACCGGAGCGGGCGGAGATCTCCGTTTGGCGGACCGGGTTTTATAACATGATTTTTCTTGGGGTGATTGGGGTTTTCTTTTTGATTTACGCTACGCCAGTGGTGCGGTTGTTTACGCAGGACCCGGAGGTGGTGCCGTTAGCGGCTTCGTGCCTGCGGATTTTGAGTTACGGAAACATTGGGTATGCGTATGGGATGGTGATGCTGCAGGCGTTTAATGGGGCGGGAGATACAGTGACACCAACGGTGGTGAATTTTTTTGGGTTTTGGTTGCTGGAGATTCCGTTGGCTTATTTTTTGGCGCTGCGGGTTGGGTGGCAGGCCAAGGGGGCGTACGTTTCGATTGTTGTGGCAGAATGCGCGATTGCTTTGGCGGGGATTTTGTTGTTTCGGAGGGGGAAGTGGAAGGGGAGGAAGATTTGAGGGGATTGTGGCCGTTGGGAAAGCAAGATTCTTAACGGTTGTGATCTTGCCCCGGTCCCTCCACTCCGCAGCGGCAAAAAGCGCCGCTGCTACGGTCGGGATGACGGACGAAGAAAAGGCAACCTAAGAGGGCGGGGCGAGCCCCGCCCCTACAAAAGGAAAGAGTAAAGCAAGAAGGCGGCGTAAAGCCGCCCCTACTTATTTGGTGGCGGCTACTGGTAATTCGATGAAGCTGGATTGGGTGGGGGTGTGGTAGATGCGCTGGGTGGCTTTGCGGTAGTCGTCGGGCTTGGCCCAGAAAATATTGGGGACGAAGGTTTGCGGGTTGCGGTCATACAGGGGGAACCAGCTTGATTGCACCTGAACCATTACTTTGTGGCCAGGCAGGAAGACGTGGTTCGCGGTAGGCAGCGCGAAACGATAGACAAGCGGGGTATCGCGCGGGATGGATTTCGAATTTTCGAAGCTTTCACGATAGCGGCCGCGGAAGATGTCAGCGACTACCATCAATTCGTAGCCGCCCATGTTGGGCTGGCCGGCGACTTCGTCGGGATAGACGTCAATGAGTTTGACGACCCAGTCGGAATCGGTGCCGGTGGTGGAGGCGATCAGATTGGCGATGGGCTGACCGCTGATTTTGAGCGGGTCTTTTAATTCGTCGGAGATGAATGTGAGGACGTCGGGACGGCCGGAGGCTTCGCGCTGGTCGTCAACGAGCCATTCTGGCCAGGTCATGCCGTTGTCGTAGCCGACGGGCTGAATCGGGCGCGCGCGGAACGGAACGGGCTTGGCGGGATTGGAGACGTATTCGTCGTAGGCGGCGTCGTCTTTTGCGGGGGCGGAGAAACTTAGTTTGAGGCCGGTGGAAAGATAGAGCGGCGTGGACTTGACGCTGCAGCCTGCGGCGCATCCGGACGGCCAACTGTTCAGCTTGAGCCAGCGGTTGGTGCCGGTTTCAAAGGCGTTGACGGGAGCGACTTCGGATTGCGGCGCGCCGTCTTTCAGATAGCGCGCGAGAAATGGGCGAAGAATTTCCTGACGGAAGTAGAGGCCGGTGTCGCTGCTGAAATGCAGTGCGCCGAGGGTGCTGGCGTCTTCAATTTCCTGGCCGTGGTGCCAAGGGCCGAGGACGAGGAAAACTTTGTCGTTAGCCGTGTCTTTGGGCTTGAGAGCTTTGTAGAGAGCGGGAGCGCCATAGATATCTTCCTGGTCCCAGAGGCTGTCCACCAGCATTGTGGGAACCTTGAGCGGTTGGGCGGCGAGGATTTTGTCCATCGCTTGCTGCTGCCACCAGGAGTCGTAGCTGGGATGCTCGAGAATTTTTTTCCAGAAACCTAATTGCTCCATGCCGTGCTGACGGCCGAGTTCGCCGGCGGAGCCTGCGCGCAGATAGAGGTCGTAATCGTCGTAGACACCGGACCACCATTTCTCTTCGTTCTTGCGCGTGGCTTCCTGCTCGTAGATGTAGGGCATGTTTTGTTCGCGGAAAGCGCCGTTGTGGAACCAGTCGTCGCCCATCCAGCCGTCGACCATGGGGTTCATGGGCACGGCGACTTTGAGGGCGGGGTGCGGATTGACGAGGGCCATGAGCGGGAGGAAGCCGTCATAAGAAATCCCGAGGATTCCGACTTTGCCGTTGGTTTCGGGAATATTTTTGACGAGCCAATCGATGGTGTCGTAGGTGTCGGTGGCGTGATCGACCGGGGAGGGATTCAGCGGGCCGTGGAGCGGGCGAGTCATAACGTAGTCGCCTTCGGAGTTGTATTTGCCGCGGATGTCCTGGATGACGCGGATGTAGCCGTCTTCGACGATGACTTCGGTGGCGTTGTCGTAGCCCCAGAGGGCGGGGCCTAGATGAGAGCTGGCGCGGTGGCTGACCTGCCCGTCGGCGTTGTAGGGCGTGCGGGTGAGGAGGATGGGGGCGTTTTTGGCGCCTTTGGGGATGAGAATGACCGTGTGGAGTTTTACGCCGTCGCGCATGAGGATCATTGCATCGCGGCGTTCGAAGTCGAAATCCGCGGCGACAGGCTGAAAATGGGCGGGAGATTCGCTGGGAAGAGTGGCGTTTTCCTTCTGCTGGGCTGCGACTGGTGACTGAGCCGAAATGACTAACATAGCTGCGCAAGTTGCGGCCGTCAGAAATTTCGCAATTGCCCTGTCGTGCGTAGCGCTGCAGATCATGCAACTCTCCCCTCGCCGATTCGGCGATATGGTTCCTTAACAATTCTTGTGAACACACTGATTGGCACTTGAATCTACTGAAGTGCTGGAGCGAATTATAAACGAATAACGGGGCCGTGTCCGACGAGTGACGGTTCTCCTGCGCAACGCAAAGGGATACACTTTGAATATGGCGCACGCGGTGATGACTCCGCAACTTCCGTTGCCTCCGGGGCCGAGGGGGAATTTCTTTCTCGGCAGCGCGCTTGACCTGGCGCATAGCTGGCCCGGACATTCGGAGCGCTGCGCGCGCGAATATGGCGACATTGTCTCCTACCGATTCCTGCACGTTCCGATCTGCCAGCTTACGCACCCGGATCATATTGAGGCCGTGCTGGTCCGCAACGCGGCTAACTTTCACAAATCGCGGGATTACGGGGCGTTGAAATTTTTCCTGGGCAACGGCCTGCTAACGAACGAGGGGGCTTCGTGGCAAGCACAGCGCCAGCTGGTCCAGCCTGCGTTTCGTCATGAAAACATCGCGGTGTATGCGGAAATCATGGCTAAGTCGGCGGCGGCGCATTTGTCGCGCTGGCAGGATGGCGACAGCCGCGACCTGCATCACGAGATGGGGGAGCTGGCGCTGGACATTGTGGGGAAGGCGCTTTTTGGCGCGAACGTTGGCCACGAGGCGCAGACCATCGGCGAGGAAGTGGCGGCAGTGATGGAGCGGTTCTTTACGCAGGCGGCGCTTTCGTTTCTGTTGCCGGATAAGTTTCCTATTCCGAAGACGCCGCGGCTGATGCGGTCGAAGAAGCGGCTCGACGATATTGTGCTCTCGATTATCCGCCAGCGAAGGGCGAGCAAGACTCCGGCGAACGATTTACTGCAACGGCTGCTGGACGCGCGGAACGAGCAGGGCGAGCGCATGAGCGACGAGCAACTCCGCGAGGAAGTGATGACACTGTTCATCGCGGGGCATGAGACGACGGCGAATGCGCTGACGTGGACTTGGTTTTTGCTGGCGCAAAATCCGCACGTCGAAGCGGCATTGGCGGCGGAATTGGATTCCGTGCTGGCCGGGCGGGCTCCGACGCTTGCGGATCTGCCGCGGCTTCCCTACACCGAAATGGTGATCAAGGAATCGATGCGCTTGTATCCGCCGGCGTGGGGAGTGGGGCGACGCGCGCTGGCGGATTTCGAGGTGGGTGGATACCGGATTCCGGCGGGCACAAATGTTTTCATGATGCAATGGGTGACGCATCGCGACGCGCGGTTTTTTCCGGAGCCGGAGCGGTTTGACCCGGAGCGGTGGCGCGACGATCCGATTCGAAAGGGCCGCATCCCGCGGTTCGCGTACTTTCCTTTTGGCGGAGGACCGCGGGTGTGTATCGGAGCGGGCTTCGCGATGATGGAGGCGACGCTGCTGCTGGCGACGATTGCGCAACGCTATCGCTTCACCCTTGCGCCGGATGCAGTGGTTACGCCGTTTTTCAGTGTTACGTTGCGCCCGAAGAATGGGCTGCCGATGCAGGTCCACAGGCGCGAACCTCGCTAACACCGATTCGTTACAACCAAATATATTCAAGGCCTGAAAATGCTCCATTGGTGAGTGTAAAACGGGTTAGGCTGGGTATGGCTACGCGCGCTGGATTTTCTGGTGGCCTGGAAAAAGCGCCCGCCTCGGAAGGCGGCCGCTACAAAAGCAGGAGAAACCCAAGAGGGCGGGGCAAGCCTCGCCCCTACAAAGAGAAGAAGAACGCAAGATGGCGGCGTGAAGCCACCCTACGCGGGCAGAGCAGTTCGTGGGGGGAATGTGGGCTAGAAGCCGGGTGGGTGCTCGGCGACTACGTTGAAGGCGCGTTCGAGGGCGAGGCCGGCGCGGCCGAGGGTGCCTTCTTCGAATAGGCGGCCGATTAGGGTGACGCCGTGGGGAACGCGGCGGGGCGGGGAAAATTTTGGCAGCGGACGGCTGGGATCGGGGGCCCAATCGGTGCGGGCTTCGGCGACTTCGACGAAACCGGCGCGCATGGTGAGCGAGGGCTGGCCGGTGAAATTGGTGATGGTGAGCATTTCGTCGCGGAGCGATGGGACGAGGAGCAAGTCGACTTCGGAAAAAACGCGGGCCATTTCTTCGGCGACTCTGCGGCGCAGGCGATCGGTCTGAACGAAATCCACGGCGGACAGGAAACGCGATTGACGGAAGAGGTTTGGCCAGGCGTCGTAGGTTTGGACTTTGAGTTGGTCGGCTTCGCCGCTTAGGGTGAGTTCTTCGAAGGCGGCTGCACTTTCGGCGAAGAGAATGAGATTCAGAGATTGGTAGGGCCAGTCTGGAATGGAAACTTCGACGGGGACCATGCCGACTTTTTTCACGGTTTCGAGGGCGGCGCGGTCTACATCGGTGGCCGGAGCTTCCTTCATCCACTTTGGAAAATAGCCGACGCGGAGGCCTTTCACGCTGGCGTTGGCGTCGTAGTCGAGTTTGCTGGGGACGCATTGCAGGTCGCCGGGGTCGGGACCGGTGATGGCTTGCAGGACTAGCAACGCATCTTCGACGCTGCGGGTCATTGGACCGAGTTTATCGAGCGACCAGCAGAGGGTCATTGCGCCGGTGCGCGGAACGCGGCCATAAGTGGGACGCAGGCCGGTGATGCCGCAACGCATGCTGGGGGAAACGATACTGCCGCCGGTTTCGCTGCCGATGGAAAAGCCGACGAGTCCCGCGGCGGTGGCGGCGCCGGGGCCAGCACTGGAGCCGGAGGCGCCTTCTTCGAGGAGCCAGGGATTTACGGTTTGGCCGCCGAACCAAATGTCGTTGAGGGCGAGAGCGCCGAGGCTGAGTTTTGCGACGAGGACAGCGCCTGCGGCGTGGAGGCGCTTTACGACGGCAGCGTCATCTTTTGGAATGCGATTGCGGTAGGGCTCGGCGCCGTAAGTGGTTGGGATTCCCGCGGTGTCGAGAAGATCTTTGCCGCCCCAGGGAATGCCGTGGAGGGGGCCGCGATATTTTCCGGCGGCGATTTCAGTGTCGGCCTGCCTGGCTTGCGCGAGGGCCAAATCTTTGGTGAGCGTGATGACGCAGCGGAGTTTCGGATTGAACTGCTCGAGGCGCTTCAAATAGATTTGCGTGAGGCGCTCGGAAGTGATCTGGCGCGTCTCGACCCAGCGGGAGAGGCGGGTAACAGGAGCGAAGGCTATTTCGTCTTCGTTTTTGGGGAGCGGGCCGGGATCGGTTTTGGTGCGAACGAATTGGTCGCGGTCGGGGCCGGCTTTGCGTCCGGGGAGGACGGGATTCCAACTGGAGTACGGGACGACGGAGGGAGGCAGATCCAATTTATGCGGGCCAGTGCGGCGCTCGTAGACGGAGGCAAGATTTCCGCGCCAGCTTGAGGCGGCCATTTCGAGTTGCGGCTTGGTGAGTTCGATTTGAACCAGCTTTTCGGCTTCGGTGAAAGTGTTGATGGAAACTTGCGGGCCAACGCCGGGGCCGGTACCGAATGCGGGTGGCGCGCCCGCGGGTTGCTGCTGCGAAGGATCTTGCGCTTCCGCTGGCGCGACGCCTGCCGCGCTTGTCGCCGCTGCTGCCAATCCAACTGCCGCTTCCGCCAAGAATTCCCGCCGTGTTTTTGACATGAGGCCTCCGCCGGGTATTCTACCCGGACTCGCTCTCAACGCACTCGCTTTCATTTGCGTGAGTGTGGAATTCTTCGACTGTCGATATGCCCTGCTATACTGGAATTTTCCGGGGCTTACTCCATTCAAACTGAGGCGACGTGTATCTAACACTTTTGAAGCGGCTGCGGGAAACGCTTGCCGGGTATATCCGCGAGAAGTACGGGGTGGAACTTTCGGTGGTGCTGGAGCGGCCGCCGAAACTGGAGATGGGGGAGGCTGCGTCTCCGGTGTGCTTTGAGCTGGCGAAGCGGTTGAAGAAGGCTCCGCGGCAGATCGCGCAGGAGATTGCCAATTCCCTGCCGAAGATCGAGGGTATCGGGCGAGTGGAAGTTGCTGGGGCGGGGTATTTGAATGCTTTTTTTGATCGGGCCTGGTTTTGGGAGAGCGCGCGGAAGGAAGCTAGTGGCCCTTCGGCTGCGCTCAGGGCAAGCGAGCGCAAGAAAGTGATCGTCGAGCACACGAGCATCAATCCGAATAAGGCAGCGCACATTGGGCACCTGCGGAACGCGGTGCTTGGGGACACGATGGTGCGGCTGCTGCGGCATACCGGGAACGATGTTGCCGTGCAGAACTACATTGACAACACCGGGGTGCAGGTGGCGGACGTGGTGATTGCGTTTCAGCAAATGGAGAAGAAATCGCTGGCGGACGTGAAGGTGCTGGCGACTGGCAAGAATTTCGATTACCTGTGCTGGGATCTTTATGCGAAGGCCACGCAATTTTTTGAAGAAGACAAGGTGCGCGCGGGGAAACTGCGCGGGGAGACGTTGAAGGCGATTGAAGCGGGAGAGGGCGAAACCGCGGAGATGGCTACGGTGATTGCCGACGCCGTGGTGGGATTCCACCTGCGGACGATGGCGCGACTGGACATTTATTACGAACTGCTGGCGCGGGAGAGCGAGATTCTGCATCTCCATTTCTGGGATGCGGCGTTTGAGAAATTGAAGGCGAGCGGGGCGATTCAACTGGCGACGAGCGGAAAGAATGCGGGCTGCTGGATTATGCCTTGGGGAAAGAAAATAAAGGAGGGTGAGGAAGTTAAGGAGAACACCGGATCCTCCGAATCCTTAACCCCATCAACTTCCTCCGAGGAAGAGGACCAGTCGAAGATTATTGTGCGTTCGAATGGGACGGTTACTTACGTCGGGAAAGATATTGCTTACCAGCTTTGGAAATTTGGGCTGCTTGGGAAGGATTTTCATTACCGCCGTTGGCCGAATCCTCCGGAGGGGAAAGTACTGTGGGCCACCACTGCGGGGCCGAACGAGGCGGGGGCGCCGCATTTTGGCGGAGCCGAAGCCGTTTATAACGTGATTGACGCGCGGCAGGCTTATTTGCAGGAGGTGGTGGCGGAGGGATTGCGCGCGCTGGGACATGCGAAGGAAGCGGAAAATTCGATTCACTTTGATTATGAGATTGTGGCGCTGACGCCGCGGTGTGCGGCGGAGATGGGCTATGAGTTGTCGGAGGAAGATGCGAAAAGGCCTTACGTTGAGGTGAGTGGAAGAAAGGGATTCGGCGTAAAGGCGGATGACCTGATCACGCGAATGCTGGCGGCTGCGGAAGCGCGGGTTTTGCAAAAGCACGCGGAAATGGCCGGGACTGAACTGAAACAGACGGCGAATGCGCTAGCGGTTGGGGCGCTGCGGTTTTTTCTGCTGAAGGTTACGCGGAATACGATTATTGCTTTTGACTTTGAGGATGCATTGAGCGCTGAGGGGGAGACCGGACCGTATTGCCAGTATGCGATTGTGCGCATTCGGGGGATTCGGCGGAAGGGTGCGGAGGCTGCAGGATCGCGGCACGAAATTACTTTTGAATCGCTGAAAAAGATCATGGAGGGGCCGGAGAGCAATACGATTTGGGAGGTGCTGCTGGCTTCGGGGTCACTGGATTACGCGGTGGACGCGGCGATTGGGGCGCAGGAGCCGGCGTTTGTTTCGAAGTATGCGTTTCAATTGGCGCAGGCGTTCAATAATTTTTATCACAAGCACCATATTTTGTCGGAAGCGGATGAGGAGAAGCGGGCGTTTCTGCTGGGGTTGACGGAATTGGTGGAGAGGCAGTTGGTGGGGGCGTTGGGGCTTTTGGGGATTGAGGCGCCGGAGAAGATGTGAAGTAAGGGCAAGCCCCTTCGAGTCAGCTCAGGGCAGGCAGGAATGGTCGTGCCACAGGCGGGAGATAAGTCGAGTTTTAGGGGAAGTGTTTTGTTGGTGGATTAAGTTTAGTGCGCAAAAGCGGAGGCTTCGCCTCCGCACTCAAAAGTAAGAGCGGCCCGTCCGCTGCGGCGGACAGGCCCCACATAACCAAGAGAAAACCAGGAGGGCGGCGTAAAGCCGCCCCTACAACGGCAAGAGAACCCAAGAGGGCGGGCCAAGGCCCGCCCCTACAAGGAAAAATCAGGACTGGGTGTGGGCTTCGATGAACCAGAGATCCTTGTCCATTTCGCGGGTGATTGTGGTGAAGAGGTCCACGGTGATGGCGTCTTCGAGGTCGTCGGCTTCCTGGATAGCGGTGCGCAGGGCGTTGGTGTAGTGGCCAACGTTGTGGACGAGAAATTTAACCATGTCGGGGCCGTCGTAGGCGGAGAGGTCTGCTTCGGGGATGCTGGATTTTGCGGCGGCTTCGCGGACGGTACCGTTGGCGACTCCACCGAGAGCGGAGATTCGCTCGGCGATCGTGTCGATATGATCTTCGAGGTGGGTGGCGACGGAATCGAAGAGCAGATGGAGTTGGTAAAAATCCTTGCCCTTGACGTTCCAATGGGCCCATTTGACCTGGCTGTGAACGTCGGTGCTGTCGGCGAGGCGGAGATTGAGTAGCGCGATTAGAGCCTGGCGATTTCTGTCGGGGACACCGACGCTGCTGGGATAGGTACGGACAGTTGCTGTTGCGGCTTTTGCCATGGAAGGACCTCCTCAAGTGGGGATTGGTTCTGGGGATGAGATGTTTTGGGGAAAGGAAAGGATATGGAATTTTGGGAGGGGAGGCGGCGGGATGAAGAGTAGCTGAACGCAGAGACACAGAGGGCGCAGAGAAAAGCAGGAGAAAACCCAAGAGCACAGGCTAAAGCCTGTGCTACCAGGAAGGAATTAGTCTAGGAGGACGGGGCGGGGTTCGGCTACGTCGGCGTAGAGTTTGTCGATTACGTCGGCGTATTGCTGCTCGACTACGCGGCGCTTGAGTTTCATGGTGAAGGTTAGGCTGCCGGAGTCGAAGGTGAAATCGTCGGCGAGAAGGGCGAAGCGCTTGATGGTTTCGTATTGGGCGAGATGGGTGGTGAGACGGGCGACTTCTTTTTCGATGAGGGCGTGGGTGGCCGAGTGGGCGGCCAGTTCGGCGTTAGAGGAGAATTTCAGGCCATCCTCGGCGAGTTTGGCGGAGACGGTGACTGGATTCGGAACGATCAGGGCGACTACGAATTTGCGCTGATCGCCGACGACCATGGCGTTGAGGATGTACGGGCTGGTTTTTAGAACGTTTTCGATGGGTTGCGGGGCGACGAATTTTCCGGCGGCGGTTTTGAGAAGATCTTTTTTGCGGTCGGTGATGAAGAGATAGTTGTCTTTGTCGAGATAGCCGACGTCGCCGGTTTTGAACCAGCCATCGTCGGAAAGAACTTCGCGCGTAGATTCGGGAGATTTGAAGTAGCCCTGCATGACGCAGGGGCCCTTGGCGAGAATTTCGCCATCGTCGGCGATGCGGAGCTGGACGTTGGGGATTGGGCGGCCGGAACTGCCACCGCGATTATGCGGGTGGTTGCTAGTGAGAACGGGAGAGGTTTCCGTCAGACCGTAGCCCTGATAGATGGGAATCCCAATGGCCCAGAAAAATTCGCAGAGGTCCCTGGAGAGTGGAGCGCCTCCGGAAAGGATGGTGCGGAGATGGCCGCCGGTGCCGGCGCGAATTTTGGAATAGACGAGCTTGTCAGCGATGGCCCACTTCAGGCGAACGGCCAGGCTGGCGGATTTTTCGCCGCAACGCCAGGCGGCGGATTCGCGGGCGGTCCGCATGGCGAAATCGAATATTTTACGTTTGGCGCCGGTGGCCTTGCTTCCCTGCTCCATCAGTCGGGCGTAGATTTTCTCGAAGAAACGTGGAACGGCGGCGAGGACGGTGGGGTGAACTTCAACAAGAGCTTGAGCGACGTTTTCGACTGCCTCAACGTAGGCAATCGGGCAGCCGTGAAAAATATAAACGTAATCGAGCATGCGGCCGTAGACGTGGGCTAGCGGGAGAAATGAGACGGCGAGATCGGTGCCGGGACGGAGATCGAGTTCAACACAGGAGTCGGTGACGTTGGAGCAGAAATTGGTGTGGGTGAGCATGACGCCTTTGGGCTCACCGGTGGTGCCGGAGGTGTAAATGAGAGATGCGAGTTGGCTGGGAAGAACTTTGGCGGCGCGCAGGCGGTATGCGGCGACTTCGGACGGGCCGGCGGCAGCGATCAGCGTTTCGTAGCGGAGGAAATCGGTGGGGAGATTGTCGCCGGCTCCGGCGACGATGACTTGCTGGACTTCTTTGAGGAAATCGCGGACTTCGAGGAATTTCTGGAGTTGTTTGTGGCCGGCGATGAAAACGACCTGCGAGCCGCAGTGATTGAGGATGTAGGACATGCGGTCGGGGGATTCGTTGAAGTAAACGGGAACGGTGACGCCGCCGGAGCCGCTGATGGCGAAGTCGGCGGTGTGCCACTCGGGACAGTTGGGGGCGAAGAGGCCGACACGGTCGCCGGATTTTACGCCGAGTTCGACGAGGGCGTTGGCAAGGCCGGCTACGCGGCGGAGGAACTCCTGGGAAGAGATGGATTCCCAGCTATCGGGGCCGCGAAACATCTGGGCGCGGGGAGACGGGTGCTCTTCAACGGCGTTGAGGAAGCGGGTGGGGAGAGTGCCGTAGTTCATCGGAAAGTTGAATTTACATGATGGGGAATGTTCATGCAATGGGACGGGGAATAACGCAGAGGACACAGAGAGCGCAGAGGGCGCTGAGAAAACGGGGGCAACTCTGATGATTGTCGAAACTGGCTGGAGTCGTGCCACGGTCCCTCCACTCCGTTGCCGGCGCGCCAAAGTGCGGCGCGGAAGAAAAAACCGGCAACTCCGGTCGGGATGACAGGGCCGGGTGTGCGCGAGTTTTTCGGTAGGGGTGGGGTGGGATAAGATGGCGGGAGAGGGATTGAAGAGATGAGCGCATTGACACCGGTGGTGAATGATCCTGCTACGAGCCGGGGACCGTTTCGGGCGCCGCGGGGGACGCAGATTTCCTGCAAGGGATGGCAGCAGGAAGCAGCGCTGCGGATGCTGCTGAATAATTTGGATCCGGAGGTGGCGGAAAAACCCGAGGACCTGGTGGTGTATGGCGGGACGGGAAAAGCAGCGCGGAATTGGGATTGCTTTCACGCGATTGTGAAATCGCTGCGGGCGTTGGAAGGGGATGAAACGCTGCTGGTGCAATCGGGGAAACCGGTGGCGGTGTTTCGGACGCACGAGTATGCGCCGCGGGTGCTGCTATGCAATTCGAACCTGGTGGGACATTGGAATAACTGGGAGAAGTTCAACGAGTTGGATCGCGCGGGACTGATGATGTACGGACAGATGACCGCGGGAAGCTGGATTTATATCGGGACGCAAGGAATTTTGCAGGGAACGTATGAGACGTTTGCAGCGGCGGCGCGGCAGCATTTTGGCGGAACCCTGAGCGGGAAGCTGGTGGTTACGGGGGGAATGGGAGGAATGGGCGGAGCGCAGCCGCTGGCGGCGACGATGAACGGCGCGGCGTTCCTGGGGATTGATGTGGACCCGGAGCGAATCAAGCGGCGGGTGAAGACGGGATATTGCGACGTGATGGTGACTTCGCTGGATGAGGCACTGCGGATATTGAAAAATGCAGTGCGCAAGGGCGAGGCGACGTCGGTGGGGCTGGTAGGAAATTGCGCGGACCTGATTCCGGAGCTGGCGAAGCGAGGCGTAGTGCCGGATATTTTGACGGACCAGACGAGCGCGCACGACCCGATTGGCGGGTACGTGCCAAATGGAATGACACTGGCCGAGGCGCTGGAGCTGAGGAAGAAGGATGCGGCGGAGTACCGGAAGCGGTCGGTTGCGGCGATGGGCGAGCATGTGCAGGGGATGTTGGAGCTGCAGAAGCTGGGCGCGGTGACGTTTGATTATGGAAATAATATTCGAACGTTTGCGTTTGAAGCGGGCGTGAAGAATGCGTATGGCTTCCCGGGATTTGTTCCGGCGTATATCAGGCCGCTGTTTTGCGAGGGGAAAGGGCCGTTCCGGTGGGCGGCGCTTTCGGGAGAGGCATCGGATATCGCGCGGACAGACCGACTGGTGCTGGAGATGTTTCCCGAGAACGAGCACTTGAAGCGGTGGATCACGATGGCGCAGAAGAAGGTGAAGTTTCAGGGATTGCCTTCGCGGATTTGCTGGTTGGGATATGGGGAGCGGGACAAATTCGGATTGGCATTGAACGATCTGGTGGCGAAGGGCGAGTTGAAGGCGCCGATTGTGATTGGGCGGGATCACCTGGATTGCGGGTCGGTGGCGTCACCTTATCGCGAGACGGAATCGATGAAGGATGGATCGGACGCGATTGCGGATTGGGCGCTGCTGAACGCGCTGATCAATACGGCGAGCGGAGCGTCGTGGGTGTCGATCCACAACGGAGGCGGAGTGGGGATTGGATATTCGCAACACGCGGGGCAAGTGACATGCGCGGACGGTACCAAAGAAATGGCCAAGCGCATCGAACGAGTGTTGACAAACGACCCTGGCATCGGCGTGGCACGGCACGTCGACGCGGGTTATCCGGAGGCCATTGCTTTCGCAAAGAAGACTGGCGTGAAAGTGCCAATGCTGTAAGGATAGCGATACACAAAGTACCCGAATGCCTCGGTGCAGAGGCAGACGGTCGAGGAGCAGCTATCGATGTATACGGTCCTTGGTGCGACGGGAAATATCGGCTCGGTTATCACGAAGAAATTATTGGAGAAGGGCGAGAAGGTAAGGGTTGTCGGGCGGAATGCCGGCAAGTTGCAGCAGTACGTGCATAAAGGCGCTGAGGAGTTTGTCGCCGATATTAAGGATGCGGAGGCGCTGACAAAGGCGCTGACGGGAGTACGGGCGGCTTTTCTGATGATGCCGCCGGGGCTGACTTCACCGGATTACCGGGCGGATCAAGAGGCGGAGTCGTATGCGATCTCCGTGGCGGCAAGGAATTCGGGGCTGCAGTATGCGGTGAATTTGAGCAGCATTGGTGCGCACGCTCCGGCGGGCACGGGGCCGATCCTTGGGCAACACGACTGCGAACGAAAATTGAACGCGGTGGAGCGGCTGAACGTGCTGCACCTGCGGCCTGCGTATTTCATGGAGAACCATCTCTCGTCGATCGAGATGATCCAGATGATGGGAGTTCTTGCCGGAGCCCTGAGGCCGGACTTGAAGTTTCCGATGATTGCGACGCGGGACATTGGGGCGTACGCGGCGGAGCGTTTGCTGAAGCTGGATTTCAGCGGGAAGCAGATGCAGGAATTGCACGGCGAGCGGGATTTGAGCATGACTGAGGCGGCGGCGATCATCAGCCGGGGAATATCGAAGCCGGACTTGCGGTATTTACAGTTCACTTATGAGCAGGTGGAGCAGGCGCTGGTGCCGATGGGAGTTTCGGCGAAGACAGCGGCGTCTTTCATCGAGATGTTTCAGGGGATGAACAACGGGATCGTGGCGGGATTGGAGCCACGGAGCGCGGAGAATACGACGCCGACGTCGATGGAGACGTTTGTGAAGGAAGTGTTTGCGCCGGCGTATCAGGGGATAGCGGTTGGGGCTTAGGTGGAAGATAAGAGGAACCCAAGAGGTCGGGGCGAGCCCCGCCCCTACAAAAGCGGAGGATTAATTTTGCGGAGCTGGGTGGGTCGTTGTTGGTGCTGGGCCACCTGAAGGTGGCCGCTACGGGTTTGAGCGGAAGCATTTTGATTATAGGTGCTTCACAGGTGGTTACGCTGCGGGGCGGTCCGCGGCGGGGTAATTCCCTTTCTAAAATTGGGCTGGTCAAAAACGGCGCGGTGCTGGTGCGCGACGGGAAGATTGTTGCGGCCGGGGTGCGTGCGGAAGTGGAGCGGCGCGCGGAGGCTAAGGCGGCGGAGAAATTGGATGTGGGCGGGCGGGTGGTTTTGCCGGGATTTGTGGATTCGCACACACACCTGATTCATGCCGCGAGCCGAGCGGAAGAGTATGAGCTGAAGATTCAGGGAGCGAGTTACGAGGAGATTGCACGGAAGGGCGGCGGGATACTGAATTCGGTGAAGAAGCTGCGTGCGGCGACGCATGAGGCGCTGAAGCGGAGAGCGATTGAGGCGCTCGAAGAGTTCGCAGCTTACGGAACGACAACGGTGGAAGCGAAGAGCGGATACGGGCTGGATGTGGCGAGCGAGCTAAAGATTTTGCGGCTGCATCGGGAGTTGAATGACAAGCAGCCGCTGGAGATTGTTTCAACGTTTCTGGGCGCCCATGTGGTGCCGCTGGAGTTTCGAGCGAAGAAGGATGGAGCGGAAAAATATCTTGCGCTGTTGATGGAGAAATTGCTGCCGGAAGTGGTGGTGGGCGATTTGGCGGAGTATTGCGACGTGTTTTGCGATCGTGGGGCGTTCACGGTGGGGCAATCGAGGAAATTGCTTATGAAGGCGAAGGAGCATGGGCTTCGGCCGCGGCTGCATGCGGAGCAATTGTCGCGAAGCGGGGCGACACAACTGGCTGTGGAATTGGGAGCGGCGAGTTGCGATCACCTGGAGCAGGTGAATGAGGCGGACATTCGGGCGCTGGGAAAATCGGAAACGGTGGCGACACTTTTGCCAGGGTGCGATTTTCATCTGGGATTGAAGCAGTATGCGCCGGCGCGGAAATTGATTGAGGCGGGGGCGATTGTGGGATTGGCGACGGATTACAATCCGGGGACGAGTCCGACGATGAGCATGCCGATGATATTGTCGCTGGCTTGTTCACAATTGCGGATGACGCCGGCGGAGGCGATTGCGGCGGCGACGATTAATGGGGCTTATGCGTTGGGAAGAGAGAAAACTGTTGGGTCGCTGGAAGAGGGGAAACAGGCGGATCTGGCGGTGTACGAGGTGGAGGATTATCGGGAAATTCCCTATTATTTTGGGATGAATACTTGCTGGATGACGATGAAGCGCGGGGAGATTGTTTGGATGAAGGATTGAGAAAAGCAGTTCAAAGTTAAAAGTTCAAGAGTTCAATATGAAAAGATAAGAATTAACGCAGAGTTCGCAGAGACGCAGAGGACGCAGAGAAGAGGGCGGAACGGAGAGAGATGAAGAGACTGATTGAGTGTGTGCCGAATTTTTCGGAGGGGCGGGATCCGGCGAAGGTGGAAGCGCTCGTACAGGCAATGTGTTGCGTGCCGGGGGTGTACGTGCTGGACCGCGAGATGGACGCAGACCATAACCGGTGCGTGATTACGCTGGCGGGTGAGCCGGACGCGGTGGGCGAAGCGGCGATTCTGGGCACGGGCAAAGCGATGGAATTAATTGACATGAACGAGCACAAGGGCGCGCACCCGCGGGTGGGAGCAACGGATGTGGTGCCGTTTATTCCGGTGGAAGGAGTGACGCTGGAAGATTGCGTGGCGCTGGCGAAGCGCGTGGGGCAGGAGATCTGGAAGCGTTACCGGATCCCGATTTTCTTTTATGAAGCGGCGGCGACACGGCCGGACCGGGTGAATCTGGAGAATGTGCGGCGCGGGCAGTATGAGGGTCTACGGGAGGAGTTGAAGAAGAATCATGACCGGCAGCCGGACATTGGCGAGCCGAAGCTGCATCCCACGGCGGGCGTGACAGTGGTGGGTGCGCGGAAGTTTCTGGTGGCGTACAACGTGAATCTGAACACTTCGGATATCGGGATTGCGAACAAGATTGCGCGGGCGATTCGGTTTTCGAATGGCGGGTTCCGGTATGTGAAATCGATGGGCGTGGAACTGAAGGCGCGGAACCTGGCGCAGGTGTCGATCAATTTGACGGATTACGAGCAGACGCCGATGCATCGGGTGTATGCGGCGGTGAAGCGCGAGGCGGAGCGGTATGGCGTGATGCCGGTCGGCAGCGAGATTGTGGGGCTGGTGCCGAAGAAGGCGATTGAGATGGCGGCGGACTACTTTCTGCAGCTGGAGAATTTTTCGCCTTCACAGGTGTTTGAGAACAAACTGGCGGATGCGCTGAGCGGCGCGCCGTTGGAGTCGAAAGACGGGAAGCTGGCGAATTTGGCGCGGCCGTTTCTGGATGCGGTGGCGGAAGCGACACCGACGCCCGGGGGCGGGAGCGTTTCGGCGTTTGCGGCGGCGATGGCTGCGGCGCTTGGACAGATGGTGGCGGGACTTTCACGGAAGAAAAAACTGCAGGCGCCATTTGTTGACAAGCTTTCGGAGAACGTGGACGCGCTGAGAAAAACCGCGGACGAGCTGACGGCGGCGATTGACCGGGATGCGAGTTCGTATGACGCGGTGATGGCGGCATTCAAAATGCCGCAGGGGAACGACGAAGAGAAAGCCGCGCGCGAAGCGGCGGTTCAGGCGGCGACGAAAGGCGCATCGGAAGTGCCGATGGAAGTGGCCGCGAAAGCGGCGAGCCTGGTGGAACGGTTGGTACAACTGGAAGGAATCTCGGCGGCATCCATGAAGTCAGACCTGCTGGTGGCGCGTCTAATGGGAGTAGCGGGAGCGAAAGGCGCGCTGGCCAACGTGGAGATCAACCTGGAAGGGTTGAAGGACGCGGCGTACGTGGCGCAGATGCGAGGCAAAGTTGACGAACTGCGCAAGCGGCTGGGCTGAAGACGAGAGAGTGGCGTAAACTGGAGTTTGCTTTATGGATCGGCGGGCCGGGCGAGCCCGGCCCCTACAAAGCGCTATCGAGAGAAAACTTTAACCCCCCGGCCCCTTGAAAGGAGCAATATATGAGGAAGTGGACAGAGGCGATGAAAACATTTGCGTCGGCGTGCGCGTTGCTGGCGTTGGCGGCGGGGATGGCCAGGCCCGCGAAGGCGGGTGGACTGGGCGCGGACACGATTGGATTGTTTCCCAAGGGTGTGGGTGAATTTGCATACGCGGACTTGAAAAAGGCGCGGACGATGAAGTGGTACCCGGCTCTGGAGCAGCAGATGCTGCCGGAGAAGTTTCGCCAGTTTGAGAAATTTCTGGCTGCGGCGGGGATTGACACGAATACGCAGGTGGACGAGTTGACGTGGGCATTGGTGCCGGAGTCGGCGTTGAGCAAGGATGCGGCGGCCAATGGCGCGGCGGCAACGGATGCGCCGCCGGACAGCGAAGAGATCGTGGGGATTGCACTGGGAAGCTACAACCCGGATTCGACGGAAGCGTATTTCAAGGCGCAGAAGCTTCCGACTTCGAAGTCGCATGGGTACACGCTGTTTGCGTTCGGGTCGGGCGTAGGGCCGAATGATCTGTTTTTCTTTTTCGTGGATTCGAACAAGGCGGCGTTTGGTCACCGGCAACTGCTGGAGAAGCTGATTGCGGTGCGGTATGGAGAAGAGGACAGCCTGCTGCGGAACGATAAGATGTACAACCTGATCAATGAAGTGAATGGCAGCGGCGTGGTTTGGGCGGTGCTGGATCCGGCGTATACGAAATTGGCGATGGGGCAGTTGGCGCCGGAAGTGCAGCAGTTCCCGGAAGCGGCGAAGCTGGTGGCGCGGATGCAGGCGATGATCATTACGGCGACGTCGAGCAGCGGCATGGACGCGAAGTTTCAGGCGGTTTGCGGATCGACGGAAGATGCGAATACGCTGAGCCAGTTGATGGCGGCGGGGCTGCTTTATAAGAAATATCAGACGGCGAAGGATAATCCGGAGTTGGGAGCGTTGCTGGACCAGACGAATGTGGTGCCGTCGGGGGATCGCGTGGTGATCCGGATGTCGGTTAGCGATGATCAGATGACGACGTTGATTAAGAAAAATACGTTTGCGTTTAAGATGTAGGGATTTTTGAGAGAAGGACCCCGGGTGCGACGGTGGCACCTGGGGCACGCCGTTGTAATCCCCATTTAGCGTTTTGAGGGTGATCTAAGTTGCGGTTCTTCGGGCATCTCCGGTTTCACCGGAGTCCAAACACCGGACCTTGTCGGATGCCCTCAGAATGACAGTGGGCGCGAGTATGTGGGGATTGGGTGGCGTGGTTGCATTCGTAAAAGCGGTGGCAGAGCCACCGCACTCCAAATGTGGATCAGGAGACGGGGGAGAGGAATTTGGTTAGGCGGAGGACGCCGGAGTTTTCGCGGGATTCGCATTGGATGTCGTCTACGCCAGCCCAGTGGGGCTTGGGTTTTTCGGCAGGAGGCTGGACGCCCGGGACGGTGACTTCGACTTGGATGCGATCGTTGAGGCGGAGGAAAGTTACCTGGCAAGGCGTGGTGGAATTTTGGTGAAAGCCGAAGCAAAGTTTGCAAGCGGAGACTACGGCGATTTTGAGCTGTTCGATGTTGTCGTTGGGGAGGCCGGCGGCGTCGGCGAAGACGCGCATGGCGCCACCCGCAGCGGCGGCGAGGCGTTCGTCGTGATCGAGGGAGAGGCGAAGATGGAGAGGATTTTTCGGCACGGCTATAGGCTGCTGGCCCAGGCGACGTCGCAGGCTTCGCGGCAGTCGGGACAATAGTACAACCCATCGACGGCGAGGCGCACTCTATCCAGGCTCTTGCAGATGGTGCAGTATTTATCGCAGGTGCAGTATTCCTCGGATTTGTCGCATTGCATGCAGAGAACTTGTTGGCGGGCGGCCATCGGTGCCTCCGGAAAAAACTGTACCTGAGGGAGGGGCGGCCAGCAAGTGGCGGGTGGGGCTGGCGATGCTTGATTGCCAAGAGGTTGCGAAACGATCGCGTTTTGACCGGGTGTGGGGTGCGTGCTAACATCGGTTTTTACCTGAGCAAACGGAATGGACTCCGGAAACTCTCCTGCCAATTCAAGTCTTCGCAAAACGGCACTGAATGCGCTGCATAAGCGCCTGGGCGCCAAGATGGTTAATTTTGGCGGCTGGGACATGCCGGTGGAGTATCCGTGCAGCGGCAACCTGATGTGCGAGCACCGGGCGGTGCGCGGCGGCGTGGGCGTGTTTGACGTGAGCCACATGGGCGACATTAGGATTCATGGGGCGAAGAAGCCGGGCGGGGCGTTGGCGGCGGTGCAGCACCTGACGATGAATGACGCGTCGAAGCTGGCGATCGGGCAGGCGCAGTATTCAGCAATGCTCTATCCGAGCGGGACTTTTGTGGATGACGTGATCGTGCACCGGCTGGGCGAGGACGATTACCTGCTGGTGATTAATGCGGGGACGCGGGAGAAGGATATTTCGTGGGTGCGCGAGAACACGAAAGGGATGGATTGTGCGGTGGAGGAGTTGAGCGACGCGTACACGCAACTGGCGATACAGGGGCCGCGGGCGGCGGACGTGCTACAGAAGCTGACGGACGCGAAGCTGGAGACGATCAAGAATTACTGGTTCACGCATGGAACGGTTTGCGGGCTGCCGAATACGCTGATTGCACGGACGGGATACACGGGCGAGGACGGATTTGAGATTTATGTGCCGTCGGACGTGGCGACGAGCGAGCGCGTGTGGAACGAAGTGTTTGCGGCGGGGAAAGAGTTTGGGATTGTGGCTTGCGGGCTGGGGGCGCGGAATACACTGCGCCTGGAATCGAAGATGGCGTTGTATGAGCACGAGATCAGCGACAAGATTAATGTTTGGGAAGCGGGGTTGGACCGGTATTGCCATTTGGAGAAGGGCGAGTTTATCGGGCGGGACGCGTTGGTGAGATTAAAGGCCGAGGGATTGAAGCGGGCGCTGGTGGGGTTGGAGATGGTGGAGCGCGGGATTGCTCGGGATGGGTACCGGTGTTTGGATGAGAATGGGAATGAGATTGGGGTGGTGACTAGCGGGTCGCCTTCGCCGACGCTCGGAAAGAATATTGCGCTGGCTTATGTGCCGCCAGCGATGACGGCTTTAGGGACGGCGGTTTTTGTGGAGATTCGGGGGCAGAGGGTTAAGGCGGTGGTGGTGGGTACGCCGTTTTATAAGAGGGTTCGAGCACCAAGAGCACAGGCAGGAGTGCCTGTGCCACGTTGAGAGTCGGGGAAAGCGGGGCCACCTGAAGGTGGCCGCTACAAACACAGGAAGACCCCAAGAGGGCGGGGCGAGCCCCGCCCCTACAAAGGCGAGATTTGTTTGGGTGCAGACACTAGATTGAAGGAGTGGAACTATGGCATATCCAAAGCAGTTTAAATATTCGAAGGATCATGAATGGATTGATGTGAAGGGCGACGTGGCTACCGTCGGGATCACGGATTATGCGCAGCATGAGCTGGGCGATGTGGTGTTTGTGGAGTTGCCGAAGGTGGGCGCCAAGGTGGCGACCGGGAAGACGTTTGGGTCGGTGGAATCAGTGAAGGCGGTCAGCGAGATTTATGCGCCTGCCAGCGGCGAGGTGACGGAAGCGAATGGCGCGCTGGTGCAGAAGCCGGAAGCGATCAATACGGATCCGCATACGGCAGGGTGGTTGATCAAAATCAAGTTGGCGAATCCGGCGGAAGTTGGCGCGCTGATGGACGCGGCGGCGTATGAGGCGTTCATCGCGGAGAAGCAGAAAGAAGCGTCGGCCTGATGCGCTATCTGCCGAAGAGCCCGGCGGAGCGCCAGGAGATGCTGGCGGCCATCGGGGTGAAATCCGTTGAAGAGTTGTTTTCGTCGATTCCCGAAAAATACCGGTTGAAGAAACCGCTGAACCTGCCGGGACCTTTTTCCGAGCAGGAAGTGATTCGCTATTTTCAGGAGCGCGCGGCGGAGAACTCCGGCGGGTACACAAGCTTTCTGGGAGCGGGCGTGTACAACCACCTGCGATCGGTGGTGACGGACACGATTATCCAGCGCGGAGAGTTTTTGACGTCGTACACGCCGTACCAGGCGGAGATTTCGCAGGGGACGCTGCAGGCGATTTTTGAGTTTCAGACGCTGATGTGCCAGCTGACGGGGCAGGAAGTGGCGAACGCGTCGATGTATGACGGCTCGACGGCGACCACGGAAGCGGTGTTGATGGCGGAGCGGCTGACCGGCCGGACGCGGGTGCTGGTGGCGCGGTCGGTGCATCCGGAATATCGCGAAGTGCTGCGGACGTATGCGAAGAATTCCGGGCTGCACGTGGAAGAGATTTCTTACACGATGGCGGGGACGCTGGATGCGAAGGCGCTGAAGGCGGCGATTCGCGACGACGTTTGCGCGGTGGTGGTGCAGTCGCCAAACTTTTTCGGAACGATTGAGACGCTGGGGCCGTTGGCGGAGATTACGCAGGCGGCCGGGGCGATGCTGGTGGTGGCCGTGGCGGAAGCCGTGTCATTAGGAGCGGTGAAGCCGCCGGCGGAAGCGGACATTGTGGCGATGGAGGGACAGAGTTTTGGATTGGCGCCGAGCTATGGCGGGCCGTATGTGGGCGTGATTGCTTCGCGGGAGAAGTATGTGCGGCAGATGCCTGGGCGGCTTTCGGGGCAGACTACGGACAGCGAGGGGCAGCGGGGATTTGTGCTGACGCTGGCTACGCGGGAGCAGCATATACGGCGGGAGAAGGCGACTTCGAATATCTGCACGAACCAGGCGCTTTGCGCACTGGCGGCTACGGTTCATTTGACGCTGCTGGGCAAAGAGGGATTGAGGGAGCAGGCGGAGCAGAATTTGTCGAAGGCGCATTATGCGTTGAGCGAACTGGAGAAGATACCGGGAGTTACGCGGGCGTTTTCGGGAGCGTTTTTTAATGAGTTTACGGTGGCGCTGCCGAAGTCGGTGAAGTTGGTGAATGCGGAGTTGCTGAAGGAGAAGATTGTGGGGCCGTTTGTGTTGGGGACGGCTTATCCGGAGTTGTCGAAGAATGCGGTGGTTTGCGTTACGGAGACTACTTCGCGGGGGGAGATTGAGCGGTTGGTGGCTGGGGTGCGGAAGGCGTTAGCGGCGTAAGGGAAGAGGAAGAAACTTAACGCAGAGACACTGAGTTCGCAGAGAAGAGTGGGAATGAGCGAGAAGATTAAGAAGGCTACGCGACATACGAATCAGAATGAAGGGTTGATTTTTGAGAAGTCGTCGCCGGGGAAGCGGGCGTTTGAGTTGCCGCCACTGGATGTGCCAGCGGTGGATCCTGCGAAAACGCTGGGTGACGCCTACCGGCGCGGGGGTGTGGACGGGTTTCCGGAGGTTAGCGAAATCGAGGTGATCCGGCACTTCACGCGGCTTTCGACTTGGAATTTCGCGATTGATCTGGGGATGTATCCGCTGGGTTCGTGCACGATGAAATACAACCCGCGGGTGAACGAGTTTGTGGCGCGACTGGATGGGATTGCGACGGAGCATCCGTACCAGCCGCAGGATCTTTCGCAGGGATGCCTGAAGGTGCTCCAACTGCTGGAAAAGTGTTTGCTCGAAATTACCGGGATGGATGCGATTACGCTGCAGCCGGCAGCGGGGGCTCAGGGCGAGCTTACGGGGTTGCTGCTGATTCGCGCGCACCACGAGAAGAATGGAAATCCGCGCAAGAAAGTGCTGATTCCGGATTCCGCGCACGGAACGAATCCGGCGACGGCGGTGATTGCGGGATATGACGTGGAAAATATCAAGTCGAACGCCGATGGGCAGGTGGACCTGGAGCATTTGCGCGAGCAGGTGACGGAAGACGTGGCGGCGCTGATGCTGACGAATCCGAGCACGCTGGGAATCTTTGAGCAGCAGGTGCCGCAGATTGCGGAGATTCTGCACGCGAAGGGCGCGCTGCTTTATATGGACGGCGCGAACATGAACGCGCTGACGGGTGTGACGCGGCCGGGCGATCTGGGCGTGGACGTGATGCACCTGAATTTGCACAAGACATTTTCCACGCCGCATGGAGGCGGCGGGCCGGGAGCGGGTCCGGTGGCGATGAAGAAAGTGCTGGAGCCGTATTTGCCGACGCCGGTGCTGGTGGAGAAAGAGGGCGGGAAGCTGGCGCTGGATTTCAACCGGAAGCAGAGTATCGGGCGGGTACGCGCGTTTGTTGGGAATTTTGGCGTGCTGGTGCGGGCGCTGGCGTACATTTTGGCGTACGGGCCGGGGGTGCGGCAGGCGACGGAAGACGCGGTGGTGAACGCGAATTACATCCGCAAGGGGCTTGAGGGCGTGTTTGATTTGCCGTACACGAAGCCGTCGATGCATGAAGTGGTGTTCAGCGACGCGATTCAGAAGAAGAACGGCGTGAACACGATGGATATCGCGAAGCGGCTGATTGATTATGGGTTTCACCCGTATACGACGGCGTTTCCGCTGATTGTGCCGGGGGCGCTGATGATCGAGCCGACGGAGTCGGAGTCGAAGGAAGAACTGGATTTGTTTGTGGAGGCGATGAAGTCGATCGCGAAAGAGGCGGCAGCTACGCCGGAACTGGTGAAGACGGCGCCGCATACGACGCGGGTGCGGAGATTGGATGAGGTGGGGGCGGCGCGGAAGCCGGTGCTGCGGTGGAAGGCGGGGGCGAAGAGGAGCGAGGCGGCGGATTAGTTAGGAAGGAAGATTAAGAATTAACGCTGAGGTCGCTGAGAAGAGAACCCAAGAGCACAGGCAGGAATGCCTGTGCCACCTGTAGAGATTCACATCATACAAATTAGGTGGCGATGACTTGGAGCGCACTGGTGTGCATGGATCGCACTGTTCCCTGCCCTGGGGCTGGTAGACTTTGGCTAGTGGGGACGGGAACGGGTTGGCGAAGCTATGAGCGCTGCGATCGACGCGTGGTTACCTAAATCGGCTTTACTTCTACGCGAATACAACTTTGAAAAGTTTACGGCGGATTTGATTGCCGGCGTTACGGTGGGGCTGGTGGCGCTGCCGCTGGCGATGGCGTTTGCTATTGCATCGGGGGTTTCACCGCAAGCGGGGATTTACTGCGCGATCGTTACGGGATTTTTGATTTCGGCTTTGGGCGGATCCAAAACACAGATTGGCGGGCCAACTGGCGCGTTCGTGGTGGTGGTGCTCGGAATTATCTCGAAATACGGGTTAGACGGCTTGTTTACGTGCACGATGCTGGCCGGGCTGATTCTGGTGATTATGGGCGCAACGGGCCTCGGCGGCATGGTGAAATATTTTCCGAGGCCGGTGGTGGTGGGATTCACAAATGGAATCGCCATCCTGATTGCGAGCACGCAGATCCGGGATTTGTTCGGGCTGCGGATGGAGCACGTGCCCGGGGACTTTTTTCACCGCATGGGCGCGATTGCGGAAAATTTCCACACGCTGAACTGGACCGCTACGGTGGTGGGATTTACTTCGCTGGCGGTGATGATTATTTGCGCGAGGTTTTTCAAGCGGATTCCGGGAGCCATCCTGGTGTGCTTTGGGGCCACGGCGGCGGTTGCGATCTTTCATTTACCTATTGAGACGATTGGAACGCGGTTTGGCGGAATCCCGAGCGGGTTGCCACACCTCGCAGTGCCGCGACTCCAACCGCAATTGCTACTGCATTTGCTGTCGCCGGCGATTACGGTGGCGATGCTGGGGGCAATCGAGTCTTTGTTTTCGGCGGTGGTTTCGGACCGGATGAGCGGCGACAAGCACAATCCAAACGTGGAGTTGATTGCGCAGGGGATGGCGAATATTGCTTCGCCTTTGTTTGGCGGATTGCCAGCAACGGGCGCGATTGCGCGAACGGCGACGAATGTGCGGGCGGGCGCGAGAACTCCGGTGGCGGGGATGATTCACGCGCTGACGCTGCTGGCGGTGATTTTATTTGCAGCGCCGTTGGTGAAGAACGTGCCGTTGGCGGCTTTGGCGGGAATACTGCTCATGGTCGCCTACAACATGGGGGACTGGGGAGAAATTCCCGAAATTTTGAAATTGAGCACGGCGGATATCAGCGTTTGGCTACTGACATTGACGCTGACGGTGGTGGCGGACCTGACGCTGGCGGTGGAAGTAGGGATGATCCTGGCGGCGTTCAGCTTTATCCGGAAGATTTCGATGACGACTACGGTTTCGAAGGTTACGGACGATTATATCGAAGGCGGACGCGCGCACATTCTGCAGGACAAGGATATTCCGGACTATGCGGCGGTTTACCGGATCCATGGGCCGTTTCTGTTCGGGGTGACCGACAAGATCGCGGAGGTCACCGAAAATATTGCTGCGTTGCCACCGATTGTGATTCTGCGGCTGCGCAATATGACGGCGATTGATGCGACGGGGATCGCGGCGCTGGAAGAGTTGGCGGAGATTTTGCGGGCGAACGGACGGGCCATGCTGGTGTGTGGGGCGAGGCCGCAGCCCGAGGCGCTGATGCGCGAGGCGGGATTTGAGCGGCACATTGGTGCGGAGAATATTTGCGCGAACATTGAGGAAGCGTTGAAGCGTGCGAAGGAGATACACAAAACGGGAATCGTTGCGGCCCACACGGAAGCATGACTAATAGTACCCAGTGCGTATTATTAACGTAATTTCAGGTAATCCGCGCTTTTTTGCACAGCGAATCCATTCGCGGGCAGTGGTTCCCTTCTCCGATCGAAAATTTGGCTCTTTTCACCTGCCGAACATCCGGCATTCTCCATTCCGTAACACAGCCTGATTAGGCTCCCTGTGGGATTCATTCTAGTTCCCTGAATCGCGCAGACAGGAATTGCAATCCAAGGAGAAATTTATGAAGAAGCAGTTAGTTGCGGCTGCCCTTTCGCTCGGCCTGCTCGGACCGGCTTTGACAGTTCCGGCGAGCGCGAACGATGGATGGGGTGGAAAGAAGAAGATCAAGCACGTCCTGCTGATCAGCGTGGACGGCATGCATGCGCTGGATGTGGCGAACTATGTGAAGAACAACAAGGGATCGGCGCTGGCCGAACTGGCGGGACACGGGATTACGTATTCGAACGCACGGACGCCGGCGAATTCAGATTCGTTTCCGGGATTGCTGGCGCTGGTGACGGGCGGATCTCCGTTGAGCCATGGATTGTTTTACGACGTGAGCTACAACCGGGGAATTTTCGATCCGACGAACACGACTTGCCAGGGGCAGCCGGGAAACATGCAGGTGTTTGACGAGAGCATCGACGTGTACGACTCGAACAACGTTTCGGAAAACTTGATTGATCCAACAAAGTTGCCGCATTACATCAATGCGCAAGGCAAATGCGCGTTGTTTTTTCCGCACAACGCGATGCAGAGCAACACGATATTCGAGGTAATCAAGGCCGAGGGCGGTCGCACAGCGTGGGCGGATAAGCACCCGGCTTATGACATCGTGAACGGGCCTTCGGGCAAGGGCGTGGATGATCTTTTCACGCCGGAGCTGACCAACGCGCCGGGGTTCGACAACACCGTGAGCGTGGTATGCACTGCGAACAATGACGAATTGAAGGTGCAGGCGATTCTGAACGAGATCAAGGGGCTAACGCACGACGGTTCGAAGAAGGTGGGCGTTCCGGAAGTTTTTGGAATGAACTTTCAGGCGGTGAGCGTGGGCCAGAAGCTGTCGATTGACAACAAGGCCGGCGGGTGCACGGCGGACACGGATTCGACGATCAATGGACAGCCGGGCGGATATCTGGACGGCAGCGGGACGCCGACGGCGGTGCTGAGCTATGGACTGAATTACGTGGACGGCGCGCTTGGGAGAATGATCAAGGGGTTGAAGGCGGCGGGGATTTATGACTCGACGCTCTTCATCGTCAGCGCGAAGCACGGGCAATCGCCGATCAATCCAGTGAAGACGAACAAGCCGGGACACTTTGCGGACCTGGTGGCGGCGCTTCCGGGTGCGAGCACCGATCCGGGCGCGCTGGCAATTGCCAGTGCGAACAACTGCTCCACGGGCCCTTGCGGGTTTGTGCAGGACGACGACATCGCGCTGATCTGGCTGGGAGATCAAACCAAGACGGCAGCGGCGGCGGCGTTTTTGAACGCGAACGCCAACGCGCTGTTCATTGATGAAGTGATGGCGGGCGAGGAGATTAAGCTGAAGTTCCGCGACCCGCTGTCGGACACGAGGACGCCGGACATTCTGGTGCAGCCGATCTACGGAACGATTTATACGGGATCGACGGCGAAGAATGCGGAGCATGGCGGGTTCAGCTTCGGCGACACAAACGTTGGGCTGATTGTGTCTAATCCGGAGTTCGGGGCGCAGGTGGTGAAGTCGCCGGTGGCGACGTCTCAGGTGGCAGCAACACTTCTGCAGGCGCTGGGGATTGATCCTAGCGGGCTGGATGCGGTGCGGAAGGAAGGCACGGTGGTGCTGCCGTTTGCATCGGAGCGGGACGGGGAATAAATAGTAAAGCAACGAGAAAGGGCGCCGCGAGACTGTTCGCGGCGCCTATTTTTTTGCAGAACAATTTCGTTGAAAAATGGGGTTGGGTGAATTTTTTGTTCGGAGGATGGATTTAGTGCGCAAAAGCGGTGGCAGAGCCACCGCACTCCAAAGTAGGAGCGAAGAGCACAGGCAGGAGTGCCTGTGCCACGGAGACAAGAAAAAACCGCACCCCGGGAAAACGGGGGTGCGGCTCGGAGTTGGAGCTGGACCGAAACTTTTAGCGGGCTAGGCGGGGCGTGGGCTCGGGTGGGAGCGTGACGCCGGGTGCTTCGACGGGGCGGCCACCGCGGGCTTGCGTGGCTTTTGGAACGATTGCCGGATCGGGACGACGCACGGGAATCGCGACGTTTTCGCCTTCACGGACAAAGTGAAGGTGATCCTCGGAGGGCTCCCAGTCGATGCAGATCATGTCGCCGAGGCGAACCTGCTCGGTGGCGAGAAGATTGGCCATCGGATAGACGACGTGGCGTTCGATGGAGCGCTTCAGGTGGCGAGCGCCGTAGCGCTGGTCGGTGCCTTCCTGCAACAAGAAATCGCGGCCATTGGTGGTGACGCGGAAAAGGAACTGGCCCTTGGCGGTTTCGAGGACGCGCTGCTGAACCATGGCGAGTTCGATGTCGAGAACCTGCTCGAGCTGCTTGCGGTGCAGGGGATGGAAAACGACGATCTTGTCGAGGCGGTTCATGAATTCGGGGGAGAACTTGCGGCGAGCAGCTTCTACCGCGGTGCGCTGGACTTTCTCATCAAGCTTGTCGGCTGGTTTGTCGCCGGACTCGATAAAACCGTAGCCGCCGCCCATGAGTTCGGTGATTTCGCCGCCGCCGAGGTTGGAGGTGAGGAAGATGACGGTCTGGGAGAGGTCCACGCGGCGGTTGTCGCCGAGGGTCAGGGTGGCCTTGTCCAACATGCCGAGGAGCAATTGCCAGAGAGCGTCGCTGGCCTTTTCGATTTCGTCGAAAAGCAGGAAAGAGAGCTTCAGCTTTTCGGAGTGAGAAGCGGCCAGGGCTTCCTGGGTGATCAAAGGATGAGTTTCGCGGTGGCCGAGATAGCCTGGGGGCGAGCCGATGAGCTTGGCAATTTCGTGAGAATGCTGGAATTCGGCGCAGTCGACCTTGATAACCAGGCGCGGGTCGCCAAACAGGATTTCCGCAGCGGCTTCCACGATGCGGGTCTTGCCGGAGCCGGTGGGACCAAGAAAAAGCAGATTGCCGACGGGGCGGCCGGGAGAGTTGAGACCGGCGCAGAAGACCTGATACAGGTCCACGAGCGCCTGGACACCCTCTTCCTGGCCAACGATCCGGGCGCGGAGCGACTGGTGAAAATCGCGAGTATCGTTGCTGCGGATTGTCGGGTCGAGTTGCTGCCTGGCTGCTGCTTTCATGGCGCCTTCCTCGAACGATGATGGCCCCTTGCCTCACCGCTCTGGCTGCGAGTGCTGAGATTTGAAAATCTCAACATTGCAGATATTGGGGGAAGAGCATGGGGCGTGCCACTTTGAAGGGGAGGTTGAGGATTTCGAAAAGGCCGCAAGTTCAACGAGATAGGAGTGTTGCAGTTGTGGAAACTGTCTCATCGTGTGAGAACGCGCATGAAGAGTGTCCAAAAATGAGAGAGATGAAACAGATTGTGTCAGTTGAGAGGTGACGGAAAGAGGCGGAGGGGAAGCCGAAGGAGGTTGGCAAATTAGGCAAATACAATGGGTTGCGAGGCGGAGTTGTCAGGTCAAAAGCGGGAACTTTGCTCCCGCACTCAAGAGTCGGAGTGGCCGGCCGGTCTAAAGATCGGCCACTTCATGGGTTAGCGATGGTCCTTTTTGCGGCCTTGCAGGGATTGACGGGCGACGGCGGGGGAGGCCGCAGGCATTGACGTAGGTGTCGAAGTTTCGCCGGACACGGCTTCGGCGGGGGTGTCTTTGGCCAAGCCGTCCTGGAGAGGGGCGGCCCCGGTGGCCAGGGTTTCCTCCGGGTTTTCCGGGGTGATAATGGCGCCTTCCTTTTCACGGACAAAAGTTAGCTCTTTGTGGATGCCGTCCCAGTCCACCCGGACGAGGTCGCCGAGATTAACCTGCTGAGTGGCCAATAGGTTGGCGAGCGGGTAGACCAGGAAGCGTTCGATGGCACGTTTGAGGTGGCGAGCGCCGTAACGCTGGTCGGTGCCTTCCTGGAGGAGGAAATTGCGGCCGGTGTCGGTGACACGGAAAAGGAATTTGTTAGTGGCTGTGTCCAGCACACGTTTCTGGACGAGACCGAGTTCGATGTCGAGAACGGTTTCGAGTTCGGCGCGCTTGAGCTGGCGGAAGACGACCATCTTATCGAGGCGGTTCATGAACTCAGGAGAAAACTTGCGGCGAGCGGCTTCCACGGCGGTGCGCTCGACTTTCTGGTCAATGTTGGTCTGAGGCTTGTCGTCGGATTTGATGAAGCCGTAGCCACCGCCCATGAGGTCGGTGATTTCGTTGGCGCCGAGGTTGGAGGTCATGAAGATGACGGTTTGCGAGAGATCGACGCGGCGATTATCGCCGAGCGTCAGGGTGGCTTTGTCCAACATGCCGAGGAGTAGTTGCCAGAGAGCGTCGCTGGCCTTCTCGATTTCGTCGAAGAGTAAGAAAGATAGCTTCAGCTTGTCCGTGTGATTCGCGGCCAGGGCTTCCTGGGTGATCAAAGGATGAGTTTCGCGGTGGCCGAGATAGCCCGGGGGCGAGCCGATGATCTTGGCGATTTCGTGGGAGTGCTGGAATTCGGCGCAGTCGATTTTGATGACGGCGCGGGGGCTGCCGAAGAGAATCTCCGCGGCGGCTTCAACGATGCGGGTTTTGCCGGAGCCGGTGGGGCCGAGGAAGAGCAGATTGCCGACGGGGCGGCCGGGGGAGTTGAGTCCAGCGGTGAAGACCTGGAACAACTCGACGAGGGCCTGAACGCCGTCGTCCTGGCCGACGATTTTCGCGCGCAGGGCATTTTGAAATTCAATGGTGTCCGCGCTGCGGATACTAGGATTTAGAGAAACATCGCCTGTCGCCATGACCGCCTCCCTAGCGTCCCCGGAAATCCGGTGACGCAGATCCAAACCGACTGCCTGTCCGGTGCATTCTCTTCAGCTGGTCTTTGGAGCCGAACTGATCGAGCTTTACCTGAATGGTGGAGTGGAGAAGCCTCAGTTGGAGGAGCAACTCCCGCGCCACCGCGGGCGATTCGGAAAGCCGGAGCATCTGGGGAAAGAGATCCGCCAGATCAAGATTGACATTGCGGAGGGCCTGAACGAGTTTCTGGACGGCCGGGGATTCAGGGTCAGCGAGATCGATCTGGTTGTCCAACTGTTCGCGCAGAGAGCGCCAGTTGAGATCGATGAAGGGATGTTTCTTGGAGACTTCCTTGACGACGTCGTCGGTGATGCGGGCGCGGTCGCCAAGACGAGCGAGATGGAGTTGCTGCACTTTTCCGCCGCGGCGCACATTGTGCACCAGATAGTAGGCGTTTCCTTTGCGACGGACAAAAGCCATCGTGTCCTCGAAAGTGCGACGAGAAGCAGGTTGAGGCCGCTTCCCTCTCGTAGTGTAAGGGATTTCCACTACACTTATCAAGGTTGGATGCAGCGTAGGAGTAAAGGTTGCAAACCTCCGGGTTGGAAACATACTTGCGCAAATAGCCGGTAAAGCTGCATCGGATTTTTCGCTGCGTTTCATTTGACTTTCCTCTACGCGCGATATCCCTTGTTCTGTACCGTGTCATACATTCTGTTTAACACCGGCGGAGGGGAAAGGTCGCTTGCGCGGCGGGCGATTCCCTTTACGACCTTTTTCCACTAATCTTTTTCCACTATGAGCTGGGATCCCGTTTACAAGCTGGTGAAACAAATTCCGCGCGGCCGGGTTATTACCTATGGGGCGCTCGCCAAGGCGTTGCAATTACGCGGCGGGGCGAGGACCGCGGGCAGAGCTTTGGCAGCGACCCCTTCTGGAAGAGGGATTCCGTGGCATCGCGTGGTGGGCGATCGCGGGAAATTGCTGATTCCAGAACCGTATGCCTCCCTGCAGAGAAAACTCCTGGAAAGCGAAGGCGTGAAGATCGTGGAGTTTCGCGTGGATTTTGCGAAGCATGGGTGGGCGCCGAAAGGCGCGGGGAAAAAGGCGAAGAGGAAGAGCCCTCGGAAGAGGAAGACCCGTTAGTTTCGATTCTCTCAAATTTAGATGTTGAGGTCCTTCAGGGCGCAAAATCAGCGCCCTTCAGGATGACAATTTTTGTGTGGCGCTTGAGCATTGTGGGAGATTGGAGTTAGCCGGAAATGCGGATTAGAGAGACACGGCGAGCTGCGGTACCATAGTTGTTTCCGGATGATGGCGAATCCCATTCTGCAGGTTGAGAACCTTGTGAAGCGCTACGGCGACGTGGAAGCCGTGCGCGGCGTTAGCTTTTCCGTGGAAGAGGGCGAAGTGTTTGGGCTGCTGGGGCCGAACGGCGCGGGGAAGACGAGCACGGTGGAAGTGATGGAAGGGCTGCGGGTGCCGGACAGCGGGCGCATTTCGGTTTGCGGGATTGACCCGCAAAGAAATCCTACCGAACTGAAGAATGAGATTGGGGCGACGCTGCAATCCACTTCCTTGCCCGATAAATTGCGGGTGGGCGAGGCGCTGCGGCTGTTCGCGGGCTTTTACAAACGGACGCGGAATGCGGACGATTTGCTGAGGCGCTTTGGGTTGGAAGAAAAGCGCAATGCGTTCTATAACCAGCTTTCCGGCGGGCAGAAGCAGCGGCTGGCCCTGGCGATGGCGCTGGTGAATGATCCCAGGGTGCTGTTTCTGGATGAGCCGACGGCGGGATTGGACCCACAGGTGCGGCGGGAAATTTACGACATTATTGAGGAGTTGAAGCGCGAGAAGAAAACGATCGTGCTGACGACGCACTACATTGAAGAAGCGGAGAAGCTTTGCGATCGCGTGGCGATTGTGGATCACGGAAAAGTGATTGCAACCGGGACGCCGCGTGAGTTGAAGGAACGTTCGGCGAATACGACGCGGATTGAGGTACGGCTGGCGAAACCGGCGTTGAACGGCGTGTTGAAGAATCTGGATGGAGTGGTGGACGCGCGGCAACTGGATGATGTGTATGTGCTGCACTGCCAGAAGACGGCGCCGGCGATTGTGGCACTGGTGAAACACCTGGAGGCGGAGAACAACGAACTGGTTAGTTTGGAGATTGCGACGCCTTCGCTGGAAGACGTTTTCATTGAGCTGACTGGACGGAGGCTGCGGGATTGAAGACGATTCTGACATTGGCGGCGATGCGCATCCGGATTACTTTGAGGAACAAGGCGTTCCTGTTTTTCAGCCTGGTGATGCCGATGGCGTTTTTCTTTTTGTACTGCGGCGTTTTGGCCAAGGGGGAAATTCCCAAGATCAGGTACCTGCTGGGCCCGGTGATCGCGATGTCCGTGATGGGGACGTTTTGGGGATTGAGCGCGCAGATTGTGACGTGGCGCGAGCAAGGAATTTTGCGGAGATTCCAGCTGGCGCCGATTCCGGCGAGCAGCATGATCGGGTCGAGTATTCTGGCTAATATGTTGCTGATACTGCCGACGGTGGTGCTGGAACTGGCGCTGGCACGGTTTGTTTATCATCTGAAGGATTTTGGCAACCTGGGCGGGATCATTTTTATGTCCTTGATCGGAATCGGAGCGTTTGCATCGCTGGGGCTGATCGTGGCCAGTGTGACGAATACGATGCAGGAGACGCAGGTCATCAATCAGCTTTTGTGGTTTGCGCTGATTTTTCTGTCGGGCGCAACAGTGCCGCTTCCCGTGCTGCCGCACGCGGCGCAGCGCGTCGCGCTGTTTCTTCCCGCAACCTATTTGGTGAACGCCCTGCAGCAGACGATGGTGCACCACGCTTCGTTGATTTCGCTGCGGGCGAACATCGGTTCCCTGCTGGCTTGGGCGGTTCTGGCGTTTACGATTTCTTCCCTGCTCTTTCGGTGGGAGCCGGAGGCGAAATTGCCCAGGAATGCGAAGTTGTGGGCGGCTTCGACTATTTTGCCGTTTGTGCTGCTGGGGGTTTGGGAGAATTACAACGGGAAGTTGTTGAAGGATGCCGCGGCGATGCTGGAGGAGAGGCCCGTGGAGAAGGGGCCGGCGGGGGCGAGCCCTGCACAGACGAACCCGTGATCAATAGTGAGAAGAGATTCAGGGTGTCGCAATGAATTCAAGACGGGGCCGGCGATTGTGGTTACTTTGGCCTTGACGCTTACACCGTGAAAGCGAGAGCTTCGCTCTCGCACTCCAAACGTTCCAAATTGGCTGACGGCGGGATTGGCCCCATTCGTTGAATCCGTTGACGCTTCGGGGATGCTCTTCTATTCTGAAAGTGCAAGTCAGCACGCGAGAATACCGAGGGAGACCTGGCCATGCCTGTACAGAAAAGCGAAAAAATCTGGCATAACGGAAAGTTCATCAACTGGGATGATGCGAAGCTGCACGTGCTTTCCCACGTTGTGAGCTATGGCTCGGGCATCTTCGAGGGAATCCGCTGCTACGAGACGCCGCAGGGGCCGGCGATTTTCCGGTTGCGCGAGCACATGCAACGGCTGATCAATTCCGGGCGCATCTACCGGATGGAACTTCCCTACTCGGTGGATGAATTCAGCAGCGTGGCTTGCGAACTGGTGCGACTCAATAAATTGGGCGCGTGCTACGTGAAGCCGATTGTGATTCGCGGCTATGGCGAAGTGGGCGTGAATCCACTGAATTCGCCGATTGAAACGTACATGGCGTGCTGGAACTGGGGATCCTATCTTGGACCAGAGGCGCTGACGAAGGGCGTGGATGTGTGCGTGAGTTCGTGGACACGAATCGCGCCGAATACGCTGCCAGCGATGTCCAAGGCCGCGGCAAATTATATGAACTCGCAACTCATCCGCATGGAAGCTTCGCTGAACGGGTTCGCGGAGGGTATCGCTCTGGACTCACACGGGCATGTCAGCGAAGGATCGGGAATGAATGTATTTCTGGTGCACGACGGGACGTTGTACACGCCGCCTCTGGCGACGAGTATCCTGCCGGGCATTACCCGCGACGCCGTGACAAAGCTGGCGGCCGACATGAATATTCCGGTGAAAGAATCTGCGATTCCGCGCGAGATGCTGTACATCGCGGACGAAGTGTTTTTTGTGGGCACCGCCGTGGAAGTGACGCCGATCCGCTCGGTGGACAAGATTGTGGTCGGCAAGGGCGTGACCGGGCCGATCACGCGCCAGATCCAGCAGGAATTTTTCGCCCTCACCAGCGGCAAGACGCCCGACCGGCATGGATGGATGACCCCGGTGAACGCGACGGTTGGTGTTGCGAGATAAAGTCGGGCCATCGGCCGGTAGCAGACAATAATCGGTAATCAGTAAGAGGCGATCAGATAACAGATAGCAGCGAGCAGGAAACAAGAGGGGCCGGTTGGTGTTTGCCACTACGGCCGGGTTCCTGTTAACTGTTATCTGATCGCTGTTATCCTTCGTTGGTAGCGCGGGCTGCCAAATCCAGCTAAAATCCGATGCGTCGCGTTGCGCTTCAAAGAGTTGCCGGGAGGCTGCTGGATGTACAACCTCACACAAAAATTGATCGCGGAGTTTATTGGAACGTTCGCGCTGATTTTCTTTGGGGCTGGCGCGGTGTGCGTGGATATGCAGTTGCGGACGAATGCAACGGGAGGAATTGGACTACTGGCGATTGCGCTGGCCCACGGACTGGCGATTGCGATCATGGTTTCGTCGATGGGGCATATTTCGGGCGGGCATTTCAATCCGGCGGTGACGATTGGATTTTGGGTGACCAAGAAGCTTTCGACGATGGACACGTTGTTTTACTGGCTGGCACAACTGGCGGGTGCGGCGGCGGCGGCGTTTTTGCTGCGCTCGGTGATACCGGAGGAAGTGTGGCGAAGCGTAGCACTGGGTACGCCGGAATTGATGCGGGATTTTCCGAGTTGGGCGGGATTGGCGCTGGAGGCGACGACTACGTTCTTCCTGGTGTTTGTGGTGTTCGCGACGGCGGTGGATGAGCGCGGGGCGTTTCGGGCGATCGCGGGATTTGGGATTGGCTTGACGATCACGTTGGGGATTGTAGTAGCGGGGCCGTACACCGGCGCGGCGTTGAATCCGGCGCGGGCGTTTGGGCCGGCGCTGGCGGCGCATCATTGGCTGAACCAGTTGATTTATTGGGTGGGGCCGCTGGGCGGAGGATTTTTGGCGGGGTTGGTTTATGATTCGGTGTTTTTGAAACCGAGTGAGGTTTGATTCGGGGCGGGCCTTTTGGGTGCACAGAGTGTCCTGGCAGCCTTCAGTTTCCCGCGGTTGCATACTCAAAAGCGGCAGCTGAGCTGACGCACTCCATAAAAAGCAGAGCGCGGGGTGCCCTTCGCGACCGGCGTTCAGGGTAAAAAGCCGCCCTACCAAGCGAAACCTGTACATCGGACTAGGTAACTAAGGCGCAACTATGGTTTGCGGGTTGCTTGTTGGGGCCAGCGGCGGGTGCTACGTTCAGAGAGGAATTGCATCTTTGCGGGGTGTCTGCACATGGCTCTTAGTATTGACGACCTTTTGCGTCACGCGGTTGAAAACAAATCATCCGACTTGCACCTGAAAGTCGGGAACCACCCCTATTTGCGCGTAGACGGCCAGTTGGCGCCGATGAGCGATGTGCCACGCATCACGCCGGAAGAGATGCTGTCGATGGCGTTCAGCATGATGACCAACCGGCAGAAACAGAAATTCAAGGAAACGGCCGAGTTGGATATGGCGTACGGGGTGGCGGGCCTGGGCCGGTTTCGCGTGAACGTATTTCAGCAGCGCGGCAATGTGGGGATGGTGCTGCGCGTTATTCCCACCAAGATTCGAACTGTCGAAGAGCTGAATCTTCCCTCGGTGATTAGCAAGATTTGCGAAGAGCAACGCGGGCTGGTGCTGGTAACCGGGACAACGGGGTCCGGCAAGTCCACCACACTGGCAGCAATGATTGACCGGATCAACGCGGACCGCGCCGACCACATCATCACGATTGAAGACCCGATCGAATTCCTGCACCGCGACAAGCGGAGTTTTATTAACCAGCGCGAAGTGGAAGTGGACACGGCGAACTTTTCGTCGGCGTTGCGCGCCGGGTTGCGCCAGGACCCGGACGTAATTCTGGTCGGCGAAATGCGCGACCTGGAAACGATTTCGACCGCACTGCTGGCCGCGGAAACCGGCCACATGGTTTTCTCCACGTTGCACACGTTGGACGCGACGGAAACGATTCAGCGTATTATCGCGGTGTTCCCGCCGCCGGAGCAGAAGCAGATTCGTCTGCAGATGGCGGCGACGTTGAAAGCCGTGGTTTCGCAGCGCCTGGTACGGCGCGCGGATGACAAAGGGCGCGTGCCTGCGGTGGAAGTGATGATTGCGACCGCGTACATCAAGGATTGCATTATCAATGCCGATAAGACGCGGCTGATTCATGACGCGATTGCGGCGGGGACGTCGCAGTATGGAATGCAGACGTTTGATCAGTCGCTGTTTGATTTGTATACGAAGGAACTGATCACCCTCGATGAAGCTCTTGCGCGCGCTTCGAACGCGGACGAGTTCAAGCTGCGCATTCAGGGTATTCGATCGGCAGCGGATGCCGCGCGCGAAGAGATGGCTTCGCAGATGGCGGATTTTGAGCGGTTCTCGCGGAAATAAGCTTGCCGCAATTCGTCGGTTTAATCTGACTTTTCAGAAACAATAAAATCTCTCTTCAGGGGCTAAAGCCCATTCTGCGTCGTTACGTTGCGCCGGGGCTGAAGCCCCGGCCTCCTAAGGAAAAATACGCGGGATCTTTACTTCGCCGGTTGTTTGCCCCATGCTCTGACGTATGTTTGGGAAACCTCGCCAACTGGAGACGGATGCGCAGGTATATGACGCCGCGATTAAGATTTTGATGCGGCGGGCGCATTCGGTGCATGAGATGAAGAAGGCGCTGGCGCGGCGATGCGAGGACGACAAGATTGTGAAGGGCGTGGTGGAACGGCTGAAGCGGGAGAACCTGCTGGATGATGCGCGGTATGCGAAGCAGTTTACGCGGCTGCGGACGGAATCGCGGAAGCAGGGGGAGTTTCGCATTGCGCGGGATTTGCGGGCGCGGGGAATTCCGGACCGGCACATTGAGACGGCGATCAAGGATGCGGCGGCCGCAAGCGACCCTGCGGCGATTGTCCGGCAGCGGATTGAGCGGAAGTTGCGATTGTTTCGCGGGGAGATTGACGAGCGGAAGATGGCGTCGCTATATAGATCGCTGATCGGAGCTGGATTTCCGTCGGATTTGATACGCAAGGAATTGCACCGGATTACGCACGAAGAGATACCCGAGGTGGATCCGAGCGACGAAACGGCTTAGCTCTTGTCCTCCTTCAGGCTGGAGGGTACTTCCTTGAAGTCGTCGGAGCGAGGGGCGCGTCGCATGGCGGTTAGAAGTTTGTCCGGCGGGGCAACCAGTTTTCGGGCGTTGAGATCGAGCCAGCCGCCTTTGCTGCGGACGCGCGCGATCAATTTTCCGTCAGAGTGGTAAAAGGTGTTTTGCAGCAGGAAGCGCGAGCCGTCGGCGGAGAGTTCCACGACTTCGAGAGTCACGCGAATTTCTTCCAGCAAACCTACTTCCCGGAAATAATCGAGTTCGTCGCGGAGGATTACCGGGCCCATGCGGAGGCGGTGAAACTCGGCCATGGGGAAGCCATTTTCGGAAAAGAACATCATGCGGACGTCGGCGGATTTGTCGAGATAGGCGGTGTTGCGCATGTGGCTGTTAAAGTCCATGTCGCCCCAGCCTGCGGTTAGTTTTCGTTCGAACATTGGGTCTCCCGGGAATGTATTGGAATGGTACTGGCGTTGGGGATTTTTGCAAATGAAGTTTGATGGGATGAGCGGGCGGGCCGGTCTTAAGACCAGTCACTACCGCGGAAAAACAAAAGCGCCCGCCTCGGAAGGCGGCCGCTACAAAGGCAAGCAGGGACCGGTCATTTCCCGGTTTCTTTTGACAGCCTAATGAATGCGATGAGGAGCGGCGGGGACGCCGTCGTTTAACAACGCTTCTGCCATGGCCTTTTTGTGAAGTTCCTTGGCCCAGTCCACGCTCTTCGCAATGTAAGCGTTCATGGCTTTGGCGTCATCGTTCTTGAATTCGTCCGACTGATTTTCCGCGATCTTCGGATAGTCTCTATTCATGTCTTCCCACCCGTTGAAGTTTTCCGAAAGACATGCGCCAAACACACCGTCCTCGTTTAATCCGTAACTTTCGATCTTCATCTCCTTTAGAGACTCCACCGCCATACGCTTCAGGGCTGGGTCGGGATAGGTATTTACCGCAAGCCTCGAGCGGGTAATGCTCGCGCCCAGCAAACGGATCGAAATCGTGACGATAATCTCGGTGTACGGCTCTCCGTCACCGCAAAAATCCTTGGCGGAAAGGAGTTTTCTTGGCTTTCTCGGTTTCGGCATAATACGCTCCAAGCTTGAGAATGCAACGCGCATAGTTTACAACGCCATTACCGATTCTGGTGGTGGCCAGTCCCTGGAGTCGGCCCCCGCATGGTGAAAAGCGGCCCGCCCCGTAACAGCGTTCGGGGCGCAAACAGCGCGCCTCCACCCTTCGCCTGCCTGCGGCAAGCAAGGCGGGCGACCGGTCGCCAGGCCCTACATGTGCGATAATCCAGTTTTCAGTTGCAGGACGGAGACGAGGGAGACGTGACGGAGAACGCCGCAAATAAATTGAGTGGGAGTGCGATTCGAGAAAAGTTTTTGGAGTTTTTCGAGAGCAAGGGGCACCGGCGCGTGCGGTCGTCGTCATTGGTGCCGCATGGGGATCCGACGCTGCTGTTTACGAATGCGGGGATGAACCAGTTCAAGGATGTGTTTCTGGGGCTGGAGAAGCGGGAGTATTCGCGGGCGACGACGGCGCAGAAGTGCGTGCGGGCGGGCGGGAAGCACAACGATTTGGAAAATGTGGGATTCACAAAGCGGCACCACACGTTTTTTGAGATGCTGGGGAATTTTTCGTTTGGGGATTATTTCAAGAAGGACGCGGTGGCGTTTGCGTGGGAGCTGATTACTTCGCCGGAGTGGTTTGGGATTCCGAAGGACAAATTGTATGTGACGGTGTTTGGGGGCGCGGAAGTGGCGCCGGGAAATTCGCTGGGCGTGGATGAAGAGGCGAAGAAGTTTTGGCTGGAGCAGAAGGTGCCGACCGGGCGGGTTTTTGCGGTCCCTGGACTGAAAGACAATTTCTGGGCGATGGGCGATACCGGACCTTGCGGACCGTGCAGCGAGATTTTTTATGACATGGGGCCGGCGGCGTCGGAAGAAGGCCATGCGAATTGCGCGTTTCCGTGCGATTGCGGGCGGTACGTTGAAATCTGGAATTTGGTGTTCATGCAGTTTAACCGCGATGCGAGCGGAACGCTGACACCGTTGCCGAAGCCATGTGTGGATACTGGGATGGGGCTGGAGCGGGTTGCAGCGGTGCTGCAGGGAGTGATTTCGAATTACGACACGGATTTGTTTGTGCCGTTGCTGGATCGCGCGGCGCAATTGATCGGCGTCAACGAAAAGAAGGAATTGGAAGCGGAAGAGCAGCGGAGGTCGGCCGCTTCTTTGCGGGTGATTGCGGATCATGCGCGGGCGACGACGTTTC